>Ga0182745_1000366_pt1 | contig 52992 bp, 46 predicted proteins | sample eDN3rd30CKraftBY_FD_128523 | JGI IMG/M metagenome (GOLD analysis project Ga0182745, IMG submission 128523) | Enriched backyard soil microbial communities from Emeryville, California, USA - eDNA 3rd pass 30_C Kraft BY (version 2) (version 2) | ecosystem: Environmental > Terrestrial > Soil >... | reverse complement strand
CGACGCCGAGAACGATGTACTCGTTTCCCTTATAGTGGCGGTAGCGGCCTGCCTGAATGCTCATTCCTGGTATTCCCATTTCCAGACCAGCCCTTGGCAAGCCTGATCATAAAAAAAGGCCGGGAGAATTTCTCTCCCGGCCTTTTCGATTTGAACAGAGATTGCGCCAGATGTGACACAGCACTCGCAAGCGCAGGGCTGCCCACAAGAAGTCCAGTGCGATGCTTACGCTGACTGAGCTTCGGCTTTCTTCTCAACGATTTCCAGATTTGGAACGTTGATCGCGGTAATTTTCACCCCGGTGTATTTCTGGCGGTGTCCAGTATGACGGCGGGAATTTTTACGGCGGCGAAATTTCTGGATTTCCAGCTTCGGGCCTTTAACAACCGCTTCAACAACTTCCGCCTCAACAACTGCTCCGGCCAGCGTGGGAGCACCAATCTGGCTGGCTCCCCCGCCGTTTGCCAGCAGGACGTTTTCAAATGTCAGTTTCGAACCGACTTCGGCCCCTTCCCGATAGTCAACCGTCAACAGTTGACCCGGTTGGACTCGCAGTTGATGACCACTCTCTTCGATGATGGCAAACATGCTTGAATCACTCACAAATATGACGCGATGGCTTTATACGTTTTAATTTCAACATTCCACAGAGATCAAAGTCCCAGCGATTGATTCGCCGAAACCCTTTTATTTACCTGCGAATGTGTCGAATTTTCATTGTTTGTCCCGCGCGAACGATCTCCGGCGCGAAACGGGGAATCGAGTAGGATAAAAACTCTTTCAACGAAATGCGAGACTTCCGATCAGGAAATTTTTCTCCTGAGAGATTTGAGTGCTACCGAGGAGGGTTGCAAGAGTTGACGATACAGTGGCAGAAAGGAAAAGCCACGAACATCAAACGCAATGCAAGATTATTCATGCAAATAACTTATCGCAATTCACGAGACTTAAAACACGAAGTGTTATTGAGAGCCATTCGGCCGAATTGGTGAAATTCGTGGCTTTTCAGCATCACTCCGAATTGGTCACTGCTTATATAATGGCCTGTGGGATCAATCTTGAGGAAATTCAAAGAGAAATCTTACATCTTGCCTGATCGGCAGAAGAAACCGGTTTGACACGATCCTTAGTGCTGATAAAACAGGTAAAGTAGAACATGGTACGAGCGACCAGTTTCACGGAATGGACCAATGGCGTGACCACCCTGTCCTGTAGCAGGCTCTCAAAATGGCCTGCATAGGATCGATCTGGGAGAGACCACGTTTTACGCAGTCAGACGGTCCAGAGATTATTTCGAAACGGGTTCATCAGGAGGTTGACCTTCGTTTCGCCATCATGCGCGAGGAAAATTGATACGATGCTGCCTCAGAACTCCCGTTTTCTCTCCAAATTGTGGATCCACGCCTGCCTGATGGGGGCGTTATCAGTGTCGACCACCGCTCAGGCGGGGCTTATTCCATGGTCATATAATGCCATCTTCGGATATGGCCCGGTGTTCCCCAACCGTTATTACGCCGGGGCGCCGATGTCTCCTTATGGATCTGGAGGAATGACCTACGCGGCCGGTTATCCAGGCACCTTCAGTGGCGGAGTTCCGGTCACCTCATATTATGGCTCCAGCGACTGGGGCTGGGGAGGCTTTGCACAACAGGGGTTCAGTGGGCAGGGATTCAGTGGAGACGGGTGCAATCCATGCAGGCCGGTCTGTAACCCCTGTGGTCCAGTCTGTAATCCCTGTGGAAACGGATCGTGCGCGGACGGAAACTGCGGAAATGCCTGCGAATCTGGTTACAGTCCCTCCATTCAGAATGGCCCCACCCCAGAACCGACTCCTGCAGACCGCAATCCCCCCAAAACATCCCCTCCTCCAGCAAATCCCCCCGCTCCCCGAAATGAGCCTCCATTGGATGAATTCCGACCCGCCCCCACCGGAAACGACAACCGGCCCATTTCACCGAATTCCACAATTCCCAGAGGGCCTGCACCTGACAACTTTGGCGGAGGAAACTCAGGATTCGGTAATCCCGAGATCAACAATCCCGGGATGAATCCCCCTGCTAACAACGTTCCGTCATCCATTCCGCCGATCAATCCGAATCTGGGAACACCAAGCTCAACGGTTCCTTCAACGATTCCGGGAATGAATCCTGCGGGGGGGAATCCAGCGGGATCCACAATTCCAGACCCGGGGGGCCTTACTCCCCCTGCCCGTGATCCTGCTCCTGCAGACGGAACAACGAACCTCTTCCGGATGCCCGTTGAAAGCAACAAACCGGAATCGACCGATATCCTGCCTGAACCAATAGAAACCCCGAAACCGACCAGACCTGAGCCTGTGCCAACGGAACCGGAAGCACATGTCCATCCGTTGCCGATGAACCAAAATCTGGGAGTGGTCGCCAACATTCAAATCCGTCGTCAACGGGTGATTCTGGATCGAGCCGAAGCCCTGCCGACAGTCGTACGGATGAACGTCGCGCCACGATCTGTCACCGAATCTCTCCCTGAGATTCTGGCCCGCAACTGAGAGGCGATCCAGGGGTTGAAGTTCCGCGTTCCCAGGTTCCGGCCTGGGAACGCACTTCACCCAAACTTCAGCTTCGTGTTCACGTCAAGTTACTTTGACGGTCGTTTCAGCGTGGCAAAAAATTGGGCCAGGCTGGGGTGTTGAAATGTGAAGCCATGCTGTTCTGCCTGCTGTGGCAGAACGTAGGCATTCGAGAGAAGTAGTTCTCGCCCCATCTCCCCTAAAACCCCTCGAATCAGCCAGCGTGGAAGCGGCAGTCTGGCCCATCTCCCGACGGCATTCGCCAGTTCCAGAGTGAACTCCCGATTTGTCACCGGCGCTGGAGAGACTCCATTGACAGGGCCGGAGATCGAATTGTTTTCCAGACAGAACAGATACAGACTGGCAAGGTCCTCCAGACTGATCCAGCTCCAGTACTGTCTTCCGGATCCAACCCGTCCTCCCAGTCCCAGGCGAAAGGCCGGCAACATCGACTTGAGTGCTCCTCCCTTGGGAGAAAGCACCATTCCGGTACGAATGTTGACGACCCGTGTCATCGAGCGCACCGGATCGGCTGCCTGTTCCCAGTCAACGCAGACGTCACTCAGGAAGCCACCCCCCGGAGGGCTTTTCTCCGTCAGAACCGTTTCCCGCCGATGACCATAATACCCCACTGCAGACGCAACCAGAAAACATTGGGGAGGAACCGGCATTCGTGCAATGGCATCCGCCAGCACAGTCGTCGTCGTCACGCGACTTTCGTAGATTTCATCCTTCTTGCGGATCGTCCATCGCCATGCGGCAACGCTTTCTCCGGCCAGATGAATCAGAGCGTCACACCCCTGAAGAACGGACTGGCTCAGCTTACGGCCGTTCGTTTCCCAGTTTCGTTCATTCTCGTTCTGAACTTCGTGCCGCACCAGACGAACGACGCGATGCCCCGCCGATTCCAGTAATGGAACCAGTCGAGACCCGACAAGCCCTGATGATCCTGTAATGAATACGTTCATTGGAGCATCTTCGAAAATGGTTTCAGCGTTCCAAAGACGACAAGTGAGGTCTCGCGTGCCCAGACCTCCTCATCCGCCTGCAGATGGTAGAGCAAACCGCTCGATACGTCGACTCGATCCCCTACTTCACACGACGAAACTCCAATGCACGACCGGAATAAAAAGATGGACGCCCTCCTGATTTGCCAGATTCCCCCAACATATCCCACATAGTCCCCCTCACTTCCCTCTTTTATGTCGGCATGCGAGAGTGTAATAATACAACACCTTTAATCTGGACTTTGAATATGACCACATCAGACTCCCCACCCGAAACAATGCAGGCAACATTCGGCTCCGGATGTTTCTGGTGTACGGAAGCAATTTTCTTGAGCATTCCGGGAGTGCAGAAAGTCGTCTCCGGGTACTCAGGAGGACATGTTGAGCACCCGACTTACCAGAATGTCTGCACCGGAAAAACTGGACATGCCGAAGTCATCCGCATCACGTTCGATCCGAAGGAAGCCTCGTTCGAAACCCTCCTCGGGGCCTTCTTCAGCAGCCACGACCCAACCACGCTCGACCGGCAGGGAAACGATGTCGGGACTCAATACCGGTCCGTCATTTTCTATCATGATGAATCTCAGAAAGTCACCGCAGAGAAGATCATTCACCTGCTGACCGAACAACAGATTTTCGATTCCCCCATCGTGACTGAAGTCTCCCCCGTTATGAATTTCTATCCGGCAGAAGGCTATCACCAGAACTACTATGCTCTGCATGGACACGAACCCTACTGTCAACTGGTGATCCGCCCGAAGCTGGAAAAGTTCCGCCATGCTCTTTCTCTTCAGGAACCGTTGACTCCGCCAGAGACAAATGGATGATGACGGCCTCTGCTGACAGGGAGCCCAAGCAAACGGCTATTGATCTGTTGCAGAGATCACCTGTTCAGGGAAGTCTGCTTCATAGCGTTTCAACAAGGCGGGGACGTCATTCGGGACAATGTAAATCTTCCCGCGAACATGCTTCGTCTCCCCCGACTGCAGACCTCCGAGCCGGAAGTCGGAATGCAGACAGACAGCCACTCCTTGAAAGAGTTCCTGATATGGTTCGAATGCCGTCGCGAAGATCAGTTTCTCATCCTCTGAAAAGCAGCCGATCAGCCCGTTGCTCGGAACCAGCTTGCTTAACGGACGAGGGTTGACGTCATGCCGATTCACTCCGCGCGGCACCCAGACCTGCCCGGGAGTGTATCTGGCCACGGTCGCCCAATCTCGTGTCGGCATCCGCTCCAGCTTCCCGTCAAGAAAGATAAAACTCTTCTCCAGATAGGTTTGCTGATTTCGCCCGGTAAACGTTCCCAGTCGAATACACGGTTGTGCCCAGACCGCTTCAGATCGCGTCTTCGTCGGATTGTGTGCGGTAATCGAGAAGCTCACTTCATCATGAGTCGACTGAATCGTGTGATCCACCGTCAGTCCATCCTGCAAGACGCAATGCAGCTTGATGAGCGTTGAATCAGGGCTGCGATGACGAAGCGCCGTGACATGCTGCATCCGCGTATGCTTCACCCAGTCGGCATCAGTCGATCCGGCGCGACAATAGGCTTCCAGATAATGAATGACGATTTCTCCACTTCCAGGAAGAGACGGTCCAGAAATTGTGAGGTAGTTCTTGTCCCAATGCAGCCGCAACGGGGTCTCCGCCCCCTTCAACGGAGAAACAAATGTACAGAGCAGCAGAAAGGCGAATAAACGTTTCATCCCGGGCGTTCCTCGATCTGATGCCCCTGTTCTGATGACCTTGTTGCAAAACCCGCTGCAACCCTACAACCGCTACATTCCCGAGAACCGCTGACAAAACCTTCCGCGATCCGCTCGCGGAAAGGGAATTCTCGTCAATCAAGAGGTTTTGTTCGCGGCTCTAAATAACTCTCTTTTTACGAATCGGGGTTAGACAATAACAATCTCTCGCCTGGCCCGATCAGAGAAGTTGATTGTATCGATTTTACCGACGAGGTGAGGTTTCACACGGTGCATTCTGGCAACAAATTCGGCGTTTGTTCAGACCTGGAAAGAGCTGCCGGTCCATAGTTGAGGAACATCGGCTCCCGGGATGCCCGCGCCGTGACTCCGCGCCAAACAGCGCGGGTTGTTTCAAACGATTCAAAACGACCGGACCAACGGCGTGGTTGCGTATATCCTCTTTCTGTTCGCCAATGCTCTGCTGTTCATGCGACCGCAGGAGGTTATGCCTGCGCTGGGAGATCTTCAACTTTATCTGGCCTGTATCGTCGGCGCACTTCTGTTCAGTTTTCAAGATCTGTTCAATCAGGTTCGCTGGCGTACGATGATGCACCAGCCGGTCAATCTCTGCGTCATTGGCGTGCTGGTGGCCATTGTGATTTCCCGATTCACGACAGCCAACTTTCATGAACTCGACGCGGTGTTAACCAGCATGGCCAAAGTGGTCCTGTATTATCTTGTTCTGGTCTCAGTCATTACGACTCCCCTGCGTCTCCGCTATTTCCTGATGACCACCGTCATCTTCGCGACAATCATGGTCGCTTACAGTGTGGTGGACTACCGGGCGTTCGTGCAGGAATGGCAGGGAAATCCCGCGTTTTATGATGCCCTTGATAAAGAGCGACATCTCGATCCCGGTGAACGTACGATTCTCCGACATATTCCAGACCGTAACGGAATCGATGTTTACGGAAACGAAATCTGGTTCTTCCGTTTGTGCGGGCTCGGAGTCTTTCATGATCCCAACGATATTTCCTTATTAATCGTCGCCACGACAATTCTGTCTGTCTACTTCCTGACAGACCCGAAACTGGCAGGGATCCGATACCTTTGGATTATCCCGATCGGCATCAACGCGGTTGCACTCTATTACACCTATTCCCGTGGAGGACTACTGGCTCTCGGCGTCGGTGGCATGGTCTGGCTCGTCGTCAAGTTTGGAAGCAAGGTCGCCATCCCGATCGGCATCATGGGAATCATGGCCGCTCCAGTAGCCCTCGGACGGGCAGGAAACATGAACCTTTCCTCCGGAACCGGACAGCAGCGTATTCAGCTTTGGGCAGAGGGACTAAGTGCAATCCGCGGCAGCAAATTTTTCTTTGGAATCGGTGAAGGAACCTATCAGAGCCTGGGAGATCATGTCGCTCATAACTCCTTCGTCCACTCATTTGTGGAACTCGGATTCTTTGGCGGTACGCTGTTCATGGGCTGCTTCTTTCTTCCGGCATTCACGATCTATCTGATCAAACGACATAACTTTCAGATCACCGATCCTGAACTAAAGCGTTTGCTCCCCTATATTGCAGCAATTATTGCGGAATGGTGTATGGGAATGTACTCCCTTTCACGCTGCTATGTCCCTCCCACATATATGATCGCAGGATTAGCGGCGGCATATATTAATCTGGTTGGATACTACCGTCCGACACCTCGTCCCATGTTGCGTCTGTCACCCCGTGTCCTGCGTCCCTGGATCGCCAGTAGCGCTGGACTACTGATGTTTACTTATGTCTTTGTTCGTGTTTTTGCCCGTTGGGGATAGCGAATTCATTGTCACTGTTTCTGTCCGCGATAACGGTCAGGAGATTCCCATGCCAGTTCCAAAAATCAGCGCCGTTATCCCCGCCTACAATGCGGAGGCCACTATTGCACGAACGCTGGAAAGCGTGCTTGCTCAAACGGTTCAACCTCATGAGATCATCGTCGTCGACGACGGTTCACGCGACCAGACAGCACGAATCGTCCAGACATTTGGTCCCCATGTCAAACTGATCCAGCAGACAAACAGCGGACCTTCCGCCGCCCGAAATCACGGAGTTCGAGTCGCCACCGGCGACTGGATCGCCTTCCTGGATTCCGACGATGCGTGGCTTCCTGAAAAGCTGGAACTTCAGATCAAAACTCTGAACTCCGACGTTGCGCTCTCCCACACATACACACTGCAGGATCTTTCCCGCTGCAGCGAGAGCCTGAACTTCGACCGTCTGTGGGACAGTAATTACATTGGAACCTCAACGGTCATTGTGAAGAAATCCGTCTTTAATAATGTCGGCGGATTCATCGAAGACCGAAAATTCATTGGAGCTGAAGACTATAACTTATGGCTCCGGATTGCGGCTCGTGGCGAAAAAATTGTCACGGTTCGACGGGAATTGACAGACTATACTCCAGCAGAGAACAGTCTTTCTCAGCAGATTGAAAAAGTAATTAAGGCGGAACTGCTGAACATGGAGAGTTTGGCACGTGATCTGAACTTGCCCTTGGAGAAAGTTACGACAAAGCGTGCTGCATTACTGGAAGAGTATGCCGCCGCATTGTTCTGGCTTCGCGATCTCCCGTTAGCACGACAGTACTATCGCGAATTACTGAACGACCGTCCTTCGGCGCGGGCCTTCGGTTATTGGATCGCGACTTACATTCCAGTCAATGTTTTAAACATCCCGAGACGACTGTCCCGAAAACGTGTAGCCACAACTCCCTCAAAGACTTCAGCACAGCTCGCAGGCTCACGATGACCGTTCGCAGGAACATATTGGCAGGTTGGTCGGCGCACCTGATTACGGTGTTGATCGGCTTCTTCCTGATGCCATTTATTCTCGGAACTGTCGGGGAAGCTCAGTACGGAGCCTGGGTCTTCATCAACGCTGTTGCCGGCTACTCGACTCTGATCTATTCAGGGCTGGGAGCCACCATCTGCCGGTTTGTTGCAGATCTCTCTTCTCGCCGTGACTGGACCAAGCTGAATACGATCGTCAGCACGATCCTTGCCATCTACTTTGTGACCGCAACTCTCGTTATTGCGATGACCTCCCTCTTTGCATGGTGGGCACCTGCGTTGAATAAATGGGGAGAGTTGCCGATTGGTGAGATCCAGATCTCGATCTTTATCGTCGGATGTACAATCGGCCTGGGAATGATTTTCAGCGTGTACGGGGGGGTTCTTGTCGGGACACAACGAATTGCCGTCATGCATGGAATCGAAGTGACGATGGGAATCGTCCGACTTCTCCTGACTGTCCTCTGTCTTCACCAGCAGTACGGTTTGATCACACTCTCGTTAATCTTCTTCTCCGCCACGACAGTACAACACCTGATCATTGCCTGGTTTGCCTATCGACAGATTCCCCAGCTTTCAATTGCACCATGGAAGGCAAGTCGAGCAGCGTTCTCAGAATGCATGGGATTCAGCTTCTTCAATGCCATTGCCCAGTTCGCGGAGTATCTGATCTATTTCACTGACACAATTATCATCGGATTGATCCTCGGACCACTGGCCGTGGTTCCTTATCAGATCGCATTACGTATTGCTCAGATGATACAAATTCCCATCGCACAGATCGGGGAGGCTGTCCTCCCAAAGGCTGGTGAACTTTACGTATTAAATGACCGCAACGGTTTAGCAAATCTGGTTCATCGGGGAATGGGCATTGCTTTTCTTCTATCCGGTGGATTTCTGATCGGCTCATGGTACTTCGGAGAACTTCTCATACGCACTTGGATCGGGCAACAGTTTACGGACAGCTATACCATCCTTGTCATACTGGTCGCGTCGCAGTTGATCGCCCTGCCGATGGTTGTTGTACGTAAAGCATTACTGGGGATCGGACAGGTTCGAGTTCAGGCATGGATCGATTTGTTCGAGGCCTTTGTGAATCTGGTGTTCTCGCTGATTTTCATCTACTGGTGGGGTGTGATCGGTGTTGCACTGGGAACATTAATTCCCCTGTATTTAGTGGAAGTCTCTTTGTTACTTCCATATGCCATGCGCCAATTGGGTCTTTCGAGACAGGAGTTGTGGAGAACCGTTGTCGCCCCGCAAATCCCGGCATTTGCGGCATTGATTGTCTTCTGCGATTTCGCTTTCCCAAGAACGCCACAATCGGGTTGGATCCCGCTTCTCTGCGTGACCGTCGGTGGAGGGATTGCACTCCTGTCCGTTCGAGGAGGAATGATGCTGTTAGAGCGACGTTCTCAAAGAACGTTTTTGAATCATGACATGAACCCCTTGTCGGGATCGGTATAATGTCGATAGCTATTCATCAGGAAAAATCAACGACATCCCAGGAGCCGCTAGATCACGCTCCTCTGGTTTGGCGTAGCTATACGTCGTCGCAACTCGAAGAGGCCCTCGTTTTATGGCGAGAACTGGAACGGCGTCTTGATTCCGCCACAGTCACTAATTCCGCAACATGGACAGCGTCCTGGATTAGAGCCTATGGAGATCTCATTCCCTACAAGATCCTTGTCGCGGAATCATCCGGAGTGATCCGTGGAATTTGTTTAGTGACAGAAGGGGTAGGACAGAAAGATGGTCCATTAACAGTCCGTACACGTCATATTGGAACCGCCGGCGAACCACAACCCGGAAGCGCTTGCGTGGAATACAATCGCATTCTGGCCGAGCCGAAATTCTACACACAGTTCGTCAATGATCTTTCAGATTCCCTGAATTCTGATTCAGGCTGGGAACAGCTGCGATTCGATGGATTTGAAGAACGGGATCTTCAGGATTGGAAGAAGATTTATCCGAATGCAGAGGTTCGAATTCGTGAGAGCCGGTACTTTGATCTTTCATTCGCTCGGCTTTCAGAAACGGATGTTCTCACGCAATTAGGACGAAGCACACGATCAAACCTGAAACGCCGCCTGAAACAATATGGTGAACTGACCTGCCATTGGGCCAGCAGCGTCGAACAGGCAGATGAGATCCTGAACGAATTGATTGTTCTGCATCAAGCCAGATGGAACGCAATCGGTGAACCGGGAGCTTTTGCCAACGAGCGATTTCACAACTTTCAAAGAGAAGTCGGCCTGAACCTCTTCCTGGAAGGAAAGGCTGTTCTTTTTCGAGTCCAACAGCAGTCTGAAACGATTGGATGTCTGCTGTTACTCAATGACGGAAATCGATTGCTCGACTATTTATCGGGGTTCGCATCATTTGAGAAGAAGCCGAGTCCAGGTTTAATTTCACATTATCTATGTATGGAAGAAGCCCTCCGCCGGGGATTCAACGCTTATGACTTTCTGGTCGGGGAAAAGCGTCATAAGGAAAACCTTTCAACGCATTCGAATCATCTCTGCTGGATGACCGAATCCAGAGCCACCTGGAAGCGAGCCCTGATGAACTCATGCCGTGGTGCAAAGCGGTTTCTGCAACGATGGAGAGTCTCACCGCCAGACAGATCTGACCTCGAAGAGAATCCGAGTTCGAGATGAAGCTTGGAATAAGAACGCTTAACAAAACTGACACCGGTCCGCTCGCGGAAAGGAAATTCTCATCGTTTGAGAGGTTTTGTTCGCGGCACTAAATCATCTCGGGGCTCGGGAATTACGGATTCAATGGATAAAGGAACTCAGTTGTCAACTCAGATACTAAATAACAGGAAACCGGTGAGTTCCGCATCAGCTGCTGCGCGACCGATACGTGTCTGCCATGTGAGTATGACACTGAAAACGGGCGGGCTGGAACGTTTACTTGTCGAGTTTGGACGCTTCTCTAACCCCAAGTCGGTCGATCTGACATTCGTTGCGCTGGGTGAAATTGGCGCGCCGGCGGACGATCTTCGGGCAGCCGGGTTCGATGTGATCTCACTGGACATGCCGCGGACGTCGAAGCTGTACGCTTTGAAGCAGCTTCGAACCCTTTTTATGGAACGAGAGATCGACATTGTTCATACACATAATACTTATCCTCAGTTCTATGGAGCGCTCGCAGCTCGATTAACAGGTGTTCAAGCCGTAATTAATACCCAGCATGGACGCGGCTGCGGTGAGCACTGGAAGAGCTTATGGCAGTTTCGAATCGCAAATCGGCTGTCGTCACACATCGTCGGAGTCTCTGAAGACGCGACAAAGTTGTGTCAATCACAGGACAAGGCTTGTGCGCGACAGATGCAGACGATCTGGAATGGGATTGATGTCGAACGTTTTGCCTTTTCCGGGCCGAAGATAGAACCAACCGCGATTTCGGTCGCCCGACTTTCTCCAGAGAAAGACTATGCAACACTGTTTCGGGCTCTCCCGCGCGTCATTCAGGAAGAGCCCCAGTTTAAGCTGCGACTCATTGGAGACGGCAGTGAACGTCCGGCGTTGGAGCGACTGGCTGATGAGCTGAATATCCGGAGCCATGTTGAGTTTCTCGGAGAACGGAAAGATGTTCAGGACCTGCTAAGAACAGCAGGCTTCTTTGTCTCCTCTTCTCGAACAGAAGGAATCTCCCTGACCCTTCTGGAAGCCATGGCGGTTGGTTTACCAATCGTAACGACACGAGTGGGCGGCAATCCGGAAATTGTAGTTGAAGGAGAGACTGGAAAACTCGTTCCGCCAGAGGATCCTCAGGCATTGGCACTCGCGATGATTGACATGCTTGATGAACGTCCACTCTGGCCGGTAATAGGTGATGCTGCGAGAGCGCGTGTTGTCACCAATTTTAACGCGCGCGTGATGGTTCGACGTTACGAGGAACTTTATCAGTCCTGTATAAAACAAGCATAAGTACCGATCCGTATCCTATTCATACATAGCAAGTCTTTGGATTTTTTCAGGATGAGTACAAATCGAAAAACACGCGTTGCACTGCTGGGATGCGGACAGATTGCAGACGCTCACCTGACGCAGTTGAAGCGGATTCGCTCTGCAGAAGTCGTCGCAGTGTGCGATGTTCATGAAGACCTGGCATGGCAGGCGGCGACCCGTTTTCAGATTCCGCGATGGGACGTTCACCTAGAACGGATGTTAAAAGAAGCACAGCCTGACGTTGTTCATATTACGACGCCGGCACAAACACACGCCCCCCTGGCAACTCAGATTCTGAAAGCAGGGCATCATGTTTACGTTGAAAAGCCATTTACGCTCGACGCTATCGAAGCAGAGGAAGTTTTAACGGTTGCCGAGAAAGTCAATCGATTCGTCTGCGTTGGTCATGACCAGATTTTCGACCCCGCGTGGGTTCGAGCCAAATCATGGATTAAACAAGGACTGATTGGTGACGTTCGCCATATTGAATCGATTCTCGGCTATCCGGTTGATGGAAAGTTCGGGTCTCTGGTGGCATCGAATCCGAATCATTGGGTCAGGCGACTTCCCGGAGGACTGTTCCAGAACACCATTTCACATCCGCTTTACCGCATCACTGATCTGATGCACGAGGAACAACCGAAAATAGTGGGGGGTTGGCATTGTCGTGAAGGATGGTCATTTCCAACGGAATTAAGTTTGTCATTCCAGACCGGCAATCAGAGCGGAAGCCTGACGTTTTCAACATTCCTGCCGCCGCAGCGGATCACACGGGTTTATGGAACCAGGGGATGTATCGATATCGACTTTGATTCCCAAACCGTCCGCTTTCACAAACTCACTCGATTGCCGGGGGCATTTGCGAAGCTCGAAGCTCCGTGGCAGCAGTTTGGGAATGCTCTTTGGAACCTGAGTAATAATGTTCGACGGTTTGCCATGGCGGACATTCATTATTTCGCGGGAATGAAAACCCTGTTCGAACGGTTTTACGAAGCGATTCAGAACGGAACCCCACTCCCTGTTCCACATGCGGAAACGTATCGGGTGACCCATTTAATGGATCGGATCTTCGACCACTGTCGACCACAGGAAGTCGGCGACAGGCAACATTTAGCGGATGGTGCTTATCCCCGTCTTTCTCGTTCCATTTCGTAATTATTTCAGTTCTCGTATTTCGTTATTGTTATCACATCTGAACCACCATGTCTAAAACAGCATTTGTCACCGGCGGAGCGGGATTTCTTGGTCGACGGTTTGTTCGCAAACTTGTCGAACAGGGAGTAACTGTGCGTTGCCTGGTACGGAACCTGAGAGATCAGGACGGGATCTTTGCATCTTTGTCAGATAAGCAGCGTCGACTCGTCCATATCGTTCCGGGAGATGTGGCGGATCGGGCGTTGCTGGATACTGAACTTCCGGAAGTCGACATTGTTTACCATCTTGCCGCAGCGCTTGGTGGCAGTACATCGACGATGTTTTTAAACACTGTCATTCCGACACGCTCGCTACTGGAAGCTGCTGCATTGGCGGAAGTCAAGCGATTTGTCCTGGTCAGTTCACTCGGTGTTTATGGGACAGGTAAATTGAGTTATCGGGGAGTCCTGGATGAATCGACTCCTGTCGATCCCTGTCCTGAGTTACGAGACGCTTACACATTCAGCAAGATTCGCCAGGAAAGCATTGCCTGGGAAGCTCGAGAGAAATGGGGTTTGCCGCTGGTGGTTGTTCGGCCTGGGGTGATCTATGGTCCGGGACGGTCGTTGCTCACCAGCCGAGTGGGGTTATCAATCGGTCCGCTGCTGGTTCGCATGGGAGGAGGGCAACAGCTTCCTTACACGCATGTAGAGAATTGTGCGGAGGCGATCGTCATGGCCGGGCTGACTCCAAATATTGAAGGAGAGACCTTTAATATCGTGGATGATCATCTTCCCTGTGGAAAGCAAATAGTCAAGTTTCTCAAACATCGCGGGAAACGGGTGCGGTCGGTCTGGGTTCCTCGCCCGATGATTGGCCCGTTATCTGCACTCTACGAATGGTATTCCAACTGGTCTGAAGGACAGCTTCCCTCGGTGATCACCCGATATAAGAGCCGGGCGATCTGGAAGTCGGTCCGGTATATTAATACGAAAGCCAAGCAAAAACTGAACTGGGTCCCCAGGATTTCGATGGAAGAAGGACTCAATCAGACGGTTTCTACTGAACTTTGATAAAACCGGTGCTATGGTTAGAGCAAGTTCCGAATCATTATGAAACGAGTTGAAACAATTGGGACGATTGTAGTGAATAAGCTGTAATTGCTCCCTGAGAGTTCGGTCCAATGTGTGCGTGGGCCATGTGATTCATGAATTGAGCCGATCTGATGCGAATCCTGTTTTTTAGTACGACGTTTCCCGATGCCTCGTCTCCCACGAGAGGGACGTACAATGCATCGCTTGTGCGCGCTCTGCGGAAAAATCATCAGGTGTCGGTAATTTCACCTCGCTTTTTCACCGAAGCCTACACGGGCAGGCAGTTCCGAAAGAAACGATTCCGAGCCCCTGCCGATCTCGTCCGACAGGGAATTCCGGTTTCCTATCCGACTTACTGGTACACGCCGCGATGTTTTCAGAACTGGTACGGGGACCAGATGTGGTGGTCTGTTAAGAAATGTGTTCAGGAAACACTGAAAGTCTTCAAACCAGACGCGGTACTAAGTTACTGGGCTCATCCCGATGGTGAAGTCGGTCGTCGAGCGGCCGAGCTGGCAGGAATTCCATCAGCAGTCATCGTCGGTGGAACAGACGTATTAGTCTTGCCGCAACGTCATGGTCGAGGACCGAAAATCCAGAAAGTGCTGAATCAATCGAGCGCTGTCATCACTGTCAGCAAGGGGTTAGCAAGCAAGGTTTGCGAGATGGGCGTTCCAGAGATGAACGTTGTCACCATCTATCAGGGAGTTGATGAGAACCTGTTTGAATGCGTTCATACTCGGTCCATGTCACGACTTAAATTAGGTTTATCTAATGATGTTGCTCACCTGTTATGGGTGGGGCGAATGGTGGAAATCAAGGCGATTCCAGTTCTGTTAAACGCAGTGGCACTATTACGAGATCAGGGTGTTCGCTTTCAGTTACATCTTCTCGGTGATGGTCCGCAGCGAGGATCGATGGAACAACTGGCTGCGAAATTCAACCTGAGCGAACAGGTCCAGTTTCATGGATGTATCAGTCAGGATGCGATTGCAGACTGGTATCGTGCAGCCGATGTCACTGTTCTTTCCAGCGACTCAGAAGGGCTGCCGAACGTACTTCGCGAGTCCCTGGCTTGTGGAACTCCGTTCGTTTCCACGAACGTCGGAAGTGTTCATGAATTGCTGTTTCCGGAGGCATCATGCCTGGTCCTTCCACGAGATCCCGTGGCGTTCGCCGACGCGATTCAAAAAATGTTGACTCCAGAAGCAAAGCAGGCCGCGTCAGCATATCTTCCCACTTCGTGGAATAACACCGCAAGAAAAACAGCTCGTCTTCTGAATGCATTGCGAGGAGAACGCAAAGACGAACGCAGGACCGATCTTCTGAAAGCCTGTGTCGATTCCGAGCTCATGTGTGGAGAGATCCCGTGTGCCTCCCCAATGAAAGAAGGGAACACATGACTTCGTTGAGCCACGTCCCACCGCGTCGCGTGCTGTTTGTCTCGTACCTGTTCCCTCCAACCGGAGGAGTGGGAGTCCATCGAGTCAGTAAATTCGTGAAGTATCTTCCTGAATCGGATTGGAATTCGTCTGTATTGACAGTCTCCAATGCGTCGGTTCCGTTACATGATGCGAGCCTTGTCCGCGATATCCCTGCTGGAACATTAATCCGTCGCGCGAAAACTTATGAACCTGGTTATGCACTGAAAGCAGCGGTTTCCGGTTCAAAGCAAGATGCCCGGCAGAAGAATCATCTTAAAGATAAGCTGATTCGTGTTGTTAAAAACGGTGTCCGTCAGGTTGCTAATACCTTGCTACAACCGGATGCACAGATTCTCTGGCATCCCAACGCATACCGGGAAGGGATGAAACTCCTCGCGGATACTCCGCATGATGCCATCGTTGCCACCGGTCCGCCGTTTTCTTCGTTTCTACTGGGAGCGAAACTGAGTCGCAAGACAGGATTGCCACTCATCCTCGACTATCGGGATGAATGGGATATCAGTAATGAATACTGGGAAAACAAAGGACATGGTCGGTTTGCAAATCTGATCCAGACTCGGCAGCAGGCTTCTGTCGTCCGCCGCGCCAATCTGATCCTTGCCACGACTCCGTCCAGTGCGGCGGCGATTGAAGAATTCGCCCGGCGTCATGGGAGTCGTGCAAAAGTTTCTTATGTCTACAACGGTTTTGATTCCGACGATTATCCTCCAATTAGCAAACAGTCTCAGCATCGCCTTTCCGCCCCTGATGAGAAGTTTCGACTCGCATTCATCGGGACACTCTGGAATCTGAACTCCATTGAACCCGTTGTGAATGCATTGTTGAAAATCAGTCGGGAACAGCCCATTCTGGCAGGGTCGATCGAACTGTTTCTCGCGGGACGTCGGACCCCGGATCAGGATGCCATTCTGGATCGACTTGAACAGACACCGGTCACGGTGGTTCGCTATCCGTTCGTCTCACACGATGAGGCGATCGAAATGATGCGTTCGGCGGATGCGTTGTTAATGCTAAATAGTCAGCTTCCGAAAACCCAACGCATCATTAATGCAAAAACATTTGAATATATGGCGGCTCAACGACCGATGTTTGTCGTTGCTCCTCGTGGGGATGTCTGGGATATCGTCAGCGATTTGCCGGGGACAACCTTATGCTGGCCCAATGATATCGACGACATTGCTGAAAAACTGCTGCTGCTGGTGGAACTCCATCGGTGTGGTGAACACTTTTCAGGGGCCGTCTGGGATATTGCCCGATTTGAACGGAGAGAACTCACCCGGCAACTGGCAAGATTCCTGGACGAGACAGTTGAAGCAGATTTATTATTTCGCGGGTGCCTACAGGGGAATCGATTGACATCGATGCCGCTTCTGGAAAGGCCAGGCCAGAGTCCATGACGCTCTTCGAACTGGAACTATTCACGTCAGCCGGCGCCGTTGCTGGTGGATTGGGAATGACCGCACTGGCGGTCCGTTCACGACAAATGCATCGCTGGTTTGGAAGTTATCTTTTTCCTTCCGAACCTCGCCTGCAATGGCATCCCGATGATGAAGTGGATGTTTTCATCTCTGTTTGCGATCACTGGGAACCCCGTTGTTATGGGGCCAGCGACGAACTCGCCCGATCAAGAGTCCATCGATGGCGTGATGAATATCCTCGTCTATTTGAACGCTATTCCGATATCAATGGACAAGCTCCGATCCATACATTCTTCTTCCCGGAAGATGAATACCGCCCGGAATATCTGGATGATATTCGTTCTCTCGTCGATGCAGAACTGGTGGATGTCGATGTGCACCTGCATCATGACAATGACACCGCCGACCAACTGAGAGAGAAACTGGAAGTCTTCCGAGAAACACTCTATCACCAGCATGGACTGCTTCGTCGCGATCCGGTCACTGGAGAAATTGTATACGGTTTCATTCATGGAAACTGGGCGTTATGTAACTCCCGTCCAGACGGTCATCTTTGCGGAGTCGATGCAGAACTGACGGTTCTTCAGGAAACCGGCTGCTATGCCGACTTCACGCTGCCATCTGCGCCGAGCGCGACACAAACGAAAACAATCAATTCCATTTATTATGCTCAGGATCGGCCCGGGCAACGTAAATCACATGATACAGGAATTCGTGCCCGTGTCGGACAACCGGCCCCGAATGATCATCTGTTAATGATTCAGGGAGCACTGCTGCCAGACTGGAAAGTGCGCCGCTTCGGTATCTTTCCACGGACTGAGAACTCAGACTTGCATGATGGCCGCGCACCGACGCTAAGACGATTAAAGCTATGGATGCAGGCCGGGGTTCATGTCGCTGGTCAACCGAACTGGCGGTTTATCAAACTGCATACACATGGCTGTAAGAACGGAAATATCGATATGATCCTGGGACCGCAGATGCAGCAGTTCCATCAGGAATTAGGAACGCTCCATCAGCAGCATCCTAATTTTCGATATCATTACGTCAGTGCCTGGGAGATGGCCCAACTGGTGCATCAGGCCGAAGAAGGACGTGCTCAACCGCTGCTGCACCGAAAAGGGGAATCGGTTCATCACGATTAGAGTTGTCTGCTCTAGAGAGCGGATCCAGAAATTATCTGGCCGATCTGACACACATCCAGGAAAAATCGTCTTGTGTGCCACTGCTCTGCGAGCAGTGCCGAATGTCAAAACGATGTTGACCGCGGAAAAACCTTGGGCAAAAGAAAGCTGTTCTGACGTTTGCACTGCTCACAGAGCAGTGGCACACAGACATGTTATTTCTGGGGCCGCTCTAATCAGATCGCTTTCGACCAATGAAGATGTAATGAGGTGCACGAACGAACGGGAGATAAGGAATTTTACCGCGACGTTCGCTCAGTTCCACAGTCTCAAATTTGTTCTGCAGATAAGGAATATGGTCGGGGCTCAGGAAGACATTATCGCTCCCGAACCACGGAGGCCAGAAGGTCCGTGTCGTCCAGCCATGTTTCGTGTTCCCATCGGCGGGATACTTGCGGGCGACGAAGAAGTCCACAACGCCAATTGTTCCGCCCGGTTTGAGCAGTTTGTAAGCGTGATCCATCGCCCGAAACCAGTCGGGAATCATCGTTAGAGAATACGAAAATGTGACGACATCAACCGAGCCTTCTTCCGGTTGAAATGTCGTTGCATCATGGCAGACCGGAACAACGTTCGACCATCCTCTGGCATCGACGCGGGCCTGTGCCTGTTCAAGCAGTGACGTCGACAGGTCGATCAGGTACATCTTCTTTAACTGAGAAATGCCAGCCCCAATACGATCGGCGTTCTCACCGGTTCCGGCTCCCAGATCGACCCAGACTCCGTCTTGCGGAACCGTGACCTTCCTGATCATATCATCCCGGCCATGCAGCATCCGTCGACGAAAGTCGTCGTAACCGGTCGCCTGACCGGAGTAGAAGCTTTCAAGCCGTTCCTGATGCGTGGACCCGCTCGCCCGTCGAACGGCGAGATGCCATAACGTTTTGACGTCGTTAACGATGCTCACGATAATGAAGAGGAGTTAGGAATTAGGAGTTGGGAATTAGGCTTCTACATTCAGGTCGGCAATGTAGAAGCTGCCGTAGGTGTTGACACGATCGATAGGATGAAGTTGATCCGCGAGCTCGCGATGGTACGTCAGCAGGTCCCCCATTCGTCGCTTTTCTCCATTGACCGTGACTTCAATGGGGTCGACGAAATCGACTGACAGGCTGGCACTGCGCCAGATGATTTTCGTGTTGGGGGCTGCCCGATCGACGATTCCCTGCCATTCCGCATTCAGGATGTCGCGATGGTTGCTGTAGAGCCAGTCCATATGATCAAGAAGCACAAAGCGGGAAATTTTCTCCGGATGTGATTCCAGGAATCCCAGTGCGGAATTGGTGTGAGTGGAGACATGATCGGCCACACCGTTCTTCAGTGCTTCGAAGTTTTCTTCTTTGAGATACTCCGGACAACAGGTCGGAGTGTATTCGCCGGTCAGGTAGACTCGCCAGAAGTAGTTGTCGTGCAGCGGGAGTTTCGCGAAAACGGTTTCAATCCGGTCCATAATGAACTGAGCAACCCCGCCGGGGTATTCGCGGTCCATCTGCTTGCGCTGACTGCGGGGAACTCCGAGCAACGCCATCGTCGTATCACGACGTAACGCCCATCTTAATAATGGGCGAAACAGTTTTTCTTTGAGCTTGGTCCGTTCGAAAATTTCCTGCTGTTCTTCCACCGTTTGGGCGTCAAGCAATTCGTTGACGGCATCACGGATTCGAGCAACACGGTTGATGTATCCGTTGGCTCCCCAGGCGAACAGACCGGAGGTTCCCCGAAAGTAGTAACTTCCCCGACGTGTTTTTCCGGAGAAGAAGGAACCGTTCTGATCCCAGAACCGTTGAGCGAATTCCAGGAGTGCCGGACGGAGTTTCTGAGGGTAAAGAGTATCCCAGTCGGCCAGGCGACCTTTTCCAAACAGTTCAAAGAACTGCGGCTGCTCAAGTGTTTTCAGTCCGGCTTTTTTGAGTTCCAGCACCGCATTCTGGCGGAAGTTCATGTCGACCGCGTAGACATGACGTGCCCCGGCCAAAGCATAATCCAATGCATTGCAACCGGCTGATGTGATCACCAGGACGTCGTCCTGCGGAGTCAGTTCCAAGGCGACCCGGTCCAGCCGTGGATCTTCCCAGCACTGGTTATAGACCAGATTCTTTCCATGAATCAGATTGAAACAGGTGCGGCTGATACGTTCAAACGGCATCGTGGATTCACCACAGAGTTATGACGAAGCAGAAGGAAAGGCGACTCAACCGCAAGGAAATTCGCCGGATTCCATGAAACCGGTGACAACTGCCGATGCGACGCGAGCAAATGAATGTAACCAATTGCCAATTCGTTCGATAGCGAATCCCGCCATGAACAGGGGCCTCATCTCCCACGACGCCCCAGATTGAACAGGATCTTCCTCAAAATAGTCAATCTCATCGGATTCCTGTGAATTTTCGTCTTGTTCGATTTTCTCTCTTCCGGTATTCCTCCGCAGCACTCAGGGAGTTGGCTCGAGTGCCTGCAGCAATTAACGGGAATTTCAGACTGTTGAACGCCTGATTTTTTCCCTGCAGAACAGGATGAACTCGATCAGAAACGCGTTTTCACCCAAAAATCACCACTCCACTGACTCCTTAAAAACACGTCACTTCGCCTCTGAAACTCGCTGCCAACGGATCGACTCGCCATAAACGGTCGGACGAGGCACGGGTTTCCCCCCTGAATCAACATCACCTATTCGCATGGACGCGATTGTTGTCTGGTTATTCATCCCCCGGAACTGTTCCTGGGTGATGAGTTGTCAGCGGCAGCAAACATGGATCGAAAGCAAAGTTGATGCTTCGTGTCGGCCAAGGCACTGATCGAGAACGATTCCCGTGCAAACGTGGATGGATCGCCATTTTGAGCGGTCTGTTTGCGGTTGTCGGCCCGTTCTGCGCGAAGGAGTCCTGGGCCCAGCGTCCTTTTCCACCTTCGAATTCTTCCGCGGAATCCACCTCTCAAGCACCATTTTCTTCGGAAAATGACGCTTCGGCTCCGGCATGGGCTGCAACCCAAAAGTCGGCTTCAACTCCTGTTGAACAACAAAAACCGACCCGTCCTGCTCCGACCGATGCTTTCGTTCCGTCGTCGCGAGTGTCGCCGCCGCTGTCGAGTACACCCGTCTCAAGTATCGGGATTGAACCGGCAAAACATACCGCCCCTTCCCGTCTTTCTGAAGAACGTCCACTGAGTGACATTAAGCCCGTCTATACCGGTGAGATTCAGCAGACGGGATTCTCTGTCGAAAAACTTCTGGAAACTCCACTGGCCGACGTCATCGTCGAAGGGAATGAAACGATTCCCTCAAGTGCCATTTACCGACATGTTCTCTGTCGCCCAGGACGTCTCGCGACTCCGCGCATGGTGCAACAGGATGTGACACAAATTCTGAATACCCGCTGGTTCTATTCGGTCACCCCCACCTATCGCGAATCCGACGAAGGCCCGATTCTGGTCTTCAAGGTGGTTGAGAAACCGATTCTCGAACGGGTGACATTCCGAGGAAACAAGAAGATCAAGGTTGGGGAACTGGAAGCCCATACGGGTTTACGCCCGATGCATGCCTACGACGTTTCGGCGAATCGGGAATCGGTTCACCGTATCCGTCAGCTCTACTTCGACAAGGGTTACCGGTTTGCAGAAGTGACCCTCACCAAAGGGGGTTCACCCGATGATCGGGAAGTGATCTTCGACATCGTGGAAGGCCCGAAACCGAAGATCTGGTCCATTTCCGTGAATGGAAATCAGGACATCAGTTCGTCGATTCTGAAAACCAAGATCAGTTCGAAAACCGTCAAACTCTGGGTCATTCAGGGAGACTACGACACCGATGTCATCCGGAATGATGAACTCGCTTTGAAACAGTATTACATGGGGCTGGGGTACTTCGACGTCGATGTGAAATCGGATGTCAAACTGAGTGACGACCGGGCCAAAGTCTCTGTGAATTTTCTGGTGGATGAAGGGGCCCGATATCGGGTGGAAGGAATTGAAGTTCTCGGAAATGATGTCATCGCCCGTGACAAACTGCTGTCGAATCTCAAACTGAAGCGTGGAGATTACTTCAATGAGCGATTCCTTAAGGAAGACGTCACATCCATGACAAACCTGTACGACGAACAGGGGCGTCTGTTCGCCAAGGTGATTCCGACTCCACGATTTCGTGAAGGGACCGAACCGGTCGTCGATCTCATCTACAACATTGATGAAGACGTTCCGCGATATATCGGGCAAATCAATATTCGAATCCGGGGAGACTACCCTCGTTCGCAGGAAGAAGTGGTCCGTCAGCAGGCAGGACGATTCCTGAAGCCGGGATATCTGGCCCGCAGTTCCGATCTGCAAATGGCCAAGGCCCGTGTTTTTGGAAGTGGAATCTGGGACCGGGAAGAGGCTCCAAACTTTGCCATCAATCCAGTGGCAGGGACCGACTATCTTCCCCAGACATTTGCTCGGGGACAGAGCGAAACGCGAGACGATCTTCGACCGACATCCGCCGTCTGGAATGCAGACGAACTTCTGTCTGAAGCGGGAATGGAAGATTTCTTCTGGGGTCCCCCTGAACGCCGAGATGCTTCCACACCTGTTCCCGTACCGGAAAAAAAAGTACCGGCACGACTGCCGAGAAGAGAACTGGATCTGAGAACAGAGACGAGACTGGAATCAGAACCAGTCTCCGCACTTCCTCCTCCCTCACGGAGTCTGAGTGCGATTGATCGGGCCGTTCGAACTGAACCTGCACCACAAGCGACTCGGCCAGTTTATCGCGAACTGGCCAGTTCGGAGCCAACACCCATCCGGGCAGAGGCAGATCAGGTGATTGTGAATCCTGACATCGTCTTTCGCGGGCAGTCGGAACCGATGGTCGAGGCACAATCCTACGGTCCTCCTCCGGGATATGCCGCACCACCGGGATACGGTTCACCGCCGACAATTTATCGTCCGCAAAGCATCGACGCATACGGGCAACAGGTTCCGCAAGATTATCTGCAGGGAGTTTCTCCACAGGGAGACCCGTTCGGAGATGCACTGAGTCAGCCTCCGGCCGGGTTTGTTGACGTCAATATTGATGTGACCGAAGGACGCACCGGGCGGTTAATGTTCGGAGTCGGGGTGAACAGCGACGCGGGCGTCGTTGGTTCGCTCGTTTTGCAGGAAGACAACTTCGACCTGTTCCGTCCGCCGACAAGCTGGTCTGACATCATCAACGGAACCGCCTGGCGCGGGGCCGGTCAGAGCATGCGGATTGAAGCGGTTCCCGGAAGTGAAGTCAGCCGGTACATGGCTACATGGAACAATCCCTACTTCCTCCGCAGCGATTTCAGCCTGGGAGTGAGCGGATTTTACTACAACCGCTTCTTCGAATCATGGACAGAAGACCGTCTGGGAGGCCGTATCAATGTGGGATATGTGCTGAACAAATACTGGTCCGTTTCAGCGGCACTCCGATTGGAGAACGTGGATATGCGGAACATCCCTGCCGGAGCCCCCGCAACCTTAACCTCTGTTCGAGGGGACAACTTCCTTTCGACAGGAGCCGCGACTCTGACCTACGATGCCCGTGACAATGCATTCATGCCGACTCGTGGAAACTTCGCCAGCTTCACTTACGAACAAGCCTTCGGCGAGTTCTCGTATCCCAAGTTTGATCTGACTGCCAGCCAGTATTTCACCGTCTATGAACGCCCGGACGGTTTCGGAAAGCATGTTCTCGCCCTGACCGGTCAACTCGGATTCACCGGCGACGGAACACCCGTCTTCGAGCGGTATTTCGCAGGGGGTTATTCCTCCTTCCGCGGGTTTTACTTCCGTGGAGTTTCTCCAGTGGAGAGCGGTTATCGGGTCGGGGGGGACTTCATGGCCCTCGGATCGGCGGAATATATGATTCCCATCACAGCAGGCGACAATTTGCGAGCGGTTCTCTTCACCGACTTCGGAACAGTGGATCCAGATGTGAGTCTGGACAACTTCCGGCTTTCGGTCGGGTTCGGATTTCGTGTGACGATCCCCGCCATGGGCCCCGCTCCACTCGCCTTCGACTTCGGTTTCCCGATCCTGAAGGAAGCCTACGATCGTGAGCGTATGTTCAGCTTCTACGTCGGACTCACCCGATAACGAGCAATTTGCTCGACCGGGTGCAAACCGGGTGTCCGGACTGGAAACGTTAGACTCGTGTGCCACTGCTCTGTGAGCAGTGCAAACGTCAGAACAGCTTTCTTTTGTCCAACGTCTTTCCGCAGTCAACATCGTTTCCACATTCGGCACTGCTCGCAGAGCAGTGGCACACATGGCTGACTTTTCGCTTGCGGAACTCGGAATATCCCTTCTGAGAATGGTCTGAAATTCACAGTTTCCCTCTTCTATGTGGCGTCCACCCTGCCGGAAATCAGAAGAGTCCGTATAATTCGGCGAAAAGTTCGCAGTGGTTGTTACGGATGTAATGATGAATACGACTCCCGGCAAGGTTTATTTTGATCGTGAATTGAGCTGGCTGGAGTTCAATCAACGGGTACTCAATGAAGCTTGGGACGAGGCGGTTCCTCTACTGGAACGCCTGAAATTCCTGGCCATTTCCAGTTCGAATCTCGACGAGTTTTTTCGAGTTCGAATCGGTGCGCTGACCACTCTGGTGGAAGCGGAGGCCACCCGCCCTGCTTCGTCCGGATTAACGCCACAACAGCAGCTTGAAAAAGTACGCCACCGCGTCAGTCGGATGGTGGCCGATCAGTATCGTTGCTACACGCAGGAACTCATGCCCAGGCTCGCGGAACAAGGGATTCAACGTCTTTCCGCACAGCAATTGAATACCACGCAACGACGCCTCGTCCGGCAGGTTTTCGAACAGGAATTCTATTCCATCCTGACGCCAATGGCGCTGGAAGAAGGAGTGCCATTTCCACTTCTGTCGAACCAGTCGTTCAGTTTATGTGTCAGACTCCCGGCGAGTCAGTCACCGGACGAATCCAACACTCCCCCCATCCGGTTCGCAATTCTCCCGGTCGGTCGAAGCCTCCCACGGTTTCTGACAGTTCCTTCGGAGAAGGGACTGTCCTACATGCATCTGGAAGATGTCCTCCAGATGAATATTGCTGAGTTTTTCCCCGGCGAAGAAGTCGACGAATGCGTTCCGTTTCGAGTCACCCGAAATGCAGAAATTGAAGTTCAGGAACTGACTCCATATGGACTTGCCTGGAACATGGCAGATGTGTTGCGTGCCAGAACCTCCGCTGACTGTATTCGGCTGGAAGTTGAGGGGAACGCTTCGGCGGAAGTGATTGCTTTTCTCAAACAACAGCTGGATGTGACCGACGAACAGATCATCTCAGTCCCCGGGCCGGTCGATCTTGGGGGACTTCTGGAACTGGCGGGCCGTCGCGGATTCGAGAATCTGCGAGACGAGCCCTGGCCACCGATCAATTCTCCTCAGGTCCCTTCTGAAGAATTGATGTTTGACATCTTATCAGAACGGGATGTTCTCTTATATCACCCTTACGAAAGCTATGAACCGGTTGTTCGACTGATTGAAGAAGCCGCCGACGACCCTGACGTTATTGCAATTAAACAGACTTTATATCGAATCAGTCGTGACAGCCAGATTGTCAAAGCATTACTCAGAGCCGTTGATAATGGAAAGCATGTCACGGTACTTCTGGAGTTGAAGGCCCGTTTCGATGAAGAACGCAATCTGAAACAGGCGAAAGAACTGGAAGCGCGTGGCGCTCAGGTCATTTATGGGGTCAAAGGACTCAAGACACACGCCAAGATCTGCATTATCGTGCGACGCGAACCGCATGGAATTCAACGCTATCTCCATTTCGGAACCGGCAACTACAACGAATCTACAGCCCGGCTCTACAGTGATGCATCGTATTTAACAAGTGATGAAGACTTAGGAGTCGATGCTCTGGCCTTCTTTAATGCATTGGCCGGTTATTCGCAGCCCCCTTACAGCTATCGAAAACTGGCCGCAGCGCCACTGCGATTACGGGATACACTGCAGGAACTGATTGAAGTGGAAACCGGCCGAAAGCGGAATGGAGACGAAGCCAAGATCATCCTGAAACTCAATGCTCTGACCGACACCGCGCTCATTAACTCTTTGTACGAGGCCTCGCAGGCAGGAGTAGAAATCCTGTTGAATATTCGCGGAATCTGTTGCCTGAAACCGGGAATCCCGGGATTAAGCAACAACATTCGGGTCGTCAGCGTTGTCGATCGGTTCCTGGAACACGCCAGAATCCTTTACTTCCATCACGGCGGCGACTCCCGTTTGTTTATCTCCAGTGCAGACTGGATGGCACGAAACCTTGATCATCGCAAGGAACTTCTGGTTCCGGTAGAATCAGAGTTCAGTCGTCGTCGACTTCTGGAAATCCTTGAAGTCTACTTCCGGGATAACGTCAAGTCGTCTGAATTGAGTGGAGACGGAACCTATCGTCGTCTCCGCCCGGAAGAAGAGAGTCCGGCAGTTCGTTCCCAGGAAGAACTCTATCGTCAGGCTCGTGAAAATGTTCGACGTCTGGAACGCCGTCGACGAACCGTTTTTGAACCGCATCGTCCTGATGAATAATAAAGTGAAGGATAAGCAAGACAGGAATCAAGATGAATGCTTCTGTCCTGCTTCTGGATTTCCTAGAACCTATCTGAAAATGTTGGTGTCACAGCGACATCGAGTGCTCGTTGCACCGCTTCCATACGATATGTTGTGCGTTGTCCAACTTTTCAGATCGCCTCTAAAATGTCCTCTGATATTAATGCTATGAACGATCTTCAGACATACACCCGGAACGTCGCCCGACAGGCTCGAATTGCTTCAAGGCAATTAGCAACAGTACGTGGAGAACAAAAGAACGCCTGGTTAAATCGGGCGGCGGCGGCGATTCGTGAACAGACTGACTCGCTGGTTGAAGCGAACGCCAAAGATATCGCACTGGCTCCCGAATACGGCCTTTCCGGCGCTGCAATCGACCGACTGAAGTTAACCCCATCTCGACTGGAGAGTTTAGCGGCGGCGCTGGAAGAAGTGATCGCCCTGCCTGATCCGGTCGGTGAAATCATTTCAAGTAATCCCCGACCGAACGGCTTGATGGTGACGCAGGTCCGCGTTCCACTTGGGGTCGTCTTCTTTATTTATGAATCGCGCCCGAACGTTACTGCCGATGCGGCGGCACTCTGTGTGAAGAGCGGTAACGCGGTGATTTTGCGTGGTGGAAAGGAGGCTTTTCACAGCAATCTGGCACTCTATCAGATTCTGAAAAGCACTCTCGTCGAATGCGGCTTGCCAGAACATGCGGTACAACTGGTGGAAACAACCGATCGTGACGCGGTCGGGCAGTTTCTGAAGATGCACGAATATATTGATGTCACTATCCCTCGTGGCGGCAAATCATTGATTGAACGAGTTGCCAGCGAAGCGACGATGCCGGTCATTAAGCATTTTGACGGGGTCTGTCATGTCTATATTGATAAGTCCGCCGATCTGGAAATGGCCGAACAGATTCTCGTGAACAGTAAATGTTCACGCACCGGAGTCTGCAACGCCGCCGAATCGTTCCTCGTTCATCAAGACATCAAAGATCAATTTCTTCCTCGTGCTGCAATCGCGTTAAAAGAAAACGGAGTCGAAATCCGGGGTGATGACGCGATTTGCCGACTGATTCCCGAAGCAATTTCCGCAACGGAACAGGATTATCGAACAGAGTATCTCGATCTCAAAATCTCCGCAAAAGTCGTTGAGAGTATCGACGCTGCGATTGCACACATTAATGAATACGGTTCACACCATACTGAATCGATCGTCACCCGTGATCTGTCCGCAGCGAGAAAGTTCACACAGGAAGTCGATTCCGCCGCAGTCATTGTGAATGCCAGCACACGATTTAATGACGGTGGCGAATTCGGGTTGGGTGCGGAAATTGGAATCAGCACTGATAAGTTTCATGCACGCGGCCCCTGCGGGTTGAAAGAACTGACCAGCTATAAATATGTCGCCTGGGGCGACGGACAGATTCGGAAATAGCAACAAAAAAGAATGCCCCAGTTGTGCCGCAAAAGATTGTCTTAACTGAACCAACGCGACCGGTGCCGGTTGTCCTGGCGTGTCTGCTGTTGCAGATCGGAACCGTCTGGCTGTTCTTTCTATTCGCCGGAGAGAATAACCTCGTCGCTGGGGCCTTTGTCAGTCGGGAACTCTGGCTCTCCGTCGTCTCTCTTTTGGGAGCCGACATTATTCGAACTCCGGAATCAACGATTGTCAGCCTCCCGATAGGCGTCATCGGCTTTCTGTCATTACTCATTAGTACCCTAGTGAACGGGGCTCCCCTTCTTCTTCAGCGATTGACTCAAACCCGGGATCAATCAAAACGTTTCCTGCCTGAGATGATCCTGTCAAACACCTACTGGACACTTCCATTAGTGATCTGGTCTGTTCTGTGGATCATGAATTTTCTAATCCCGGGAATGGTATTATCTCTCTGGTTGATCCGCTCGGTTCAGATCGCACTGGCAGTCACACTTGCAGGGTGGCTGTGGGAAACCATTCGAGTTCTGTTCAATCAGAATAATGAACCGATTCCCTCGAAGTTCTGGAACGGCTGCCGTTTGTGTGTGGCGATGGGGATCGTCGGCTATGTCGTTTTATTTGTGGTGATGAATTTCGGACTCTGGTTTAACCTGCAGATTCCCCATGGGGATTCCGCAATGTATGAACAGCATTTATGGAACACATTAACCGGAAGAGGCTTTCGAAGTGATCTCGATCAGGGTCTGTTCCTTGGCGAGCATGTTCAGGTGATTCATTTATTATTATTGCCGATTTATGCACTCTGGCGGTCTCATCTTTGCCTGGAGTTCTTCGGTTCTGTCGCGATTGCAACAGGAGCGATCCCGGTTTTTCTGCTTGCAAAAAAATACGGTCGCTCTGAAGTCACGGCAATGCTTGTCGCACTCGCCTGGCTGTTTGCGTTTCCGGTTCAATACCTGGATATTGCCATTGATCTCAAAACATTTCGACCGAGCGCGTTCGGAATCCCGGCAATGCTGTTCGGAATTCTGGCAATGGAAAGTCGCCGATGGGGATGGATGGCGTTCTGCTTTCTCATCGCTCTGGCGAGCCAGGAAGACTTTGCGATCGTGATCGCCCCGTTAGGATTATGGCTGGCAATTCAATCTGGAATTCAATGGCGCCGTCAGAGAGAGACCTCATCGCGGAACGAAATGATAATCGGAGGGGCGATTGCGATCGCCGCGACAGTCTATGTCTTTGCTGTCGTGAAAGTTATTATCCCATGGTTTCGATCTGGAGTACCCGTTCATTACGTGAGCTACTTTGAAGCATTCGGAAATACTCCATATGAGATTGTCTGGAACCTTCTGACCCGGCCGGATCTGGTCTGGCGCGAACTGGTGACAGCCGCGACATTCGCCCTGTTTCTTTATCTTATTATACCGTTCGGAATGCCGTATCGTGCCTGGAGTCGGCTCCTGGTGGGATTACCATTATTTGTCCTCCTTGCGGCCAATCAATTAACACGAGACTACCCGGGACCATTCCATCATTTCCATGCGCCAATTCTCCCGGTTTTAGCATGGGCCGCCTGTGCGCATATTGGAATTGGACTGAAGCTGGACGATGACAGGAGGTCTTTAAAAGCACGAGAGCGGGGGTTATGGATTCTCTGCTGTGCAATGACGACAGGACTGTTCTTCAGTCTTTCCCCATTCGGAATCAAATTCTGGGATTCCGGCAGCACGTTCTACTGGAAGCGTCTGTATGTTCAGGATGAACGTGCCAGAGAGTTCACGAAAGTTCTCTCTGTTATCCCCACAACGGCACGGGTCGCTTCCACCGATTTCGTTCATCCACGATTTACGCATTATGAACGGTCATATGACTACAGTCATTATCCACGACGTGTCGCCAATTACGAAGATCGCGTTCCGCACGATACAGACTATATTGTGATTGATACACAACATCGGTATAGCGAGATTCGGCAATTTGAAGAGATGAGGGAATATCAAAATCAGCGAGACCAATGGGAAGTTGTCCCCATTGACACCAAAGGTTATTTTCTCGTCCTCAAACGGATTCAGTATCCTGAGGAAGCAACTGGACATCAGGAGGAGCACAATGACTGAAAACCACTCCTCTGAAGTGCTGACTCAGCCGCAACGTCCAGAAAACTGGTGGCGGCTTCCGCTCTGGATTTGTTCCGGGATTCTTGCGGCGGGTGTTCTTTCAGTCACCGCGGCCTATGCCCCGGCCGGGATGAAGCGAATACTGATCTTTTATATTATCTATGGAGGAGCTTGCGGATTTGTTCTGAACTGGCTTGCCGGCGAAATCCTGACAGGACAGACTCGCTTCCTTTCCCTGTCTGTTGCTTTGATCTGTTTTGCTGGCGCGGTGAATCTGGGATTTCTGTCGTTTCGTCATTTCGAACAAGGGAGACAGCAACTTGCCAGAGAACGCCCCAAGGATATTGAAATTCTCGAATCTCTTCGAGTGGCAACCGGTCAGGATCCTGATGCTCAGAAAGAGTACGAAAAAGAACTTCGCCGATACTATCCCCGATTTGATGATTATCTCAGGCACCGTGTTTCGAATCTGGGAAACTGGCCGTCACCTTGGCCGGAAGTTTTATGGGGAATCGAGCTGCTATTATCAGCAATTGCCGGCGGTGTCACATTCTCCAAATTACGTGGCCGTTCAATTAACATTTAGAACCCCTAACAAAACTGACACCGATCCGCTCGCGGAAAGGAAATCCTCATGGTTTGAGAGATTTTGTTCGCAGCTCTTAATATTTCCTGGTATTTCGATATTCGTAATAATTGATGGCGTGAGTTATGGGAATGATTTTTGGTTTAGGTACGGATATCGTTGAAATCGTACGAATCGGCGAGATGATCGAACGGCACGGCGAATTGTTTCTGCAACGGGTCTATACCGAAGGAGAAATCCGGTATTGCCAACGGCATAAAGAAGCAATGCAGCACTATGCCGGACGCTGGGCCGCGAAAGAAGCAGTGATGAAGACTCTGGGAACCGGCTTCACGAAAGGAGTCGGATGGCGCGACATTGAAGTCGCGCACACCAAGGCGGGAAAGCCGGTGATTTCCCTTTCCGGGGGAGCGGCCCAATTTGCGAAAGAGCTGGGAATTGACGAGGTTCTCGTCACAATTTCTCATTGTCGCGCTTATGCGACGGCGACTGCAATTGCGATTCAAAATTCTCCAAAACCTTGAGTTGGTAAAATTTTGATAAGGGGAAGCCACCCAGATGGCGAAATTCTGGTAGGATCAAGGTGTCTTTCCAATTCAAAGACTACGAGAGCGTTTTTGAACTGGGCTTCAGCGTCCCGCAGGCGAAAATTGGGGTATTCGCGTGCCGAATTCCGCCCATTCGCCTGCACACAGTAGAGCAATCTGTTCTGTTCTAAGGGGAGAATCATGATTCGGCTATCAAAAATTCTGGTTCCGACCGACTTCAGTGAATTCAGCAAACATGCTCTGCAGTATGGTTGCGAACTCGCCCGTCGCTTTGGCGCAGAACTGACGTTGCTGCATGTGGTGGAAGATATTTATCCCCTGGTTGCTGATCCCGGGGTGATGGTGGGGTCAACCATGGATTTCGTGGGAGACCTGCAACAATCGGCCGAGAAGGGACTCGCCGGATTCGTGCCGGATGACTGGTGCGATGGCCTGATTGTTCATCGTCAGGTGGTCGTTGGAGTTCCATTCATGGAAATTGTCCGATGCGCCAACGAACAGCAGATGGATCTCATTATCGTCACGACCCATGGTCGTACGGGACTGGCGCATGTTCTTCTGGGAAGCGTGGCAGAAAAGATTGTCAGGAGATCTCCCTGTCCGGTGCTGACGGTTCGTCCTGAAGGACACGGCTTCGTGATGCCCTGATGACGGTGTCATTGATGATGTCGTTCATGACAATACCGTTTAAGACAGTGCCGTTCATAACGAGGCCCTGTCCGGGGTTCCTTCTATCTTCGCTGCTCGTTCCGATCGTCACTGGATTGGTGGGACTCTGTGCCCTCTTTCTGGTCATCTCTCTGATTGTCTGGTATTTCCGTGTTCGTCCTCGGGAGACGGAGTTTGAAAAAGCGCGCCGTCTGTTGGATCAACAGATGCAAACACTTCGCACCCGATTCTTCCAGATGGCCTCCACAAGCGGGAAACCGCGAGGATTGGTCTGGACACGGACCGACTGGAAGCGCGACATTGCGTTTGCACGTGACTTGGAAACCGGTCTTTTAACTGCGTTCGTTGGAATTGAGATTGCTTTTGCCGCAATTCCGGGAAGCGATATGGAAGAGGTTGCGGCCGTCGGTCAGATTCGTCAGGCTTCCGCCCTGTTTCATTTTCGTGATGGTCGTTGGGGAACAGGGGGAAAAGCCCTGTTCAACCTGACTCCTCCCGAAGCGATCGAACGACTGGCAGGTCAGTTTGAACCGGTGACTCAGGGTTGAAGCCTTTTCGTGCCGCGAACAAAATCTCTGAAATGATGAGAATTCCCCTTCCGCGAGCGGATCGGGGAAAGTTTTGTTAGGGTTCCTGGAGTAGAACCGTCTAAACGGATGCGTTCTCCGCATAGACATTCAATGAAAAACTCGGATCGATGACTGAAAAAACTTTTGATGTTGTAGTAATCGGAACCGGCCCCGGAGGGGAAGGGGCCGCAATGCAGGCGACGAAACTCGGGAAATCGGTTGCCGCTGTTGAGCGTTTTCATCAGCTGGGAGGAGGTTGCACGCACTGGGGAACGATTCCCAGCAAGGCACTTCGTTTTGCAATCTTTCAGGCGACACAGCTGTTTAACAACAAGGTGTATCGCGATGCCGGGTTGAGCACGATGCCTGATTTTCCGGCGCTGAGACGCAGTTCGGCGTCGGTGATCGAGAAGCAGGTCGACATGCGAAACAACTTCTACGAACGCAACGACGTGCCGGTACTATACGGCCAGGCGGTGTTCGTGGACCCCAATACGATCGAAGTGCGGGATGAGTATGGGGGAAAACGACTGCTCCATGCCTCGGCGTTCGTGATTGCATCGGGGTCGCGCCCGTACCGCCCGGCGGATATCGATTTCTCACATCCCCTCATCTGCGACAGCGACACCATACTCAGTCTGAACCATACTCCGAAATCGATCACAATCTATGGAGCGGGGGTCATCGGGTGTGAGTATGCGTCGATGTTTCGCAACCTGGGGGTGAAGGTCAACCTGATCAACACACGCGACAAACTGCTGGAATTTCTGGACGACGAAATCATCGATGCCCTGAGCTACCATCTTCGGGAGCGAGGATGCCTGATCCGGCATAATGAGACCTACCAACGGGTTCAGGCGGAAGATGACGGCGTGATTCTCCATCTGAATTCCGGCAAGCAGATCAAAACGGATATCCTTTTCTGGGCAGCAGGTCGCACCGGGAACACCGACACCATGGGACTGGATGTCGTCGAGATCTCCCCTGATCGTCGAGGGTACATTCCGGTCAATGAACACTTTCAGACAAGTGTTCCTCACATCTATGCCGTCGGGGATGTTGTCGGAATTCCATCGCTGGCGAGTGCTGCTTATGTGCAGGGACGATATGCCGCGCATCATCTCATTAACGGATCATGCGAACGGGCTTTGATTCAGGATATCCCCACCGGAATTTATACGTCCCCTGAAATCAGTTCTCTTGGAAAGACAGAACGACAGCTGACATCGGAAGGAATTCCGTATGAAGTCGGGCATTCGATGTTCAAGAGTCTCGCCCGAGCCCAGATTACCGGTCAGACCACCGGAATGCTGAAATTGCTGTTTCATCGGGAGACATTGCAGATTCTGGGAATTCACTGTTTCGGGTCGAATGCATCCGAGATTATTCACATCGGTCAGGCGATCATGTCGCAGCCGGGGGAACATAATTCGTTAATGTACTTCGTGAATTCCACCTTCAACTATCCGACAATGGCCGAGGCCTATCGTGTCGCTGCGTTGAATGGTTTGAACCGATTGTTTTAAACCAAGAATTGCTCTCGAAATTCAAGGGCCAGTCAGATGAAACCGCAAGCCGTGAAATATGTTCTTATGGTCCAGGACATGGATCGGGCTGTCAGATTTTATCGTGATACGATGGGATTCACCGAAGGCTCTCTCTCTTCATACTGGTCAGAGCTTCGATTTGGTGACGCCATTCTTGGATTGCATTATGGCGGAGACGGCTCCCGGCATCAGACGGCGATTTCGATTCAGTATGCGAATGTGGCAGCAGCTTATGCGATGGCCATCAAATCAGGTGCAGAAGGTGTTCAAGCACCGGTTCAACGAGAAGGAGAACCGATTCTGTTCTCATCAGTTGTTGATCCGGAAGGGAATATCATCACGTTGACGCAATTCGTTGGTGAAGATGCGTTCGAGGTTGAAAAACATCCACTGAATTCGTAAACACTCATCTCATTCACTGCACAGGTCCAAAGTCTGAGCAACAATCGCTTCAGGTGTGTCGAACATTCCCTTTGAATATCAAGAAAGAGATGCAAGATGAGCGGTCCGATCATACGTACAGGCGCGACTCCAAAGTTTTGGCAGAACTGGGATCAGATCTTCGATAAGAAAGCCAAGTCCAAAACCAAAGGAACATCGGGAAGTAAAGCGACCGAAGCCACACCCGCCGGAAAAGCCACGAGCAAAAAGACCGCGACCGCAAAAGCACCTGCTTCCACAGCGAAGAAAGCGACTGCCGGAAAGTCTGCTGGAAATAAAGCGACACGAAAGCCTAAAAACTCCTGACAAATCCGACCGCGATCCGCTCGCGGAAAAGAAATTTTCATTGGGTGCGGGGTTTTGTTCGCGGCTCTAAAAACTCCTGAAGGTGGGTTCGATCAACGAGATCCGTCCTGTCAAACAGTCCATAGAGAACCGCATTGAATCGCCCGATTCGATGCGGAATGGCTGGTTCTGCCTCTGGAGCGAACGGCTGCTGCTCTGGGGAATGCTGGTCGTCTGGTCGGTATGGCGGATTCCCATTCCTGCGGTCAATGAACCGCATTACTGGGGGAAAGCGAAGTTCTGGTGGGATCCGTCATGGTGTGCCGGAGACTTTTTCCTCTCCTCTTCGAATCCGCATCAGGCATTCTATGCGACATTCGGTTCGCTGACTCAGTGGTTCAACTTGCATGATGCAGCCTTCGCAGGACGCATTATCGGATTGCTGATTGTGGCAATAGGCTGGCAGTCTTTGTGTCAGTCACTCATAAGAACCCGCTGGTCGGCGTTGCTGTCGATGGGGCTCTTTCTGGCCTTGCAGTCGATTGGAAACTTCTCCGGCGAATGGCTCGTCGGGGGGATGGAGTCGAAAGTTCCCTCTTACGGATTTCTTTTCTGGAGCCTGGGAGAACTGCTTCGAGGAAGATGGATTCGAAGTGGCTCCTTCGCGGGACTGGCCATCTGTTTTCATCCTCTGGTGGGACTCTGGGGTGTCATCGGGATGGCACTGGCGTCATTGGTATTGCTTTCAGAGCAATACTGGAAGTCACGTCACGTTACTGAGGACAAGGGGGTTGATACTCCGATTGTTCTTCCAGATGTGAAGACGATTTTGTTGGCGTTGGCTTGCGGGGCCGTTTTTGCAGCCCCCGGTTTGATCGCAGCAATCACAACGATCAGTGGCGCAACTCCTGATCAGGATCGAATTGCCACGTTCCTGCAAGTAGCTGATCGACTGGCCCATCATCTGGATCCCATGGCCTTTCCTAAATCGGCATACTGGTACGGCGGGTCGTTACTCATCATCTGGTGGTTTCTGCTGCGAGACATTCGTGCCACCTCCCCGCAACGATGGTGGCGTTATTTTGTGATCGCCAGTGTCGTCATTGCTCTGGTGGGAGTCGCCATCGGATTCGGTCCACGACCGTTACACCAATCTCCACAGGGGGACTGGCGTCTCAGTTTGTTGAAGTTCTACCCGTTCCGTCTGGGAGACCTGATGGTGCCGGTTGCGGTCAGTCTTGCTGGTGTTCAGGCGATGGGAGTCTGGTTTCGCTGTGGTTCCCGAAGAACGCCAGGGCTGATTCTGCTCGGATGGGGGCTGATCTTCCTGGGAGCGTTTACAATTCCTTTTCCCGATCAGAATCCAAGTCGCCTCTCCCTGAAGCAGCGTCAACACTGGCAGATGGCGTGCGACTGGTTACGGAACGAGACCCCGAAAGATTCTCTGGTTTATGCCACAGATAGCAGTTGGGGACTCCGGTGGGGAACGCATCGGCCGGAGTTCGTCAACTACAAAGACATGCCACAGGACGCGGCCTCGATTGTGGAATGGAACAATCGTCTGTGGGTGATCTCGCGCTGGAGAAAAGCGGCCTTTGAAGATGGTCAGGTGAGTGCCGACGAACTGGCAGACCTGCGAAAACAGACCGGAATACGTTATCTGCTCGCCGGTCGCTTCGGCCCCGTCAATTTTGAGCCGGTCTACGAAAACGAAGCGTTTCGGGTTTTCGAACTTCCGTAGACAGCTTCTGATTGTGATCTTTTCTCGTTACGATAGCCTGCTTCCCGGTAAAACCGGTCTTCAGTGTCTTCCCTTATTTCTGTTTGAACGATCCATGATCCGCACTCGCTTTGCTCCCAGTCCGACCGGTTATATGCATATCGGCGGAATGCGAACCGCCTTCTTCAACTGGCTTTGGGCCCGTCACAATGGGGGCCAGTTCATCCTGCGTATCGACGACACCGATCAGGAACGGAACATCGACGCCGCGCTGGAGCCGATTCTGGATGCATTCCGCTGGCTGGGATTGAACTGGGATGAAGGACCGGAAGTCGGGGGACCGCATGGTCCTTATTTTCAATCCCAGCGACTGGCTCTCTACCAGAAGCGATGTGACGAACTACTGGCGGCCGGAAAAGCCTACAAAGACTTCGATCCGCCGGAACTTTCGCAGGCTGATCGTCAGGCGGCAGAACAGGAAAAGCGAACATACCTCAACATCCGTCGTTCACTCGATCTGACCGAGTCTCAACGGGCCGATCTGGAAGCACAGGGAACCCCGTTCGTCATCCGTTATTTCGTGGACCGGACTCGCAAGGTATCCATCGATGACCACATTCGTGGACACGTCGAATGGGACTGCAGCCTGATCACCGATCCTGTCATCATGCGCGGGAACGGGATGCCGCTGTACAACTTCGCCAGCGTGGTCGACGATCTCGATCTTCAAATCACACACATCATTCGTGCAGAAGAACATCTTACCAACACCGCCGTTCAGGCGTTGCTGTTCGAGGCGATCGGCGGACCGATGCCAGAGTTCGCACATATCCCCTTTGTTGCCGCTCCCGGGACAAAAGAGAAGCTGAGCAAGCGTGAAAAGAACCTCGAAAAGTACCGCAAGAGTCCCCAGTTCAAAAAATTGTTCGCCATTGCGGATGACGTGTTGCCGAAGATTGGCCAGGGAAATTCGACGACACTCAACCCGGTGATGGTGTCGTACTATGAAGCGGTCGGCTTTCTTCCCGCTGCTGTGTTGAACGGCCTCGCCCGGTTGGGATGGTCGCTCGATGACAAAACCGAGATTTTTTCACTTGATGAGATCGTCAAAAATTTCACACTGGATCGGGTCGTCAAAGCCCCCGCCGGACTGGACCCCGACAAATTGCTGGCCTGCCAGGAACACTGGGTCGGGCAATTGACGCTCGATCAGAAAGTCGACGCCTGTCTCCCCTATCTATTGAAGTCAGAGCTCATCTCGGAAGACTCTTTGAATCGGGAAGAAGTCACAAAGGTCATCTCTGTTCTTTCCGACCGAATCAAACTGTTCAGTGACATTCTCAGCTACGACGAATACTTCGTTCCCTGCGATCAGTTGAAGTATGACGAAGCTGCGTTTGAAAAGAGAATTCGCAAACCGGAACGGGCTCGAGAATTACTTACTGCCTACAGACAGGTTCTTGAACAGTCTCCGTCGTTCACCGCTCCTGAACTGGAAGAAGAGTTCAAGGCATGGATGGAAAAGGAAGGCATTTCTTTCGGCGACATCATTCACGCGCTACGGATCGCGGTGTCAGGCAAAACGGCCGGACCGGGGATGTTTGAATGCCTGGAGTTGCTCGGTCGGGAACGAGCCCTGAAACGCCTCGATCTCGCCATCGCCCGCCCGTGATACGTCTCAGGGATTCAGCCGTTTCAGATCGGACTTGTCGTCGAGATAATCCAGCGGAGGGGTGTTGTTTCTCCCTTCGCTGGAGACAGGATAGGCCTTGAGTTGTTCGGTGATGTCCTGCTGCTGAACGACCGGATTCGCAGGCCCCAGGTGCACTCGAAATTTCACATTCGCGAACGTCAGCTCATCCCCCGGCAGCAGCGCCCCGCGAACGACCCGTTGGCCGTTGACTTTGGTTCCGTTGGTACTTCCCAGATCACGAAAGAAAAGCAGACCATCCGTTCTGGCAATCGCGCAGTGAAGTTTGGAAACGTTGTTGCTCTCCAGAACAACGTCACAAACATCCTGTTTGCGTCCAACCAACGTGACATCGCGTTCAATCGAGATCGGACGCGAACCATCAATCGGAATCAACTGGGCAATCATGTTGTGACGGTTCTTTTGCGACAGAAGTGAAATTCACACAGAGCAATCCAATTATTCTCTTCTGAACAGATGCCCTGTCAAGACGCCCACCCTGCCAATTGAGAACTGCTCGCTGCTTCCTTGCGTCGTACAATCCAAATAATTCCTATCAATCACACATCCATACCGACATAAAGACGTAACAAGGGAACGGTTGTGTTAATCCAGTCGAATCACACTTCGACAAGTGGAAACCGGGAAGGGATGAAACCGTTCTTCACAATCATCCGATTGCACTTCTTCCAGTACAAATCGCTTTGACCTGAAAGCGGCACTGAAAGCGGCTCGCGGGAAGCGAACCACTAATGTCCCCGTCAGTTCGAACGATGCCTGCGAATCCAGAGAAACGGCCCATTCCTCGTGCGTATCGGATTCCACTCGTCCTGCACGAACGGGAGTCAGTATGAATTGATTCCCGTTCAGGTCCGTCAATGAACCATCGCGAAACTGGTGATCGATGAACCGGTCAGACAGGTCCACACTCGACATCTCCGGAGGGGTTTCCTGCTCAAGTGATTTCAGCACCGCTTCCTTGGCAGTCCAGAGTTGTCGGGCCCAGCCTGTTTGTTGTTCGCGTGGAATTTCCGCCAGCAGCAACCGTTCCGATTGAGTAAACGTCATCGCCGCCAATGCGGCCACAGACAGAGGGGACCGGGTCTCTTCCACATCGATTCCCAATGAGACATCGGCCTGACTGACCGCCAGTACGATCCATTCTCCAGTATGTGAAAGACTGACAGACAACGGCAAAGGAGTCGGCACTGGAGCGGCATGACTCTGCAATCGCGGAGCGCCGGTACTCGGCCAGTCGATTTCCTCTGGAGCAATCGACAACATTGAAGCAATGATCCGGCGTCCCAGGAAACGGCTGAGAAGAAACTGCCGTCGCTTGGCAGGCAACCGGTAACGTGCGGCCCGAGCCAGTTCCTGTGAGGAAAACCCTGTCGATGACTCGGTGAGGTCGATCTCCTGCGGACATTCTCCGGTCCATAAGAACCAGACATCAACCCGAATCGACGACACCGCTCTTACTCCGGAATGACAGTCAATAACTGTTGGACAAAGGTCTCAAGAAACTCACTCGCCTGCCCCTTAGTGAGATACCGCGCCGAACCGCGAAGTGTCAATGTGATCCGTTGATTGGTCTCGCAAGCGGTGATACTCAGTGGCATAAACGGCCCCATCTGCATGATTCCGGAGATCCGGTCGAGCTTCAACCCCTGAAAGTCAATCGTTCCTTCCGTCATGGGAAACTTGTAATGCATCGCCCGGGTGGTATCTCCAAGCCCGGTGAACTGCAACGTCGGAACGAAGTATCCCCAGTGTTGCAGAGTATCGATGAGTCCCTTTTTATTCTCGGTGAGAGCGAGCCCTCGCAGGAACTCGGCTCCCACGTAGCGACGTTTCACATACTGCATTTCAGAACGAACCCAGTTCAACAGGGTTTCCGCATTCTGTAAGTCACGCACTCGACGACGAAGAAAACTGACTCCCACCCGATTGCACGCCGGCGTTTTCAAATCCGATGGCCATCGTAAATCGACCGGATGCAATAGAGTGATATACCGGCGGGGATGCAGTGCATCGGGAAAACATTTCACAAACGCCAGAAACGATGCAGCCACAGCGGCATCGTTCACGGTAAAACCGGTTCGCTTGGCCCGTTGTCGCAAGGTGGTCGTTTCATCGATCGATAACGGGTGCTCACACAAAAAGTCAGAACGTCCATCCAGTCCTTCGGTTCCCGGTCGCTTCGGAAGCTGTATGGTTCGTCCCCGAATCGTGACATACAGGTTCCGCAATCCTTCACGAAGTCCGATAGCGGGAGTGGGTGTGCGGTAATGCCCTCGATCGGCAAGTTGATCCGGATCCATTCGCACCAGTTTTAATTCTCCTCCCTCCAGTAACTGATGATAGAGTCCCCACCATTCACTGATGAGTTGTCGTGCTCCCTGTCCGTCACAGCAGACATGATGCACATCCAGCAACACAGTCAAGCCCTCGCCCATTTCCCAAGCTCGAGCATTGATCCCTGGGAACTGGCGCAGATCAATCCAGTCGATGGGAGTCTGCTCAATTTCTACTTGAGTGAGACCTTGTGGTTGCCATTGCAGAACCGGCAATACGGAATGCGAAACCCAGTGGGTCTGTTGCTCCGTCGTCACCACACAACTGGTCAGCAACGGCTGGCGTTCAATCGCAATTCGAAATGCCTCAGACAACAGTTCCCGTCGAACCGGTCCGTTGAACCGCATGACGACCCGAAACATCATCGGGGTCTGAGGAGAATCCGACTTCAACAGAAACCGCTCAAACGGAACAAGCGGCAACAAACGTGACGTAGCCGAAGTTGCGGAGTCAGTTAAGAGATCACGTTCGTTCAGATGATCCGGCATTTGAAAATTCAAAATTCGAAGCAGGAAATTCGAAACAAATTCAAAAGGAGAAATTCAAAATTCAAACGCCGGATCGATCATGCAAAACGACTATCCGGTTTGGAATTTCTGATTTCGAATTTAGACACGAATACTGACACCGCCATCGACAACGATGGTTTGCCCCTGAATTTTGTTGCTCAAGGGACTCGCCAGAAACGTCACGACGTTGGCCACATCTTCCGGTTTCAGCACCTTCTCACCGACCAGCATGGTCTCCTGCGAGGATTTCAGCAAGTTCTCACTGTCCGGCATCGACTGAATCGCTTCGGTGGCCACCATTCCCGCCAGGACACAATTGAAATTGATTCCGTCTGGTCCCAGTTCAAAAGCAAGGTGTCGTACCAGTGCTTCCAGTGCGGCCTTGGAGGCGCCGATCGCTCCGTAGTTGGCAAACGCCCGAAACGATCCGTGACTGGAGATCGCAATAAACTTCCCGCCGGACTGGGCCTTCATCAATGGAGCCGCAGCCTGGGCCAGCCAGAGCAAAGGGGACGCATTGTGGCGCAGCACACTTTCCCAGTTCGCCGGCGAGACATTCATTAATGGACGAAAGCCACCGGCAGCCGCATTACTGACAACGATATCAATTCGTCCGAAACGGTCGTTCACAAACTCAACCGCAGCAGCAATATCCTGAGCATCGGAGACGTCCGCACGAATGGCGACTCCCTGCACTCCCTGGGACTGCACGAGTCGCACCGATTCCGCAGCCCCTTCTTTTGAAGAAAGAAAGTTGATCGCCACATTCGCGCCGCGCGCGGCAAGCTGCACTGCACAGGCCCGTCCGATCCCCCGACTGGCGCCGGTCACCAGTGCCACTTTCCCTTTCAGATCCATCATATCTTGTCCACCACGGCCTCTCGCTGCCCGATCAGAATTACCCCTTAATACGATCTTTGGAGTCCGCTGTCTCTACGTGTTTCTCAACAAACTCGATAATTTTCCCGGCCACATCAATCTGGGTGGCTTTTTCAATTCCCTCCAGTCCGGGAGAGGAATTGACCTCCATCACCACCGGGCCATGACGGGAACGCAGGATATCGACCCCCGCGACACGCAGTCCCATCGATTTCGCGGCACGTACAGCGGTTGTTCGTTCCTCTGGTGTGATTTTCACCAACTCTGCCGAACCGCCCCGATGCAGATTGGAACGGAACTCCCCGGTGGGGGCCGTCCGCATCATCGCCGCAACAACTTTGTTGCCGACCACGATACAGCGCAGGTCGCTTCCAGCCGCTTCCCGGATAAATTCCTGCACCAGAATGTTCGCTTCGACCCCTCGAAAGGCTTCAATGACCGCTTCGGCCGCCTTGCGGGTCTCGGCAAGAATCACACCGACCCCCTGTGTTCCTTCCACAATCTTGACGACCAACGGCGCCCCACCGACGATGTCAATGACGCCATCAATGTCTTTGGTCGAATGCGCACACGCAGAAACCGGAAGACCGATTCCATCGCGGGAAAGAAGTTGCAGACAGCGAAGTTTGTCGCGAGAACGGGTGATCGCCTGCGATTCATTCGCAGTGAAAATCCCCATCATCTCGAACTGTCGGACAACGGCGGTTCCGTAGAATGTATGCGACGCCCCAATTCGAGGAATCACGGCATCGACATCATTCAACTCCTGTCCTGAATAGACCACGGTCGGATGATGAGAAGTAATATTCATATAGCAGCGCAGGTAATCAATCACCTGCACCTGATGTCCTCGCCGCTCGCCCGCTTCCTTCAATCGCTGTGTGGAATACAGCGAGGCTTTACGAGAGAGGATCGCGATTTTGAGTGACTTCGGAGCGACTTCCGGCGCACGCGAGGGGTTCCCCGGGAGCGAAACGGACTCGGGGCCGGATTCATCAGAAGACATAAACGCCACAAAGGACTAGGAAGGACGAATCGTCAGAAATCGTCCGTGAGCTGGTTTCCGTCAGTCACGACATCATACGTTCGACCAGCAACGTCGCAAGGGCGCGGTTCCCGCAATTTCGTGGCGTTTCCGCAAATGCCAGGTCACCCCACTACACCCGCGCCGAGCTGAATTTGTCTCTCTTCAGTTGCGTCATTATTAAGATGGAATACGGCTGGTGTCCCGGAAGGATGTCCCCGCATCGACCAGAAAACGTCGACGCAGAGCCTCTCGTCCCAACAACATACGGAACCCCATCTGATCCCGGTTTGCGAGTGTCAGTTCAATCGTCCAGACTTCCTCAAAAAGTTGAACCTGAGTGCAGATGACCGGCCGTTCAGTCACATGCCCGTTGGAACTGCGCACGGGACGGACATCAATGAGTGGAGCGACAGCTGAGATCGTGATTTCGGTATTCTTCTGTAAAGGATGAACCTGAAAGCGGACGAAGTCGGTCCGATTCTTCCGAAACCGTTCCACATCAAAGGCATGCAACGACGACGTCAATGCGCCGGTGTCGATTTTCGCCTTGATGGACTCAATCCCCAGGTCCGGCAACCCGACCCATTCCCGCCATCCGATGCGGATCAGGCTGTTTTTCTGAATTGTCATAATCGTTCCGCCTTCCGGTTGCGGGATCGATGAATTCTCGCCGTTCTCAAATCACACGACTGGGAAGAAGAGTCAGTGGATCCTGTCCGCTGGTCTTCTGTTTCGATGTGAAATTCTGTCAAAAACGCTCTTATTCTCAAATTCCGGGGAGTCTGGCAAGAAGAATTCCCGGATTTGGAATCTGCAGTCGAATCTTCGGAGCGTTCTGATATGCTTCGTCACTGCCAATTCCCGTTTCAAAAACCTGACTGCAAGGTCCGAGATCCATGCGAATGAGCCGTTTGTTCGTGCCAACCACGTTTTCCATCTCTGCATTCGCGCTTCCGGTTGCTGTAGCGTCGTTATTTTCTGCGTTCACAATCATGAACGCCACCAGAAACGCCACTGCGGCGGAGAACGAGAAAGCCGACCCCAAAAACGCTCTTGTTGAACGGGGACGCTACCTTGCACATGATGTGGCTTCCTGTGTTTATTGCCATTCTCCGCGGAACAGCTCTGGGGATGTGATCCGGACACGCATTTTCGAAGGAGCACCCCTTCCGATCGGAACTCCCCCAGGGGAGGATTGGGCTGTTGCGGCTCCGAATTTGAAATCGATCGCCCAGATCTGGGGGGAGAAGGAACTGATCACCTTCCTGAAGACCGGAGTTCCTCCTCGTGGCGTGAAACCTCGCCTGCCGATGCCTCCGTTCCGTATGAATGATGAAGACGCCGCCGCCGTCGCCGCTTATCTGCGATCACTCCGGTAGGCCCTGATGGTTCTCCCTGGAACACCGACGAAAAGCAGATGGATCCTGCCAACGTTTTATGTTGGCTTATTGCTTGTTTCCGTTCTGCTTTTCCTCGTGATCCGCTCGATAGGAGAGTCAGGGAGTCTCTCTGCTGAACTGACGGCACCGAATTCGGTCGTACCGTCGGCTCACAATCAGGTCCTGCTGCATGTTCTGGCCACACTGACGGCGGTCATCCTGCTGGGACGATTGCTGGCCAGACTATTGAAATCCGTTGGGCAACCGGCAGTGATCGGTGAGATCATCGCCGGGATCCTGTTGGGTCCGTCTCTTCTGGGAGCCGTTTTCCCGGAAGCCATGCACCTGCTGATTCCAGACCAGTCAGCCGATCCGCAACGACACGTCGCTACCGCATTGGGAACGATTTCTCAAATCGGTATCGTGCTCTATATGTTTGTTGTCGGGCTGGAACTGAATACCAGTATGCTGGCGAAATCGGCCCATGCTGCAGTCGCCATCTCCCACGCCAGCATTGTTGTGCCGTTCATCATGGGGGCGACACTGGCGCTCTGGCTCTTTGAAGGATTCGCGCCCACCGGGATCCCGTTCACCAGTTTTGCCCTGTTCCTGGGAATCGCAATGGCCATTACCGCTTTTCCGGTTCTGGCCCGAATCCTGACAGACCGAAAACTGGACAAGACTCCGTTAGGGATCGTTGCCCTCAGTTGTGCCGCCAGTGATGACGTAACCGCATGGTGCCTGCTGGCCTTTGTCGTGGGAGTGGCTCAGGCGAATATCACCGGAGCATTCTGGGTCTTCATCTGGACGGCACTGTATCTGACAGTCATGTTTTTCGTGGTACGACCTCTGGGAATTCGTTACCTGAGACGAACCAATGGAGAGCCTTCCCCCACACGAATTGCCAGTCTTTTCGCTGTGGTGCTGACCTCTGCCTTTGTTACCGAACTGATCGGAATTCATGCCATCTTCGGGGCGTTTCTGGTCGGTGTACTCATTCCTCACGACAGCCCGATTGCCGTTGCCGTGAAAACCAAGCTGCATGATGTCGTCACCATGCTGTTTCTTCCCGCGTTCTTTGCGGTAACCGGAATGAATACCCGGATTGGCCTGATTTCCGGTTGGGAACACTGGCTGATCTGTGGCGTGATTATCCTCGTCGCGACGGTCGGAAAGTTTGGCGGAACCTATGTCGCTGCCCGACTGGTGGGAGTGAACCATCGAGCCTCCGCCACACTCGGATTACTGATGAACACCCGGGGCCTGATGGAACTGATCGTTCTGAATATCGGCCTGTCCCTGGGAGTAATCACGCATTCCCTGTTCGCCATGATGGTCATTATGGCCCTGGCAACCACCATGCTCACCGGCCCCGTCATCTCACGCATCTGGCCGGACGATCCAAACGAACCAGTCGGACAACCTGGCTGACTCGATGTTTTGGGCCTTTTTACCGGATAGAATCAGTCTCGGGAGGCGCGCGCCGAGCCGTACCCAAAGGAGCAGCGTCATCATTTATGCAGCTCAGCAGGAGCTTCCCTCTCCCGTCTGCCTGACCACCAGCCTGAATGATTCATGGTAGGGTGGGTCAAAGCCGCGCAACGTGAAGGTGGGTCGTCGCCAACGGCCGATTGTGCTTGCGGCGGTCTGTGTTGTTTGGAAGTGAATCCTGCGACTGAAGACCCACCGCGCCACCATGTTGGCTCGCCCCACCCTACAAGTGGGAATCATCCGGACCGGAAAATGGACAAAAACACAATCTGCAAGTGTAGCATTCCCCCAATGCCAAACCCAGCATCATTGGAACGCCATCCCTGAATCCGGAATGACTACCAACGGTGCTGGGTCTTGAGCTTCTGCTTAAGGATTTAACAACGTCAAGTGAAATCGATCACTTGTTCTTTGTTGGAGCGTCTTTGGCCGCCTCTTCGAATTTGACCTGTTCGATCACCATCGCGCGTGGAGCGGCGGGCTGCGATCCGACGACAGCTTCGGTCAATTGTTTTTGCAACGCCTCGGCATACTGTTCATCCGCCAGGGCACGTTGATCATCACCGGCCGTTCGGAATTTCTGGGCACGTTGACGATAAGTCTCGACCACCTGCCGGTCAAAACGTCGAGCGGCTTCATAGTCGGCGAGCGCTTTCGTGAACTCTCCAGTCGCAAAATAGGCGTCCCCTCGCAGTGAAAAGTTTTCGAATCGTCGATCTGTTTCCAGTGCTTTCGTGCAGTCTTCGATTGCTTCGGCATATTTCTGTTCAGACAAAGCGAACTGGGCACGACCGGCTAGTGCGACAGGATGATCAGCTTTAATGGCTAGTGCATTCTGCAAAGAACGACGCGCGTCGTCCTGACGGTTCTGTTGAAGAAGATGCCGCCCGCGATCAGCCCAGGCATCAGCATCTCGCGTGTTTCGAACCAGACGCTGGTTGATTTCCGTCAGTTGTTTCAACCAGACGATGTAGCTCTGTTCGGCGACCGCTCCAGCTTCGTCGCCCGCCATCCGCAATGCTTCAGCACGACTTGTATGGTGTGAGATCGTATCTGGCTGAATCGCAATTGCCGCCGTGAAGTCCGTTGCGGCTTCTTTGGCCTGATTCAGCTTCAAATGACAACGGCCTCGGTTCGTCAGGGCGTTGATGTACTTAGGATTGATTTTCAAAGCACTCGAAAACGCCTGTACCGCTTCCTGATGGCGATTGAGCTGCATCAACGCAAATCCACGATTGTTGTGGGCATCCACATAATCAGGCTTGGCTTTCAATGCATTGTCAAAATCCTTGATGGCGTCTTCATGTTTGCCTTGCGCGATCCAGACGAGTCCCCGATTGTTGTAAGGCTGGGGATAGTTCAGATCGAGACCGATGGCGTCTCCAAAATCCTGAGCCGCACGATCATGCTGCTGCGAAAGCAGATGATAATAACCTCGTGTATTGAGAATTCGCGCATTCCGGGAATCGATTTTCAACGCGGCAGTCATATCCGTAATCGCCTGCGTGAACAGCTTTGCCTCGGCGAGAACCGCTCCCCGTTTGACATAGGCCTCGGCCCGCTGCGGCTCGGCTTTGATCGCCTGTGTCAGCAATTGAACCGCCTCATTTCCCTTCCTGGCCTTCAGAGAATCGTCTGCAGCTTTCAAATACTGCTCGTAACCGAGAGCGGAAGATGATTTCTCGGGCACACTTTCTTCTGCCGGAGAGACAACCGAAGTGGTCGCCTCGGTCGGAGGAGTCGAATTTCCACAGCCCACAAATGAGCCTGACAGAATCAGCAACAGCGGCCACCGCTTCATGACTCGTTCCAATCCGTTGGTACGCATGCGTCCTCAAGACGCGATCAACATAATAAAAAAAATGGTTCCCTGGACCATTAGAACCCTGACAAAACCTTCCGTGATTCCGCTCACGGAAAGAGAATTCTCATCAATTAAGAGGTTTTGAACGCAGCTCTAAATATTATGGTCTGGGTCAACGTCGAGAGCCTGTTCCCGCCCGCAGTAATAATTTGAGGCCCTGAACACACATCTCATCGTTGACTGGAATCCATACAGGATCCTTCCTGAATTGCGCTATTTAACGGCAATCCTCATATCGGGTCAACGTGAGTCTTGGCAAGATTTCAGAGCGTATCAACTCCGACGAGACATCCTCATCCATCGATAACCCGGTCCGAACCCTGTTTTCATGAACCCCAACAGGATAACAAACACTTGATGGATCGCTTGGCGAAGACTGTCTCTTCACTGGAGACACAAGAGACCGCCACAAAAAGCAATGTCATTACTAAAACGTAATCATTTTCATGCAGAAGCAAGGTGCATATAAAAAAAGAGGCAGCCACCGGACGGGCCTGACCGGTGGCTGCTCAAGTTGCTGTCAGTGCGGGCCAACGCTGACAGCAACCACATTGTCACGAATCTCGGTCAATGTTGCAAGGGGCTTTTTCAAAATAATTCGTGTACGAATCAAATTTTATCGTTCGACCATGTAAGCGATTACAGAGACTGTGATCGAACAGAGTAACACAGACTGGCCCCGAACGAGTCGTATCCGATCAAAACTACTGACCCTGATTACAGTTGCAGTTCGACCAAAACACATCAACTTGCCCTTGCGGGTGCGAAGTCAGGGGGATCCACAGCCTCATTCACCCCCCAAATCCAGACTCATTTCATCTCATTTTGGCGACTGATCGTCTTAAAATTGAGATTTTTTTCATCCGACAGGAAACGACTCAGAAAGATTTTTTGTATTCTCCCCCCGGCATTTCCCCCATTATAAAGCTGGAATTAACAGATTTTAAGAGCCCTTCCGGCATGATGACCTCGCAAGCTTTTGAAACAACATCTTTTTTTCAGAATCTCTCTTTGCTTCAGCACTTTCCGCCGATTTGAATAGGGAGGGGGTTTCACCGAGAATCCTCATCAAAGCAAATTAGCCAAATAACTTACGGGATTTTTCGAACTGATTTTCCGTGTTCCGGTGACAAATCTGTAGACGTGAATCCACTATCGACGGCAGGCGGCACCACTTTTCAGCAGTGACTCTTCAACAACGATCCCCGGGCATCTGATATGAAACTGTTCGTCAAACGTGACCTCGATGGATTCTGTGGATTGTTTGTCGACAACCTTGTCCAGATCCTTCTGATCGTCGGACTCGGAGCCGGACTTTGCGGCATGACTCCGGAACTCCTGTTTCGGGTCATCCTTCCGGGAACCGCAATCAGTATTCTCGCCGGAAATGTGTTCTATGCCTGGCAAGCACATCGTTTGGCCAAAAAAACTGGAAGAACGGACGTCACCGCCCTCCCCTACGGCATCAATACTCCATCACTGATTGTGTTTATTTTCTTCATCATCAAACCGGAATTCGATCGAACCGGAGATCCACTGGCTGCCTGGCGTCTCGGATTGATTGCCTGCCTGGGAAGCGGCATCATCGAACTGATCGGAGCCTTTCTGGCCAGTTCCATCCGTCGTGCCACCCCCCGGGCAGCCCTCCTCTCGACACTCGCAGGGATTGCCATCGGTTTCATCTCCATGACATTCGCCCTGGAGATCTTCAACAAACCGTTACTGGCCATGTTGCCAATGGCACTGGTTCTGGTCGGTTTATTTTCTCGCGTGTCACTTCCGCTGGGGCTTCCATCCGGATTCGTGGCCGTCATTGTTGGAACGGCTGCCGCATGGTTGATGGTTCCCCTTCAAGGGATTTCATCACTCCCGACCTGGTTGACATTTGGAGCGGCCGACCCAACCGCTGTAACACAATCGTTGTCCCATATCGGCTGGAGTCCACCGGTCTGGTGCTGGCCTGAGATTCAGTCGAGCCTGAAAGGAATTGAGAACTGGATTCCGTTTCTGTCCGTCGTCATCCCGATGGGATTGTTCAACGTCATCGGCAGCCTGCAAAACATTGAATCGGCCGAAGCGGCAGGAGATCAGTATCCGACAACCCCTTCAATGGTCGCGAATGGACTTGGAACCATCGTCGCCGCATTACTGGGAAGTTGCTATCCGACGACCATCTACATCGGGCACCCCGGCTGGAAAGGTCTCGGAGCCAGAGCCGGCTATTCCACGTTGAACGGATTGGTGATCGCCGGACTCGCCCTGTTTGGATTGATCAGCCTGGTCGCTGCTGTTGTCCCGATTGAAGCAGGAGCCGCCATTGTCCTGTGGATTGGAATTATCATTACCGCTCAGGCATTTCAGGCGACTCCCCGGGAACATGCCCCAGCCGTGGCGGTTGGACTTTTCCCCGCCATCGCCGCCTGGGGAGCCACTGTTTTCATGGGCACCTTAATCCTCGCCGGAGGGCAGACACTCCAACAAGTGGTCACCCCTCCGACTGCGGCTGCTGTCGCGCAGGAAGGAAAGAGTGAAACGCCTCCCGTCCCCGTAGCAGATCGTACCACTGCTGAAGTCAACGGCTTTCTCGTTCATGGTCTGCTGGTCATGGAACGGGGATACATTTTTACCTGTATGATTCTCGCCGCCGCATCTGCCTGCTTGATCGATCGCAAGTTCAATGCGGCCGCCATCTGGATGCTGATCGCCGCCGCCTTCACTGGTCTGGGAGTGATGCATGCGTATCAGGTCTACGGCGGATTTGCGTTTGACTACCTGTTCCGGTTTGTTGCTCCCACAGAAGGAGCCTTCTCCTATCGTGCCGATGACATCCTGATCGGTTACCTCATGTGTGCATTCTTCTTTTTTGTGATCGGACTCTGGGCCAAAGGCCGCCCCCTCACTACGGAGCATTGAGCGAATGCGAAAAGCAGGGACGCCATAATATCAGGAAAAGACTCACGCAAAGACGCAGAGATTTTTTGTTCCCGATCTTGTGTGAATTCCGCGTTTCCGTCAGAGGGCATTATTCATTCGTTGGATTCGTGACATTCGTGGTTTTTGAATGATTCATGACGATTCACATCGTCCCAGCAGCCTGGATGACCAGGAACGACGCGATGGTAATCTCTTTGCGCCTTTGCGTGAGTCTCCTCTTCTTCCTCACTATCAAAGAACGAATATCAAACTAAGCGTTTACGAAAATGGCATTCGCCTGCACCCGGTAGAGCAGACTGCTCTGCGCAACTTGTTCGGATGGTGTGAAGCGGTTCCCTGAAGTCTCCCTCAGCCCCTCACACATCCATCATGAAATTCGCCGGACAGCCCCTCCAGAATTCGTACGTCTCCTCGTTCACATTGCCTCGCAGCAATGGAGAACCGCTGACATTGCAGCTCCAGCCCCTCTCGCTGGGTTTTCACTCACGTTTGCGATCGCGTGGAATTCTCCCTCCTGTCCCTCCATTGAAAGTGGCCCGCGACTCGCACGGCAAGCCACTTCGCGATGGGCAAGGAATGGCGATCACGCAAACCGACTCCCACAATTCCGACTATCTGATGGAGTTGGAAAATTATCACCAGCGAGTGGCGGTGCTCACTGTTGTGGAATCACTTCAGGTCGATCCCAACATCACCTTCGACGCGGTTCCCCCGGGTGACGACTCCCATGGTCACGCTTGGAAAAACTATGCGGATGCCATCTTCCATGAACTGGAACAGGCGGGACTGACGGCAGGGGATCTTGTTCTCTTGTGCCGTGAAATCTGTCGTCTCAGCAACCTTCTGGACCAGCATCTCTCCACTGCTCAAGCCTCTTTTTCACACGCTCTGGAGGCCGGTTCCGCCTAGAGGAACTGCTCCCCACGCCACGGACTCTGGACTATCAAATCCTTCGGGTCCGTGAACGACTGGGGATCTCCGAAGAACAATTTCATAGCTATGAGTACGCCGGGCAATTACGACTGCTCGCCTATTGCCACATTCGCGATCACGAAACACTCTCCTGAGGAGCAATCGAATCACCATGTCTGATTTAAGCAACTTGAACGGTGTCTCCGGGCAGGAATTATCAACAGACCAGATCAGAGGGATTCTGGCACAGATCGATCTCGACCTGATGAATCTGGTCCGGGACGGCAAGCTGGCCGCTCTCAAGTACGCCATTGGTGGAACTGCGGGTCAGTCGACGGATCGGTCTGCCAATCTTCAGGCCCTTCTGGCTGCCCGTGACTATTACCAGAAACAGCTCGATTCTCGCCCCGTATGGACCGTCTCCCAGGCAGACATCTGAGAGTAGTGCCTTGTCAGACTTCAAACTGAGGGTTGTCTCACATGTTCCGCGGCTCGTTGGCCGCTCCCGTTTCGATTCTTCCACCCTAAATTTTAATACTGACGCAACAGTAGTTTGTTCTACCGGGTGCAGGGTTTGAGGGCGTTTTGGCACACAAAAGCCTCGTTTACGCCTGCGGATACCTGAAGACGAAAAATGAAGTCAGAAGGAGATGCGACAATGTGCCCAGGAAATGGTTGCCAGCTTGTGGAGAGAACGACGGTGGATGATTCGACAGACAGAATTCTGGAATCGCTCTCTCAGATTAACGTCAATCTCGAAAGCCTGCGTGTCTCCCTGACCGGAGTGATTGAGATTCAGGGAGATCATGAAGACCGATTGCGAATCATCGAACGCTGGAAGTACGGATTAACCCCCTTACTCACGTGGGTCGCATTTATCCTGGGAGGCATCGCTAACGCCATCATTTCCCGCATGTGGTGATAATCTCTCGATCGTTTTACAGAATGAAGTGGGTAGTAGGTAGTGGATAGGAATTAGGGGATTCAAATTTAACTCCTAACTCCTAACTCCTAACTCCTAACTCCTAACTCCTAACTCCTAATTCCTAATTCCTAATTCCTAATTCCTAATTCCTAATTCCTAATTCCTAATTCCTAATTCCTAATTCCTAATTCCTAATTCCTAATTCCTAATTCCTAATTCCTAATTCCTAATTCCT
>Ga0182745_1000365_pt1 | contig 53235 bp, 47 predicted proteins | sample eDN3rd30CKraftBY_FD_128523 | JGI IMG/M metagenome (GOLD analysis project Ga0182745, IMG submission 128523) | Enriched backyard soil microbial communities from Emeryville, California, USA - eDNA 3rd pass 30_C Kraft BY (version 2) (version 2) | ecosystem: Environmental > Terrestrial > Soil >... | reverse complement strand
CGGCGAGCTGGTCGGTGCCCGTCTGCTGCTGCTGGGTGGCCAGGGAGATGCTGCGCACCGCGTACGACGTCTGTCCTGCCAGGTCGACAATCTGCCGCAGCGACTCGGACACCTGCTGCGCCAGCGTGGTCCCCGTCTCCACCGCGCGCACGCCGCCCTCCGTGGCGGACACGGCCGCGGCGGAGGCCTCGCGCACCTCCTCGATGAGGCCCTCGATCTCCTTCGTGGACTCCAGCACGTTCTCCGCCAGCCGCCGCATCTCCGCGGCCACCAGCGAGAAGCCGCGGCCCACCTCGCTGGACTTGGTGCCCTCCAGCTCCGCGTTGAGCGCCAGCAGCTCCGACTTGTCGGCCACGCCGTTGATGAACTCGACAATCTTGCCAATCTGCTGCACGCGCTTGTTGAGGCGCACCACGGCGGAGGAGATGGCGACGTTGTCCTGGCGCATGCGGGCCATGGACCCCAGGAAGTCCTCCGCGCTCCCCTGCCCCTGCTGTGCCGCCGCCAGCGTGCGCTGTGCGATCTCCGCCACCGAGCCCGCGTTCTCGGCAATCTGCCGCGCCGAGCGCGCCAGCTCCTCCGTGGTGGCGCTCGTCTCGTCCAGCGAGCTGGCCTGCTCCGCCGCGCCCGCCTCGTAGCGGCCCGACGTGGTGAGAATCTCCTCCGTGGTCGCGGTGATTTGCGCACCGGCGCGCTGCAACTGGGACATCACGTCCGCCAGGTGCGCGCGCATGGTGGAGAAGGCCGCGGACACGTCCCACACCTCGTCCTCCGCCGGCACCACACGAGGGCTGGCGAGGTCGCCCTCGGCGATGCGCTTCGCCTCGCGGGCCAGCTCCCGCAAGGGACGCCCCAGCAGCGTGCCCCCCAGGTACGCGGCCGCCAGGGCCAGCGCGAAGACGAGCAGCACCAACCCGCCCCCCTGCGTCAGGGCCTCCAGCCGCAGCTCCCGCGCCAGCTCCAGCTGCCGGCCGACGTCGCGCTCCGCCATGAGCCGCGTGAAGAGGCGCTCGCCCAGCGCCGACGCGAGCTGGGCGGACAGCACCGCGGGCGTCACCACCGCCACGAAGGCGAAGGCCGCCAGCCGCGCGCGCAGCTCCGCGCGCCGGGGCATGGCCTCGATGAGCTGCGCGGGCGTCATGCCCAGCTCCGCCAGCCACAACACCACCCGGCGCGAGCGCAGCACGACGAGGCAGTGGACGAGCAGCGCGGTGAGCGGCCCGAAGAGGAGGCCCAGCGCGGCGATGCGGGCGGCCACCGCCAGCTCCACGCCCATGCCCAGCCACATACACCCGCCCAGCAGCAGCGTGGTGACGAGCCAGATGGCCAGCGAGCCCAGGAAGGCCTCGTCCGGCGCGCGTGTCACCTCCGCCACTGCCGCCGCCAGCCGCTCCGGCGTGGCGGGCACGTCCCCGCGCTCAAGCCCGCGGAGCGTCCGCTGCCGGCCCAGTGACGCCGCCGCCCCCGCCACCAGGGCCGCCACGCAGAGCGCGCCCCCCAGCCCTCCCAGCACGCCCAGGCGCCCCTCCAGCGGCTCGGCCAGCGTGAGCGAGACGAAGCGCAGGCTGAGCGCGGCCCCCACCAGGTTGGCCAGGGGGACGGGCGCCATCAGGTGACGGCTGAAGGTGGCACGCCGGGGCGTCCGCTCCGCGCTCACGCGTCACCTCCTGGCCCGATGTGGAAGCGCTCCACGGCCCGCTTCAGGTCCCGGGCCAGGGTGGACAGGTCCGCGTTGGCCGCGGCCATCTGCTTGGTGGCCGCGAAGTTCTGCTCGGTGACACGGAGGATGTCGCCCATGGCGGCGGCGAGCTGGTCGGTGCCCGTCTGCTGCTGCTGGGTGGCCAGGGAGATGCTGCGCACCGCGTGCGAGGTCTGCCGCGCCAGCTCCAGGATGAGGCTCAGGCTCTCGTCCACCTGGGCGGCCAGCCCCGTTCCCGCGTCCGTCGTCTTCAGACCCGCCTCCGTCGCCATGACGGCCGCGTGCGTCGCGTCGCGTATCTCCGCGATGAGCTGCTCGATGGCCTTGGTGGAGCGGATGACGTTCTCCGCCAGCCGCCGCATCTCCGCGGCCACCAGCGAGAAACCGCGGCCCACCTCGCCCGCCTTGGTGCCCTCCAGCTCCGCGTTGAGCGCGAGCAGGTCCGACTTGTCGGCAATCTCGTTGATGAACTCCACCACCTTGCCAATCTGCTGCACGCGCTTGTTGAGGCGCACCACCGCGTCCGCGATGGCCTGGTTGTCCTCCTTCATGCGCTGCATCGCGCTCAGGAAGGCGGCGGCGCCGCGCTGGCCCGTCTGCGCCGCGGCGAAGGTCGTCTCCGCGATGGCGGACACGGACTCCGCGTTACCGGCGATCTGCTGCGCGGAGCGCGCCAGCTCCTCGGTGGTGGCGCTCGTCACGTTGAGCGAGGCGGCCTGCTCGTCCGCGCCGGCCTCCTGCTCTCCGGACGTCGTCACCAGCTGCTCGGTGGTGGTGGAGATTTGGAGGCCCGCGCGCTGCAACTGCGTGAGCGCCTGCCCCAGCTGGGACTGCATCTGCGCGAAGGCGGCGGAGGTGGCCCACACCTCGTCCTCCGCGGCGATGATGCGCGGCGGGCGGAAGTCTCCCTGGGCAATTCGGGTGGCGTCCTCGGTGATGGAGCGCAGCGGCTCGGCGATGACGGCGCCGCCCACGGAGGCCGTCATCATGACGAGCACCGCGACCAGCCCGGCCACCGCGAGCCCGCGCGGCTCGCTGGCCCGCGCCGCCGCCTCGCGCTGGACGTGGGCCGGCGCCCCCACCATCGCCTCCACCGCGGCCAGGGAGCGGGAGACGGCCGCGTCGAGGATGAAGAAGGACGGGCTGAGCAGCGCGATGGCGGTGACGAGCACCATCCGCCGGCGGACGTGCCGGCGGCGAGGCGGCGCCGTGGCCACGACCTCCAGCGGAGACAATCCCTGGGCCGCCACCCGCTCCACGGCGCGGCGGGCGCGGCGGGCCACCAGCAGGTAGACGGACAGCGCGCTCAAGGGCCCCAGGAACAGCCCCATCAACGTCAGCCGCAGCCCCAGCAGCCACGTGCCGCCCACCAGCGGGACGAAGACGAACGCCATGCCCAGCGCCACCACGAGCCAGCACTGGAGGACGAAGGCGAAGCTCCGCTCCGGGAACGCGCGGGCCTCCAGCAGCGCCTGGAGCAGGGACTCCGGAGTGGCCGCCAGCCTGCCCTCGCCCAGGGCGTACAACACACGCAGCGCGCGCCGCCCGTGAACGCCGGTGAACCAGAGCGTCAGCGCCAACGCCAGGCCCATCAGCAGCAGGAAGGGCGCCCACGCCCCCTCGGAGACAGTGTCGGTAAGCCAACAGTGAAGCACCGCCAGCGCCGCGCCCACCAGGCAGCCCAGCAACGCCGGACGCGCCATCCACCGCGCCACGCCTCTCAAGCCCACGGGCACCGTCATGCGCCCTCTCCCCCCGCGCGCAGGAAGCGCTCGAAGTCCTCCAGACCCATCAGCGGCCACAGCTCGCCGCGCGCCAGGACGAAGCCCTGCAGGCTGCCCCCCGAGGCGCGCACCGCCACCGGCGGCGCGGGCAGCACGGGGTGCGGCTCGGCGTCGATCTCCAGCGTGTCCACCCCCACCGCGCCGCCCGAGGCCGTCACCAGCACCCGCGAGGCGCCTCCCGGAGCGCGGAAGGCCTGGCGCGCGGACGCCGCCACCTGCCCCGCGGGCGAGGTGATGGACGCCACCTCATGCGCATGGAAGGCCAGCCGGTGGGGGCCGGCATGACACAGGAGCATTCCCCGGACATGGCCCGGCGGCCCCATGGCTCAGGCCCCCTGGCTGAGGTGGTCGAAGAGCCCCTCGGGGTCGATGACGGCCACGTCCCGGGAGCCGCTCTTGGCGGGGCCCCTCAAGTGGACGTGGACGCCGGTAGGGCCCAGGGGCTCCAGCGTGCCCGTCACCGGGGAGACGCCAGCCACCGTGCTGGCCGTGAGGCCCAGGGTGCCACGGGGCAGGCGCACCAGCACCGCCCTGCGTGACCCCTGACTGACGCCGCCCACCAGCAGGCCCATGTCCACGACGGGGATGACTTCACCCCGGTGCGCGAACACGCCCAGCAGGTGGGCTGGAGCGCCGGGCACCCGCGTGAGCTCGGGGAAGGTCACGACCTCCGCCGCGCTCTCCGCGGGTACCGCGTACCAACTGCTGCCACAGGCAAAGACGAGATAGGACTGACGCGCTTCCGGCTCTTGGACGGCCATCACACGCGCAGCCTACCTCAGCTCAGCGCTGGAACTCGACGCGGCGGTTCTCCGCCCACGCATCTTCGGACGAAGCCGAGTTCACCGGGCGCGTCTCACCGTAGCCCACCGTGCCCAGCTGGCTGCCCGGCACGCCCAGGTCCGTCAGGTAGCGCTTGACGGCCGCCGCGCGGCGGTTGGAGAGCTGGAGGTTGTACTCCTCGGTGCCGCGCTCGTCGGCGTGGCCGGCGAGCGTGACGCGGCCCGGCGAGGACTTCAGGCACTGGGCCAGGTCGGACAGGCGCTGCTGCGCATCCGCCGTCAGGCCGGACTCGTTGAAGCCGAACGGAATGGGGCTCCAGTCGCAGCGCTCCGCGGCGGCCGTCACGCACTGGCCGGCCTGGCACTCCTGGCCCTCGCCGCAGTCGGCGCTGGAGGCGCAGGTGTTCTCGGGAGCCTGGCACCGGCCCGCCTCGCACTTGCCACCACCGGGGCACTGCGTGTCCTGCTGGCACTGGGCCTGCTCGCACTTGCCGGCCTCGCAGATGCGGCCGCTGCCACAAGCGCTGTCCGTGGTGCACTCAGGCGGCTTGGGGGCGCACTTGTTTGCCTGGCAGGTGAAACCCTCCTGGCAGTTGGCGTCCGTCGCGCACTCCTGGCACTGGCCCTGGACACAGACTTCGCCCTTCTCCGCGCAGTGCTCGTCGTTGTTGCACTTCGGGTACGAAGGGGTGCAGCCGCCGATAATGGCGACGGCGAGGGAGAGCCCCGCCAAAAGGGAAATCCGACGCATTATTGCCTCCAGAATCCTGTAGTCGAAAACGCGCCCGCGCCCGCGGGGTCTGGTCGGTGGCGTGTAGTCTTACTGGAGGGGGTGAGTCAAAACATTTGTCCCGCTCCGGAGGCCCTACCCGGTCGCCGAAACCCTTGAATGTCCAAATATTTTCCGTGAGATTGTCATCGTTGCCCGCGTGGGGCCGCGCCTCATGGCCCGCCTCCGGAAAAGCCCGCCATGCCCGCCTCCGTCCTCATCGTCGATGACGAGAAGAACATCCTCCTGACCCTGAGCCAGTCGCTCCAGCTCGCGGGGTATCAGACACACCTGGCCAGCAGCGCGCAGGTGGCGTTGGACGTCGTCAGCGCCCGGCCCGTCGACGCCGTGCTGATGGACGTGAAGATGCCAGACATGGACGGCCTCACCGCGCTGGAGAAGCTCACCGCGCTGAAGCCCGAGCTGCCCGTCATCATGATGTCCGGGCACGGCACCATCGACACGGCGGTGAAGGCAACGCAGCTGGGAGCCAGGGATTTCCTGGAAAAGCCAATCGCTCGCGAGCGGCTGCTGGTCGCGCTGCGCAACGTGCTCAAGCACCAGGCAGCCATGGCGGAGCTGCAGGAGCTTCGGGCGCAGCTGGGGCGCTACGACATGGTGGGCGGCGGCCCGGCCATGCAGCGCATCTTCTCGCTCATCCAGCGCACGGCGCCGTCCGAGGGCCGGGTGCTGATCACCGGGGAGAATGGGACGGGCAAGGAGCTGATTGCCCGTGCGCTGCACCAGCACTCGCGGCGCAAGGGGCAGCCCTTCGTGAAGCTCAACTGCGCGGCGGTGCCGCACGAGCTCATCGAGAGCGAGCTGTTCGGCCACGAGAAAGGCGCGTTCACCGGCGCGGTGAGCGTGCGGCGGGGCAAGTTCGAGCTGGCCCACGAGGGCACGCTGTTCCTGGATGAGATTGGCGACATGCCGCAGGCGATGCAGGCCAAGCTGCTGCGCGTGTTGCAGGAAGGCGAGCTGGAGCGCGTGGGCGGCGCGGAGACGCACAAGGTGGACGTGCGCGTCATCGCGGCGACGAACAAGAACCTGGAGGCGGAGATTGCCGCAGGGCGCTTCCGCGAGGACCTCTACTACCGCATCAACGTGGTGCAGATTCACTCGCCCCCGCTGCGGGAGCGGCGTGAGGACCTGCCGGACCTCATCAAGACCTTTCTCGACGAGGCCTGCGCCAAGAACGGGCGCCGGCCGCTGACGCTCTCACCCGAGGCGCTGGCGGTGATGAGCGCCTACGACTACCCCGGCAATGTGCGCGAGCTGCGCAACCTGGTGGAGCGGCTGGCCATCCTGTGTGAGGGCCCGCTCATCAGCCGGACGGATGCGCTGGAGCTGCTGCCCCGGGGGCGGAACGTGCCGCCGGCGCCGCCCGTGGAGACCGTCACCGCACCCGCCAGTCCCCTCCCCCAGGCCGAGGCAGCCAGCACGCCCGCGCCCGTTCCCGTGACGCCCGTGCAGGCGGAGCCCCCCGCGCCCGTGGGCTTCCGGCCCCGCGCGGACCGCACGTTCCGCGACCAGGTGGAGGACGCTGAGCGGGAAATCATCCAGTACGTGCTTGCCCATACACATGACAATGTGACGGAAGCCGCGCGGCTGCTCGATCTGGAGCGTGGGCACTTCTACAAGAAGATGAAAGCGCTTGGTTTACGACGGGGCAGCTCGGAGTCGTAATGCTGCGGATTCATTGAGGCTCCCATGCGAATCAATGTCGCTTGTCACATCATATGTGACAATACCAGCTGCAGTTGAGCGAGCCTCAATTGAAGCTGTACACAAACCGACAGATCCGTATCGAGGATGACGACGGAGAGGTGGGCGTCATCACCGTGGAAATCGAGGTCAGGGCGGGAGTGGGCAGCGTCGAACGGATGGAGGCTGCTGACCACGCGTAGGTTGTACTTCGAGGTGTCGAAGGACGGGGACGCGCTGGCCCTGAATGTACTGGGCCACGACATCGAGGACATGGAGCCCACCCTCCTGCGGGCACTGGAGAAGCGCTTCGGCGTGGTGTCAGCCCGTGCCGAGAAGCGAGAGCAGGAGCGGCACGAGCGTGAGCAGCTCGTCGCCGCGCTTGAATCCACGGGCACCCTGGAGGTCGCCAGCGAAGGCGTGAGGGCGGTCATCTCGGGATTGTCGTTGCCGGAGCTGAAAGGCACGGCGACGCAACGCCAGCACGCCTCTGACGTCCGAGCGGCCGAGCTTCAAGGCTTCATCGCCGCACAGCTTCGGCAGCTCGCCCACCAGGAACAAGACCGGGGAGCGCTCCTTTCACCCATACGTCCGGATGGCACTGCGGCAGGAGCCTCCGCCCATCGAGCCGCCGCTGTCCGTCGTCGTGACGCGCGAGAAGCCGTAGCCGCGCACGGCTCACGGGCCACGGGCCCGCCCCCACAAGGGCCAGGCTGGCCTGAGCTGGGGCGGAGGCACTGACAGCGCAGCACGAATGACACGGCCCGGAGCCTCGATGAGTCCATCGCGCTCCGGGCCTTGTCTGACCTGCCTCCGCTCAGCTCAGGGTCGCGATGCCCTGCCCCAGCAGCTCCGCCTCGCGGCCACGGCGCGACGGATAGCGATCACCGAAGTCCTCCAGGTTGGCCTTCGCATCGTCCCAGCGCTGCTCCGTCACCTGCGCGAAGAAGTTGGGCGTGGCCGTCTTCAGTGAGCCGTACTGAAAGCCCACGGAGGCAATCACTGTCTGCATTTCCCGTGGCAGGTCCGCGAACATCGGCCGGCTGCCGCCATCCGCTTCATTCAAGGCGGTGACTGCGTTGTTGTACTCCTTGACCACGGAGTCCAGCGCCTGCCCCTTGACGGCCCGGTCCAGCTCCTTGACCTCGTCCGCCGTCAGCGTCAGCGGGTTCTCTGCCAGGTAGTCCGCGGCGGCCTGCCCCTGCTTGCCGAGATAGGGCTCCAGCTTCGCCTTCAGCTCGTCCGATAGGTCCAGCCGGTCCAGGTCGTTCATGTTCCGCGCGCCCAGGTCCACGCCGGTGCCCACCGTGACGCCGCTCTTGCTGCCCTTCGCGTCGGGGACATAGCCCTGCTGTACCGCCCGGCCCTCCTGCTCGCCGATGAAGTCCCAGTCGACATCCGGCTCCTTGGCCGCGGCAACTCCCTCCTCCGCCACGACGCCCCCGGCCTCGGCCGAAGCCTGGAGCTGAACCGCCCCCTTCGCGGGCTGCGAATCCCAGCCGTCCTTCACCGAATAGCCAGTGGCCCGGTTCTGCGACTGCCGGGCGGCCGCGTCCCGCGGATTCGCCTCGCTGCGCGCGGCGCGGTTGAGCTCCCCGCGTCCCACGCTCGACTCGCGCTGGCTGCTTCTCGACGATGACGAACGATCGATTCCAGTCATGGCACTCCTCTCCGAATGCGTGAAAATTCCACTCAGAGTAGAGAGCCTGTCACCTACAACCACAGACATCAAGCCGCCAACGTTGATTTAACCTGATTTCACTCCAACCCTCCGAAACGCAACAACGCTGTAACGAGGGCCGCGCTTGCGACGACGATGACGAAGGGCTGCCTCCTCAATGCCAGCACCGCGCCCGCGAGCACACCCGCCGGACGAGCCCAGCCCGCGAAGCCTCCGTTCGCCGTCAGCGTGGCCGTGGCCACGAGCGCCGTGAGCAACGCAATGGTGGAGAGCGACAGCAGGCGCTGGACGCGCGCCGACACCTGCACGCGCTGACTCAGCAGCGGACCCGCGAGCCGGAAAGCATAGGTGCCCGCCGCCAGGACCAGAATCGGAAGCAGCGTCATTTCAGCGCCACTCCGACGGCCAGCAGCGAGAGCAGCACCGGCACCCCGGCTGGAAGGAAGGGCGTGGTGGCGAGCGCGATGACCACCGCACCTCCAGCCACCCAGCGCGCAGTGAGCGCGGCCTCCCGCGCTCCGATGCCCTCGGACACATCGGCCGCGCCAGTCTCGGCGGGCTCCTTGCCGGCCGGAGCGGCCAGCGAGGGCAGCAGCAAGGCCAGGAGCCCGGCGGGAAACGCGGCATCAAGCCCCATGGCCTCTGGATTGCCCAGGGACTCCCCCACCAGGGCGCCGACGATGACGCCCGCGTTCCAGACGATGAACAACGCACCGCCGCACAGCCAGTACGCCGCTCTCCTGCGCTCCGGTGACGCCTGTGCGAGCGCGAAGGCCACGGACTCGTCCACCATCAGGTGCGCCCCGAGCAACCGCACCGGCCAGCGCGAGCCGAGCACCTCGGACACGGCCAGTCCGAACGGCAGGTGCCTCGCGTTGAGCAGCAGGCCCGCGATGACTGCGGCGACAGGACTGCCTCCGGCCGCGACCACGCCCACGGCCATGAACTGAGCGCCACCGGCGAACACCAGCAACGACATGGCGGACGCGAGCCACACCGACACGCCCGCCGCCACCGCGATGGCGCCGAACGATGCGCCGACGACACCCGACGCCGCGGCCACGGCCGCTACATCTCGAACCAACCGCCGATCCACATGCCCCATAGGGGGCATCCATGGAACGGCGTCGCGAGCCGGTCAACGCCGAACCTCGGCACGTCCACTGTGCGCCCCCCGCGGCCCAGTTCTACTGCGCGTCCCCGTGTACCGACGCCAATGAGTGAAGCGGCGTGCAACCGGGCTGAAAGAGACCCACCCTTGCAGTACAGGAAGATGGTTTCGGGGGCTGAACGCGCGGACGGGACGTGGGAGAGTCGCCGTCGATGAGCACGGCCCCCATCCTCGGCATCGACTTCGGGACCACCAACACCGCCGCCGCCTTCTTCGACAAGGCGGGCAAGCTCCGGGTCGTCCCCGTGACGGACAAGAGCATCACACTGCCCTCGGTCGTGTGGTTCCACGCAGCGGACAAGGCCCTCGTCGGTCACGCCGCCCGACGGCAGATCATCGACGACCCACGGCACACCGTCTTCGGCGCCAAGCGCTTCCTGGGCCGCCGCTTCCAGTCCGAATACGTCACCCAGCACAAGGACAAGTACGCCTTCGAGCTCGTCGAGGCCGAGGACGGCTACACCGCGGTGACGATGTACGGGAAGCAGACGTCCCTGACGGACGTGGCCCACCTCATCATCAAGCAGATTCTCACGCTGGCGAACCATGCCGCTGGGACGCCGTTCCGCGAGTGCGTGCTCACCGTGCCCGCGCACGCCAGCAGCCGCCAGCGCGCGGCGGTGCGCCACGCCGCGGAGCGGGCCGGCGTCCAGGTGCGCGCCATCGTCAACGAGCCCACCGCCGCCGCGCTCTACTACGCCAACCTGCGCAACCCCGAGCAGACGGTGATGGTGTTCGACCTGGGCGGCGGCACCTTCGACGCCACCCTGCTCGCCGTCCAGAACAAGGTGGTGAAGGTGCTGGCCACCGGCGGCGACGCCTTCCTGGGCGGCGCCAACTTCGACGAGCGCATCGTGGAGATGCTGGCGGACGACTTCCAGCAGAAGCACGGAATCGACCTGCGCGGGAACAAGGTGGTGATGCAGCGGCTCGTCTTCGCCGCCGAGTCCGCGAAGATGGCGCTGAGCCAGCGCGACGCCACCGTCCTGCGCGTGCCCTGCATCGCCCAGAAGGACGGCGGCTTCATCGACTTCGATTACACGCTCACCCGTCAGCGACTCGAGGAGATGGCCTTCCAGCTCATCGAGCGCACCGCCTCCGCCTGCGACGACGTGCTGGAGCGCGCGCAGCTCAAGCCCGACCAGATTGACGAGCTGGTGCTCGTCGGCGGTCAGACGCGCATGCCCGCCATCCGGGAGCGCTTCTCGCACTTCAAGCGGCTGTCCACCGATAAGGCGGTCAACCCGGAGCTCGGCGTCGCGGTGGGAGCTGCCATCCTCGGCCGGAACCTGGCGCGCGGAATCTCGGGACTGGCGGACGTGGTTCCCATGCCCATCAGCATCATGGTGCCCGGCGGCGCCCAGCACGAGGTCATCCCCGCCAACACGCCCGTCCCCGCCACCAGGTCAGTGACGTTGGAGTTGCCCATGATTCCCGGGCCGCTCTCCATCGCCCTCTTCGAGGCGCTCGACACGACCACCGTGGACCGCGAGCTGCTGGGCACCGTCCGTGTCGAGCTGGACTGGCGCACCACCCACAAGGGCCCCACCACGCTGGAGCTGCGCATGGGCCAGGACTTCGTCCTCAGCGCCGCGCTCGTCTCCCCACAAGGTGCCCGGCACCCGCTGACCATCAGCGACCTGCGCGCCCCCAAGCGCTCCGCATAGCCCCTGCCCGCCAGCCAGGCGCGAAGCCACCGCGATGCCGTGCCGCGTGTGACGGCGCCAGGCACTCACGCCAGCGCGCGAAGGGGCGAGCGGACCGCCTTCCAGACGCCCCCTTCGATGCCACGAGCCTGACGCACGCCGCCGTGCGAGGATGCGCGCACATCTTGGGAGGTACACGACATGCTGGGTAAGTCCGCGGTGGGCTTGACGCTGATCCGCGTGGTTTTCGGTCTCTCGCTGGCGCTGGGCCATGGGCTGCCCAAGCTCACCGGCGACATGAGCAAGTTCGCGGCGGGTGTGGCGCAGCTCGGCTTTCCCTTCCCGACCTTCTTCGCCTGGTGCGCGACCCTGGCGGAGCTCCTGGGCGGGCTGCTGGTGGCAGTGGGACTCTTCACGCGGCCGGCCGCCGCGATGGCGGGCTTCACCATGCTGGTGGCCCTCTACCGGCATCGCGCGGACCCGTTTGGCCGCATGGAGATGGCGTTGCTCTACCTCGCCGTCATGGCCGGCGTGGCGCTCATCGGCGCGGGGCCGTGGAGCCTCGACGCCAAGATGCGCCGCCGCGCCTGAGCCGCACCGCTCAGGCGGCCACGCGCTCCACGCAGGCTGGGGTGTCGTTTGCGGGTGAGTTCACCACGCGCGACACCTCGTAAGCCTCCAGCGACTCCTCGGTGAAGGGCACCAGCAGCGGGAGCAGCACCGAGGACTCCTGCGGCTCTGGACGCAGCCACAGCTCTTGGGCCTCGGGCGCGAGGATGACGGGCATCCGGTCATGGATGGGCGCCATCAACGCATTGGGCCCGGTGGTGATGAGGGTGCAGGTGTTGAGGACCTCGCCCGTGTCCGGCGCGGTCCACTCCTCCCACAGCCCCGCGAGCGCCAGCGGCTGCCCGTCCTTGCGGTGGAAGAGGTACGGCGTCTTCGGCTTCGTGGACTGCTTCCACTCGTACCAGCCATCCACGACGACCAGGCAGCGGCGCCTCTTGAGCGCGGAGCGGAAGCTGGGCTTCTCCGCCACCGTCTCGCCCCGGGCGTTGATGAGCTTGTTGCCGATGGCCGGATCCTTCGCCCATGAGGGGATGAGGCCCCACCGGAAGGCGTCCAGCATCCGCGCGCCATCATTGGTCACCACCGGCATGAGCTGCGTGGGACACAGGTTGAAGCGCGGCCGGTCCACCGCAGCGCGGATGCCTGCGAGGCCCAGCCCGGTGACAATCTGCTCGGGAGAGGTTCGGACGGTGACACGGCCACACATGGGCGGGAAGTATCGCCCTGGCCGGCCGAATGCCCAAGAAGACGTCAGCAGGCCCAAGCAAACAAGCGGACGGACGCCAAGATAGAATGGCGGGCATGAGCGACCAGGACAGCTCCCGCATCGGTGGCAAGCCCGCGGAGTCTCCGAAGAACCCCAAGGTGTATGGCGTTCCAGTGAAGATCGACCCGTACACGTCCGTGCGGACAGACCATTCCCTGGGCACGAATGGCCCACCGAGCGCTCCGAAGAAGAAGGATGAGCGGCCGTTCGACCCCTTCGGCGTCGTCATCGAGTCGCCCACGGGCGGCGATTGAGCTGCTGAGTCCAACGCAACCTGTAACGTCACTGAACTACAACGGGTGCGCCATGAACCGGACCTCCCTGCTGCCTCTTTGCGTTGCTGCCTCGCTCTTCGCCTGCACCGAGCGAGCCCCTGGCCCCGCCGCCGGAACAGACTCCGGTGCATCCGATACTCAATCCGCGGGACGGGCGTCGAAGCCTGCTCCAGGCAGCGCGGGGAATCCTGCTGGCGCCCCGAAAACGGAGCGGCCCACACCGACGGCGGCCACGGCGAATGCGGACTCCGGCGCCCAGGCCGCGGGCATCAACGATGCCGGCGTGGGCGAATACACCGGAGCGCCGGCCACGAAGAAGGGGACGTGCTCGGCGTCGGGGCTGTCCCCGCGCGCGGCGCCCGCGTCCCCTGTCCTCCCCGCTCCCACCGAGTCCATGCGCCAGCGCATCATCGCCGCCGCCGTGGCGTGCGACTACGCGGCGCTCGACACGTTGGCGGATGAGAACGGCAAGGCCGTGCGGTTCTCCTTCGGCGACGGTACCGATGCTGGAGAGTACTGGCGCGCGGCGGAGAAGCTGGGCAACCCCGTGCTGGCCCGCATCGTCAAGGTGCTGAACCTGCCCTACGCGAAGGAGGGGAACCTCTACTTCTGGCCAGCGGTCCACGTCACCGGCGCGACGTCTGGCAAGGACTGGGCCGCCATCACCGGCGTCTACCCGAAGAACGAAGTCGAGGAGATGCGAGACCAGGGCAGCTACCTCGGCATCCGCGTGGGCATCACCCCCGAAGGCGATTGGCAGGTTGCCGTCGAGGGTGACTGATTCCAGCCGGAGTCGCTCATTGATGAAAGACTCCGCCTGCGCTCGGCATCGCGACAGGACGGGACAGTCGATGGCTCAAGCACTCGACCGCCCATTCCAGCCAGGAATGGGCAAACCCATACACTGGTGCCGGCAAGCGAGCCCGCGCCTCGCCAGTCCCACTCCGCACTACGTCGGCAGCTTGATGCCAGACAGCCGCTGGAATAGCTCCACCGCGAAGCCGTCCGTCATGCCGGAGATGTAATCCGTCACGCACAGCAGACGCTGGTACTTGGACAGGCGGGCCACCGCCTCACCGATGGCCTCATCCCGGGACGCGGCTTCTTCCCTCGCGTCCCGCACATGCTCCGGGCGCTGGAAGAGGTCCAGCGGTAGCAGTTGCCGCAGCTTCTTCTCCTCGCGGTTCGGCGTGTCCGTCACCACCGCCGACGCGAACATGTCCAACAGGCCGCCCAGCGTCTTGAAGCCCGCGCTCTCAATCTGGAGCACGCGCTCACTCTCATAGCCGTAGCGGCGCGTGAGGTTCCGAATCGCCTTCAGCGGCTGCTCCACGTCATCTCTCGCGGAGGCGAGCGGCTCCTCCCACCTCCCCTCCTCCATCGCCTCCACGTTCTCCAGGAACACCTTCACGCACGCCTGGATGAGCTCACCAATCGCCCGCGCCCGCGCCTGGGCCAGCCTCGTCTCGGGGTGCGAAGGCGGCGGACGCACGGGCCCCTTCACCGGCCTGGGCAGCACCGCATCCAACAGCTCACAGGCATCCCGGATGGGAATCAGCCCCAGCTTCGCCGAGTCCTCCAGGTCGATGACCGCGTAGCAGATGTCATCCGCGGCCTCGACGAGGAAGGCCAGCGGATGCCGCGAGAATACGCCGGGTTCCCGCTCCACCAACCCCACGGCCCGGTACGCCTCCAGCGCCAGTTCCTCGTCGTCCTGGAAATAACCGAACTTCTTCTCCGACACGCGCGACACGTCCCGCGCCCGCCCTCCAGGCAGCACCGAAGCGCGCGGGTACTTGCTCATCGCGCCCAGCGTCGCCGCCGTGTAGCGCAGGCCGCCCCGCCGCTCGCGCGACTGGAGCCGGTTGAGGATGCGGAAGCCCTGCGCGTTGCCCTCGAACGACTCCAGGTCCTTCCACTCCTCCACCTTCGAAAAGGGGCTGGGCCGCCCCTCTACCGTGGCCTCGGGCGGGGCCAGCCGCTGCGATACCCAGTGCTGGATGGCCGCCTCGCCGGAGTGCCCGAAGGGCGGATTGCCAATGTCATGCGCGAGGCACGCCGCCGCGACGATGGTGCCCAGGTGCGACGGATTCACTTTCACGCCCCGCGCCAGCAGCCCTCGGCCCGCGAGCGCCCCCAGCGAACGCCCCACGCACGAAGCCTCGATGCTGTGCGTCAGCCGCGTGCGCGTGTAGTCGCTGGTGGACAACGGAAACACCTGCGTCTTGTCATGCAGGCAACGGAACTCCGCGGAGAAGACGATGCGGTCATAGTCCCGGTCGTAGTCGGTCCGCTCGTCCTGGAGCAGCGCGTCCATGTCGCTCAGGACGGGCGCCGGCTCCTCCGCCGGCTTCTTGTCCGAACCCACCCGGTAACCCGACAGAAGCATCCGCCAACGCTCCGTTCGACTGCTGCTGCTCACGCCTGCCTCGCTGGACGAAGGGACCTGGGCGACATGCTGCCGCCCTCCGGGTGCGAGGCAAGTTTTACCAGCCGGGCGGACGAGCCTCCCGCCCCCTCCACCGCGCCGCTGGACGAACGCGCGGCACCTGGGCAGCCTCCCACCCGGCGAACACCGCCCATCCCCATCGAGGAGTCCTCACGCATGAAGCTCAAGGCCCTGTGCATCACCCTGTCGCTGCTCGCTCTCCCTGGCGTGGCCTCCGCGCAGGGCGCGCTCGGCTCCCTCGGCAAGGCCGCCGGCAACGCCGGCAAGTCCGCCGTGGAGAAGCGCGTCAACTCGAAGCTCATGGACGAAGGCCGGCAGAACCAGTGCAGCTTCAAGACGGGAACGGCCCAGCTCGAAGCGGGCTGTGACGCGAAGCTCAAGAAGCTGACCAACGCGCTGGTCGATGCCAAGAAGCAGCTCGTCGCCGCGGGTGTGAAGTCCTACAAGTTCGAGGTCTCCGGCCACACCGACTCCTCCGGCGACGCGGCCAAGAACAAGGCGCTCAGCGAGCAGCGCGCGGAGACCATCGTCAAGGAGCTGGTCGCGCGCGGCATCCCCCGGAGCGAAATCGTCGCCGTGGGCTACGGCTCCGCGAAGCCGCTGGTGAAGCCCGACGACACCGCCGCCAAGAAGGCCAAGAACCGCCGCTACGAGCTCCAGGTCCGCCTGTAGGCTCAGCTCGCGAGGGCGTCCGTGGCGCCCTGCACCGAGGGCGCCACGGGCTCGGGGGCGTCGTCTCCCTGCGCCCGCCTTGCCGCGGGGATGAAGCTCATCGCGCGCTCGGCCAGGGCGGTAATCGTGAGTGATGGGTTGACGCCCGGATTGGCGGAGATGGCGGAGCCGTCGACCACGTACAGTCCGTCATGGCCGAACAAGCGGTGCTGGGCGTCGATGACGCCCGTCTCCGCCGAGTCCCCCATGCAGCAACCACCCAGGATGTGGGCCGTCGTCGGGATGCCCAGCAGCGTCTCGCTCACCATCGTCATCGGGTAGCCGTCCAGCTTGTCCGAGACGCGCCGGGCCAGGTCGAAGGCCTCCGGCATGTTGGACGTGGGCGCCGGTCCTGCCTGGAGCGCGGTGCCCAACCCCAGCGCTCGGGAGCGCTTCATGCGCAGGTGGCCCTCCAGCGTCCGCATGTAGAGCAGAATCAGCGTGCGCTTCGCGAAGTCGGGAACGAACCACGCCTTGAGGAAGCGCAGCGGGTGCCGGGCCAATAGGCCCACCAGCCGGGCGAGGCGCTGGAGCAGCGTCGCCCCATGCACCTGCGGCGCCATCAGCAGCCGGAAGAAGCCCGAACCCGCGGAGTAGCGCACCGGCTCCAGGTGAGACTGGGCGTCGGTGTGCAGGATGGAGCCGATCGCGATGCCGCGTGAGAGGTCGTGCTCCTTGCGGCCGCTCACGATGCCCATGAGCGCCTCGGAGTTGGTGCGCACGCCATCCCCCAGGCGGTCCGACAGGCGCGGCAGCCCGCCCTTGCTGGCCTTCAGCTTCAGCAGCAGGTCCAGCGTGCCCAGCACGCCCCCCGCGAAGATGACGTTCCGGGCGGTGAAGCGCAGCTTCTTGCGGAAGAAGCGCCGGGCCCCCTGGAGCGCCTCGACCTCGTAGCCGCCCCCGGGCAGCGGGCGCACCCAGGTGACCTCGGTGTCCGCATGCAAGGTGAGGCCACGCCGCTCCGCCAGGTGGAGGTAGTTCTTGTCGAGCGTGTTCTTGGCGTCGTGGCGGCAGCCCAGCATGCAGCCACCGCACGCGTTGCAGCCCGTCCGGTCCGGGCCCTCGCCGTCGAAGTACGGGTCCTTCACGGTGACACCCGGCTCACCGAAGTACACGGCGACGGTGGACGGCTGGAAGTCCGTGCGGCCCATGTCCGCCCCCACCTCCTGGAGCACCCGGTCCGGCACCGTGCGCAGGGGGTTGGTGGTGGCGCCCAGCATCCTCCGCGCGGTGGCGTAGTGCGGCGCCAGCTCCTCCTTCCACGCCGCGAGGTGCCCCCAGGAGGACGCCTGGAAGAAGTCGTCCTTCGGGATGGGAAGCGTGTTGGCGTACACGAGCGACCCGCCGCCCACCCCCACGCCCGACAGCACGGTGACGTGGCGGAAGAACGTCATCTTGAACAGGCCCCGCCACCCCAGCGTGGGCATCCACAGCCAGCGCTTCAGGTTCCAGTTCGTCTTCGGGAAGTCCGTGCCCCGCAGCCGCCGTCCCTTCTCCAGCACCACGACGCGGTAGCCCTTCTCGGTCAGCCGGAGCGCGCTGACGCTGCCCCCGAACCCCGAGCCGATGATGAGCCAGTCGCAGTCCATGGCCTTCCAACCTCCCGGCGGCTTCCGCGCCGCGCCGCCCCAGCGCGGGCGGCGCCGGGCGCGGCCACTCTACGTCAGTCGGATGCGCCCGCCTGCGCCGGAGATTCAGAGCAGGCGGGAGGCGAACCGCCCGCCTGCTCCGCGCTACAACTCGGGCAGGTACTTGCCGTCGCAATTCGAGTCGTTCACGAAGGTGCCGCAGGCGCTGCTGACGCTCGAGACGGGCGCGCGGCCCCCTGGGTAGCACCCGGTGTTGGGCGCCTCTTCACAGTACGCGTAGGAATTGAAGTCGATGCAGCGGCCCGTCTGGTAGCCGTAGGCGTCCGTCTCACAGTAGGCGTAATACTTGAACTGCTGAACATCGCCCTCCGGCTCGAACGCCTGCGTCTCCAGCTCGGTGCCGCCACAGGCCGCGCCACCCAGGACGGCAACGCACATCAAGGAAATCCACGACGTGGAAAAGCGCATGACTCGCCTCCTCGGGCAGGTGACCACGCCAGAGTGAAGCGCCCGATCGCTTCACCCTGAGTATGTCCTCTTCTACACACCACTCCCCGCGCATCGTAAGCCTTTCTTCCAGGAAAAGCAGAGGCTGCTCCTCACAGCCCGCCCCCGTGGGCTGAAACGCAACACCGTCCCCTGGAGGAGCAGGATGAAGACCTGGATGCCGGCAGTCCTGTTGCTGCTGAATGCCTCGCTGGTCCTTGCCGAGGCGCCCAAGGCACAGCCCAACGACAAGCATGTCTGGATTACGTTGGGCGCGGATGCCATTGCGCCCATGCAGGAGGCCTTCGCGGCCGAGGGCTGGGACGTGCCCACTGCGCTCCGGCGGCAGGAGCACGCGGGCGTCTTCCGCGTGAAGGAGTCCCAGCTGACGCGGCTGGCGCTGCTGATGCACGAGAAGTTCGAGCGGTGCGCGGGCTTCATCACCTATGACACGCAGGAGGAGGCGCTGGCCTCCCTGACGCCCACCGCCCCCGCGGCGTCGCAGAACGCCATCAGCTACGCCCTCACCAACGCCGCGACCGTCAACACACTGCTGGGGACGCTGTCGGACGCGAACATCCTCTCCACCATCACCTCCCTGTCGGCCTTCCCCACGCGTCATCAGAACTCTCAGGGCGGTGTGGACGCCGCCGCGTGGGTCCTGGCGAAGTGGCAGGGCTTCGTCACTGGAACGGGGCGCTCGGACGTCACGGTGGAGTACTTCCGGCACACGGGCTGGCCGCAACCCTCGGTCATCTTCACCATCCGGGGCACCACGCTGCCCAACGAGGTCGTCGTCGTGGGCGGTCACCTGGACTCCATCAGCTCCGGCAGCACCGCGCCCGGCGCCGATGACGACGCCTCCGGCGTGGCGACCTTCACCGAGGTCATCCGCGCCGCCATGACCCGTGGCTACCGTCCCGAGCGCACGGTGAAGTTCATGGCCTACGCCGCCGAGGAGACGGGCCTGCGCGGCTCGCGTGAAATCGCCGCCTGGCACAAGAACAACAACGTCAACGTGGTGGGGGTGCTGCAGCTCGACATGACCAACTACCGGGGCTCCAGCGTCGAGGTGGGCATCGTCACCGACTACACCAACGCGTCGCAAAACCAGTTCATCCGCAACCTCATCGCGACGTACGTGGGAATCTCCCACACCAACACGTCCTGCGGCTATGCGTGCTCGGACCACGCCTCGTGGCACAATCAGGGCTACCCGGCCTCCATCCCCTTCGAGGCGCTCGTCTCCCAGATGAATCCCTACATCCACACGACGGGAGACACCCTGGTCCGCTCCGGTAACTCCGCGGAGCACGCGCTCAAGTTCTCCAAGATTGCAGCCGCCTACGTCGCCGAGCTGGCCAAGGGCACCGCGCAGTAGGCCCTGAACCCCTGGGGCCCCGGCGCGGCGCCGCACCGGAGCCCCTGGACTGCCTGCCGCGGCGCGGCCCACCTCAGGCGGACCAGATGGCCTCCACCCGCGCGCGCACCTTCCGCCGCGCCTCCGCGAACCCGGGCTGCGAACGCAGGGGCGCCAGCACGGGGCAGCGGTCCATCCACTCCAGGTCGATGAGCGTCAGGTCCGCGGCCTGCTGGACGTAGCGCAGCGCCTCGGCGGGCGCGCCGCGGATGCACATCACCTCCGCCGCGAGCTGGCGCACCATCGACGCGAAGCGCAGGTTCACCGTCCGGGAGAGCATCTCGTCCAGGCGGGCCCTCGCGTCCTCCTCCGACACCTCGCCCAGCGCCACCGAGCAGTACGTGGCCACGTGCAGGGCCATGTGGCTCGGGTCCTCTTTCAGCACATCCCGGCACTGGCGGACGTCCTCCATATCGCCCTTCCAGGCCGCCACGCGCATGCGAAGGACGAGCATCGCGATGCCCAGCAGTGGGTGATTGCTCAGGCGCGCCATGCACGCCTGGTACGTCTCGTCATCGCCCCGCAAGGCACTGCATCGCGCCACCTCGACCAGACAGATGGCCATCGAGGGCTCCAGGGCATAGGCCAACCGCAACCGTGGCAGTCCCTCGTCCACGCGGCCCGCCTCGCACTGGAGGTTTCCAAGGAGTTGGAGCGCGGGTGCGCAGGTGGGGGCCGCGTCCAGCGCCGAGCGCAGGGCCACCACGGCGTCACGCCACCGGCCTTCCCGGCTGGCCAGGACGGCCTGGGCCAGCCGCGTCTCCGCCAACTCCGGCGCCACGCGGCTGGCGCGCTCCAGGCTCGTCCGCGCCAGGGTGTTCCAGTCGACGTCATCCGACAAGGTGCTGAGGAAGCCCGCGCGGAGTGTCGCCACCGCGTGCTGCGCCGCCGCCGGCAGGAAGCCGGGCGCCCCCTGGTAGAGCTGTTCGAGCGGGGTGATGACCTCGTCCTCCAGCTCACGCGGCATCGAGTGCGCGTGCATCCGCGACACGACCTGCCGGTAACGAACCAGCGCCTCCGCCGGCACCGTGGCACGGTAGGCCAGGATGGCCAGCTCGCTCCGCAGGGCTTCCGCGAGCCGCTGCGCCAGTCTGTCCTGGAGCAGGAACACGTCCTCGTCCGCGTCCTCGAAGCGGCCGCTCCAGCACTGCGTACCCGACGCGCCCTCCACCACCCGGAGCGTCACGCGCACCGACTTCCCCGTGGCCTGGAGCGTGCCATCCACCAGCAGCTCCACCCCCAGCTCGCGCGCGGCGGCGCGTGGGTCTCGCTCATGCCGGAAGCGCTCCGTGGCCCCGCTGCTCTGTACCCGGAGCCCCCGCGTCCTCGACAGCACGTCGATGAGGGCCTCCGTCACGCCGTCTCCCAGCAGCGATTGCTCCTTCGCGCCCATGAAGCGCAGCGGCAGCACCGCCAGCGACTGGTCCTCGGGGCGCAGTGGTGTCCGGGGCGTCGCGCGAGGCACCGCCGCGATGGCCGTGGCGCCCATGGAGCCCGCCATGGGCAGCCCCTGCGCGAAGGCCCCGGGTGTCAGGTCCCCGCGGGAGGCCAGGGCCCGCGAGGCGTGGTGCGCACCGTGGGCATGCTCGGGCTCCATCGGCTCGCCCACGGAGTGGAGCCAGTGCCGCAGCGCATCCGCCACCCATCCCGCGTCCGCGGGCCGCCCCGAGGGCTCTCGGGCAAGGCACGTGAGCACCAGCTCCGCCAGCGCGTCAGGTACCGCCGCGAGCAGGCGCGGGTCGGGGGGCGGCTGGCGCAACCGGGCTACCGCGATGGCCATGGGCGAATCCCCGGCGAAGGGCGGCGAGCCCGTGAGCAACTGGTACAGCACCAACCCCGTGGCGTAGAGGTCGGCGCGTGCATCCACCTCGCCGCTCTCCAGCTGTTCCGGTGCCATGTACATCGGCGTGCCCACCAGCCCCTGCGTGCGCGAGGCCGACTCGCCCGCCACCGCCCGGGCGATGCCGAAGTCGGTGAGCACGACCCGGCCCGTGGACTCCACGAGCACGTTGGCCGGCTTCAGGTCCCGGTGCACCACCCCCGCCGCATGGGCCGCGTCCAGCCCCTCACAGAGCGATAGAACCAGCCGGGCGGCCCGCGTGGGAGGGACGGCACGCTCGCGCTCCATCAACGTCTGGAGGCTCTCCCCTTCCACATACTCCATGGTCAGGTAGAGGCTGCCAGCGTGCTCACCCAGGTCGAAGGTCCGCGCCACGTGACGGTGGGTGATGCGCCGGGCCAGCCGGACCTCCCGGCGAAAGCGCTCCATCCACTCCGGCGCGGGCGCGGCGCCCAACTCCAGCATCTTCAGCGCCACCACGTCGCCCACCAGCGTGTCCCGGGCCCGGTACACGGAGCCCATCCCCCCGCGCCCGGCCAGCCCTTCGAGCACGTAGCGCCCGGCGAAGAGCGCTCCATCCTTCGGATCGGTCATGACGGGGCGCTGCGGGGAGAGCACTGTCGCGTCGGAGCCCTCGGGGAGCGCGTTCGGATTTTTCACTTCGGACACAGCCAGGAATCTACCCCGGTGTATCGCGGGACGCCCGGCATTCGCGGACGCCGCGGCCCGAACTGACGTGCTTTCTGGCGTGCCGCCCCACCTTGTCGCGCCGGGAGCGGCCGGGGCTCATTCCGTGCCCGCTGGCGTCCCCGGCGCGTGTGGCTTGAAGAGCGCACACGCGCGGACCGGCTGCGGCGGGTATTTCTGGGGCAGCAACGGGCAGAGGATGAACAGGGAGGTCCGCGACTGGACGTAGCGCGGCGGCGCTGCGCAGCGATGACAGAGGCTGTCAGGGAAGGGCAGCGATTCGGGCGGTAGCATCGTCATGGCCGTCTCCCCGCGAGCATCGCACGAATCCCGGCGCGGCCCCCGTCCACTCGCGTGAGCTCGTCGGCTTCGCGGCCGGAGCATCGGGCGCCGCGGGCGAGAGCGCGCTGGCGCCTGCCCCGGTGTACGCACCGGAGCACGGCCAACTCAGGGGCGCGCCCCACCTGCGACGAGGCGCGCCCGTGTAAGGGCTCAGTCGCGCAGTTCGAGCCACACCGGCGCGTGGTCCGAGGGCTGCTTGCCCTTGCGCTCCTCGCGGTCCACGTCCGCCGCCACCAGCCGCTCGGCCAGGGGAGCCGTCACGTAGAGGTGGTCGATGCGCAGGCCCAGGTTCTTCGGGAAGCCGAGCATCCGGTAATCCCACCAGGAGAACTTCTGCACACCCGGGTGCAGCTTGCGGAAGGCATCCGAGAGTCCGAAGGCCCCCAGTTGCTGGAGCGCGTCCCGCTCCTTGAGCGTGAAGAGGGTCTGCCCCTCCCACTGCTTCGGGTCGTAGGTGTCGATGTCCTCGGGCGCCACGTTCCAGTCCCCGCCCAGCACCAGCGGCTCGTCCGGCTTGTGGCGCGTGTCCAGGTAGTGGCGCAGCCGGCGGTACCACTCCAGCTTGTACTGGTACTGGGGCGAGTCCACCGACTGCCCGTTGGGCGCGTACGCGCTCACCACGCGGATGCCGCCCACGGTCGCCGCGATGAGGCGCGCGTGCGTGTCATCCACGTCATCGGAGAGGCCCTTCACGACGTCCTTCGGCTCCTCCTTCGCGAGGATGGCCACGCCGTTGTACGTCTTCTGCCCGTGGACCGCGGCGTGGTAGCCCAGCTCACGCACGGCCTCCATGGGGAAGTCCTCGTCCACGCACTTGAGTTCCTGCAGGCAGAGGATGTCCGGCTGCGCCTTCTTCAACCAGGCGAGCAACCGCTCCTGCCGCGCCCGCACCGAGTTCACGTTCCAGGTGGCGATCTTCATCGCGCGGACCGTCGCATGCCGCCCGCGCCCCCCGCCACGCTTTTCCCCCAGAGTGTGGCCGCGGAGCCACACACGCGCCTTCGGCACTCGGGGATACACGTGGCACGCCAGTCGCATTGACGGCAGGTGGGAGGCCGGCACACGGCGCCCCGGAGCCCCGTCCCCGGCGCTCCGATGGAAGTCGAGGTCGCCGCCATGCGCCAGAACCGCTCGAAGCCCACCTCCAACGCCGGAGTCACCCTGCCCGCCTCCATCCGGAGCGCGCTGGTGCCCGCTGGCCTCGTGGCGGTCGGGTTGATCGTGGCCTGGGCGGACGCCCCACTTCATCGGGGACTGACCGCCTGGCTCGACTCGAAGCAGCAACCCACCCCGCTCGCGGCCGTCCGCGTCGCGCTCCCGCATTCCGGTGACGCGATGACGCGTGCGGATGGCGTGGCGTTCCATGACGCCGTTCCCCAGGGACGCACGCGCCCTCGCCCCGCGCCGGTGGCCGAGGTCACGCCTGCCATGGCCGTGGACATGGATGGGCCCGGCACCTCGGAGGCGGAACCGGACGTCGTGTCGGACACCTCACTCGCCTTGCAGCACTCGCATGGGCGCCGCGTGGACCACCTGAGCCGGGCCCACCTGCTGCGCGATTGGGGCGACATGCCCGGTGCCCTCACCGAGTGCCGCCGCGCGATTCACGACGCGCCGGATGACGTGGCGGCCGTGGCCCTGACGGCGGAGCTGGCCAGCCTCACCGGGCGGATGGACCTCGCGGTGCGTGCCCATGCCTGGCTCGGCCGGCTGCTGCCCCTGGATGCCCGCCCGATGGTGCGGCAGGCGCGGCTGCTGGTGTCCCTGGGCCGCCACGCCGAGGCGGTGGCCGCGGGTGAGGAGGCCGTGCTGCGCGACCCCGAATACGTGGAGGCCTACCAGGTGCTCGGCCGGGCCCACCTGGGACAGGGCGCGCTGGCGGCGGCGATCCTCCGCTTCCAGCAGGCCGTGCACCTGAATCCGGAGCACGGCTTCGCCCTCAACAACCTGGGCCTCACCTATCTGCGCGCGGGCGAGAACCAGAAGGCCGCGGACGTGCTCGCCCGGGCGGCGGCGCTGCTGCCGCACGTGGCCTACGTCCACAACAACCTGGGCGTGGCCCACGAGAGGCTCGGGCGGATGGACGAGGCCCGCGCCGCCTATGCCGCCGCGATGCACCTGTCGCCCCGCTATGTCCAGGCCCGCGTCAACGCGGACCGGGTGCGCCACGTGGCCCGCGTGGATGCCGGCGGCGCCCGGTCACGGCGTGGACCGCCGCCCCCCACCCAGGGTGCGGAGCCCGCGCCCCGGTAGCGCCTTCTTGCCTGGTGGCCCTGCGCCGGGAGGGCCGCCAGAGCGGTTCCCGTTCCACGTCCCCCGGTCTAACCTGCGGACTTCCTTCCCCATCCAGCGCAATGACCACGGTCCCCGCGATGCCCTCTTCGCCCGAAACCTCCACACCCGCGCCCCCGGCGCCGCCGTCGCGCCCCGGGTTCGGTGCCCGGCTCTGGCGCTGGATGAAGCGGCTGCTCATCACCGGCGTCGTGGGACTGGTGCTCGCCATCGCCGTCGGCGTGGCCGGCTACGTCTACTACAGCCAGGACCTGCCCTCCGTGGATGCGCTGCGCAACTACCGGCCGCCGCAGGTCACCAAGGTGACGTGTGGTGACGGCAGCATCTGCGCCGAGTTCGCCCACGAGCGCCGCACGCTGATTCGCGTGGAGGACCTTCCACCCCACGTGCGCAACGCCTTCCTCGCGGCGGAGGACGCGGACTTCTACAAGCACGAGGGCCTGGACTTCTTCGGCATCACCCGCGCGGCCATCAAGAACCTCATCCCCAACAGCCGCAAGTCCGGCGCGTCCACCATCACCCAGCAGGTGGTGAAGAACCTGCTGCTCACGCCCGAGCGCAGCTTCTCGCGCAAGGCCCGCGAGTGGATTCTCACCCCGCGCGTGGAGGAGGCGCTCACCAAGGACCAGATCCTCGCGCTCTACATCAACCAGTCCTACTACGGGCAGCGCCGCTACGGCCTGGAGGAGGCCGCGCTCTTCTACTTCGGCAAGCACGCCAAGGACCTGAACGTGGGCGAGGCCGCGGTGCTCGCGGGCACGGTGCAGCTCCCTCACCGCATCAACCCGGTGACGAACATGACGCGGGCGAAGTCGCGTCAACGCTACGTGCTGGGACAGATGGCGCGCAACGGCTTCATCTCCGCCGAGGTGGCGGAGGCGGAGAAGGAGAAGCCCATCATCCTGGCCCCGCGCCGCGGCAAGCCGGTGGGGCCCTACTACACCGAGGAGATTCGCCGCACCCTCATCGCGCGCTACGGCGAGCAGGCGGTGATGGAGGGCGGGCTGCGAGTGGACATCGCCATGGTGCCCAGGCTCCAGCTCGCGGCGGAGCAGGCGGTGCGTGACGGCCTGGAGGCCGTGGACCGGCGTCAGGGCTACCGGGGCCCACGGGGCTCGCTGGAGAAGGGCCAGTGGGAGCGCTACCGGGACCTCATCGCCACGCGCATCGAAGAGGCCGGGCGCCGTCAGAAGGACCAGGGCTACGTCGCGGACCTGGCGCCGCTGGCGGCGGTGGAGAAGGAAGCGCCGAAGGCACCGGAGACGGCTGGCGCACCACCGGAGCCGCTGGAGGAGGAAGGCGCCGAGGAGCAGCGGCCGGACCTGACGCCCGAGGACGAAGCGCCACTGTCTCCGGAGCAGCTCCTGGCCCAGTCGGTGCGCCTCAAGCCGATGGAGGAGGGCCTGCGCCTCACCGGCTATGTCACGCTGGTGGACGACAAGCGCAACGTGGCGCGCGTGGACCTGGTGGGCCGCACGGCCGAGGTGGCCTTCTCCGCCGTCACCTGGGCGCGCCAGAAGGGAAAGAGCGCTCCCAAGAAGATCTCCGATGTCTTCTCCGAGGGGGAGCTCGTCCTCGTGCGCGTGCTCAAGGCCCCACCCGCGCCCGCCTTCGTGGAGGCGGCGCTGGACCAGGTGCCCGAGGTGCAGGGCGGGCTGGTGGTCATCCGCCCCGAGGACCGGCACGTGGTGGCGCTGGTGGGGGGCTACGACGCGGAGCGCTCCTCGTTCAACCGCGCCACGCAGGCGAAGCGGCAGCCGGGCTCGTCCTTCAAGCCCTTCCTCTACGCCGCCGCCATGGGCAGCGGGCGCTACACGCCCCTGTCGAAGATCAACGACGCGCCCGAGGCCGTGCGCGACCCGTACACGGGCAAGACGTGGAAGCCGCAGAACTACGACCGCCAGTTCCATGGGCCGATGACGCTGCGCGAGGCGCTCACCAAGTCGAAGAACACGGTGTCCGTGCGCCTCATCGAGGCGCTCACGCCGGCCACCACCATCGACTTCGCGCGTCGCGCCGGCATCCACTCGCCGCTGCCGGAGAACCTCACGCTGGCCCTGGGCACCGGCGAGGTGACCATGCTGGAGGCCGCCAACGCCTACGCCACGTTCCAGGCCATCGGCCGCTACGCGGAGCCTCTCCTGCTGCTGCGCGTGCGGGATGCGCGCGGCAAGGTGCTCGAGGAGCACCAGCCCGCCTTCGAGGAGACGCTGCCGCCCGCCGTGGCGTACCTCACCACCTCGCTGATGCGCAGCGTGGTCGAGGACGGCTCTGGCCGGGCCGTGCTCGCGCTGGAGCGCCCCGCCGCGGGCAAGACGGGCACCACGCAGCAGTCGCGGGACACGTGGTTCTCCGGCTACACGGCGGACTGGGTGGCCAGCGCGTGGGTGGGCTTCGACAACAATGCGCCGCTCGGCGGCAGCGAGACGGGTGGCCGCGCCGCGCTGCCCATCTGGCTCCAGTTCATGCGCGTGGCCCATGAGGGGCTGCCCACGCGCGAGTTCGAGGTGCCGCCCGGCGTCGTGCAGGTCCGCATCGACCCCATCAGCGGCCTGCTCGCGGGCAACTCCGTCCCCGGCCGGCTGGAGCCCTTCCTCGAAGGCACCCAGCCCACCGCCGAGGCGCCACCTCCGGGTCAGGTGACCACGGACCAGTTCTTCCTCGACGACGGCGACAGGCGGGGACTGTGAGCCGAATCCTGGCCCTGGCCCCGGTACTGGCCACGCTCCCGGCCCAGGCGGCGCCGGCTTCCGCGGAGAGCACCGCCGCGATTCCCCGGCTCGCCCGGCAGGTGGCGACGGCCGTGCGCGCCCAGCGCGTGGAGGCGCCCGTGGCGGTGAACGTCACGGGCGGCTCCGCCGAGCTGCGCCGCGCGGTGAGCACGATGCTGGCTTCGCAGCTCGCCGCCGCGGGGCTGGCGCCGGTGGTGCTGGACGCGCCCACGGCCGACGCCGCCGAGGCCCTGGCTCGCGCCCAGGGCACCCGGACGCTGGTGCGGCTGTCGCTGGACATCGAGGGCGGAGAATTGCGCGCGCGGGGCGACCTGCTGGGCACCTGGGTGAACTTCTGGTCCGGCCGCACGCCCACGCGCCCGTCGAAGCCGGCCGCCACGCTCGTCGAGGCGGTGCCAGCGGATGCGGCGGTGCTGGCGCTCGCGCTGGAGTCCGAAGGCCCCTCCACGTCCCCAGCGCCCCATGAGGGCACGCCCCAGGGAATCCGCCTGCTGGGCGCCACGCTGGCCCGCCTGGAACATCCGCTGGCGGCGCTCGCCGCGGGCGACCTGGATGGCGACGGCAACGACGAGGTGCTGGCCCTCACCGAGCACGACGTCTCCGTCTTCGACGCCGAGGGGCGGCTCATCGCTCGCAGGGAGCTGGACCACCTGCCCGCCGCGGGCGCCACCACGCGCGAACCCTTTGGCGCGCTGGCCGTGCTGCCGGGACCGCCGCGCCTTGCCGCGTGGAGCACGCGCCATGCACACGGTGAGCTGCTCGCGCTGGACAAGGCCCGGGGCACGCTCCGCGTGGTGGGCACCCTGGACCAGGCCCCGCTGAGCGCGACGGAGCGAGGCCCCTTCGCCCCCGGACAGACGACCTTCGCGCCAGCGGTCAAGCTGGCCGAGGGCCGCACGCTGACCGTGCCCGCGCCCTTCACCACCGCGAGCCTGGATGGGAGGCGGATGTTGTTCGTCTACCCGGATGGTGCCGCCGCGTACTACGCGCACGCGGGCGCGGCGCCCGTGCGCTGGAGCAGCCTCGGCGCGGGCAGCGCGCTGGGGGACCTGGATGGCGATGGCGTGCCGGAGCTCGTCACCACCTCGCCCCTGCTGTCGCCCTCGCCCGACGTGGTGCGCGTGTACGCCACCACCGTGGATGACCCTGGCGCGCGTGAGCCGCTCTGGCAGGGCGCCCTCCCCCCGGGCCGCGCGCTCTACGCGGTGACCGCCAACCTGGAGGGCGGCAAGCGCCGCGAGGTCATCGTCGGCCTCTGGAAGCCGGACGGCACCAGTGAGCTGTTCCTCCTGCGCCAGGGGGCGCCATGAGACTCCGCTCCACCCTCACCTGCGCCGTGCTGCTCGCGTCCGCGTCCGCCCAGGCGGCGGGGCGGCCTCGCTACGGCGGTGAGCTCCGCGTCGCCCATGACGGCCCACCCGAGGTGGTGGAGCCCGCGCTCGCGGACACTCCGCTGGAGGCCACGCTGCTGGGGCTGCTGTCACGCCCGGTGTGCCAGGCCACGCGGGATGGCGGCGTCGCGCCGGCTCTCGCGAGGACGCTGTCGCGCCCCACGTCCCAGTCCCTGCACCTCGCCCTGCCCAGCACCGCGTCCGCCACCGCGCTCGCGCGCGCGTGGATGCGGCTGGCCAGCACCGAGGGGGCATCGCCCTACCGCGCCCTCTTCCACCCCGTGCGCGGAGAGGCCCGGCAGCTGACGCCCCGGGGCGATGCGCTGGAGCTGACGCTGTCCTATCCCTGGCCGGACCTGGAGCGCTCCCTGTGCCACCCGGCGCTGGCGCCGCCCGCATCGGCCAGCCCCCTCGGCCCCTTCACCGCCGCCGGGCGCGGGGCGCTGGAGGCGCAGACGGCGTGGCCCCAGGGGCGCCCGTACCTGGACCGGCTGCTGCTCACGGCCACGGACCAGCGCGGCCTGTCGCGGCTGTGGTCGTCCCGGCAGGTGCAGGTGGAGCTGGGCGTCGCCTCGGAGACGGACGCCATCGCCGGCGCGGCCCTCTACACCACGTTCCTCGCCTTCTCGCCCCGGCGGCTGCCTCCGGACTTCCGGCAGGCCGTGGAGAGCGCCATCGACCGCGAGGACCTCACGCGCCTCTTCGTCCAGGCCCCCGCGCAGCCCATGCCGCACCTGCTGCCCCCGGTGATGCTGGACGCACCGGCCCGCCCCCGCCCTCCCGCGCTCCCGGCGAGCGCCGCGCGGAAGGTGACGCTGCTGTACGACGCGTCGGTGGAGGACCAGCGCGCGGTGGCCGAGCGCATCCAGGTGAAGCTGCACGACCGCGGCTACACGGTGGCGCTGGAGGCGCTCCCTCGCGCGGCCCTGCGCGCCCGCTGGGCCCGGGGCGACTACGAGCTGATGCTTCACGCGCTGCTCCTGCCGCCCATCCCGGGTCCGGCGCTGGCGGTGGTGCTGGACGCGGGCGGCCGAAGGGACCTGCTGGGCGTGGAGCTGCCAGCCATTGGCTCGCTCCCGTCCGCCGCGGCGCGGGATGCGCGAGCGCGCGAGCGGGCCCTGGCCCTGGCCGCCTCCGTGCCCCTGGTGCCGCTGTACGCGCAGGGCCTGGGAATGCGCTTCGCCCCGGACGTGGGCGGGGTGATGATGGACGCTCAGGGCCTGCCCTCCCTCGACAGCCTGTTCGTGCTGCCACTGGAGGGAACGGCGACGGGAGGACGTCCTTGAGGAGACCGCCATGCGCTTGAGGACGCGGCTCGCGCTCGCCTTCGCGCTGCTGGCCGTGGTTCCGCTCGCGGTCGTCGTCCCGCCCACCCTCACCCGCCTGCGCGACACGCTGTCGCGCGAGCTGGATGCGCGCATGGAGGCCGCCACCACGTCCGCGCAGGAGTCCCTGGAGCGCTCCAGCGCCACCGCCCGCCGCGCGGTCGAGGAGCTGGTGGACAGCGCCGCCATGGAGGACCTGGCCCGCGAGGCCCGCGACCGCCCCACCCGCGCCATCCAGGCCGGCACCGCCGAGGGCCTGATGACGAGCCGCGGCCTGAGCGTGCTGACCCTCTTCGACCGGCATGGCACGGTGCTCTCCTCCGGCCACCTGCCCGCGCGCCGCGGCGACCCGGACCCGGTCCTCTTCGCCGTCACCCAGGAGCGGTCGCCCCGCCCCGTGCCGGTGCGCGTGGACGTGCGCACCCCGTCCGGGCTGCGCCAGCTCCCGGCGCTTGTCGCCGCGCGGCCCGTGGACTTCGGGGACCTGCGGCTGTGGGCCGTGGGCGGCGTGCTGCTCGATGAAGGCCTGGCGCAGCACCTGGCGCGGCTGACGCAGACGCAGGTGACGCTGCTCGCGGGTGACACACCGCTGGCGAGCGCCGGAGCGGCCGAGCCACCGACGGTGACGAAGTCGTTGCCGCTGGGCGAGGCCGCCACGGTGAAGCTCGTCTTCAGCCGCGCCGCCGCGCGCGAGGCCGAGCAGGGCGTCATGCGCGCCTTCCTCCTGCTGGCGGCGCTGGGCGGCACCTTCGCGGTGCTGCTGGGCCTGCTGGTGTCGCGGTGGATGACGCGGCCGGTAGAGGCCCTCACCGAGGGCGCGCGGCGCGTGGCGGAGGGCGCGCTGGAGTCCCGCGTGACGGTGAAAGCCAGCGGCGAGGTGGGCGAGCTGGTCCGGACCTTCAACCACATGACGTCCGAGCTGAAGGCCACCACCGAGCGGCTGATGGCCAGCGAGCGCATCGCCGCGTGGCAGGAGGTGGCGCGGCGGCTGGCGCACGAAATCAAGAACCCGCTGACGCCCATCCGCATGTCGCTGGAGACGCTCCAGGCCGCGCAGGAGGCGAAGCACCCGCGCTTTCCGGACATGTTCAAGGAAAGCGCGGGCGTGGTGCTCGAGGAGGTGGACCGGCTGCGGCGCATCGTCGACGAGTTCAGCCACTTCGCGCGGATGCCCAAGCCGCAGGTGGCCCCGGTAGACCTGGGTGAGCTGGCGCAGAGCGTGCTGGCCCTCTACGCAACGCCGCCTTCGGGCATCCAGATACTGCCCACGCTCCAGACCAACGTGGTGGCGAACGCGGACCGGGACCAGCTCACCCAGGTGCTGGTGAACCTGGTGAAGAACGCGGAGGAGGCCATGTCGGCCACCGGCGGCACCCTGCGCGTGCGCGTGCGCGCCACCGACGCGGATGCCATCGTCGAGGTGGAGGACAGCGGCCCCGGAATCCCTCCCGAGCACCGCGCCCGCCTCTTCGAGCCCTACTTCACCACCAAGGACGGCGGCACGGGCCTGGGGCTCGCCATCGCCGCGCGGATCCTCCAGGAGCACGGCGGCAAGCTGGAGGTCGGCGGTGAGCCCGGCCAGGGCGCGCGCTTCAGCCTCGTGCTGCCCCGCGCGAGCTGACGCAGGCACCGCGAGTCAGTGCGAGGCCGACTTCGAGAAGAGGTTGATGACGAGCACACCCGCCAGGATGAGCCCGATGCCAGCGAGCGCGGCGGCATCCAGCCGCTGGCCCTGGATGAGCCACGCCACGCCTGACACGAGGACGATGCCCACGCCGGACCAGATGGCGTAGGCGATGCCGGTGGGAATGGTCCGCAGCGCGACGGACAGGCAGAAGAAGGCCACGCCATAACCCAGCACCACGAGGACGGACGGCCCCAGCCGCGTGAACCCGTTCGAGCTCTTGAGCGCCGAGGTCGCCACCACCTCGGCGGCGATGGCAATCGCGAGATAGACGCCGTTGTTCATGTTCTGTCTCCGCGTCCCTCTATAACCGCCCCTCGCGACGGAGGCCCGCGAGCGCGGCCACGAAAAAGCCCGCGGTCTCCTGCGAGACCACGGGCCTTCGGTCCGCACTCACGCGGAGGAGGACTCAGTCCTTGACGGGCGTGGCCTTGAGGGCCGCCTTGCCTTCCTTCACGTAGACCTGGAAGCGCACCGTCTTGCACGCGTACTTCTGGACGAGCTGCTCCTTGTTCTTGCGCAGCTTCTGCACGAACTTGTCGTACGTCAGGCCGTCCGCCGCCTCCCCACACCGCTCGCGGGTGGACAGGAAGTCGCGGAAGACCTCCTGGTAGTGCTGCTCGTCAGAGAGGGCCACCGCGGAGTTGGCCGTGCCCGGCAGCGGAATCGCGGCCTGCGCGGCACCCGCCGGACGCGGCGCGGGCATGGGGATGGCATCCGACGTCGGCGGCCGGGCGCTGGCCTGCAGCAGCTCGCGCGGAATCGCCGCCACACGCGTCGTCTCCGGGCTGTCTGGCGCCGCCTGCGAGGCCGCCAGCGCGAACGGGTCCGCCGCCTGCTGGAGCGAATAGGCCGCCGTGGGCTGGTCCTCGAAAGCGAACGCGCCCCGGCGCGGCGCGGCGGGCGCCAGGGTCTCGGCGCCGCCGAAGGACTCGGGGGCGGACTCGAACGGCATCGGCGAGGCGCCGGCCGGCGCAGGGAACGGGAACGACTCGCCCGAGCCCAGGGGTGCCGTGGCGGGCGGCGCCGGGGGTGGCGCGAAGGCAAAGGGGTCCGCAGCGGGCGCCGGGGGCGGCGCGAAGGCAAACGGGTCCCCCATGGGCGCCTGGGCCGGAGGCGCCATCGCGAACGGGTCTCCCTCCGGGGGTGGCGCCGGCATCGCGAACGGGTCCGCCGCCGGAGCCGGCGGCGCGAAGGCAAACGGGTCCGCGGCGGGAGCGGGCGCCGGCGGCGCGAAGGCGAACGGGTCCGCGGCGGGAGCGGCCGCGGGCGCCTGCGCCGGAGGGGCAAAGGCGAAGGGGTCCGCGGCGGGAGCGGGCGCGGGAGCCGGCGGCGCGAAGGCGAACAGGTCCGCGGCGGGAGCGGGCTCCGCGACAGGCGCGGGCGCGGGCGCGGGGGGCTGCGCCACCACGGGCGCGGGCGCCGCGGCCATGGCGGCCGACAGGCTCAGCGTGTCAGAGCTGCCGCTGGAGGCCTCCTCCGCCGCGGCCTTGCGGCCCGAGCCCATCAGCAGCGTCCACAGCAGGCTCAGGCCCAGCAAGCCCGCCAGACCGAACAGCGCGTTCTGCTGATACGTGGCCAGCGCGCCCATCAGGGGCTGCGTGCTGGCAATGGCCAGCACCTCCATTGGCGTGCCAGTCACCGCGCGGCGGGCGCCCACCATCAACGGCGCCTTCCCGCCCAGCGGATCCTCCTGGGTGAAGACAGGCAGCGCGACCGGCCCCAACTCCAGGAGCTTGCCGGTGCTCAGCACGATGCCCGAGGCCTCCGCGGCCACCTTCGTGAGCGCGCCCTCGGCCAGGAGCTTCTGCGGCCCGGCGACACCCGCCAGCGCGTCCTCCTTCACCAGGGCGAGCGCGGCTACGCGCGACGCCTGCACCGCGGCCTCCAGCGCGCCCTCGTCGAACAGCGGCGCGCCCAGCACCAGCGTCACCGCCGGAGCACCGGCGGACCACGACAAGGGCACCGCGGCGAACGCGTGCGGCGCGCCGAAGGCCTCCGCCACACTGGCCCCGGACTTGACGAGGCCCACCACGTCGAGCTTCGCCGCGTCCGAGGACGACTCCCCCCCCGCGACGGCGTGGAACTGCGCGTCCTGGGCGGCCACGGCCACCACCGCGCCCTTGAGTTCCTGGGGAATCACGGCTTCGGCAGCCCTGCGCACCGCGGCGAAGCGCTCGGCGGTGAAGACACGGACGGGGGCGGCCTCCGTCTCGGCCCGCTCGCGCTCCCGCGGGTTGCGGGGGGCTGCCGGCGGGGGCTGCTGCGGAACGGCGGCGGACACCACCTCCGGCATGGCCGCGAGCTTGAGCGCGAGCGACTGCACCTCGGCGCGGCGCGTCTCCACGCGGCGCGTCACCTCGGTGATGCCCGCGGAGGCCTGGGCCGATGCTTCAGCGACGGCGCGCTCGCGCAGCGGTCCCGACAGCATCGGCAGGTGAGCAACGCCCAGTCCGATGACCAGGAATGCGAAGACGAGGAACTTGAGGCGGACCATCGCCGTCCTTTTAGCCCGAGGTTGAAGGGTTCCGCTTATAGCGTTCACCGTTCAGCCCCAGCAAGATTCGGGCACTGGACATGACGAGCCCGGCCGCCAGGTGTACGACCTGGGAGGCCGGGCCCTCGCCGCCTCACGCTCAGCGTGGGTGCGCCTAGTAGGTGGGAACGTCGGCCGCCACGTCCTGCGGCAGGCCATTGGTGTGGACCTCGCGCCGCTTCTCCAGCAGGCGCTTGATGCTCTTCTCCAGCCGGTCACGCGTCGCATCGATGGCGGGGTACAGCGAGTCCGCCGACTCCGTCACGTGCACCGCGGAAAGCCCGGGCAGGCGCACCGTCGCGCGGCACTCCTTGTCCACACCGCCCTTGGGGCCGTTGGTGTCCACCAGGGAGATGTCGATTTCCGCCGCCTCGTCATCCGCGAACCGCTCGATATGGCGCACCAGGTGTTCGTCGACATACGACTTGAGAGCATCCGACAGGTCCAGGTGCACTCCACGCAGCAACACCTTCATGGCATTACCTCCGAGCCCAAAGATGGGCAGCCTGACGCCCGGTGGTGAGCCACCCCCTGCCCTTTGATGCACGCTCGGCCCCGGCCCCCAGCTCCCCGGGCGGGCGGGACAGCAAGGGCTCGTGGCCGCCGCGGACGAATCACCACCGCCGCGTGGGTTTCCCAGAGGCATGGGCGCGCGAATCAAGGTCTTGCTGGTCGAGGATGACGGAGACAGCCGGGAGCTGCTGGCGGAGTTGCTCGAGCCGGAGTTCGACGTGAGCACCGCCACGGACGGCGTGGCCGGCCTGAAAGCCTTCGAGGCCGAGCGTCCGGACGTCGTGGTGACGGACGAATCCCTACCCGGAATGTGCGGCACCGAGCTCGCTCAGAAAGTGAAGGAGCGCGAGCCGCGCGCGCGCGTCATCCTCGTGTCCGGCTACACGCAAGTGCAAGGCTCCGAACACTGCGATGTGGTGCTGCGCAAGCCCATCGACGTGGAGCGCCTCAGCGCCGCCCTGGGCCGGCTGGGCGACGAAGCCCGGCATTGAACGAATGGGCGGGTCCCGGGTGTCATCCCGGAACGCCGGACCTACTCTTTCACTCCAGACACCCGCGGGTTGGAGGACTGCGATGAAATACTGCGCCAGGTGCGGCTCCGAATATCAGGACAGCGTCGAGGAATGCGCGGACTGTCCAGGCAACCCGCCGCTCGTGAGCGCAGAGGAGATGCGCAGGCGGGAGCTGCCGCTGCCGCACGAACTGGATAAGCGCATCTTCGTCCGGGCGGGCTCGGCCGAGGACCCCTTCACCGCCGAGGTCTACGCCCAGCTGCTCCAGGACGCGAACATCCCCGTGCTGGTGCGCGCGGGCCGCTCGGGCGTGGTGGACAAGCTGACCACCGGCAACGTGCTGCCCTGGTGGGAGATTCACGTGCCGGCCGAGCAGCAGGCCCGTGCGGCCGCCCTCATCGAGCAGGAGCGGCTGCGGGAGCTGGCCACCAACGACGAGGCCGCCGCGGCCGCCGAGGCGGAGGAGCGAGAGTCGGAGGCCCCCGCCTCGCCGCCCCCCAGCGCCTGAGCAGGCGCGGCCCCCTCAGGGCACCGGGCGCATCACCGAGCCACCGCTGGCCCCATCGGGCCGGCGCGGCTCGAAGAGGCCGACGCCCATCACCTTCCACTTCGAGTACCGCGCATTGCGGGCGAGGAACGCCTCCAGGTCCTCGTCCACCACGCGGTTGTAGCCGCCGCGCGCGGCATGGCGCAGGTATGTGCGATGCTTGCGCTGCACCACGAAGCCCAGGTGGGTGATGCGCGTGGCCTTCAGCGGCAGGTCCTCACGCATCACCACCAGGATGGTGCCCGAGGGGATGTCGCGCGCGTGCTCCATGACGCGCTCCAGGGGCAGCATGTTCAGCGTGTAGGTGCCCACCACCTGCCGCGCCTCGGGGAGCCCCAGCGCCTGCGAGGAGCGTGACTGCCAGGTCTGCCGGGTGAGCGACTTCGTCACCGTCACCGCGTCCGCCCCCGCGTAGCGCCGCGTCACATCCGCCAGGAAGCCCTTGCGGAGGTTGTTGGGCAGCCACTGCGCCTCCATGAGGTGGTTTCGGTCCTCATAGGTGGGCATGCCCGCGTAACGGATGCGCTCCAGCAGCGGCGCCACCTCTTCCTCACGGCCCGCCAGGCTCAGCGCCAGCGACTGCTCCACGAAGGTGAGGCAGTCCACCGCGTCCAGCCGGAAGGTCGGGTCGGGGTCCACGCCGTGGCCCTCGCCCAGCGGAGACAACACGTAGGGCGTGTTGATGAAGCGCTCGCTCATCCGCATCAGCCGGCTGGCGAGCGGCGCCTCCACGTCCTCCGCCACCAGCGCGGCGCGCGCCTCCGGCGTGAGCCCCACCCAGCCGTTGGGCTTCACCGGCCGGGCCATCGCGGCCTGTGACGACGCGGCCGGGGACTCGAGGAGGGCCCCGGCCCCGGGGATCGAGGCCGCGGGCGCCTGGGACAGCAGCGCCGCGGCCAGAAGCGCCCCCAGGCTCATTGCGCGACACCCGCCTTGCGGAGGATGGCCTTGCGCCGGTCGTCGCGAAGCTGGAGCGTCTCCAGCTCCCGCTCATAGGCGAGCTTCTCGTCGGACTTCGCGTTCCACGACGCCAGCACCAGCCACTCCAGCATCGAGGCATCGCCGCCTTCGTGAAGGATGCGGGCGGCGCTGGCGGCCAGGGTGCGGTCCTTGTCCTCCAGCAGCGGCTTGAGGGCGGGCGCGGCCTTCTTCGCGCTGACCCCCTCGTAGAGCTCCAGGCCCTGCCGGCGCACGAAGCGGTCGTCCGAGCCGAGCAGCTTGCCAGCGAAGGCGAAGCCCTCCGACGCCCCCAGCCGGCACAGCCCCTTGGCCGCGGCGAAGCGGGTGCTCTCCGAGTCGCTGGTGAGGAACGCCTTCAGCGCCGTGCCCTGCTTGCCGTCGCCGGTCTCCCCCACCGCGGCCAGCATGGCGGCGCGCACCTCCAGCTCCTGCTCCGCCTTGGCGGCCTTCACCAGCACGGGCCCCATCTTCGGGTTGCGTGAGGCCCCCAGCGCCCGCGCCGCCTCGCGGCGCACGCCGCTGCTCTTGTCCTCCAGCAGGGGGACGAGCACCTGCGTGTAGCGGCTGTTGAGCTTCGCCAGGCCCTGAGCGGCGTACATCCGCACCGCGCTGTCGGCATCTGACGCCAACCCCGCGAGCGTGGGCTCCGCGGCGCGCGTCGCCAGTCCCGCGAGCACCGCGGTGAGGTTGCGGCGCAGCCGCTCGTCGTGGACGTCGCGCAGCGTGGTGGCGATCTCCCGGGCCGCGAAGGCCTCCTCCCGCAGGAAGCGCAGGCGGGAGACGGCCGCGGGGACCGCCCCGCCCTCCACCACGGCCTGGATGACCGCTTCCGTCTCGGCGCGGCGGGACGTCCGCTTGGCGGCGGACGCCGGCCCGGACAGGGCGGCCCAGGGGACAAGGAGCGAGAGGGCGAGGACGAGGCGGACGGACGAGCGCACGGGGATGGGACGATGGCAAGGGCGGCCCCGGCCGTCAAAGTCCCACCACCTGCCCGGCCTCCCGGTCAGCACGGATGCCCGATTCTTGACCCTCCTGGGAGCGATTGATACGACCGCCAGGTTTCACCCCTCTCCAGAGGCGCCACCCTATGAAGAAGCTGCTGGCGTTGGTGGCGGTGTCGGGAACGCTCGCCGCGTGCGGTCCCGTGAAGTCCACCGCGAACATCCTCGATGCGGAAGTGCAGATCCAGGCCGCGCGGACCGCCGGGGCGGAGCAGCTCGCCCCCTACGAGTGGACCGCCGCCAACCTGTACATCACCAAGGCGCGCGAGGAGGTGGGGTACTCCGACTATCAGGCGGGTGTGGACTTCGCCGTGAAGGCCTCGCGCTTCGCCAACGAGGCCCGCGAGAAGGCGATGGCCGTCGCTGGCAACACCGAGTCCGGTGGCCGCACTCCGAACCCGTGACGCCCGAGCGCTCCCCGATGAAGCGTCTTTTCCCAGTCGCGCTGCTCCCCCTCCTCCTCACCGTCTCCTGTGTCAGCGGCAGCAAGATTCGCGCGGACACGGAGGTGCTCGCGGCCAACGTGGAGCGCGCCCGCCGCAGCGGCGCCCTGCGCTGCGCCCCGGTCGAGCTGGCCACCGCCGAGGCCCACCTCGACTTCGCCCGGGGTGAGCTGAGCCAGGGCAACAGCGGCCGCGCCGACACACACGTGCGCACCGCCGACACCGCGGTGACCCGTGCGTTGGAGCTGTCCAGGAACTGCGGCCCGCGGCAGGTGCTCGTCCGCGACCGGCCGGAGGCCCAGCAGCCGCAACAGCCCCAGCAGCCCCAGCAGCCGCAGGTGGTGGTCCGCATCGAGGAGACGGACAGCGACGGCGACGGCATCCTGGACAAGGACGACCCCTGCCCCGACCAGGCGGAGGACTTCGACGGCTTCCAGGACGAGGACGGCTGCCCCGACCCGGACAACGACGGCGACGGCATCCTGGACGTCAACGACCGGTGCCCGCTCACTCCGGGCGTACCGGAGAACCAGGGCTGCCCGGCCGAGGCCCCCAAGGACCGCGACGGCGACGGCATCCCCGACAACGAGGACAAGTGCCCGGACCAGGCGGAGGACTTCGACGGCTTCCAGGATGAGGACGGCTGCCCCGACCTGGACAACGACGGCGACGGCATCATCGACACGGCCGACAAGTGCCCCAACGAGGCCGGCCCCATGCAGAACATGGGCTGCCCCATCGTCGACCGGGACGGTGACGGCATCCTCGACAAGGACGACAAGTGCCCGGACGAGCCCGAGGACATGGACGGCTTCCAGGACGAGGACGGCTGCCCCGACCTGGACAACGACGCGGACGGCGTGCCGGACGTCCAGGACAAGTGCCCCAACGAGGCCGGCCCGGCCGAGAACGGCGGCTGCCCGGACAAGGACACGGACGGTGACGGCATCGTGGACCGGCTGGACGCGTGCCCCGAGGAGCCCGGCGTCCAGGAGGAGCGCGGCTGCGCCAAGCAGTACAAGATGGTCGTCATCAAGCGCGACCGGATCGAGATCAAGAAGCAGATCCTCTTCAGCTCCGGCTCGCACAAGATCTACGGCAAGCAGAGCACCGCGGTGCTCGACGACGTGGCGCAGGCCCTGCGCGACGCGCCGTGGATCAAGCGGCTGCGCATCGAGGGGCACACCGACTCGCTGGGCAACGATGCCGCCAACATGCGCCTGTCGCAGCGGCGCGCGGACGCGGTGATGGCGCAGATCATCCGCCGCGGCGTCGACCCGGCTCGCCTCCAGGCCGTAGGCTACGGCGAGACGCAGCCCATCGCCCCCAACAGCACCAAGACGGGCCGCGCGATGAACCGCCGCACCGAGTTCAAGGTCGCCGAGTAGCACCGCGCACCGCCCCAGCCCTCCAAGGCCGGGGCCACGCCGCCAGACGCCTCCCGGGCCCCGTGCCCGCGGAGGCGTCTTCGTTCCGGGGACTCGGGGCCTCAGCCGTCCTTGAGCAGCTCGTGGAGGACCTCGGTGGCATAAGCCCCCCGAGGCAGCTCGAAGGTGAGCCAGAGGTCCTCGCCGTCTGGCGTCGTCTCGGCGCGCAGCTCGGGCGCCCCCAGGCGGACGCGGTAGGGCCGGCGGCTCCCTTCCGTCTCACCACCGCCGCGCCGGAGGTCCTCCAGCGTGACGCCCTCCTCCGCCAGCAGCCGCGCCTCGGCTTCGGCCACCGCACCGGCGGCGGCCGTCATCTTCGGCCCGAAGAGCGGACCGGCGGGGCTCACCTCGAAGGCGGCCACACGCGGGCCGTCCACCTCCGGCGACTCGCACACGAAGAGGCCCCCCGTCTCCTCCTTGCGCAGCACGTCTCCGGCGAGCGCGGTGGCCAGCGTGCCCGCGCGCAGCCGCTCCGCGAGCGCGCGGTTGAAGAGGCGTGACTGGAAGGCGGACAGGTACAGCTTGCGCTGGAACCGGTCCGGCCGCTTCGGCAGGCGCTGCCCCAGCACGAGCAGCTTCCCCAGGTCCGCGTTGTCACCCGCGCGGCCGAAGCGCTGCTCTCCGAAGTAGTTGGGTACGCCCTGCGCCACCAGGCGGGAGAAGCTCTCGCGCGCCGCGCCGGCGTCCTTCACGCCGCGCAGGCGCAGGCGGAAGCGGTTGCCGCGAAGGTGGCCGGTGCGGAGCTTGTTGCCGTGGCGCTTCGCCTCCAGCACCTGCACGCCGTCCAGGGCGAACTCCGCCAGCCTCGGCTCGGCGCGCGCCGGCACGGACACCCACTGCCGGGTCACCGCCTGCCGGTCCTTCATCCCCGCCACGCCGATGTCGTCTTCCTTCACGTCCAGCGACGCGGCCAGCGCGCGCACCAGCTCGCGCGTGTCGCGGCCGCGCTTCTCCACCCGGAGGTAGAGGTGCTCTCCCTCGCCCGAGGGCAGGTACGCGGGCAGCTCCTCCACCTCGAAGTCCTCGGGCACCAGCTTGAAGGCGCCCCCACAGCCGGGCACCTCCGCCGTCAGACGCGGCCATCCAGAATCCGTCACGGCGCCTCGAGCGTGGCCAGGAGCTCCTTCACGCGCCGGGCGAGGTCCTCGTCCGCGCGTGACTCCAGCAGCTCACCGGCCTGGAAGAGCAGGAAGAACATCATGTCGCTGAGCGCCTGCTTGAAGGTGGCCAGCGGCTCGCTGCCCAGCTGCGCGCGGTGGCGCTCGAAGCTCTCGATGAGCTTGTTCTCCGGGAGGCTGCCGTCGGGGGTGAAGGCCAGCCCCTCCAGCACCGGCGAGGACGAAAGGCCCTGGCCGGAGAGGGCCGCGTTGGCCGCGGCGATGAACTCGCGGTCCATGCCCTGCTTGGCCACCTCGTCGCGAATCTCCCGGAAGATGAAGTTGAAGACTCGGGCCACCGGGCGCGGGTCCACCGTCACCGGGGGGCGCGCGGGCGCTCGGGCGGGCGCCCGCTCGGGGGGCTGGGGAACCGGCGCCGGAACGCCCGGCGAGGGCACCATCAGCGGCTTGTCCGTCACCGACGCGAAGCCTCCCTCCAGCAGCCGGAAGACGACCTTGGTGACGTCGAACTCCGACAGACGGGCCGCGTGCCCCAGCTCCAGGATGGTGCGCCGCCCGTCGAGCAGGCCCAGCACCCGGTCCTCGTCTTCCTCCAGCTTGCCGTCCGAGGGACGCTTGCGCGTCACGTACAGCCGGCCGTGCGGGATGCGCTTCCGGAAGTGCGCCATCTCGTCAATCTTCCGGATGCTGTCCATCAGCAGGTTGTGCGTGGAGAGCTGGATGATGTGGCCCGACTTGTCCTCCACCGGGTGGTCGACGAGGAAGAAGCTCCCCTCGCGGCACAGGACGATGGCGTGGAAGATCTCACTCACCTGGTGGGTGATGCACTTGAAGAGGTCGTGCGACTTGAGCAGCCCCTTCTCCACCAGCGCGCGGCCCACCTTGGACGGCGGGTGCTCGCGCAGCGCGGCCTCCACCTGGGGCCGGTCCACGTAGCCCATCCGCACCAGCACCTCGCCCAGGCGGTCGGCGGGGTCGTCGGAGGAGGCGCCGCGCACCTCGCCCTCACGCAGGGTGATGGAGCGCTCGCCGCCCGGCGCGTGCACGCGCACCACGCCGCTCCACCGCGACTGGCTGAGGAAGGCGATGAGGTCCGACAGCGGGAAGCCGTTCGCGTCCCCGGCCATCACCACGCGGGGCAGCGGAATGGAGCCACCCTCCGCGGGCGTGCGCGAGAACACCAGCAGGTCGGGCGCCGTCGCCATCAGCGCATAGGTCCCCGACCGCCCCGCCAGTGGCGAGGGCGCGTGGCGGTCCTCGTGGACGAGCTGCGCCGACGCGTCGATGCGGAAGCGGGGGGGCGTCATGGCGGCGTCAGTCAGCCGCCCAGGCGTTCTTGTTGGCGGCCCACTCCAGCTCGTCTTCCAGGCTGTGGGAGAGCATCTCCGGCTCCACGAAGGCCAGGTCGAGCGCACGCCCGTTGAAGTACACGGCGGGCGTCCCGGTGATGGCCGCCGCGCGGCCCTGGCCACGGTAGCCGTCCAGCTCTTCCTTGTAGGCGTCCGTCTTCAGCAGCGCGGCCAGCTTCGCGCCGTCCAGGCCCAGCTGCGTCGCCAGGGCGGCAATCGCCTCCGGCTTGAGGTTGGACTGGTGCTCGAAGAGGGCGTCGTGCATCTGCCAGAACTTGCCCTGGTCCCGCGCCCACAGCACGGCCTGGGCCGCCGGCATCGCGTTGGCGTGCATGGACAGGGGGAACGGCAGGTAGCAGAAGCGCACCTGCTGTGCGTGTTTCTTGGCGAAGGCCTCCATCACCGGTCGGGCCTTGGCGCAGTACGGGCACTCGAAGTCGGAGAACTCCACCACCGTCACCGGCGCGCTCGCCGGTCCGGTGCACATCCGGTCATCCACCTTGAACTGGGCCCGCGGGTCCCGGAAGCCGTTGTAGTAGGTCGACAGGGTGAGGATGACCTCGGTGGCCGGGCTCCCCTCGGACACCATCCGCGCGGCCAGCTGCGCCATGCGCCGGGCGTGCTTGCACGGAGTATGCGACTTGAGACAGGCGCCCAGCGTGTGGGGGCAGCCGCAGTAACAGAACTCGTCACTCAGCACCGTGGCCAGCTCCCGCTTCTCCGTGGGAGACAGCGCGGAGAAGTCCATGCCGGGGATGCCCGTCAGGGCCGCGGCCGGGTCCGCGGGCGCGGCGGCCTGGGCGGGGGGCGGGGTGGCCGGGGCCGCCGCCGGGGTGGAAGCCGACGCCGCCACCTGGCCGCCGGCGGGGGCCGCGCTCTCGGGATTCTTGCACCCCGGGGCCGTCATGACCGTGGCGGCCAGCAGGGGAATGACACGCTTCCAGCAGGAAAGGAGCACGCGGCGGGTCTTAGCGACGCGCGCGGGGCTTGTAAAGCAACGCCAGCCTTGGCAGGGAAGCGCCTGTTCATCATGCCCAGAGTCCTGCTGCTGCATACGGGGGGTACGCTCGGAATGGCCGGGGGCCGCCCCTCCGCCCTGCGCCCCGCGGCCTTCTTCAAGACGCTCAAGGCCCGCGTGCCGGAGCTGTTCGAGCTTGCCGACATCGAGCTGGAGCTGTTCAGCAACCTGGACAGCTCGGAGATGCAGCCCGAGCTCTGGAGCCGGATGGCGGCGCACCTCCATTCCCGCCTCCCCCACTTCGACGGGGCCGTGGTGACCCATGGCACGGACACCCTCGCCTATACGGCGAGCGCCCTCTCCTTCATGTTGCGCAACCCGCCCTGCCCCGTGGTGCTGACGGGTTCGCAGCGGCCGCTGGAGAAGATTCGCTCGGACGCGAGGCTCAACCTCATCGACGCAGTGCTGTCCGCGCTCCATGGGCCCCGGGAGGTCACCATCTGCTTCGACTCCCGCCTCTACCGGGGCAACCGCGCCCGCAAGGTGAAGGTCGCCGAGTACGACGCCTTCGACAGCCCCAACTGCCCCGTGCTGGGCACGCTGGGCGTGGACGCCACCTTCGAGCCGGGCCTCAAGCCCCGGGGGGCGTTCCGCCTCTTCGAGCGGCTGGACCCACGGGTCTTCCACCTCAAGGTGTACCCCGGGCTGGACCCGGCGCTGCCGCTCCAACTGCTGCCCCACGTCCGGGGGCTGGTGCTGGAGGCCTACGGGGCCGGCAACTTCCCCATCGCCCCGGAGCTGGGGCGCTCGCTGCGGCCCCTCTTCCTCCAGGCGCGGGAGCGGGGCATCCCGGTGGTGGTCGTGAGCCAGGCGCACCGGAATGGCGTGGACCTCTCCTTGTATGAGTCGGGAGCGGCGGCGCTGGAGGCGGGGGCGGTGGGCGGCGCGGACATGACGCCGTCGGCGGCCCTGGTGAAGCTGATGCAGGGGCTGGCCTACCACGCCCGCTCGCCGCAGTCCCTGGCGCGCTACATCCAGGCGCCGGTGGCCGGTGAGCTGACCGTCGGAAGGCCGACAGTCGCCCAGGAGGCCCCCCGCCGTCGCCGCGCCACGCGACGGTCCCGAGGAGAGTCATGAAGAGTCGGGCAGTATGCTTGCCGCCGCGAAAAGGCGGCCCGTAAGATGGGTGTCGCGATGTCCGAGGAGAAAACTTCCGTCCATTCGATTTCGGACCTGCTGGGCAGCGCCCAGCAGCAGAGCGCCTATCTGATCGTCATCAGCGCCAAGTCCGCGGCGGGCATCGGGCGCATGTTCAAGCTGGATCGCTCCGAGGTCGTCCTGGGGCGCAGCTCGGAGGCGCAGTTCCAGGTCGAGGACGACGGCATCTCACGCAAGCACGCCAAGGTGGTGGCGCTGGGAGACGGCCGTTTCCAACTGGTGGACCTGGCCAGCACCAACGGCACCTACCTCAACGGGCTGAAGGTCAACGCCGCCCCGCTATATGACGGCGACAAGATCCAGATCGGCTCCAACACGGTCCTCAAGTTCTCCATCCAGGACGCGCTGGAGGAGCAGTACCAGCGGAGCATCTACGAGTCCGCCACGCGCGACGGCCTCACCCGCGTCTACAACAAGAAGTACTTCCTGGAGACGGTGCGCAAGGAGTTCAGCTACTGCCTGCGCCACCGGGTGCCGTTGTCGCTGGTCCTCTTCGACGTGGACCACTTCAAGAAGATCAACGATGCGTATGGCCACCCGGCTGGCGACTACGTGCTGACGCGCATCGCCCAGCGCGTGAGCGACACGGTGCGCACCGAGGACCTGCTGGCGCGCTATGGCGGCGAGGAGTTCGCGCTGATGCTGCGCGAGTCCGCCGAGGACCAGGCCCTGGCGTGCGCCGAGCGCTGCCGCTACGCGGTGGACAAGGCGGACTTCGTCTTCAGCGGCACGCCCATCAAGGTCACCATCAGTCTCGGGGTGGCCACGCTGCTGGACTCGGACTTCTCCCAGCCCGAGGACCTCATCGCCGCGGCGGACAAGTACCTGTACCGGGCCAAGCGCGCGGGCCGTAACCGCGTGGACGCCAAGGCCATCAGCGGCCTCTAGGCGTCCCCTTTTGCCGGGCCGGATGACCTTCGGCCCGGCCGCCCCCCTGGCTGCGGCGCGTCCACGTGACCAGCCCTTCAGTGCCCGAAGCCCAGCCGCTTCAGCGCCTCGCGGGACACGTGCTTCACGTGGGAGTCCGCGTCGCGGGCCGCCGCGTCCGACAGCGCGGCGGCCGCATGGGCCCCGCCGATGCGCCCCAGCGCCTGCGCCGCGGCCACCCGCACCGGGACCACCGCATCCTCCCGCAAGCACCCCGCCAGCGCCTTCACATGTGAGGCGCGGCCAATCTGCTCCAGCGCCTCGGCGGCGGCCGCGCGCACCTGGGCGTGGTCCGACGCCAGCAACAGCGCGGCGTCGTCACCGCGCGACGTCTGCCGCTGGACGGCCAGCAGCTCCAGCGCCGCGCTCACCACCTCCGGCGCCCCGTCCCCCAGCGCGCGAGTGGTGGCCTCCGGCACGCCCGGGTACCGCGTGGTCAACCCGCCCAAGGCCCGAACGGCCCCCGCGCGCAGCAGCGGCTCGCCATCGCCGAGGAAGGGCTCCAACGTGGCGACGCGCTCCCTCGTGCCCTCGCCGCAGTCCGCCAGCTGCGCCAGCGCTGCGCCGCGCACGGGCGCCGGTAGCGCCTTGTCGCGCGCCGTGCCCAGGAAGAAGGCCGCGCAGCCCTTCTCCCGCGCCATGGCCTCCAGCCACGGCCGGGCCCGCGAGGCATCACTGGACGCGAGCCTGCGCTCGGCGGCCATGCGCAGCGGCACACCCTCCGCCTCCGCCAGCACCCGCGCCGCGTCCTGGCGCACCCACCGGTCCGTATCATCCAGCGCCCGCTCCAGCTCCCGCATCGCCAGCGGCCCGTACACCCCCAGCCCCTCCACCGCGCGCCGGCGCTGGAGCGGATCCGCCATGGTGAGCTCTGGCTGCATCGCCTCCAGCTCCTTCGAGTACACGGCGAAGAGCCGGTTGATGCGCGCCTCCTCCCCGGGCGTCGCCTCGTCGAGCAGCATCCGTCCCACCGACGTGCGCTTGCGGCCGGCCACGACCTTGAGCGCGCTGGCGCTGACGGCGTCCAGGCTCTCCGGCCGGACCTCCAGGCTCTCCAGCACGACCCGTGCGGGCGAGCGGCCCAGGAAGCCCGCGAGGTGCGCCAACGCCGCGCTGCGGACGGCCAGGTCCTCGGCGTACAGCTCCACCTCCAGCGCCTGACGAATCGCGTCCCGGCGGCCCCAGACACGCGCGGCGGCGCTGGCCCCTCTCGCCCCGGCCTCGCGTAGGAACTTCGAGGAGGACATCCCCGCCTCCGCCGAGGCCCGGGCCGCCGTCATGCAGGCATCCAGGTTCGATGACGCCGGCTGGGCCAGCACCCAATCGGCCAGCGCGCGCCGGTCCGTCCCCCCGGTCCGCTTCGCCTCCGCGCGCACCGCCGCCCAGCGCACCCGCCAGTCCGGGTCCTTCAGCGCCGAGACGAGCGGGGCCCGGGGGATGGGCTTCTGCCCCGCAAGCGCGTGAACCCAGGAGTCCACCCGCCCTCCAGGCAAGCACGCGGCGCAGGTCCTCGCCCGCTGGGCGGCGTCCGTCACGTGGCGCTGGCAGGACATCCAGCACGCCTGGGTCGCGGTCCCACCCTGCTGCTGGCCGGTCGTCAGGAGTACCACCAGGAGGAGGGCTGGGCTCACGAAGGCGACACTGTAGTCCATCGCCCATGGGCTTTTCGTCCAGCGTCCTTGCGTTTTCCCTGTCAGTGGGTCATACCCGCTGCCCCTTTTCATCCACACCCACATCTACGTACGGCGGAAGGAGGTGACTGCATGCCCGGTATCCGAGTGAAGGAAGGAGAGTCCATTGAGAGCGCCCTCAAGCGCTTCAAGAAGGCCACCGAGAAGGCTGGAATCCTTTCCGAGATCCGTAAGCGCGAGCACTACGAGAAGCCTTCCGTGAAGCGGAAGAAGAAGGCCCTCGCCGCCAAGAAGCGCGCTGTGAAGAAGGCCCGCAAGTCGTTCTAGGCGCGTGCCTCGCGCGAGGAGCTGGGGCGCCACCGCTGTCAGGTGCCCTGGCTCCCGCCGTCGAAGTCCCCCTGAACAACGTCTCACCCTCCGGAGTCGCGACCATGGCCACCCTGAAGGAGCGGATCGACGCGGACCTGAAGGACGCGATGCGGTCCAAGAACGAGCTGACGCTCAGCGTGCTGCGGATGCTCAAGAGCGCCGTCAAGTACAAGGAAGTGGAGCCTGGCGCCTCCGCCCTGGATGACGCGGGTGTCCTCTCGGTCATCACCGGCCTCATCAAGCAGCGCCGCGACTCCGTGGACCAGTTCAAGACAGGTGGCCGCCCGGAGCTGGCTGAAAAGGAAGAGGCTGAAATCAGCGTCCTCCAGAATTACCTGCCCAAGCAGCTGACCGCCGACGAGCTGGCCGCCGAGGTGCGCGCCGCCATCGCGGAGACGGGCGCCAAGGGCCCCAAGGACATGGGGGCGGTGATGAAGCACCTCAACCCCAAGCTCCAGGGCAAGGCCGAGGGCCGGGCCATCTCCGAGACCGTCAAGGCGGAGCTCGCGAAGCTCTCCTGAGGCCGTCATCGTTCTGAGGTCGGCGCTGGCGCTGTCGGGAAACCGGCGGCGCCTTTGCATTGAAGGGCTGGACAGCGATGCGGAAACTTGCTCCCTCGCGCCCCCATCATTAAGTGCCTGGGCCAGTCCCGCCGTGTCTCCGCTCACCCCGGCGGAAGCCGCGTACCGGGGCCAGGAGTCCACCCCATGCCGCGACCACCCCCTCCCCTGCCGAGCGCTCCGGTCTCCACCCTCCCGGGGGCGATCCGTCAGGTCGGCCGGAGGGCAGGCAGCGTCAGCCCTGGAGCGCAGGATGGAAGGGCTGTGCCCGCCCTGGGGTGGGCCAGGGGGTGGGTGTCATGATTCCCGAGCACAAGATCCAGGAAGTCATCGAGCGGGTGGACCTCGTCGGGCTCATCTCGCGGCACGTGGAGCTGAAGAAGGCGGGCCGGGAGTGGAAGGCCTGTTGCCCCTTCCACCAGGAGAAGACGCCCTCCTTCTACGTGGTGCCGGAGAAGCGCTTCTATTTCTGCCATGGCTGCCGCGCGAGCGGTGACGCGGTGTCCTTCGTCCAGCGCTACCTGGGGAAGACCTTCCTCGACGCGGTGAGGGACCTGGCCCGCGAGCTCGGCGTGGACCTGGAGGCCGAGCAGGACCCCGGCATGCGGGAGCGGCAGCAGATCAAGGAGGCCACGGACCAGGCCGCCGAGCACTTCCGCGCCATGCTGTGGCAGCAGGACGAGGGCCGCGCCGCCCGCGCCTACATCGCCAGCCGGGGCGTCTCCGAGGAGACGGCCCAGGCGTTCGGCCTGGGCTGGGCCCCCCATGAGTGGGGCTCGCTGGCGGAGCGCTTCCAGAAGCAGGGGATGCTGGAGTGGGGCGCGAAGGCCGGGCTGGTCCTCAAGCGCCAGAGCGGGGACGGCTACTACGACTTCTTCCGCAGCCGGCTGATGGTGCCCATCCGCGCGCCCGAGGGGCGGACCATCGCCTTCGGCGGGCGCCTGGTGGGCGCGGACGAAGGGCCCAAGTACCTCAACTCGCGCGAGTCCCGGCTCTACAACAAGAGCGAGACGCTCTTCGGCATGGACCTGGCCCGCGACGAGCTGCGCAAGCGCAAGGCCGCCGTGCTCGTGGAGGGCTACTTCGACGCCATCGGCTTGCACCAGGTGGGCATCCGGCACGCGGTGGCGCTGTGCTCCACCAACCTCACCGCCGGGCACATGCAGGTGCTCAAGCGCGCCGAGGCGCGGGAGCTGATCCTTCTGCTGGATGGGGACTCGGCCGGCCTGGCCGCCGTCGAGCGGCTCGCCGGTCCCCTGCTCGCCGCGGGGGCGACCGCCCGAGTGGCCCTGCTCCCCCAAGGGGATGATCCGGATACCTTCGCGCTTCGCGTGGGCCAGGAGGGCGTGGAGCGGCTGCTCGAAGGCGCCCAACCGCTCACCACCTACCTGTTCGCCTCGCTTCTGCCGGAGGGCAAAGCCGCGAGCTTCGAGGAAAAGATGGCGGCCCTGGAGCGGCTGAAGCCGGTCGTGGGCCAGGTGCCCGTGGGCCTGGTGCGCTCCACCCTCTTCGGCGCCGTGGCCGAGCACTTCGGCTGGCGGCCTGCGGACGTGGAGGCCGCCCTGCGCAGCAAGGTGCCCCTCCCCAAGCCCGCGGCGGGCACGGACGCACCTCCTTCGAGCCCCAACCGTCCTGCCGCCCCCCTGGAGAAACCCCCACCGGCCCTGGAGTGCTTCTACGTGGGCGCGGTGTTGAGAGAGCCACGGTTGATGGCGCGGGACACCTTCCGCGTGTGTGACGAGCTGTCCCACATGGGCCTGCGAGTGGCGCTGGCCCACGCGACGTCCGGGCACGGCGCCAACGACGCGCTCTTCGAATCCACGGAAGGCGTGAAGCGCGGCATTGAGAGCGCGCTGCGGCAGCTCCCGACGGACCCCGTCCAATTGGAGGGGGCGTTCCTGGCCATCTGCCGGGAAATCATGGTGCGGCGTATCGACGAGCGGCTCGTTTATATAAAGCGGTCGACGGAACAGACGCCGGGGGCGTTCGACCTGACAGAGGAGACGCGCCAGCTCCTGGCGGAGCGCGTGGAACTGTTGGCGCTCAAGAAGCGTGTCCTCGAGGAACTCAAGCCTGCCTCCCCGGGAACAAAGGCGCCCATGCAACCGGTTTGAGTTCGCGTTTGTAAGAAACCCTGACTTTGCGGTAGATCGGCCGGCTCGCCCAGGCCTCAAGCCCCTGAATTTGCTCAAGGAGAAGTACCCGAATGCCGACGCAGAAGCCCTCAAAGGCGTCCGTGAAGCCCACCAAGAAGAAGGTGGATCCGGTGATCCGCAAGAAGAAGGCTCCGGACGGTGCCGCGGCAAAGGGGGCCAAGGCGGGCGCCGAGGAGAAGGAAGAACTCGTCGCGAGGGACGTCGTCGCCGAGGCCACCGAGAAGCTCAGGAAGAAGAAGAAGGGCGTGGCGCAGGTGATGGGAGATGACGTGGACCCGGAGGAGGCCGCCGAGGAGGCCGCCGCCGCCGTCCAGGTCGACCCCGACGCCGTCGAGGACGACATCGAGGAGGATCCGGTCGCCGAGCGCAAGGAGGTCAAGGACCTGCTCGCCGCGGGCCGTGAGAAGGGCTTCCTCACCTACGACGAGGTCAATGACGCGCTCCCCGCCGACATCGTGTCGTCCGATCAGATCGACGACGTGATGAGCATGTTCGGCGACAACGACATCGAGATTGTCGACGCGCAGAAGGCCGCCCAGAGCAACGAGATCAAGCCCACCGTCACCGTCGAGGAGGAGAAGGAAGACGCCGACGAGGACGAGAAGGACGAGGACGACGAGCCAGGCGGCAAGTCGAACGACCCGGTGCGCCTGTACCTGCGCAAGATGGGCAGCGTCAGCCTGCTCACGCGCGAGGGCGAGGTCGAGATCGCCAAGCGCATCGAGGAGGGCGAGAAGGAAGTCCTGCGCGCCCTGCTGGCGTGCAAGGTGGCCGTCGAGGAGATCCTCGACATCGGCAACAAGCTGAAGACGGCCAAGCTGCGCGTGCGCGACGTCATCAAGGACGCGCCGGAGGAGACGCAGTCCGAGGGCAACGACGAGGCGCCCGAGGAGGTCGGCGAGGGTGACGCTCCGGCGCAGCTGGCGCAGAGCGAGCTGAACAAGATCGAGCAGATCTGCAAGCAGATCGAGCGCTTCCGCAAGTTCGCCCAGGACTGCGACGTCCTGGAGGAAGAGCTGGCCTCCAAGAAGAAGCTGACCGAGGTCCGCAAGAAGGAAGTGAAGCAGGAGATCAAGGACCTCCGGACCAAGATGATGGAGGTCCTGGAGGAGATGCGGCTCAACAAGAAGCAGGTGGACCGCATCGTCATCAACCTCAAGTCCCTCATCGAGCGCGTCGAGAAGGCAGAGGACGAGCTGCGGGACCTGGAGCGCCGCTACGACGTCTCCATGAAGGAGCTTCGCCCGCAGCTGAAGGAGGCGCGGGAGAACCCCAACATCGGCAAGAAGCTGCAGAAGCAGCTCAACCTCACGCCGGAGCAGCTCGAGGTCCTGGACCGCGACGTGCGCACGGCGGTGCGGAAGATCAAGAAGGTCGAGGAGGAGGCCAACCTCCCCGTCGAGTCGCTGCGCCGCAACTACGACGCCATCCGCCTGGGCGAGCGCCGCGCCGAGCGCGCCAAGAGCGAGCTGGTGGAGGCCAACCTGCGCCTCGTGGTGTCCATCGCGAAGAAGTACACGAACCGCGGCTTGCAGTTCCTGGACCTCATCCAGGAGGGCAACATCGGCCTGATGAAGGCCGTGGACAAGTTCGAGTACAAGCGCGGCTACAAGTTCTCGACCTATGCCACCTGGTGGATTCGTCAGGCCATCACCCGCGCCATCGCGGACCAGGCCCGCACCATCCGCATCCCGGTGCACATGATCGAGACCATCAACAAGCTCATCCGCACCAGCCGCTACCTGGTGCAGGAGATTGGCCGCGAGCCGACGCCGGAGGAGATCGCGGAGAAGATGGAGCTGCCGCTCGACAAGGTCCGCAAGGTCCTGAAGATCGCGAAGGAGCCCATCTCCCTCGAGACGCCGATTGGCGAGGAAGAGGACAGCCACCTGGGCGACTTCATCGAGGACAAGAGCCTCGTGTCGCCGGCGGACGCGGTCATCAACATGAACCTGGCGGAGCAGACCCGCAAGGTGCTCGCCACGCTGACGCCGCGCGAGGAGAAGGTCCTGCGCATGCGCTTCGGCATCGGCGAGAAGTCCGACCACACGCTGGAAGAGGTGGGCCAGGACTTCGAGGTGACGCGCGAGCGCATCCGGCAGATTGAAGCCAAGGCGCTGCGCAAGCTGCGCCACCCGAGCCGCTCCAAGCGCCTGCGCTCCTTCGTGGAGAGCTGAGCCGGGCTCACCGCTGAGCTGACAGGAGGCCCCCGCTCCCATCGTGGACCGGGGGCCTCGGTGTTTCTAGAGTGCAGCGCCGTGGCGCTCCGAGCGAAGACATCGAAGCAGGCCGTAGCCAGGACGCCGCCCCCGCCCTTCTCGAAGGCGGTGTGGCAGGCGGTCCGGGCGATTCCGCGAGGGCAGGTCCGCTCCTATGCGCAGGTGGCGCTCTATGCGGGGAGACCGGGAGCGGCGCGTGGGGTGGGCCGGGAGATGGCCGCCCTGCCCTCTCAGCCCGGGCTGTCGCTGCCCTGGTGGCGCGTCATCCGCTCGGATGGGACGCTGGCGCCCCAGGTGGCGCACGAGCAGGCCCGGCGCCTGCGGGCCGAGGGCGTGGAGGTGATGCAGCGCGGAGATGTCTTCCGCGTGAAGGTGGCGCGGGAGGCGCCTGCGCCCACGGTGGGAGTGAAGCCGAAGCGATGAAGCCTGGGAGGAAGCGAGGACTCTTGCCAGGACTGCGCGCACGGGGATATGCAATCCGTTACGCAGTTGGCTGGCACATGGGGGCCCTTAGCTCAGCGGTTAGAGCTGTCGGCTCATAACCGATTGGTCCCTGGTTCGAATCCAGGAGGGCCCACTCCCCTTGCCCCCGCTTGGCGCCTCGGGAATCTCTCCGGCGGCGTCTGCGCGTTGAGCCACCTCCGCCGAGTTCCGCACCACCGACGCACCATGCGGGCCGCCCTCGGCCAGCGGGAGCACCGCTGCAAGGGGCTCCTCGGCGGGTCGGTGGGCGTGGCCGGTACAGCCCGCGCCATCGACTCCTTGGCCGCGTCCTGAACGCACCTGCCGTATGACTTCATCGGCCTAGCAGGCTGTTGAAGAAGTCTGCGTTGGAACCCGCAGGACCGCCTCGCCAGCACTTGTGACTGCTTCGGGGCCGCCCGCGGTGGCGCGGGCGGTCCGCGCGCCCTACGCGGCCACCAGCCGCGCCATCCTCAGCAGGTTGTAGGCAGCTCCGACGAAGTAGGCGGCCATCTGTGTCCTCTCCCGGCCCTT
>Ga0182745_1000364_pt1 | contig 53301 bp, 57 predicted proteins | sample eDN3rd30CKraftBY_FD_128523 | JGI IMG/M metagenome (GOLD analysis project Ga0182745, IMG submission 128523) | Enriched backyard soil microbial communities from Emeryville, California, USA - eDNA 3rd pass 30_C Kraft BY (version 2) (version 2) | ecosystem: Environmental > Terrestrial > Soil >... | reverse complement strand
GACGGTGTCAGCACCGTCGTTCGAGCAAACCGGGAGTTCGAGACACGACGACGCTTCGGCACGCCCACAGTCCACTACACCCAGCCCCCCAACCAACGGACCTAACCATCCGCACCTTCTGAGACCGCTTCACAACGTGAGTACGTACTGGCGGCACACATACACCCGCCGGTAGCGGGCCCGCAGATCGGCCTCCATCTCGATCGGTGCGTGGCTGAAGGCCCTCACGGGCGCGCTGAGGCCGGCCGGCGCGGTGAAGCCGTCCGACGGGTCGTCCCACTCCTTGTGAACGTGTAGGTAGCGGTGCTGCTCAGTGAAGCCTTGAGCCCGATACCACGCGTTCGTTCCGGCGTCCTCGCGGGTCCAGGCGTCGAGTGTGGCGACGTCGGCCGGCAAGCGCGCCAGTGCCGCCTGCAGCAATGATGTGCCCAGGCCGGTCCGCCGGTGATCGGGGTGGACCGCAATACAGTCGATCGTCGCCCCAGCGCCGTCCACCTCGACGTCGATCAGTCCGACCACGGAACCGTCGACATCGGCGACAAGCGACACGCACGGTGACTCCAGGGTCGGCCGTTCGACCAGCACGTCGTCGTAGTAGTCGGTGTCGAAGAAGCTCAGGAGGCGGCACCGCAGCCACTCCTCGGCGTCGGCATCCCGGTAGTCGCGAACCACGGCGACGACGCTACGCGCGACGGGTCATACTCGGGCGATGCCAGTACCTGCCGCGCTCGCCACGGTGACACGCCGTGCTGCGCTCGACCGGGCGCTGGCCCGGGAGCGGTGGCGGCAGGTGACGGGCCTCGCACTCGGCGACTGGGCCGACCGGCTGACGACCGCTGGACGACTGACGCTCAACTTCCATCCCGACCGGCTCGATCGTCGTGGCCGAACGGTGGCCGCCGGCTTCCTCGCCGACGGCCGCTACCGCAGCCAGTGGGCGACGGGCATCTCGGCGGGTAGCAGGTCGGCCATGCCTGGCGGGGAACGCGAGCGTTGGGAGCGCGCCCTGTTCGGAGCTGCCGGTGCCGACCACGAGGAGCCATCGGTGTACGGGTCGCTGGACCTGCTCGGTGATCCCCACGGCGGGTCGCCCCGATTCGGGTCGAGCTTCGTCGTATTGCGCGACCACGTTCGAGCACGCGTCACGCTGTGCGTCGGTGACAGTCACGTAGGACCTGCCGACGTCGGAACGTTCGACGCTCCGTGGGGCATCCTCGCTGGCCTCGCCGAGCAGGCGCTCGCCAACCGACTGCTCCACCGCGGGCTCGGCTTCGACGACCTGGTCGAAGCGTTGACCTTCCCATACCGGTCCGATCGGCCGAGCCGGGATCTCGACGGCTATGTGGAGGCCCAGGTCCACGGCGGCGTCGCCCTCGCCGACGACGTCGCTGAGGTCGTGCTCGACCCGTCGTTCCGGGGCACCGACATCGAACGCGACCTGGCGCTCGCAGCTGTGCAGTACGGCTTCGCGCTGACCTGGCACACCGGATCGGAGCTCCCCGTCGACGAGGTGCCGGTCGACTTCCGCGGCCCGGAGATGCAGCCACTCGCCCACCGTGTCGCCCGGCCCGACGGCATGGTCGATGCCCACGCGATCGGCCTCCACGCCCGACCGCTCCCCTTCACCGAACCGCTGCCGAGTGGCGACCCGCCCGACTCCGCCCTCCAGCAACTCAAGTACCTCTGGCACACCCTCCTGCACCACGGCCACGACACCGTGCAACCCCAGTAGCGGGGACCACTCCCACACGGTAGGCAGACGCTGAAGCGCTCACCGGCGGTAGGGGGAGGACTCCCCTACCCATCGACGGCGCACCTGGCGTAGCCAACACTCGCTTGTGTGAGCGAGGTCGATGATGCACTGGTCGAGTTGGCGGGTCGTCAGCACCAGGTGTTCTCGCGGGCGCAGGCGCGAGCTGCCGGGATGTCGGCGTCGGCGGTGTCGCGCCGGATCGCGGCCGGGAAGCTGGTGGTGTGTGGCACGTCGGCGCTGCACCTGCCGGGTGTCACGCTCACCTATCGCGGCCGGCTGATGGCGGGCCTGCTCGACCTCGGCCCCGACGCACTCGTCAGCGGCCGGGCAGCCGCGTCCTTGCACGGCCTCGACGGCTTCGGCGAAGGCCCGCTGGAGTTCCTCGTCCCGCGTGCGCAGCGCAACCGAACGACTGTCGGAACCGTCACGTCCACGGGCGACGTACTCTCTCGTCTCGACCGGGCGACCATCGATGGCCTTGCCTTCACCTCGCCGACTCGGACGGTGATCGAGCTGCTTGCTCACACAACTCCCGACGAGGCGGGTGATGCGCTGGCGAGCGCGACTCGCCTTCGTCTCACTGCGCCCGCGGTGGTCAAGCGCCGGCTCGATCAACTTGGCCGGAGCGGGCGGACCGGGGTGCGTGCGCTGGACCGACTCGCCGCTGCAGGTGCAGTCGAGAGCGGCCTTGAGCGACGGTTCCTGTCGACCGTCACCAGCGCCGGCCTACCAAGGCCACTGCTGCAGCAGCGATACGAGCTGCCGGGCGCGGGGGTGGCCCGGGTCGACTTCGAGTTCGCCACGTTCCCGATCGTGATCGAAGTGGGCGGACGCCGCGGCTACCTGAGCCGCGAGGAGCGGCAGCGGCAGGAGCGCCGACGGAACGCGCTCCAGCTCGCCGGCAAGACGATCTACTTCTTCACCCGCGACGACGTCTTCGAGGACCCCGACTACGTGGTGACGACGCTCTTCTCGGCTCTGCGCGGCATGGTTGTCACGCAGGATTGCGAGAAACGCAATCTGAGGTGACGACCATGCCGTCAGGACAGGATGTCGGCGACGGCGGGGTCGTCGAGGCGGCGGAAGCAGCGGCGGCCGTTGCCGCGGGCGAGCTGGGCGACTTCGAGTTCGGTGTACGGAAGCTCGCGGTCGCCGGCCAACGCGGAGGCACCGAGGCGTACCGCGGCGGCGAGGTCGAGGCCTTCGGTGAACCCCTCGCGCAGGCGCGTGGCGACCGGTTCGGCGTCGCCCCCGAGCACGGCAACGTCGCGCTGATCGATCACCGTACCGTCGAACGTGATGTGGAACATCTGGTCGTGGTCGGCGGTAGTGCCCACCTCGGCAACGAGGATCTCGACCTCCATCGGCTTCATCTCGTGCGTGAAGATGTTGCCGAGGATCTGGGCGTACTGGTTGGCGAGCGTGCGCGCGTCGACGTCGTCGCGCGAATACTGGAAGCCCTTCAGGTCGGCGGCGCGGATGCCGGCCACGCGGAGCTGGTCGTATTCGTTGTACCGGCCCACCCCGGCGAACGCGATCCGGTCGTAGATCTCGGACACCTTACGCAGCGTCTCGGAGGGGTTCTCGGCGACGATCACGATGCCGTCGGCGAAGCGGATGGCTACCAGGCCACGCCCCCGGGCGACACCCTTGCGGGCATAGTCGGCCCGGTCCTTCATCACCTGCTCGGGTGCGACGTAGAACGGCGCGGTCATCAGACACCCCCTCGCGAACGGGCCTCGTCGGCGATCGCCTGGAACACGCCCGCCAGCTCGTCGTCGGCCACCGGCTGCCAGCCGGCCGAGCTGACGGTGGCGACGATCGGATAAATGCCGCGCAGGGCGTCGGGCCCGCCGGTGGCCGAGTCGGCATCGGCGGCCTCCCACAGCGAACGCGAGGCCAGCGTGATCGCTTCGTCGCGGGTGAGGCCCGGCCGGAAGCCGACCTTGATGACGGTCGAGGCGTGCAGCGAACCCGACCCGGTGGCCACGTACTCGCGCTCCTCGTAGCGCCCGCCGGTGACGTCGTAGGCGAACAGACGCCCGACCGAGCGGCGCAGGTCGTAGCCGGCGAACAGCGGCACGACGACCATGCCCTGCATCGCTGCCGGCAGGTTGCCGCGCACCATCGACGACAGCTGGTTGGCCTTGCCCTCCAGGCTCAGGGCCGAGCCCTCGACCTTCTCGTAGTGCTCGAGCTGGAGCTGGAACAGCCGGATCATCTCCATCGCCGGACCGGCCGCGCCGGCAATCGCCACGCCCGAGTGGCTGTCGGCCTGGACGACCTTCTCCATCGCCCGGTGCGAAATCAGGTTGCCCGACGTGGCGCGCCGGTCGCCGGCCATCACGACTCCGTCGGCGTAGCGCAGAGCGACACACGTGGTGGCGTGGGGTACGTCGAGCGACGACGAACCGGCATCGGCAACATCGGCCACGAGGCCGACGCGTCGGAGCAACTCGGGGAAGTTCGAGCCCGGGTCGTCGGCAGGCCCGAAGAACGGCATCGCCATGTGGACTACTCGCCGCCCTTTTGCACGTACGACTTGACGAACTCCTCGGCGTTGGTCTCGAGCACCTCGTCGATCTCGTCGAGCAGGTCGTCGAGCTCGGCCTTGAGCTTCTCGCCGGTTTCATTGGTCGCCGGTGCCGCGTCGTCAACGGTCTCGTCGTCACGCCGTTGCGCTGGCTGCTTCTTGATTTGCTCGGCCATAGTCACTCCCTTCCTAGCACGGGTTCAGTACAAAACGGTGCGGTCTCGATACACATGGGGGCAGAGCCCGGCACTCGACCACCGAGGAACTCATCCTGGGCCCCACCGATCGTTGCAGCCGCGCGTCAGCGTCGGCCCAGCCCACGGCGGTTGCAGCGACGTCGGCTCCGGCACACCGTTCGTGGAGCCCAGCCTGCGTGGCGCTTGAACGCAAAACGTCACGGAGCCCGGATTCGCCGGGATGGCGGCGAGGAACGAGTCGCCAGATCGGCGGATCCGGGCTCATGCGCCGAGGCGTTCCAGGAGTTCGGTCACGGTGTTGCTCTCGTCGATCAACGTAGCGACGTGGTCGGCTGTTCCCCGGAGCGGTTCCATCATCGGCACCCGCCGGAGTGGGTCGCGGCCCACGTCGAACACCATCGAGTCCCAGTTGGCGGCGACGATGTGGGCCGGGAACTTCTGGAGGCAGCGACCCCGGAAGTAGGCCCGCGTGGTGGTGGGCGGGTTGCGCATCGCCTCGGCGATGTCGGCGGGGTCGATCATCCGAACCAGCCCGGCCCGCTCGGCCAGGCCCTTGCCGGGCCGCAGGTCGTGGTACTGCAGGTCGATCGCCTTGAGGCGGGCGTCACCGGCGGCGATGTCGTGGCGCGCCGCGTAGCCCTCGACCAGCCGGCGCTTGGCCACCCAGTCGACCTGGTCGGCGACCGACGCCGGGTCGTGCTCCAGCCCGGACAACACGGCCTCCCAACGGGCCAGCACGTCGATGCCCACCGCCCCGCCGGCGGCATCGAGGCCGTGACTCTGCTCGTACTTCTTGGCCCGCTCGAAGAGGCCCCACTGCACTTCGAGGGCGGTGACCCGGCGGCCGTCGCGCAGCATCACCGTGGCCCGCAACGACGGGTCGTGGCTGATGTGGCGGATCGCCGCGACCGGGTTGGCGAGCAACCACTCGTCGCCGAGCGCCTCGTCCTCGATCATCGCCAGCACGATCGCGGTGGTACCCACCTTTAGGTAGGTCGCAACCTCGCTCATGTTGGCGTCGCCGACGATCACGTGCAGACGCCGGTACTGCTGCGGGTCGCAGTGCGGTTCATCCCGGGTGTTGACGATCGGGCGCTTGAGCGTGGTTTCCAGGCCGAGTTCTTCCTCGAAGAAGTCGGCGCGCTGGCTGAGCTGGAAGGCGACGTCGGCCGGCGCCCGCCCTGGCTGCTCGCAGCCGACCTTGCCCGCCCCGCAGAACACCTGGCGGGTGACGAAGTGCGGGGTGATCTGGGTGGCGATCCGCCCGAACGGCACGCTGCGGTGCATCAGGTAGTTCTCGTGGCAGCCGTAGCTGTTGCCCTTGCCGTCGGAGTTGTTCTTGTAGATGACGATCTCGCCGCCGTCGAGCACGGCCTTGGCGTACTCCATCGAGGCCCGCACGATCTCGTCGGCGGCGCGGTCCCAGCGCACGGCCTCGAGCGCGGTAAGCACCTCGGGCGTCGACATCTCGGGGTGGGCGTGGTCGACGTAGTAGCGGGCCCCGTTCGGCAGCACCGCGTTGACGAGCGTGGTTTCGATCTCGGGGGCGAACACGTCAGCGAGGTTGAACCCGCGGGCGTCGTTGGCCGGCGACTCGTCCTCGAAGTCCCACCCCACCCGGCCCCGGTTGCTCCGGCTGGTGGCCGACACGTAGGCGTTGATCAACAGCGACGACGCCGTGACCGGGTTGTTGTCGCCCCCACGCACGACGATGCCGTACTCGGTCTCGATGCCGCAGACCTTGGGAATCGACATACTGGGAACCTAGCGGCGCCCCGCTAGAGATATTGCCCGGTCTGCACGCGTTCGATGCTGCGGCCGCCTGTCGCCCCGTCGTCGGCATCTTGCGAGACGAGCGTGCGGATGAACACGATCCGTTCACCCTTCTTCCCCGAGATCTTCGCCCAGTCGTCGGGGTTGGTGGTGTTCGGCAGGTCTTCGTGTTCCTTGTACTCCTGCTTGATCGATGCCACCAGGTCGTCGGCCGTGACACCCTTGGCGCCGCCGGCGATCAGGCGCTTGATCGCCAGCTTCTTGGCGCGTCGCACGATGTTCTCGATCATCGCGCCGCTGGCGAAGTCCTTGTAGTACAGGATCTCCTTGTCGCCGTTCTGGTAGGTGACTTCGAGGAACCGGTTGGCGTCGTCGTCGCGGTACATCTCGTCGACCGTGGAGTCGATCATCGCGGGCACCGACTGGCCGGCGCCGATCGGAATCTCGTCGGTGAGGTAACGCGAGAAGATCTGCCGGGCGGCAGCCGCATTGGGGCGTTCGATCTTGATCTTCACGTCGAGGCGTCCGGGGCGCAAGATGGCCGGGTCGATCAGGTCTTCGCGGTTGGTGGCACCGATCACGATCACGTTGCGCAACCCCTCGACGCCGTCGATCTCGGCCAGCAGCTGGGGCACGATCGTCGATTCCATGTCGGACGAGATGCCGGTGCCGCGGGTGCGGAACATCGAGTCCATCTCGTCGAAGAACACGATGACCGGCCAACCCTCCTCGCTCTTCTCGCGGGCCCGCTGGAACACGAGCCGGATCTGGCGCTCGGTTTCGCCGACGTACTTGTTGAGCAGCTCGGGACCTTTGATGTTGATGAAGTACGAGCGGCCCTTGCCCTCGCCGATCTTGTCGGCGACCTTCTTGGCCAACGAGTTGGCAACCGCCTTGGCGATCAGCGTCTTGCCGCAGCCGGGCGGCCCGTACAGCAAGATGCCCTTGGGCGCCGGCAGGCGGTGCTCGGCGAACAGCTCCTGGTGCAGGAACGGCAGCTCGACGGCATCGGCGATCGCCTCGATCTGCGTGTCGAGGCCACCGATGTCTTCGTAGGAGATGTCGGGCACCTCTTCCAGCAGCAGCCCCTCGACCTCGGGACGAGGGAGCTTCTCGAGCAGCAGGTTCGCGCGTGTGTCGAGCCGCAGCATGTCGCCGGCCCGCAGGTGCACGCCGCGTAGGGCGCTGGCGAGGTCGCACACGCGTTCCTCGTCGGCACGGCCGGTGACGATCGCCCGCACACCGTCGTCGAGGACCTCCTTCAGCGACACCACCTCACCGGTGGTCTCGGGACGGCGCGCGGCGATCACGTTGAACGACTCGTTGAGCGCCACCTCGGCACCCAGGTCGAGCAGGTCGACCTCGATGTCGGGGTGCAGCTGGACCTTCATCTTGCGCCCGCTGGTGAGCACGTCGACCGTGCCGTCGTCGTTCTTGCCGACGATCACGCCGTACGCGTTCGGTGGCTGGGTGAGCTTGTCGACCTCGTCGCGCAGGCTGGAGATGTGCTCGCGCGCTTCGCGCAGGGTGTAGCTGAGCTTCTCGTTCTGGGCCGTCGTCTGGGCGAGCTGGCCCTTGGTTTCGAGCAACCGCTCTTCGAGCGTGCGGACGCGGGTGGGAACGTCGGCCAGGCGAGCACGCAGGTGGGCGTTCTCGTCGGTGAGTGCGGCGACCTGCGATGCGAGTTCGTCGTGCTCCGTCACTGCTGCCTCCCTCGGGGTGAAGAGGAACCTGGAGCGGACCCTACACACGGTTTGCCGACTCCACGCGCCACCCCAACGCAAGGTTCACGCAACCGACACGCCACCGACGACGAGGTGTGTCTGCACGAATCGTCATCGCGGTGAGGGATGTTTGCGCGAGCCGCGCCGTGTAAAGTACAGACCGTACGCCCACCTCTTTGAAGGAGCTAGCCCGACATGAAGGTCTGGATCGACCAGGATCTGTGCACCGGTGACGGCCTGTGCGAGGAGATCGCGCCCGACGTGTTCACCCTGCTCGACGACGGTCTGGCCTACGTGAAGGAAGGCGACAAGGTGTTCGCCACCGCCAAGGGCAACCCGCAAGGCGCCGAAGGCCTCGCCAACTTTCCCGACAGCCAGCTCGACGCCGTGATCGAATCCGCCGAGGAATGCCCCGGCGAGTGCATCTTCATCGAGCCGTAAGGATCCCACCCGCCCACCCGCGTTTCTCAGACCCGCGGGTCGGCGCGCGGGCTCGGCGAGATGCAGCAGCACCAGGTGGTTGAGCCTGTCGAAACCACCGAGAGCCGCGACGACCGGTGGTTTCGACAGGCTCAACCACCTTGGCGGCGGTCGCCTACCCGTTGAGCCGGTAATTCTCGGCACGGGCTTGGGGGCGCTCGGTACGGTCGTCGGGCATGACGTTGCGTGGACGACCACTTGTTGCGTTCGTTGCCGTGCTGGCGGTGGTCGGGGCCGCGTGCGGCGGCGATGACGACGACGCAGGCGCGGCAGGCCGATCGCCCGCACCTGCCGACACCCCCACCGCGCCCAACGTTGAGGACGTGCTCGACGACGTCGACGGCCTCGACGTGAGCGAACTGCTCGACGAGGCCGGCGTCGACCTCGACGAACTCGACGTGGACGAACTCGATCTCGATCTGCCCGCGATGCCGTCGGTCGGCGGCGGCGAGTGCTCGGTGCGGGTCACGGGCGACAAGCAGGCCGAGTGGAGCGAGTCGCAGAACGTCAGCACCGCTTCGATCAGCTACTGGTACGGCGACCAGGAACGCGCCCTGCTCGGCGACGACTTCACCTGGCTGGTCAACTGCAGCGGCGTCGGCAACGACGGCCTGTCGGTGTTCACCGGCGATGTCACCGCCGATCAGGTACCGATGGCCCCCGGCACCTACGACCTACCTCCCGGGGCCAGCCTGTTCGGCGGCAGCACGAGCGGCCCGTTCATCGTGATGCTCGTGCTCGCCGACTCCGAGACCACCTGGGGTATCGCCGAACCGGGCGGCACGCTGACGATCGACGAGTTCGACGAAGGCCGCCTGCGGTTCACGGTCGACGCCCCGTTCGAGGATTCGCTGGCGAACCTCGGCAGCGAGGAGGGCACGCTGCACCTGAACGCCGAGTTCCTCGTCACCAACGGCTGAGCGTTCAAAGGGGCCCAGCGGGTAGGCGTGCTGTGCCTACGGTCGTCGAGTAGGGCTCTCAGCGCCCGTATCGAGACGCGGTGCGCGCACCAGCGTCTCGATACAACGCAGGGGCGGCTGCGCCGCGAGTGCGCCACTCGACGACCGTCACCACCTACTCGCTGCGCCCCTTGGCTCTTTGCGTTCAAGCGCCACAGCCGTCGGTGGGTCGCGGTCAGCGCTTGATGCGTGAGCCGCCGAAGCGTTCGTGCTGCTCGTCGGTACGCATCGCCCGCGCCCCCTGGCCGAGGAACCGGCCGACCGTCAAGAACGCGGTGTGGGCCACCATCCGGTGGTCGGGGCGTACGGCTTGGCCCTCGATGTGCCAGCCACGGTGCAGCACCTCGAGCGTGCGCACGTCGATCCAGCGGCCCTTGAGTTGCTCGCGGACCTGCATCGCCTGCACGATCGACGGCGTGTAGGCCACCAGCACGCCGCCGGCAGCCAGCACCGGTTCCACGTGGGGAACCACCTGCCACGGCTCGGGCAGGTCGAGCACCACCCGGTCGAACGTGCCGTGAGCCGGGTCGATGCCCACGTACGAGTCGGCGAGATGCACGTCGTAGCGCTCGAGCGCAGCCTCGCCGAGGAACTCGCGGACGTTGGCCTTGGCGCGGTTAGCGAAGTCTTCGCGGATCTCGTAGCCGACGATGTCGGCGCCCCACCGCAACATCGTCATCGACAGCGCGCCCGACCCCACACCGGTCTCGAACACGCGCATGCCCGGGCCGATATCGGCGAGCATGCAGATCGGGGCGAGGTCCTTCGGGTAGATCACCTGCGCGCCGCGCGGCATCTCCAACACGTAGTCCTCAAGGGTCGGCCGCAGCACCGTGTACTCGGCACCCTTGGTCGACTTCACCGTCGCCCCCTCGGGCTGGCCGATGATGTCGCCGTGGGGCACGAAGCCGGCGTGGGTGTGGAACTCGCCGTCGTCGGCCAGGCCCACGAGGTAGCGGCGCTTCTTGACGTCGAGCAGGATGACCCGCTCGCCGGCCTCGAGCGGCTTCATCGGCGCCGGCGGTTCCGGGCTACGTGGGCCGCTTCGGCCTCGACCTTCGCCAGCGCGCGCAGTTCCTTACGGCTCGGCAGTGGCGTGCCGGCCTTGGCCAGCTTGCGCCGCTTACGACCCGGCACCGGCTTGGACGTCTCGACCGACAGGAACCGCCCGGCACCGAGCTTGCCGACGTCGAGCACCTCCTCGTTACGGCCGAAGAACTTCTTCAGCCACGACCTGCCGAACACCCACACCGCGACCAGGCGCCAGAATTTGCTGGGCCCGAAGATGCCGGCGTAGAGCGCCTTGTGACGGATGAGCGCGGACGGCTTGAGCGCCCGTGGAAGAGCCATGGGGACGTGGTCGCCCTCAGAGCCGCTTGATCTGGACGATCGTCGACTTCTTCTTGCCGCTGCGCTTGCCGAGTAGGAACATCAGCAGCATCAGGATCGTCACTGCGCCGGCACCGGCCGAGACGATGGTGCTCTTCTTGTCGTCGACCTTGCCTTGGATCTGGCCCTGGAAGGCACGCAGCTTGTTCTCGACGTCAGCGGCGGTGATCTTGGCCGGCGTGGCGGGGTTGCTCATCAGGCATCGTCCTTGTTGAGGAACTTCTTCGAGATCCGGCTGAGGGTGACGGTGAGGAGGGCGACGCAGACGAGCAGCACGATCACGTAGCCGAGCCACGACATGCGCCCCGACGACATCCACGTCCACTCGCTCTGCAGCAGGCGCAGCAACCCGAGCAGCAGCAGCGACAGACCGAGGCCCAGGCAGAGCGCACCAGCCGCGCCGAACGCGACCCAGCGCCCGGCCCCCTTGAGCGGGCCGACCGTCTCCTGCTTGGCGTATGTCTTGACGAACTCGATCACCTCGCCCAGCGAGGCGGTTTCGGTGCGCGCCGGAGGCGCATCGTCGCTGGAAAGGGGTGACGCCATGAGGGACCTTTCTATCACGGCCCGAGCGATCCGCTCCGCAAGCCCCGCGTCATGACCTGCGGAACTTGGCCGCAGCCTCGACGTCGTCGAGCGCCTCGCCGAACGCGACCACGCGATCGGACAGGCCGGGCACGGCCAACAGGCGGGCACGGTCGGCCGGCCCGAACGGGGCGTACGCCGCCAGCTGGTACACGGCCAGCGACACGTCGTCGGCCAGGCGCGCGGCGAGTGCGGCGGCGGTGGGTGGCACTGCCGCCGGCGGCAGTTCGCCGTGCTCGGCCATGTCGGTCAGCAACGTCGTGATCCGCTCGACCAGCGCGCCGACCGGCTGGTTGGCGGCCACCGTGCCGTGCGGCACCGGGGTGTCGGGCCAGTCCTCCACGTGGGCCCGGGGGTACGGGTCGTCGGCGAGCCACTCGGTGACCCGCACGCGCTTGACGCCCAGCACCGTGAGCCCGTAGCGGCCGTCGGGCAACGACTGGAGGTCGAGTATGCGGGCCCGGCACCCGATGTCGCCGCGCACGTCACCGCCGCCGACCTCGTGGCCGCGCTCGATCAGCACCACGCCGAACTCGAGCTCGGGCGCGTCGTCGGCGAGCAGGTCGGAGATCATCGCCCGGTAGCGCGGCTCGAACACCTGGAGGCGAATCGTCGACCCCGGCAACAGCGGAGCCCCGAGCGGGAACATCGGCAACTCCGCCACGGTGACGAATTGTGTCAGACGCCCTCCGGCGTCGCGGCATCGCGTCAGCGGGGGCCGAACGGGGTGACGTCCGGTTCGACCACGACGGGCAGCTGGGCGACGAGCTCGACGAGTTGTCGCCACAGCGGGCCGTGGATCGACGGGTCGGCGACACCGTCGCCGTTGAGCACCAACGCGAACGTCACGTCGTCGCGGTTCGAGTCGGGCTGCACGCCGGCGAGCCCCTTCACCGCGGTGAGCGTGCCGGTCTTGGCGTGCAGCACCCCTTCGGCGGGCGTGCCCAGCAACTGGTCGGCCAGGGTGCCGTCGCGCCCGGCGACCGGCAGGAGGTCGATCACCGCCGGCGCGGTCGGGGCCTTCGTCAACAGCCCGGTGAGCGCGGCGCACGTCAGCTGGTTGGCGCGGCTGAGCCCCGAGCCGTCGGCCAGGCTGACCCCGGCCAGCGGCACGCCCCACTCCCCGAGCTGGGCCCACACCGTGTCGATCCCATCCTGGCGCGACCCGGTACCGGTGGCGACGAAGCCGATTTCCTTGAGCAGCATCTCGGCGGTGTTGTTGTCGCTGGTGTGCAACAGTTCGACGAGCACGTCGGTGAGGGGACGCGACTCGACGAAGCCGAGCGACACCAGCTCGACGTCGGCGGGACGCGGGCGGCTGTCGGTCTGCCCGACGACGGTGATGCCCCGCTCGATGAGCAGGTCGGTGAACACGCGGGCAGCCGAGAAGTTCGGGTCGAGGCCGTAGTTGCCCGGGTCGATCTGGCCGTCGTCGATCAGCAGCGCGTCGACCGGGCCGCCGTCGTAGTTGGTCAACTCCGCGCCCCAGCTGGGCGGTTGGAACTCGTCGTCGTAGCGGCTCCCGTCGGCCACCAGCGCACCTTCGATGTGCACCGTCCCGAGCTCGACGAGCGCGTCGACCAGCGGCTCGATCGGCGTTGTGTTGAATGCCGGAAAGCGCTGCGGGTCGGGCGTGTCGGCCGTGACGAGCAGCGGGTCGCCCCCGCCCACCAGGTACACGTCGCCCTCGATCACGCCGTCGACCGGCGGGCCGGCCGCGAACAGTTCGGTGCGGAACCGGTAGTCGGGGCCGAGCACGTCGAGCGCGACCGCGGCGACCAGCAGCTTGTGCGTGCTGGCGGGAATGACCGGTGTGGTCGGGGCCAGCTCGGCCACCACCGTGCCGTCGTCGGCGACGATGTGGAGGCACGCGCCCGCACCCAGCCGGGTGGTGAGTTCACTGACCAGCCGCGACAGCGTCGCCTCGCCAGCCGCCGCCGCGGCTGCGTCGGCAAGTGGGGTCGGGTGGCGGCGCAGCGACAGCAGCTGCGTCGCCAACTCCGGTGTGGGCTCGGGTGGCAGCGTCGTCGTGGTCGTGGTGGTGGGTGGCGGCACGTTGGTGTCGGCGTACTGCCACAACCCACCGAGCGCCAAGGCGGGCACCAGGGCGATCACCGTCAGCACCACCACCGACACGCCTTGTCTGTTCATCGCCGCCTGCTCACCCGAGACGGTTCATCGCGGACCCAACTCGGCCGGGCCGGCGACCGCGGGGAACGACGCCAACGCCGTGCCGAGCGCGGCCCACACCGGGCGATACGCGTTCTGTTCGGTGATCGGCAACCCGCCCGGGTCGCCGTTGAGGATCAGCACGAACTCGATCGCCCCGCCGCCGTCGACCGGCAGGTAGCCGGCGAGCGCCTTCGAGGCCGGCGGGTCCTGGTCGAACGGCGGGTTGCTGAGCGTGCCCGTCTTGCCGAGCAGGCGCCCGTCCAGCGGCGTGTCGGCGAAGTGCGGCGTCATGGTGCCGGTCTGGCCGGCGACCGCCAAGCCCAGCGCCACGGCCGAGTCGGCACCGGCGTGTTGCAGCACACCGAGCATCGTGGTGCAGCTGACCCGGTTCGACAGCGACAGCCCGCTGCCGTCGGCGAGCTCGAGCCCGGTCGTGTCGACGCCCCACCCGGCGATCGTGGCGGCCATCACGTCGAGCCCGGCCTGGCGGGTGCCCGCTCCCCCGGCGGCGACGCCGAGTTCCTTCACCACCATCTCGGCGGTGTTGTTGTCGGAGTTGGTGAGCATCTCCTCCAGGATCGCGGGCAGCGGTTGCGATGTCACCGCGGCAATCTGCGACGTGCCGGTGCCTGCCGACCACGTGCCGGTACCCGCCCCGCCCGACACGCCGATGCCACGCTCGCCCAGGATGCGGATCAGCTCGCGGGCGCCCGACTCGTTCGGGTCGCTACCGCGGTACTCGTCGCCGAGCACCCGCGAGTCGTTGACCAGCAGCGCGTCGTACGGCCCGGCTTCGCCGCCGGCCACGCCCGGCCCCCACGTGTCGACGTACCACTCGTCGTCGTAGCGGCTGCCGTCGCCGCGTACCACGCCGCGGATCTCGCGCACACCCTTGCCGGACAACTGCTCGGCGAGGTCGTCGATCAGCGTGGTGTTGAACGCCGGGTTGGCGTCGAGCGTCGAACCTTCGTACCACGCTCCCGACAGCAACGGGTCGCCGCTACCGACCAGGTACACGTCGCCGGTGATCACACCGCCCTGTGGTTCGGGCGCCATCAGTTCGGTGGTGTAGGTGAAGTCGGCGCCGAGCACGTCGAGCGCCACCGCGGCGACCAGCACCTTCTGCGTGCTGGCCGGGATGGTGATCGTGTCGACGTTGCGCTCGCCAACCAGCTCGCCATCGAGCGAGATCGCCGCGCACGAGCGTTCGCCGACCATGTCGAGCACGGGGGTAACCGCCTGCTGGAACGCGCCGAGGTTGAGTTGGCGCGACAGCATCGGGGCGGCCCGGCGCAGCGACGTCAAGCCGGTGGTGAGGGCGGGCGTGGCGGCGGGTGGTGCCGGCGCGGCTGGGTCGGCCGGCGGGACGCCGTCGGCCGCGGCCGCCGACTGGCCGTCGGCCCACTGCCACACGCCCCACAGCGCCAGTGCGGGCACGAGCGCGACGATGCCGAGCGCTACCAGCGGCGCGCGCGAGTTCCGACGGCGGGAGGGAGACACCGGCAACATTCTGGCGGAACGCTCACGCCGCCCGAGGGACCAGTGGTCTCGATACACCGGCTGCGCCGGCACTCGACCACCGAGGCGAGCACCGGTGGTCGACTGGCGCCGCCAGGCGCTGTATCGAGACCACGGTCAGGTGCGGAACCGGGCGTAGCGGTAGAGGTGGCCGAGCGCGGTGACGGCCCGGTCGCCCGACGGGTAGCACAGGCGGCCGCTGGCGCGCACCGCCGCTGGGCCGGCGTTGGCCGGGTCGGCAACCGCCAGTTCGGTGGCGCACAAGATCGGCTTGCCGGTCGACGCCGACAACCCGGCCGCGGCCTCGGCGAAGCGGGCGTCCTGGCGTTCGTGGTACTCGACGATGCGTTCCAGGCCGTGATCGGGATAGAAGCGGCCCTCGCGCATCAGCCGGGCCTGGTTCGACTGGATGCCGAGGCCCAGGTAGATCACGGCGTCGACGGCGGCGTGCCCGGCCAGCAGCCCGAGCACGGTGGGAATGGTGTCGCGGGTTTCGCCGCCGGCGCAGTCGACCGGGTTGCTGCGGCTCCAGCGCGCCGGCAACAACTCGTCGATCGCGGCGATCAGGTCGACGGGCAGCTCGGCCAGCCGCAGGTCGGGATGGCGCGTCACGGCGTCGGCGGTGACGACGCCCCAACCACCGGCGGTGGTGAGGATCGCCACGTTCGGCCCGGCGGGCAGCGGCTGGGTGGCGAACGAGGCGGCCGCTTCGAACGCCTCCTCGACGCTGGCGGCACGGGTGACCCCGGCCGCTCGGCAGGCGCCGTCGAACACCTTGTCGTCCGCGGCCAGGGCACCGGTGTGGCTGGCGGCCGCGCGGGCGCCGCCCTCGGTGGCCCCGCCCTTCAGGAGCACCAGCGGCTTGCGCGCCGCGGCTCCGGCCAACCGGTCCATCAACCCGGCACCGTCGGTGATGCCTTCGACGTAGGCGAGGCCGACCTTGGTGGCCGGGTCGTCGGCGTAGAAGTCGAGGTAGTCGGCGACCGCGACCGCGGCCGCGTTACCGGCCGACACGGCGCGGCTGATGCCCACTCCGGTCGAGCGCGACAGGTTGAGGAAGCTCGACACGAAGTTGCCCGACTGGCTGGCCACGCCGATCGCCCCGGCCGGCGGGTAAGGCGCCACGATCTGGGCGCACAGCGACGAGGGCGTCGACACCACTCCCTGCCCGTTCGGGCCGGCCAGCAAGATGCCGAGTTGGTCGGCGAGGGCCACCAGTTCGGCTTGGGCGGCCTGGCCCTGCTCGCCCGCCTCGCCGTAGCCGGCCGACGTGAGGAATGCGGCCGTGATGCCACGCGCCGCGCAGGCGCGGAGGATCGCCGGGTTAGTCGACGCCGGCGTGCACACGAACACGAGGTCGATCGCCGCGTCGGCCGGCAGCGCTTCGATGTCGGCCACGGTGCGGATGCCGAGTACCTCTTCGCCGGCCAGGTTGGTGGCGTACACGCCGCCCGCGTATCCCGACGCGAGCAGGTTGTGGAGGGCGACGAACCCGAACTTGCCGGGGTGCGTCGACGCCCCGGTGACCAGCACACCCCGCGGCTCGAACAGCGCCCGGAAGTGCTCGTCGGACGGGCGCGGGCGCATCGCCGGGACCCCGGCCGCCGCGGCGGGGTCGCCGAGTTCGACGAGTGCGTCGACTGCGACCGGCGAGCCGTCGGCGCGGACGATCAGCGGGTTGACGTCGACGCTGGCGACGTCGGGACGCTCGACGGCCAGCCGGGCCAACCCGACCAGCAGGCCGGCGAGCGCGTCGCGATCGACCGCCGCCTCACCGCGGAACGGGCCGAGCAGCTTCTGCGTGGCGAGCGAGTCGATCAGGGCATGCGCCCCGGCCACATCGAGCGGGTGCCCGCCGAGTACGGCGGGTCGAAACGCCACGTCGGCAACCGCCTCGGCCAGCACCCCACCGACACCGAGCATCACGGTCGGGCCGAACTGCGGGTCGCGTACCAGACCGGCGATCAGCTCGCGGTTGCCGCGCACCATCGGCGCCACCAGCACACCGACCTCGCCATCGTCGGGCCGCGCTGCAGCGAGCAGTTCGGTGGACGCCGCAGCGACGGCCGCGGCGTCGGCCAGGTTCAGCCGCACCAGGCCCCGCTCGGTCTTGTGGGCGATCGCGTCGCCGGCCAGCTTGGCCACCACCGGGTACCCCAGCTGATCGGCCGCGGCGACGGCCGCTTCAGGGCTGCTGGTGACCAGCTCGCGTGCTATCGGCAGGCCGTAGGGCACCAGCAGTTCCTTCGACGCGGCTTCGGACAACGTGGCCGCGGCCTGGTGGTGGGAGTCAGCAGTCATGCGCCGACCAAAGTAGCCAGCCGGGTGCCCGCGGACCCTGCCGCCGCTACGGTCTGGAGCGCCCATGGACGCCACCCCCCTGCGCCTCGAGCTCGACCCCGACCGGGGCCGGCGCACCGGCGTGCCCGAAATCGTCTACGCGCCCGGCAAGTCGGCCGCCCAGGTCGCGGCCGCGTTCTCGGCGCTGCTGGCCGCCGGGGTCGAGCCGGTGCTCGCCGCCCGCTGCACCCCCGATCAGGTGACGGCCGTGCTCGCGGTGGTGCCCGAGGCGCACGTCACGGGTGGCCTGGTGGCCGCTCGGTCGATCGCCGAGGGGGCGCGCCGGGTGGCCGTCGTGACGGCCGGCACCGCCGACCAGCACGTCGCCGACGAGGCCGCAGCGACACTGGCCGCGTTCGGGTTCGGGGTCGACCGGATCGACGACATCGGCGTCGCCGGCGTGCACCGTCTGCTCGCCCGTGCCGACGACCTGCGCGCCGCCGACGCGCTGGTCGTGATCGCCGGAATGGAGGGCGCGCTGCCCACTGCGGTCGCCGGCCTGGTCGACACGCCGCTCGTCGCCGTGCCCACCAGCACGGGCTACGGCTCGTCGTTCGAGGGCATCACCGCCCTGGCCGCAATGACCGCCAGTTGCGCCCCGGGTGTGTCGGTGGTGGGCATCGACAACGGCCTGGGTGCAGCGTGCACGATCGTCCGCTGGCTGCGGCCGCGTGGGGAGCGTCCCGGTGCGTGACCTGCTGCCAACGGGGTTGAACGATGTCATCGACGACATCGGGCCGATGGTCGTCGCGTACTCCGGTGGCGCCGACTCGGCCTTCCTGGCGGTCGCCGCCACCGCCGTGCTCGGGGCCGACCGCGTGCGTGCGATCACGGCAGTCTCGCCCTCGCTGGGGGCGGACGAGTTGGCCCACTGCCAACGTCTCGCCACCGAGTGGTCACTCGCCTGGTCGACCGTGACGACCGACGAGATGGCCGATCCGCGCTACGTCGCCAACGACACCGACCGCTGCTACTGGTGCAAGTCGCACCTGATGGATGGCCTCGCCCCGCTCGCCGGCGCTGCCACGGTCGTGCTCGGCGTGAACACCGACGACCTCGGCGACCACCGGCCGGGCCAGCAGGCGGCCCGCGAGCGCGGCGCCCGGTTCCCGCTCGTCGAGGCCGGGCTCGCCAAGGCCGACGTGCGCGCCCTGTCGTTGCACATCGGCCTGTCCACCTGGGACCGCCCGGCCGCGCCGTGCCTGTCGTCGCGGCTGCCGTACGGCACCCCGGTCACGCTCGGACGCCTGTCGGCTGTAGAACTGGCCGAGCGCGGGCTGCACCGGCTCGGGCTCGGTGAGGTGCGCGTCCGTCACCACGGCGAGGTCGGTCTGGTCGAGGTACCCACCGGAGCGATCGGCTCCGCCGCGGCCCGGCACACCGAGATCGCCGACGTCGTCCGCCGGGCCGGGTTCCGCTTCGTCGCACTCGACCTGGAAGGCCTGGAATCCGGGCGTCTGAACCGCAGCCACCAGGAGGGCACCTCGTGACACGGCACCTCCACCTCGACCCGGTCACGGGGGTGAGCGGCGACATGCTGCTCGGCGCGCTCGTCGATGCCGGGGCGCCGCTCGACGCGATCCGGACCGACCTCGACCTGCTCGGAATTGCCGACTGGAAGTTGTCGACCGAGCGGGTCACCCGGCACGGGCTCACCGGCACGCTGGCCACGGTCGCCACCGCCGACACGGCGCACCACCGCGACGCGGCCGAACTCACCCGGATCGTCACCACCGCCGGGCTGCGCCCGGCCGTCACCGAGCGGGCGCTCGCGGTCCTCCGGCGGATCGCCGAGGTCGAGGCTGCGATCCACGGAATCCCCGTCGAGCAGGTGCACTTCCACGAGGTCGGCGCACTCGACACGCTGGTCGACGTGGTCGGGGTGTGTTCGGCGCTCGACCACCTCGGGGTCACGTCGATGACCTGCACCGCGCTCCCCACCGGGGCCGGCACGGTCACCACCGCCCACGGCGAGCTGCCCGTGCCCGTACCTGCCGCGCTGGCGCTGATCGCCGGGACCGGCATCGAGTGGCGCTTCACCGACGACCCGATCGAGCTGGTCACACCGACCGGCGCGGCCCTCGTGGCCGAGTTCGCCCGCCCCGCGCTCGGGGCGACCACCGACGTCACCGCGGTCGGCTACGGGTTCGGCCAGTCGACCCGGCTGCCGCGCGCGAACCACTGCCGGGTCGTGCTCGGCTCGCCGGGGGCCGCCGGCACCGACACCGTCGTCCGCCTCGGAGCGACGATCGACGACCAGTCACCCGAAGAACTCGCGGTGGCAGTCGAGCGGGTACTCGCGGCAGGGGCGGTCGATGCCTGGCTGGCGCCGGTGTCGATGAAGAAGGGCCGCCTCGGCAGCGACCTGACCGTGCTGTGCCGTGCCGCCGACGAACAGCGCATCGTCGACGCGCTGTTCACCCACACCACCACGCTCGGCGTACGCCGCGACACGGTCGCCCGCCATGTGGCCGAGCGCGAACTCGTCGAGGTCAGCGTCGACGGTCACACGATTCGAGTCAAGCTGCGCCGCCGCAACGGCGTGCTACTGGGCGCCAAGCCCGAACTCGACGACTGTGCCGCCGCGGCCGTCGCGCTCGGCCTTACCGTCGAAAGCCTGCGCCAACGCGCCCTCGCGATCCTCCAAGGTGGTTGAGTCGGTCGTTACCACCGGGTCCGCAGCCGGCGGTGGTTTCGACAAGCTCAACCACCAGGTCTGGCTCTACGGCAGCAACGCCGACCTGAAGAACTCGACGACGTGCTCTTCGCGTGCCTTGAGCGCCCCCGGCGACAACGGGTGCTCGTCGAGCAGCCCGTCGAGGAACGGGGCGTCGGAGAAGTAGCTCAACAGGGCGCCGTAGCCGGTGATGAGCAGTTGGCGCGGGTCCTGCCGAGCGAACGTGCCGGCCGCCATCTCGCGGTCGAAGTAGGCCGCCGCCCGGTCGAACATCGGGCGCAACACGGCGGCCAGGTCGACCCCCAGGTGGCCCTCGCTGTCGAGTGCCTCGCGGCGCACCATCCGCACGTAACCGGGGTTGTCGGCGAAGAAGCGGAAGCCTGCGCGCAGCACCAACTCGACCTTGTCCCACCCCCGCTCGGGGGCGATGATGGCGTCGGCCAACCGGTCGAACCAGTCCGACAGGAGCCGCTCGAACACCTCTTGGTAGAGCACCTCCTTCGACGCGAAGTGGTGCAGCAGGCTGGGGCGCCGAATGCCCACACCGGCGGCGATGTCGTTGAGTGACGTGCCGGCGTACCCGGCCGCGGCAAAGCACTCCAAGGCCTCGGTGAGGATCTGCTCGCGCGTGTCGCGGGCGGGGTCGGTAGGGGGGTTCTGTGACAGAGCCGCCAGCCTACCTACCAGTAGGTAGCCGGTGCTAGCCTGTTCGGGTGCTGCGAACGATCTTGCTTGGTCTGGCGCTGGGTGTCGGCATCACCACGGTCGCCAATCTGTGTACGACGGTCTACCTCCACCGGGGCATCTCGCACCGGGCGATCGCGTTCTCGAAACCGGCGCACGCCGCGTTCAAGACGCTGATCTGGCTCACCGTCGGCATCAAGGTGCGCGAGTGGGTAGCGGTGCACCGCAAGCATCACGCCCACACCGACACCCCGCTCGACCCGCACAGCCCGGCGGTGCACGGCTGGTTCAAGGTGCAGCTCAAGAACCTCCAGATGTACCGGTCTGCGGCGCACGACCCGGCCAACCTCGACAAGTACGCCAAAGACCTCCCGCGCACGAGGTGGGACACGTACCTGTTCGACCACTCGTGGCTCGGCCTGACCATCACCACCGTCGCCCTGTGCCTCGGCTTCGGCTGGCAGGTCGGCGCGCTGGCGATGATCGTGCACGTCAACTACTACCTCGCCGGCTCAGCCGCGGTGAACGCGATCGGCCACCACTTCGGTCGCCGCCCCTACGAGAACTCGGCCACCAACCTGCAATGGCTGGCGTTCCTCACGGCCGGCGAGGGGTTGCACAACAACCACCACGCTGCGCCGACGTCGGCCAAGCTGGCACACCGCTGGTACGAGATCGACCCAGGCTGGCTGCTGATCAAGCCGCTGACGTGGATGCGACTCGCCAAGGTGCGGCTCAGCGAACTCAAGTTCGCCGCCACCTCCGCCGCCCGCGACGCTGCGACCTCGGCACGCGACGCCGCCACGTCCGCCAAAGACACCGCTGTCGAGGCTGCCAAGCACGCCGCTGCCGGCAAGCAAACCCTCAACGCCGGCTGACCCGGGCGCCCGCGCTCACGCTTCCGCTCAGCGCGGGACGGCGTCGACGGTCCGCAGGATCGGGTCGGTTAGCAGCCCGGCGAGTTGTGCGGCTGCGAGCGCGGCGCCGCGGTGGTCGGGGGCGTCGAGCGAGTCGATGATGAACCCGACTGCGACGGTGCCGGGATGGATCGCGGTACGTGTGGTCTGACGCCAGTTCCATCGACGGCAGGTGACCCCCTCATCGTCGAGCCACACCGGCTCGCCGGGGTCGGGGTGGTCGATCGTGGGTTCGCCGTCAGCGGTGGCGTGGAACGGCTCGCTGCCACCGGCGAGAGCCAGCCGAGCGGGGCCCTGGTAGCGGTCGAGATCTTCGCCACCGATCGGTACCCGGTGCAGGATCGAGATCGCGTTGTAGAGGTCGACGAGCACGTTGATGCGAGGGAGCCCGTTGTCGGAGGCGGCGCGCCGCACGAGTGCGTCGATGCTCGGCCTGGCGACGCGCGGCTTGATCCTGAAGTCGCGATATGCCTGGTGCCACCGGGCGGTGTGCGCGTCCGGCTCGCCCGGCGCACTCGTGCGAGCGGCATCGTGGGCTTGGGCGTGCAGGTGCGCGGCGACGGCTGCGAGGGCGGTGACGTCGACGCGATCCGCGGCGACGAACGTCACCTGGTAGTCGGGCCAGCGTTCGAAGATCGCCGCGTCGACCGTCGACCCGACGACCCAGTCGCGCGCGCCGATACTCATCGGGCGACCACCAGCGACCCACCGACGACGCACATCGCCAGCCCGGCGAGCTTGGTGGCGTTGAGGTGTTCACCGAACCCGACGAGTCCGACGACCACGAGGAGCGCGGTGACCATCGCCTGCGTGGCGGTCTGAGCCGTGCTGATGCGCCATCCGGCCCGGTACATGGCGTAGACGCCGAGTTCGACGCCCGCGATCGAGACGACGAGCAGCCAGGGTGCCCAGTGCGTGGTGCTGTCGATCACGGCGCGCACGCTGCCCGTGGACCGACTGATGGCGACGAGCGCCACCATCAGCGCGGTTGCGGCCCCGTACACGAACGCGAACAGGGCAGCGGGGCGCAGCCCCTCGGGCAGCGAGCGCTGGGCGAAGTGGTAGCAGACGAGCGCCGCGACCACGACCGCCAACGACAGCCAGCGCGCGCTCACGGCACGCCACCGCTCGGCTCGTGCACCGCGAGTACGAACGAGGCCGGCACCTTGCCGCCGTTGCGGTAGGTGTGTGGCTCGTCGGCGCGGAACACCGCCGATTGACCGCGTCGCACCACGACCGGGTCGTCCGATCCGACACACAGCGTGACCGCGCCCGCGGTCACCAGCAGCACCTCGCGCGCGTTCGGCCGGTGCGCGTCCGAGACGCGTTCGTCGCCGGGGGCCAGCGACCATTGCCAGAGCTCGAGCGGGTCGGATGCCACGAGCAACCGCGCGTCACCACCGTGGGCGCCGGTCCACAGCACGGGCGCGGACGCGTTGTCGCGTTGGACGGTGGTGGACGGTTTGCTGCCACCGGCCAGCAACTCGACGAGCGAGATGTCGAACCCAGCCGCGATCGACAGCAGCGTCGACAACGACGGGTTCGCCTCACCGGCCTCGAGTTGGGCCAGCAGCCGCCGGCTCACCCCGAGCCGCCCCGCGGCCGCATCGAGGGTCCACCCGCGTTGCTGGCGGCGGCGGCGCACCTCGGCGGCCACACGAGCCGCGTCGTTGCTGAGGTCGCCGTCCATGGGGTGCATGATAGCGCACTCAGCCGTGCATTTTCATGCACCCGCTATGACGACCCCATCCGGGCAACATGCGACTGCCGCGGCGAAGGACGCCGCGGCAGTCAGTAGACGATCAGCGCCGACTGATCAGGCGTTCAAGTTGGCTTCGGCGAACTCCCAGTTGAGGAGGTCGTCGAGGAACGCGTCGATGTACTTCGGACGGGCGTTGCGGTAGTCGATGTAGTAGGCGTGCTCCCACACGTCGATCGTGAGGAGTGCCTTCTGGCCGTGCTTGAGGGGCAGGTCGGCGTTGGCGGTCTTCGTGATCTCGAGACCCGAGTCGGTCTTCACCAGCCACGCCCAGCCCGAGCCGAACTGGCCTGCGGCGGCGGCCGCGAACTGCGTGCGGAACTCGTCGTACGAGCCGAACGACTCGGCGATCGCGTCGCCGATCGCGCCCGACGGGGCGCCGCCGCCCGACGGGGTCAGCGAGTTCCAGAAGAACGTGTGGTTCCAGACCTGCGCCGAGTTGTTGAACAGCGGGCCCGGCTCGGCGGCGAGGATGATCTCTTCCAGCGACTTGTCGGCCAGCTCGGTGTCGGCGATGAAGTTGTTGAGGTTCGTGACGTAGGTCTGGTGGTGCTTGCCGTAGTGGTACTCGAGCGTCTCCTGCGACATCGTCGGAGCGAGCGCGTCGAGCGAGTACGGAAGCGGAGGAAGTTCGATGGCCATGGGCCTCACACTACCCAGGCGTCAGCGACCCGAATCAATGCGCGCATGCATGTTCAGCAGGCCTAACGCGCCCGGCGGCGGGCGACGAGGGTGGCCTCACCGTTGGCCTCGTGGTGGCTGACGATGTCGACGTCGAGCTGCGAGAACGCGATCGACAAGTCGCCCGGCGGAGCGTGGTACGGGCCCGGTTCGGCATCGAGACCCACCTCCGACAGCACCGTCACCACCAGCACACCGTCGGGGGCCAGCGCGGCGGCCAAGTGCGGGTACAGGTCGACGCCGCGGAAGCGTTGACAGACCACCAGCGCGCACTCCCCCACCACGTCGCCGGGCAGGCCCGCGTCGAGGTCGTGCACGCGGGCGTCGACGAACTCGGCCACGCCGTGGTCGGCCGCGAACTTGCGAGTGGCGGCGACCGCCACGTCGGACGCGTCGAGAGCGACCACGTCGAACCCGTTCAACGCCGCCCATACCGACTGCTCGCCCAGCCCGCAGGCCACGTCGAGGCACAACCCACCGGCCGGAAGTTCCAGCGCCGGCAGGCCTTTCGGTGGGTTCGGCTCGCCCGGTGCGCGGTCTGCGTACCGGGCGTTCCATCGCTCTGCGTCGTCGCGCATGACGTCCCATCATCGCAGATCGCCCGGGGTACCCTCGCCGTCATGCTCGAGCAGATGCAGATCGTGTCGGCGTTGTTCGTCGAGAACTTCGAGATGCGCCAGGCGCCCGGCCCCTCCACCCGGCTCGACCTGACCGGCGCGATGTTCTCGATGGCCGCCCCCGAGCCGGTGCCGCTGACCATCGCCCCGCACCTGGTCGCCCTGATCTTCTGCCCCACCGACGTGTCGGGCCAGGGCGTGTTCGAGGTGATCTACCGCACCGACGTCGACGACCCCGAGCGCGCCGACGCCGGCGAACACCTCGCTCGCAACGTCAGCCCGTTCTCGGTCGAGCCCGGCAAGTTCACGTACCGCCTGGTCCGCGGCGAGATCGCGTTCACCGAGTACCGCCAAGTCTTCGCCCACTGCCGAGTCGGACAGGGCCCCTGGCACATCGTCCCCTTCACCCTGCTCCCACCCGCCGCCTGAGCCGGTGAGCCTGCGTGGCGCTTGAACGCGAAACGTTACGGATCCAGGCTTACCGGTCGAGCTGCACCGCTCGGATCTGCTCGGCCAAGGCCTGTTCCCGATCGCGCTGGAGCTGCAACCAGCCGACATCGTCCTGGCAGGCCTGATCGGCGCGCCAGATCTCGCGCTCCATCTCCGAGAGCTGGTCGATCTTGGGGCCGCTCAACACCGGCACATCGCCGGGCGGGGCCACGTACGCGATTCCGGGGGCGCTGCCCACCTGGTACGCCGAGAACAAGTGGGCACCGCTGGCGCGAATGGCCTCCAGATCGGCCCGGTCGGTGAACGGACGTTGCTCCGCACCGAGCGCCAGGTACTTCTCGATGTCGACGAGTTGGGAGCCGGCGTACATGTCGGTCGGCGTCTCGTCGATCCCGTACTCGGCCAGAGCCGGCTCCAGACACTCGGCCCACGCCCGCACGAACTGCTCGGTCTCGGCATCGCTCTGGTTGCTGTAGTACTCGTTGAGCAAGGCGGCCACCTCTGGGTCAGAGGCCGGGTCCTCGCCGCCCACCTCGTAGCGGGCCTGGCCCATGCACCCCTGGTCGAGCAGCGACGGACTGACGTAGACCTCGTCAGCAGCGATGACCTGGGTTTGGAACACTGGGCCGTAGAGGTCCTCGTAGTAGCTCTGCAGCTCGGCCTCACTGAGCGACGCCACGTAGTCAGCGTTGGGGTCGACGAACATGTCTGGCTAGGCCCGATCGATCGCGGCCGCCCCCGGGCCGGAGGAGACCTCGTAGTTGTACATGACCCCGTAGCCGTACTTCTCGCCGTAGGCCTGCGGGTCGGACATGTCGACCCCGTCGATCACCGGCGCCTGGTGGACGCCGTAGTCGACCGGGGTGTACTCCCACCCGTACTCGCGCATGCACTGCCCCGCGAGCTCTTGAATCTCGAGTTCCTGGCGGCGCTGCTCGACCGGGTCGGTGTTCCACCCGAGCAGCTCGGCCAGTGGGCTCAGGTACTCGCTGTCGCCGTCGTTCGCCCCGGCCGCTCCGTCGCCCGGACTGGCGGCGCCTTGTCCGACACCCAGTCCGGCCTGGTCAGGCTCGCCGCCGCACCCACCGAGGGCGATCACGGCCACCCCAGTCGCAATCGCGATCGCATGCTTCATGCCACGTACACGCCGGAGCCGCCGATCCGGTTCCTGCCCGACCCACGGGTGGGATACACCACAGGCACCTCAACGCCGCCGTCAGCTCGGGCGGCAGGGCGGCAATCCCGTCACCGGTGAAACGGTCAGGCCGGCTGCGGGCAACATCGGACGTATGGGAGCCACCGACGCGGAGGTCATCGACAGCTCGCTCGCCGAGCCGCTCCGCTTCGCGTTGATCTTCGACCGCTACGCCGAGCCGATCCGGCGCTTCGCTGTCGCCCGCGTCGGCTCGGCGGCCGACGACGTCACTGCCGAGGTGTTCCGGATCGCCTTCGAGCGCCGTGCCACGTTCGACCTGGCCGTGCCGAACGCCCGGCCGTGGCTGTACGGCATCGCCACGAACGTCGTCCGTCGCGAGCGCCGTGACCGGGCCCGCGGGATCGCCGCGCTCGAGCGCATCCACCACCGCCGCGACCCGATGGGCGACCCATTGCTCGACGTCGCTGGCCGGCTCGACGCGCAGTCCAGAGCCGACCAGCTCCGCGACGCCGTGCTGGCGCTCGGCGAGCACGAGCGCGAACTGCTGCTGCTGGTCGCCTGGGATCAGCTCAGCCCGACCGAAGCCGCGCACGCGCTCGGCATCCCGGCCGAGACCGCCCGCACCCGCCTGTTCCGCGCCCGGCAACGAGTCCGTGCGCACCTCGCCACGAACCCGGAGGTACCCAGCGATGCCACTCCATGAGCTCCACGACGACGACCTCGACAACCGACTGCGCGAGCTGCTCCCCCCGATGCCGCGCTCCCAAACGTGGGAACGCAACCAGCGCGAACTGCTCGTGCAGTACATCGCCACGGGAACGGTGGTTGGCTCGTCGGAACCAACGGGTCCCGATTCCGTGCCAGCGCTGGCGCTCGACGTCGCCAACCGTCCTCACCGCCGTGCAACCTGGTGGTGGCTCGGCGCCGCTGCGGCGACTGTCGCCCTCATCGGCGGCCTGGTGCTGGCCCGCCCGGGCGACCCGGCGCGGTCGACCCAGCCGCCGGTTGTCGCCGATCCAACCGCCGTCCCCCCACCTGTCACTGCCACCAACACGCCCACCATCGTCGCCGCGCCGACGACCACCCCCGCGCTCGCTCCGCCGCCGCTCGCCCCCGACCGGTTCCCGATCATCGTCGATCAGTTCCCCGGAGCGGCCGCGGCGATTGGTGAATGGGGTGGCCAGATCTCGGTCCTCGCCAACCCGGCCCAGGCCTCAGCGCTCGTCGCCCGGAGCGATGGCACGACCCTCCGCGACGCGGTCGTACTCCTGGCGTCCGCTCCCTGGGTGCTCGCCGCGACGGAGCCGCAGCACGCGCAGGCCGCCGGGCTCGACGTGTACACCGTTCAGTTCCCCGGCCGGCAGCTGACAACGGCTGCACTCGCAGGAACGCCCGAACTTCTCGTGGTGGGCCTCGACCCATTGGCGTTCATCGAGGCCGCCGGTGGCTTCCCGATCGACGGGGCCCGGATCGACGCAGATGGCGAGCCGACGTTCCTGGTCGGGGCACTTCCCGACGGCTACTCGGTCATCACCAATCCGGCCCGTCTGGCTCGGGGATCGGTCAGCGCCCGCACGTCGGTGCCCACCGCCGATGACACTCGGGCGATCGAGGTGTGGGTCCAGGTTGGAAACCCGCTCGTCGAGAACGCACCCCTCGGCCCGGTCCACCACGTCGACATCGACGGGGTGACCGGCTGGTCCCAGGACGCGGCGGACGGGGCGTCGGTGTTCTGGCAGGTCAGCGATACCACTTGGGCGTCGGTTCGCGGCGCGCCCGAGATCGAGACCGCGCTCGCGTTGGCCGCCGCTGTCGAGTTCGCCGACGAGGCGACCTGGACCGCTCGTTACGACGTCGGCCCACCCGAGCTCGAGCCCGACCGGCCGTCGTTCGAACCGTCCTCGGCGTTTACCCCGCTCCTTCTCGACCAGCCGCCGAGCGGCTTCGGCTTCCTGAGCGCGAGCTACGACCCTGGCCCGGGGGGCGTCGGGATTGCCCACTACGGCCGGCCCGGCGATGCCACCCAACTCCAGATCGTCGTCAGCGCCCGCCACGACGGCGCGCGGCGGATGGTCGAGCTCGGCCGCGAGCCTGTCGACGTCGATGGGCTCACGGTGTACGCCGACGGGGAGGGCGACGGCCGCTGCCTGCACGACGTGTGCTCGATCGGCCTCCAGTGGGACGCCGACACGTTCGCGTCGCTGCGATGGGTCAACGTCGACGGTCAAGAGCCGGCCCCCGGATCGACCCGCGAGTCGCTGATCGCTCTGCTCCCACACCTGGTCGTCGACCCCGACCCTTGGTCACCAGCCGGCGCCACCGAGAGGTGACCTCGGTGGGCCCGTGCGGCTGCTCTCCGCGCACTTCGGACCACTGAATGGAGTCGAATAGTTGGAGGATATTTAACCTATTTGAGTTGATGATTTGGGTACATTTGTTCGTAAACTATGGCCATGTTCGGGGAGCTGCTCGAAGAACTGGCGGAGTGGGATCCGGTGGCACTCGATGCCGAATATCAGCGGCTCGAACTCCAGGCCCGTCGACTGGATGCGCGCCGCCTGGCGGTGCTCGCGATCATCGACGCGAAGGGGGCTGGCGGGAGCGACGGGCACCGCTCCACGCTCGCCTATCTGCGCGCCACCAGCAACCAGAGCCGCGGGCAGCTCACGCTGCGGCGGGCCCGGCTCGCGGGTGCGCATCCGAAGGTTGGCGACGCGCTGATGTCGGGTCGGTTCGGGGAGAGCCAGGTCGACCAGATCGCCCGCGCCCACGCCAACCCGCGCGTCACGGAACATTTCACACCGGACGCGGTCGACTGGTTCGTCGAGCGCGGCGAACACCGGTCGTTGCGCGAGTTCGCCACCGACGTCGACAACTGGCTCGCAATGGCCGACCAGGACGGCGCATTCCGCGAAGAACAAGCGCTGGTCGACGCCCGCTCGGCGCACGTCGTCGCCTCCGATGTCGCCGGGCTCGATGCCGCCGCCACCGGTGGCGACACACTCACCGCCGAGGCGATGGCGAACATCTTCAAAGAGTTCGTCGACGACGAGGTCGAATACGACGTAGCCACCCGCAAGGCCGAGCATGGCGACCGGGCGCAGGAGTTCCCGCTCCCCCGTTCGGTGGCCCAGCGCCGGTTCGACGCCTTCAAGCAGATCCTGCTCGACGCCCACGCCTGGCGTAGCTCGGGCCGCGGCCCGGCAGCGATGCCCGACCCGGTCGTCAACATCGTCTGCGACCAAGCCACGTTCCACGAGCTCCTCGCCCAAGTCGGCATCACGCTCGCCGAAGGTGGCGCGCTCGACCTCGACGAGCTCTCCCGCCAGCACCTCCGCAAGCTGATGAGCGAGCTGACGGCCGACCCGAACACCGCGTTCAGCCGGCAGATCCGCACCACCTCAGGTCACACCATCCACCCCAAGCAGCTGTTGCAGGCCATCCTCACCGGATGGGTGCGGCGAGTGATCCTCGACGCCCGCAGCGTCCCGATCGACTTCTCCGAGAAGGTGCGCTGCTTCACCGGCCTCGCCCGTCAGGCCGCCACCCTGCTCCAGCAAACGTGTGTCCACCCCGGCTGCGGCACACCTGCCGATCGATGCCAGATCGATCACAACGACCCGCACTCCAACGGCGGCGCCACCACGCAAGAGAACGCACAACCCGAATGCGGCCCGCACAACCGCTTCAAGCATCAGAACAGGTGGCGAACCAAGCGCGCCGACAACGGCCGGATCTACAACATTCGCGCCGACGGAACCCTTGTCCTGTTCACCGGCGAATCCCCACCAACGTTCGAGGCCACCGACCAACACGACCAGTTGCGAGAACGATTCGAACGTCTCGACGCGATCCGCGAACGCCTACAAGCCGAAGTTGCGTGACAGCCATCCAAGCTGGTTGAGCCGGTCGAAACCACCGGTGTGCCGCGCTCTCGGTGGTTTCGACAGGCTCACCACCTGGGCGGTGGCGCCTCGACGGGAACAGTCCAGTAGCGTCGCCCGGTGTGAACGCGCGCCTGTCCCCGGAACTCGACCAGACCGCGATCGACATCGTGCGCGGGCTGGCCATGGACGCCCCGCTGGCGGCCAACAGCGGCCACCAGGGCACGGCGATGGCGCTCGCCCCGCTGGCCCACGTGCTCTACAGCCGGGTGATGAAGTACGACCCGGCCGACCCGGACTGGGCCGACCGCGACCGCTTCGTACTGTCGGCCGGACACGCGTCGATCCTCCAGTACTCGCTGCTCTACCTGGCGGGCGTCGGCGGGGCCGACGGGCTGCAGATGGACGATCTCAAGGCGTTCCGCCAGTGGGGTTCGCGCACCCCCGGGCACCCCGAGGTCGGGCACACGCCGGGCGTCGAGGTCACCACCGGCCCGCTCGGTCAGGGGCTCGCCAACGCGGTCGGCATGGCGCTCGCCGAGCGCATCCTGTCGGCTCGGTTCGGGGCCGAGGCGATCGACCACCACACGTGGGTGATCGCCGGCGACGGCTGCCTGATGGAAGGCGTGTCGCACGAGGCCGCCTCGCTGGCCGGGCACCTCGGGCTCGGCAAGCTGGTGGTGGTCTACGACGACAACCACGTCACGATCGACGGCGTCACCGAACTCGCCTACAGCGATCACGCCGCCGAACGCTTTGCCGGGTACGGCTGGGACGTCGTCCAGCTCGGCGAGATCGCCAACGACCCCGACGCGCTCGAGCAGGCGCTGCTCGCCGCCAAGAACACCGACCGGCCGAGCCTGCTGATCCTGCGCAGCCACATCGCCTACCCCTCCCCCACCTTCACCGACGATCCGCACGCCCACGGCCTGGTGTTCAAGGCGGCAGACGTCACCGAGACGAAGGCCGTGATGGGCATCCCCGACGAGCCGTTCTGGGCGCCGGCCGAGGGGGTCGAGGCCTACCGTGCGCACACCGCCGAGCGCGGTGCCGCAGCGCACGCCGAATGGGCCGCCCGGGCTTCCGCCGCGGTCGACTCGTCGGAGTGGGCCGCGGCCTGGGCCGGTACCGGCCTGCCGGGCTGGGACGCCGACCTGCCGGTGTTCGAGCAGGGCAAGTCGGTGGCCACCCGCAATGCGATCAACAAGGCGTTCAACGCCACGGTCGAGCTGATCCCCGGCCTGGTCGCCGGGTCGGCCGACCTCACCGGCAACACCGGCACGAAGCTGGCCGGGCAGACCCAGCAGTCGGCCGACAACCCCGGCGGCCGCCAGGTCTACTTCGGGGTACGCGAGCACGGCATGGGGTCGGCGATGGTCGGCATGGCGCTGCACGGCGGCATCATTCCCGCCGGCGGAACGTTCTTCGCGTTCCTCGACTACATGCGCCCGCCGGTGCGCCTGGCCGCGCTGTCGAAGGCCAAGGTCACGTTCGTGTTCACCCACGACTCGGTAGGTGTGGGCGAGGACGGCCCCACTCACCAGCCGGTCGAACAGTTGGCGACACTGCGGGCGATCCCCGACCTGCACGTCATCCGCCCCGCCGACGCCAACGAGACGGTCGCCGCGTGGGCCGACGCGATGCGTCACGACGGGCCGACCGCGCTCGTGCTCACCCGCCAGAACGTGAGGGTCGTCACCGACGGCTCGGCTGTGGCTCGCGGCGCCGGTGTGGTGGTCGACGTGGCCGATGACGAACTCGATGTGATCCTGATCGCGGCCGGTAGCGAGGTGGCGGTGGCCGTCGACGCGGCCGCGCTGCTCGCCGAGCAGGGCATCGGTGCGCGGGTGGTCAGCCTGCCGTCGTGGGACCGCTTCGAGGAACAGGACGACGAGTACTACGACTCGGTGCTTCCCGACGGCGTGCCCGCACTGGCCGTCGAAGCTGGCATCGCCCAGGGCTGGCACTACTACGCCGACGAGGTTGTGTCGATCGAGCGCTTCGGCGCCAGTGCACCGGGCGACCTCGTGCTCGACCGGCTCGGCATCAACCCCACCAACGTCGCCGAACGGGCCGCCGCGCTGGTCGCCGACGAAGACGACTGACAGACTGGGTTCCATGTCGCGTCTCACCGACCTCTCCGAGCAGTTCGGCCAGAGCCCCTGGCTCGACAACCTCAAGCGCAGCTACCTCACCTCGGGCGAACTGGCCACCATCCGCGACTCGGGCGTGCGCGGCCTGACGTCGAACCCGGCGATCTTCCAGAAAGCCATCCAGGGCTCTCCCGACTACGACGAGCAGTTCTCCGCCCTGGCCGCCGACGACAACCCGGTCATCGACGACTACTGGTCGCTCGTGCTGGCCGACATCCACGGCGCGTGCGACGTGTTCAGCCGTGTGTACGACGCCACCGACGGGCTCGACGGGTACGTGTCGGTGGAAGTCGCCCCGAACCTCGCCCACGACACCGAGGGCACCACCGCCGCCGCCCGCGACCTGCACACCCGCATCCACCGGCGCAACCTGATGGTGAAGATCCCCGGCACCGCCGAGGGGCTGCCGGCGATCGAGCAGATGATCTCAGAGGGTTACTCGATCAACGTCACCTTGATCTTCTCGATCGAGCGCTACGCCGAGGTGATCGAGGCGTACATCCGGGGCCTCGAACGCCTCGCCGTGATCGACGCCAACGCCGACCTGTCCAAGGTCGCCTCGGTCGCCAGCTTCTTCATCAGCCGGGTCGACACCGAGGTCGACCGGCGGCTCGAAGCGATCGGCACGCCCGAGGCGCTGGCCCTGCGCGGCAAGGCCGCGCTCGCCCAGGGCCGCCTGGCCTACCGCCTGTTCGAGGAGCAGTTCCGCGGGCCCCGTTGGGAGGTGCTCGCCGACCGCGGTGCGCGCGTGCAGCGCCCGCTGTGGGCCTCGACCGGCACGAAGAACCCCGAGTACTCCGACGTGCTGTACGTCGACGGCCTGATTGGCCCGAACACGGTGAACACCCTGCCCGAGGCGACGCTCCAGGCGTTCGCCGACCACGGCACCCTCGCCCGCACGGTCGACGCGGATAGCGACACCGACGCCACATGGGCCGCGCTCGCCGAGGTCGGCATCGACATGGCCGACGTGTCGGCTGTGCTCGAACGCGAGGGCGTCGACGCCTTCGTGAAGAGCTTCGACGAGCTGATCACCGCGTTGGAAACCAAAGCCACCGAACTGCGCGCCAGCTGAGAACTGCAGGGTCTCAGCACACCCGTCTGCACCGAGACCCTGCACTTCCTCCGTCGGTACCCGGCTCTGGAGCGCGCTCGAACTATTCGGCGAGATAGTCGAACTCGTGGTCGGCGATCGGGGCGTCCCACGTCTCGCCGGCCGAGTTCGGGAGCGGGAACACGCCGACGCGTTCGGCCTGGCACACGTCGAGCAGTTGCCGGTCACTGGACGCGACAGCGCCGCCGTGCTCAATCGCGGCCTGCAGATTCAGGCAGTCGGCGAGCGACACCGCGCTGGTGGCTCGGTCGTAGTACTTCGCTCGGAGCGAACCGGCGCCGAGACCGGTCCGCTCGCTGACCGGCACCGGCGTAGCCAGACCCAATTCCTCGACATTCGACAGCACACGGTCGAGTTCCGCTCCGCGGACCCGGACCATGTGGTCGACGACCTCAGCGACGCCTGTGGCCGTGAGCGCGGCCGGTTCCTCCCCGCGCAGGATCTCGGCGATAGCACGCTGGCCGGGTTCGCCCGTCAGCGCCGCGATCACGGCCGAAGCGTCGAGGATGATCACCCGAAGTTGCCGTACTTGCGAAGTTCAGCCAGTTCTTCCTCGATGCGGGACATCCGCTTCATCTCATCGGAGTTCGGACCCGGTAGGTCGGCGTAGCTGCCGAGGATCTCTTCGATCGGATCGTCATGGGCTGGACTCACGATGACTCGATCTCCCATGTCGACGATGACCACTCGGTCGGTCTTCCAGCGGGCGCGCACCGCGGCCGGGATCGACACCTGCCCGTTGCGTGAGACCCTGAAGATGTTTGCCGACCGCTCCGACGGGCGGCGAGCCGTTGTAGACATGACCGAAATCATACAACGCCAGGCAACCGGTGATGATCGGCTAGACAGGCGTGTATGGCGTCCGAGCTGTCTGCGCGTTACGACCACTATCCACGGTTCGACGAGCTGACGGGGTGGCTCCACGAGTTCGCCGACCGGTTCCCCGACCTGGTGCTGCTGACCACGATCGGCGACTCGTACGAGGGCCGGCCGCTGTGGTTGGTGACGGTCACCAACCGGGCGACGGGACCCGCCGCCGACAAGCCGGCGCTGTGGCTCGACGGCAACATCCACGCCAGCGAGGTCACCGCCTCGGTGGCGCTCGTGCACCTGATCGAGCACTTGTGCACCGGGTACGGGAACGACCCGCAGGTCACCCGTGCGCTCGACACCAGGGCGTTCTACATCGCCCCGCGGATCAACCCCGACGGCGCCGAGTTGGCACTGGCCGAGGTGCCCAGCATCGTGCGTGCCACCACCCGGCCGTGGCCGCTCACCGAGCAGCTCGACGGCTTGGTCGGCGGCGACGTCGACCACGACGGCCGTCAGCTCCAGATGCGTATCCCCGACCCAAACGGTACCTGGAAGCCCTACCCGGCCGACCCGCGCCTGCTGGTGGCCCGCGAGCCCGACGAGGACGGCCCCGGCCCCTACTACCGCGTGCTCACCGAGGGCCGCATCCAGAACTACGACGGGCTCACCGTACGCAGTGCTCGCCCGATGGCCGGCATCGACTCGAACCGCAACTTCCCCAACGACTGGGCCCGCGTGGTGCAGAACGCGCCGACCGGCGCCGGCGACTACCCCACCAGCGAGCCCGAGGTGGCCGCGATCGTGCGGGCCGTCACCGAGCGCCCCAACATCACCGGCTACTTCGCGTACCACACGTTCTCGGGCGTGCACCTGCGGGCGTTCGGCAACCAGCCCGACGACGCGCTCGCGGCCGACGACCTGTGGACCTACCAGGAACTCGGCAAGCGGGCCACCGGCATCACCGGCTACCCGGCGATCAGCGTGTACCACGACTTCCGCTACCACCCGAAGTCGGTCATCACCGGCACCGGTTCGGACTGGGCGTTCGACCACATCGGTGTGTACGCCTGGACCACCGAGTTCTGGAGCCCGCTGCGCACCGCCGGCATCGACACCCCGCACCCGATCGACTGGTACCGCACGCATCCGCTCGACGACGAACTCAAGTTGCTGGCATGGGTCGACGAGAACGTGCCCGCCGGCTACGTCGACTGGTATCCGTACGACCACCCCGAGCTGGGGCGGGTCGAGCTCGGCGGCTGGAACGTGGCGCTCGTGTTCCGTAACCCGCCGTCGCACCTGCTCGAAGCCGAGGTCGCCCCGCACAGCGAACTGGCCGTGTTCCACGCCCTGTGCTCGCCGCTGCTGCGCCACCGCGACACGGCGGTCGAGGCACTCGGCGACGGCACGTGGCGCGTGCGCGTCGTGGTCGAGAACGCCGGGTGGATGCCAACCAACGTCACCAAGCAGGCGCTCGACCGCGGTGTGGTGCAGCCGCTGGTGGCCCGCATCAGCGTGCCCGACGGCGTCGTGGTGGGCGGCAGGGACCGGCTCGAACTCGGCCAGCTGACCGGGAGGGCGTTGCGGAACTCGGCGATCCACCAGTTCGGCACGTCGGACGACACCACCGACCGGGCCGTCGCCGAGTGGATCGTGCAGGCACCGGCGGGCAGCACCGTCGAGGTCGAGGCCCGCCACGACCGGGCCGGCGTCGTCACGACGTACGTGACCTTGCAGTAGCTACAGGTCGTCCCACACCACCGGCGTGCTGGTACCCGCCTCCCAGTCGCGCCGCAGCATGCCGTAGGCCACCGACGCCACCGGAGGTTCGCCCTCTACCGGCCAGGCGTCGCGGTAGAACGCTTCCTTCACCCAGCCGGCGCGGCGGAACGTGGCACGCATCGCCAGGTTGTCTTCGCGGGTGTGACCCTCGAACCGGGTCACTACGGGCCAGCGCGTGAAGACGAAGTCGGTGAGCGCCCGCAGCACGGGCGCGCCCAGCCCGCGTCGGCGGTGCGCCTCGGCCAGGCGCAGGTCGAACACCGGGTTGCCGCCGTCGTCGATGTCGTCGACGTCCTCGATCACCGCGATGCCGACCCGCTCGCCGTCGGCGCCGACCCAGAACCCGATGCTCTCGTCGGACCAGTAGCGGCCGTCGAGCACACGCTCGCGCGCCTCGGCCTCGGTGAGGCGCTGGGCGGTGTGGAACGGGAACTCGTTGGCGACGAGGAACTCGACCAGCGCGTCGGGGTCGGCGTCAGGCCCGAGTTCGGTGAACGTGATCGTGGGCACCGGCAAACGCTAGACGCTGGTCGAGAAGCGTTTCGTGTGATATCCCTCGGCGCCGTCGGGGGCTTCGCGCTTGGGGCCTTCGGGCTGCACGACGCCGTCGCCATCGAAGGCCCGTACCGCCACCTTGTGCTCGCCCGGTAGGGCGTCGGTCCACCGGTAGCGCCACTGGCGCCACGTGTCGTCGGAGGGCACGCCGGCGAGTTCGCACTCGCGCCACTCGCCGTCGTCGAGTTGCACCTCTACCCGCGAGATGCCGCGGTGCACGGCCCAGGCGACGCCGGCCAGGTCGCCGTCGGTGGTGCGGTCGATGCGCGCCATCGTCTTGACCGGCCCCTCCTTGGCCCAGCCGCGAGGCACCCAGTAGGCGTCGAAGTCCTCCCAGCGGGTGAGCTCGATCTCGGTGACCCACTTGGTCGCCGACACGTACCCGTACAGGCCGGGCACCACCAGCCGCACCGGGTAGCCGTGCTCGGGCGGCAGGGCCTCGCCGTTCATGCCGATCGCCACCAGCGCGTCGCGGCCGTCCATGATGACCGACGTCGGCGAGCCGCACGTCCACCGGTCGACCGAGCGGCTGACCACCTGAGTCGCGCCCTCCTGCAGCCCGCACTCCTCCAGCAGTGGCGCCAGCAGCACGCCCTGCCACACCGCGTTGCCGACCAGCGGTCCGCCAACCGGGTTCGACACGCACGACAGCGTGATCTGTCGCTCGACCTGCGGGCGCGCGAGCAGGTCGTCGAAGGTCAACTCCAGCTCGCGGTCGACCATCCCGTGGATTCGCAGGCGCCAGTCGGAGCGGCGCACCTGGGGCACCACCAACGCCGTGTCGATCCGGAAGAAGTCGTCGTTCGGAACCACGAACGGCGTGATGCCGTCGAGCCCGAACTCGGTGACCTCCTCGATCGCACCGGGCAGATCGGGCGGCGCCGGGTCGCTGACGGGCAGGTCCACCGGCTGCGGCAGGACCACCTCGGCGCGCTCGCCCTCAACGCCGAATCGCCGTCGCAGGAACCGCCCGAGCCCACCGACCATCAGCGCCACCAGACCAACCGAGCCGGCCTGCACCAGGAACTCTCGGCGCCCCGGCTCGGTGCCGAGCAAGCCGATGCCGCCTCCGCGCACGCGCCCCCACCACCACAGCAGGCCGGCGGTGACCAGCGTGCCGACGATCGCCGGGAGCATCTTGACGAACGTCGGGTCGGGCCGCTCGACCACCGCCCACACTCCGAGCACGCCCGTCAGCGCGGTCAACAAGTAGGCGGCGGTGCGTCGGCCCGCCAGCAGCAGCAGGCCGACTAGCGAGCCGAGCACGGCCAGCACGAACAACGTGCCGACGATCAGCACGGCCTTGTCGGCGGTACCGAACGTGTCGATCGCCCAGTCCTTGATGCCCGCGGGCACGTGGTCGATCACCACCTGACCGACCGGCACGACCGGCGAGGCGGCCTCGCGGAACAGCCCGGCGACCAGCTCGCCCGCGGCCAGGCCCGCCAAGGTCGCCACGAGGCCGAGCCCCACGCCGTACCATCGACGCCGCATGGACACCAGTGTGCCCCCGGCCAGCCATTCGCGCCCATCACCGACGACCGACGAGTTGATCGCCGGACTGATCAGTGGGCTCGACGCCCGCGACGCACGCCTGGCCACGGAACTGCTGACCGAGGCGGCCGGCCTGGTGGGCGACCATCCGGCCCAGCTCGACTTGAAGATCGCCACCGCTGCGCTGGCCGAGATGCGCGACGCGTTCGCCGTGTTCGCGCCGTACCGCGAGGTGCCCAAGGTGTCGATCTTCGGCTCGGCCCGGGTGCAGTCGGATGACCCGCTGTATCAGCAGGCCCACGATGTCGCCGCCCGCCTGGCCGAGGCCGGCTGGATGGTCGTCACGGGGGCCGGGCCCGGCATCATGCAGGCAGGCATGGAGGGCGCCGGCCGCGAACTGTCGATCGGCGTGTCGATCCGGCTGCCGTTCGAAGCCGGCGCCAACTCGGTGATCGCCGACGACGACAAGCACGTGGCGATGAAGTACTTCTTCACACGCAAGCTGATGCTCGTCAAGGAATCGGCCGCGTTCGTGTGCCTGCCCGGCGGGTTCGGCACGCTCGACGAGACGTTCGAGTTGCTCACCCTCACCCAGACCGGCAAAGGCCTGCCCGTCCCGATCGTGCTCGTCGATGCCCCCGGCGACCCGTTCTGGGCGCAGATCGATGCGGTCGTCCGCGAGCAGCTGATTCCGCGCGGGCTGGTGGCAGCCCACGACACCGCGCTGTACAAGATCGTCGACTCGGCCGAGGCGGCCGTCGCCGAGATCACCCGGTTCTACTCGAACTACCACTCGATCCGGATGGTGGGCGCCGAGATGGTCGTCCGCATGCGCCGCGGCCCCGACGGCGCCCAGCTGGCCGACCTCAATGCCCGCTTCGGGCACCTCGCCACCAACGGACGGATCCGGCGTGCCGAGCCGTACTCGGTCGAGGTCCGCCACGCCGACCAGCTCGACCTGGAACGGATCGCGTTCGGGTTCCCCGGCCGCGGCTACGCCGAACTGCGGGCCCTGATCGACACGCTCAACACGTATTAGTCGTCTGAGCCGAACGACGCGCGCCGGTTTCTCGCCCGCTGACGGGCCGTCCGTACTGTCCCGACCTATGTCGCCGAGCTTCACTCCCCCACGCCCCGACGCCCCTTCGTCGGCCGGCGCTGGGTTGCTCTCACTGTCGCCGCTGCCGTTGCCGTCGGGGCCGGCAGCATCGGTCGGGCCGCGGGCGATACCTCGGGATCGGTATTCGTCGCGATCACGCCGTGCCGACTCGCCGACACCCGCGCCAACCCGCAGTTCAACATCGGCCCGCTGTCCGAGCCGATCGGCGGCGACCTGTCGGTGACGTTCGCCGGCCGCGGTGAGGCCGGCAACTGCAGCCTGCCCAGCGCAGCGACCGCGCTGACGCTGAACGTGACCGCGGTGGACGCCACCGACGCGACCTATCTCGCGCTGTACCCGGCCGGGGCAGACGCGCCTGATGCCTCGCATCTCAACCCCCGCCCGGGCGCGGCGCCGACACCGAACGCGGTGACCGTGGCGCTCGGTGCGGACGGGCGGTTCAGCGTGTACAACCGGTTCGGCGCGGTCGACGTGATCGTCGACGTAGTGGGCTACTACACCGACTCCGCCCACGACCACGACACCCGCTACTACACCCGAGCCGAAGCTGACGCGGCGATCGCGGCCGCGATCGCCGGGCTTCCCGAGCCCACCGACCAGCCGGGCGGCGTCACGTTCGACGACGTCTACACCCGCGAACAGATGAACGGCATCCTGGCGGGCAAGGCATCGACGTCGAGCGTGTACACGCGCCACCAGGTCGACTCCCGGCTGGAACTGAAGGCCGAGGCTGGCAGCGTCTACACCAGCGACTACCTCGACGCCGCGCTCGACGGCAAGGCCGACGGAGCCAGCACCCTCACCGCACTGGACTCGAAAGCGCGGCGGGCACAGACGTTGATGATCCCCGCCCACGCGTTCCGACCGGTCACCAACGACTTGCCGTTCGAGGTCAGCCTGTCGGGGCTGGGCGCGTGGGTCGCTGGTGGAACGGGGGCCGACAACGTGCTGGTGGCCCCGCTCGAACTCCCCACCAACACACTGGTGAGCGCCGTCAACTACTGGTACTACGACAACGTCGCCGAGCCTCACAACATGACGTTCCGGGTCGGTTCGTACGGCACGTTCGCAGCGTTCGACAAGGAATACGTGGCCGGGTCGACGTTCACGTCAGACGGCATGTCACCCCTGCATCGGACCGGGCACGCGGCGCTCGCCGGCGGCACCTTGATCCAACCCGGCCGCTCCTACACGATCGAAGTCAATGCCCCCAACTGGCACGTCGACCAGGCCAACCTGGCCATCATCGGCGTGCAGGTGTACTACGAGCTCCCTGGATAATCGCGGCTCGTCCTGCCCAGTGGTTTCGACAGGCTCAACCACCTTGGTCCGAGTCGATCAGGTGGTTGAGCTCGTCGAAACCACCGGCTAGCGCGAGTCGATGTCGCGCAGGAGGTGGACGGCCTTCTCGACGGCTCGGCGGGCTTGGGTGAGTTGTTTGTCGCCGTCGGTGATGTGCTCGCGGAGGCGGTCGAAGATCAGTTCGTCGAGGTCGTCGGCGATGCTCTGAAGCCGTTCGGCCAGATCGCCGGTACGGTCGTCGGAACGGCTCATGGCAGGCACTCGGCCAGCAGATCGATCGGATGCAGCACGGCCGTCCGGCGCGAGTCGAGGGCAGCTGCCAGGTGCATCGCACAGCCCGGGTTGGCGCTGGCGATCGTGATCGGTGCGTCGCCGAGCGCAGCCCGCTCGATCGCCTCCAGCTTGCGTTCGCGGATCCGCCCGGCAAGCGCTGGTTGCAACGCCGAGTAGGCGCCGCCCGCGCCGCAGCACAGCCCTTCGTCGTCGAGTTCGACCAGCTCGGCGACCCGGCCGAGCACCGCCCGCACTGGGGCGTGAGTGCGCTGCACATGACGCAGGTGACACGGGTCCTGCACGATCACCGGCACCTCGTGCCGGCCGGTGAACGTCAGCTCGTCGAGCCGCGGGGCGATCCACTCGAGCACGTCGAACACGCGCGCCGAGAACTCGGCCGCCGCCGGCGTACCGACCAGGTGGCCGTACTCCTTGAGCGCCGCCCCGCACCCGGCGGAGTTGACGAGGATCGGCGCGTCGCCGGGCATCGAGGCGATCACCCGTTCGGCAAGCCGGGCCGACTCTGCGTGCAGCCCGGCGTGGGTGTGCAAGGCCCCGCAGCATGCCCCGCCGGAACCGGGCACGGCGTACGTCACACCGAGCGCGCCGAGCACCTTGGCGGTCGAGCGGTGCGTGTCGCGCAGCCAGGCGTCCATCACGCACCCGGTGAACAGCCACGCGTCCGGGGCCGACGTGGCGGTGCCGACCACGGCCGGGCCGCGCCGAACCGGGAGACGGCTGAGGCCGGCGCGCTTGGGCACGAGGCGCAGCCGTTGCATCAGCGCCAGTGCCGACGAGCCGGCGAGCACCAGCCGGTGACGGCCCAGCGCCCGCAGGCCGAGCTTCTGCCACCACGGGGTGGTACGCCCGGCGGTGGCGAGCGCGGTGCGGGTGCCCTCGATCAGGTGTCCGTACTGCACACCGGACGGGCACGCCGGCTCGCAGCCCCGGCACTGCACGCAGGTCTCCATGAAGCCGACGAACTCGTCGTCGATCGGCGCCCCGTCCCATTCCACCGCGCGCATCGCCGCGATCCGGCCCCGCGGCGACAGCGCTTCCTCGCCCGTGACACGGAACGTCGGGCAGTGCGGCAGGCACAGGCCACAGCCGACGCACGCGTTGAGCTCGTCGGCGTCGAGGCCGAGCGGGGTCGCACCGAGCGGGGTCACTTGGAGGGGGGACACGATGCCGTGAATCGTACGCGGAGGGGCGTGCGTAGCATTGCCTCATGAACGCCGTACTCGAACAGGTCGCCGCCGTGCGCAAGGGGTTCGCCGCCGGCGCACTCACCGAGGTCACGGCACGGCGCACGCAACTCGAACGCGTCCGGGCGATGCTGACCGACCACGAGGCCGACCTCGCCGACGCGCTGCACACCGACCTCGGCAAGTCGGCCACCGAGGCCCGCGTCACCGAAACCGGGTTCCTGCTCAACGAGATCGACCATACGCTCAAGCACCTCGACAAGTGGACCCGGCCGGAGAAGGTGCGCTTGCCGCTGCACCTCGGGCCCGGCAAGGCCCACGTCGTGCCCGAGCCGCTCGGCACGGTGTTGATCATCGCCCCGTGGAACTACCCGCTCCAGCTCACGCTGGCTCCGCTGATCCCGGCCCTGGCGGCCGGCAACACCGTGGTGCTCAAGCCGTCGGAGGTCGCTCCGGCGACATCGGCGGCAATCGCCCGGTTCGTCGGCGAGTACCTCGACCCGAGCGTGGTGCGGGTGGTCGAGGGCGGCGTCGACGAGACCACCGTGCTGCTTGCCGAGCCGTGGGACCACATCTTCTATACGGGCAACGGCACGGTCGGCCGGGTCGTGCTGCGGGCCGCCGCCGAACACCTCACGCCGGCCACGCTCGAACTGGGCGGGAAGAGCCCGGCGATCGTCACCGATTCGGCCAACGTCGGGGTCAGCGCTCGGCGCATCGCCTGGGGCAAATTCACCAATGCCGGCCAGACCTGCATCGCCCCCGACTACGTGCTCGTCGACGAACGGGTCGCGCCAGCGTTCGTCGACGCGCTGGTGGCCGAGACGCGCAAGATGTACGGCAGCGACCCGGCCAGCTCGGCCGACTACGGGCGGGTCGTCAACGAACGCCACGTCACCCGCCTCCAAGCGCTGCTCGACGGTGGCGGCTACGACAGCGTGGCCACCGGCGGCACGGTCGACGCGGCCAACCGCTACATCGCCCCCACTGTGCTGACCGGCGTCGACCCGCAGGCACCGGTGATGGACGACGAGATCTTCGGGCCGATCCTGCCGGTGCTCACGTACTCGCACGGCGTCACCGAGGCGATCGAGTTCGTCAACGCCCGCCCCAAGCCGCTCGCCCTGTACGCGTTCACCGCCGACACGGCGGTCGCCGACCGGGTCGTCGCCGAGACGTCGGCCGGTGGGGTCACCGTCAACCACGCCCTGATGCACGTGGCGGTGCCCGACCTGCCGTTCGGCGGCGTCGGCCCGTCGGGCATGGGTGCCTACCACGGCAAAGCCGGGTTCGACGTGTTCTCGCACCGCAAGCCCGTGTTGCGGCGTCGGTTCCGCCCCGACCCGTCGCTCGCCTACCCGCCCTACACGGCACTCAAGCAGCGGGTGCTCAAGCGTCTGTTCTGACGGCTTCGTCGCCGGCCAGCAGGCGCGCGCCGCGGTCGTAGGTGAGGTAGTTCCAGCCCCAGTTGACGAGCACGTTGAGCCGGTTGCGCATGCCGACCAACTCGATCAGATGCAGGCCCAGCCAGGCGACCCAACCGGCGAAACCTCCCAGGCGGCGCCCGCCCGGGAACTCGGCCACCGCGGCATTCCGTCCGATCGTGGCCATCGAACCCTTGTCGCGGTACGTGAACGCCTCGGTCGGTTCGCCGCGCAGCCGGCGGGCGATCTGGGAGGCAACGTGGTGCCCGCCCTGGATCGCCGGCTGGGCGACCTGCGGCAGGCCCGTCCCGGCGATGTCGCCGATCGCGAACACCTCGGGATGCGCCGGCACCGCCAGGTCAGGGCCGACCACCAGGCGGCCGCGCCGATCGAGCTCGGTGCCGAGCGCGGCAGCCAGCGGGTGGGCGCGCACGCCCGCGGCCCACACCACCGTCGCGGCCGGAACGTGGCGGCCGTCGGCCAACTCGACACCTTCGGCGGTGACCCGGGCGACGCCGGTGCCGAGGATCACCTCGACGCCGCGACGGGCCAGCGTGCGCCGGGCGGCGGCCGACGACTCCTCCGAGAACGTCGCCAGCAGGCGCTCGGCGACGTCGACCAGCACGATCCGGGCGGGACGCAGGTCGAGGTACGGCGCGTCGCGGGCGAGCACCCGCCGATACAACTCGGCGACGCCACCGGCCAGCTCGACCCCGGTCGGGCCCCCGCCGCACACGACCAGGTTCAGTGCGCCGTCGGCGAGCGCGTCAGGCTGGGCGGCGGCCCGCTCGAACTCGTTGAGCACCCTGGTGCGGATGCGTTCGGCATCGGCCAGCGACTTGAGGGGAATCGCGTGTTCGGCCACGCCGGACACGCCGAAGCTGTCGCTGACCGCGCCGGCCGCCAGCACGAGCGTGTCGTAGCCGAGCACGTCGCTGGTGTCGCCTGATGCGACGGTGAGCGTGCGGGCGGCGGCGTCGATCGCGGTGACGGTGCCCATCCGGAAGGTGACGTTGCGGTGGCGACGCACGATGCCACGCACCGGATAGGCGATGTCATCGGCGCCCAGCCCGGCCGTAGCCACCTGGTACAGCAGCGGCTGGAACGTGTGGAAGTTGTGCTGGTCGACCAACACCACGTCGACCGCCTCGCGGCGGAGACCCTTGGCGACGGCCAACCCACCGAACCCCGCTCCGACCACGACGACCCGATGACGCCTCTGCATACTGTCAACCTACCCCGACTTTGTGATCGCGTTCACAAGGTTTTGGCCCGGCTACTCGCTGTACAGCACCTCGAAGCGCTCGAACACCGTGGGCATGTCGGCGTCGAAGACGACTCCGATGGTCGGCAGGTAGCGCTGGAAGTAGCCGGTGTGCGCAGCGAGCCAGTCGGCGCGCGTGCGATCGCCCTCCCCCTCGTCCCACGCGAACGCGTCGTCGACCGAGCTGAGCGGCCCGATACGCACGTCGGTGGTGCGCAGCAGAGCGCGCGCTCGCCCCTGCCCGTCGGTGGCGATCGAGAGCATGCCCACGAACGGCAACGGCTCGCCCGACGACTCATGGTCGGCCAGCGCCCCGGCCGTCGCCCGCTTCGGGCCGTCGACCACCAGGCCGATCAACTCGTCGGCCAGCTCGACGCTGTCGCCGAATGGCTCGACCAGCTCGGGAGCCGGCGTGCCGGACAGCACCACACCGGCGGCGATGGCACGCTCCCAGAACGCGGCGACCTGGGCCTCGTCAGGTTCCGACAGTTCGGTCATTGTGCCCTCCAGGCGGGTGCATCGGGGTCACCGCGCCAGTACCTCAGGCGGCGTTCGGCCTCGTCGGCGGCGACCGGGTCGGTGCGGCCCGCGCGGGCCCGCATCAGCGTGGCGGCGACGTTGCGTAGTTCGCCGAGCGCGATCGCGAGCGGGTCGTCGGCGTACGAGCGGCCGTAGCCCTCGGCGAACCGGTGGTACGTGTCGGGGTCGCCACCCCACCGCTCCGCCCACGTCAGCAACGGTGCGTGGTCCCATGCCGGCGACGCTCGGCACAGCAGGTCCCAGTCGACGAGCAGCGGGCCGCGCGCCGACACCAGCACGTTGCCGGGATGCACATCGCCGTGGCAGACGACAGCGCTGTCGTGAACCGCGTCGGCCCACCAGGCATTGCGTTCGATCGCGGCCTCCAGCCCACGGCGGGCCGAACGGTCGATCTCACCGCCGACGTCAGCAAGCAACGCGGCGAAGTCCCACCACGCGAAGGTGGTCGGGCTGGGCAGCGGGTAATCGCCGGGAACGGACGCGGCCGGCAACTCGTGGACCATCCGTACGGCAGCCCCCACGTCTTCCCACCGAACGGCCTGGCGGGTCTCGCGCACACGCTCCCAACCGGTGACCGCAAACCCGCCGACATCGGCCGCCCAGCCGTCGATCGGCGCCGCGGTGGAGATGCCCGCCGCCACCAACGCCGAGGCGAGCGCGTGCGCCGTCGACGCCGGTGCCGTGGCCCGCCCGACCCGGACGATCACCGGCTCGCCGCGCACCGCGAACAACGCGTTCATCCCCACCCGCAGCAGCTCAGGCTCCCCCGCCACACCCCAACGGTCGAGCGCCGCTCGTGCCGCGTCGAGCGCTGCGCCGACATCGCCCACCGGGCGGTCGACGAACGGCCGCTCGCTCCCCACCCCCGTCACAGGATCTGGATACCGGGGTTGAGGCGGCCGGTGGGGTCGAACTCGTGCTTGATGCGACGGTGGAGTTCGGCGACGGCTGGGTCGACCGGACGCTCGGGAGGCGGGTGCTCGTGGTGGACGATGCCGACGCCCAGCTCGGCCACGAAGCGCCCGGTGCCGGCGAGGCCCCCCAGCTCGCCGGGCGGCAGCGACCAGCGCCCACCCGTCGGCAACTCGGGTGGGTCGTCGGCCGGCTCCAACCCGCACGTCTGCGCCTGGGCGGCGACGTCGTCGGCATTGCCTTCGAGCAACGTCCACACGTACGTGCCGTCCCACAACAGCGACGTCGGCCGGTACAGGGCACGCTGCACGTCGGCCGGCGGCCGGTCGGTGACGTACCACTGCTCGAACGGCGCGCGGGGGCGAGTGCGCAGGATCACCTCGACCAGGAACCCGAGCGTGCCGTGGGCACCGACCATCAGCCGGCACAGGTCGAACCCCGACACGTTCTTCACGGTCGGCCCGCCGGCCTTGACCACCTCGCCGGCGGCGTTCACGTAACGCACCTGGAGGACCGTGTCGCGAACTGGCCCGTAGCCGAGCCGGCGGATGCCGCTGCGGCCGACCGCGAGCGCACCGCCGACGGTGCCGCTCGGCGGGATCGCCACCGCCTGGCCGTGGATCGCCAGCGCCGCGTCGAGCTCGTCGACCGGCGTGCCTGCCCCACACCGCACCGTCATCTCGGCGGGCTGCACGTCGGCCACGCCGACCGGGGCCATGACGGTCCTGACACCGTCGACGGGGCCGCCACGGGTCGCCAACCCGGCGATCGTGACCGGCCCGTCGGGCCCGACCTCGGCCGCGAACTCGTCGATCGATGGGTCTAGATCCACGACTGCTCCGCGACTTCGGCAGGCACCCGGGCTACCTCGGCGCACGTCGCCGGGCTGGGCAGCACCTTGCCGGGGTTGGCCAGCCCGTGCGGGTCGAACGCCCGGCGCAGCGACTCCTGGGCGGCGAGGTCGACCGCCGAGAACATCAGCGGCATGTAGTCGCGCTTCTCCAGCCCGATGCCGTGCTCGCCCGACAGCACACCGCCGGCTGCCACCGAGGCGCGCACGATCTCTTCGCCCGCCTGATGCACGCGCTCGAGCGTGCCCGGCACCCGGGCGTCGAACAGCAGCAACGGGTGCAGATTGCCGTCGCCGGCATGGAACACGTTGGGCACTTGGAGGTCGTGCCGCTGGGCGATCTCGTAGACCTGCCGGAGCACGCCGGGCAGGGCGGCCCGCGGTACCACCGTGTCGTGCAGGTAGTAGTCGGGCTGGATCCGGGCAATCGCCCCGAACGCCGACTTGCGGCCCTTCCACAGCAGCATCCGCTCGGCCTCGTCGGCGGCCACCCGCACCGTGCGTACCCCGTGGGCGCGGGCGATCTCGACGATCCGCTCGGTGTCGGCGGCCAGCCCGTGCGGCAGGCCGGTGACCTCGACCAGCAGCGCCGCCGCGGCGTCGACCGGCAGGCCGGCGTGGATGTACGCCTCGACGGCCTGGAGACACAGGTTGTCCATCATCTCCAAGGCGGCAGGCACGATGCCGGCGGCGATGATGCCGCTCACGGTCTCGGCGCCGTCCTCGACGGTGGCGAAGTCGAACAGCATCGTGGTGACCGCCGGGGCGTTGGGGGTCAGGCGCACGCAGACCTCGGTGGCGATGCCGAGCATGCCCTCACTCCCGACGAACACGCCGCGCAGGTCGTAGCCGTCGGGCTCGGGGTCGTCACCGCCGAGCACGGTCAGCGTGCCGTCGGGCAGCACCACCTTGAGGGCCATGATGTGGGCGGCCGTCACTCCGTCGGCCAGGCAATGCGGCCCGCCGGCGTTGTTGGCCACGTTGCCGCCGATCGAGCAGGTCTGCTGGCTCGACGGATCGGGCGCGAAGTGCAGCCCGTGCCCGGCGAGTTGGCGTGACAGGTCGAGGTTGAGCATGCCGGGTTGCACCCATGCCCGGCGGTTGACGGGGTCGACCGACAGCAGCCGGTTGAGGCGGGTGGTGACGACGACAATCGCCCCGTCCGGCGGCACCGCCCCGCCGGCCAGCCCGGTGCCCGAGCCACGCGCCACGAACGGCACCCGATGCCGATCGGCGATCGCCACACACGCCTGCACTTGTTCGGTGCTTTCGGGCAGGCACACCACCGCCGCCGCCCCGTACATGTTCGAGGCGTCGCGCCGGTACAGGCCGAGCTCGGTGGGGCCGGTGCGCACGTTCGCCGCACCGAGCGCAGCGCGCAACTCGGCGAGCGTGGCGGCCCCGATCACTTGCGCTTGAGCACGTACACCCGGCCGCTGTCGACCGGTTGGCCGTCGACGAGCAGCTGGTCGCCCGGGTCGAGCTGCTGGTCGAGGGCGACGACCTGGTGGTCGCGGCGAGCGCGCAACTCGGCTTCGCGGGCCTTCATCGCCGCCCGGCCCTCGCGCACCGCCCCGGCCACGTTGTTGCCGGCCTTCTTCGCCAGCGTCGCCGGGTTGAGCTTGGCCGCCGTGCGCTTGGCTCGCTTCGATACGGCCTGCTTGGCGTAGCCCGCGCCCGCGGCGCCCGCCACTGCCCCACCGACGAACCACGTGACCCGCTTCATCATCGACTTCCACTCCTTCGTTGTGGCCGCTCGGAGGCGATGTGGACCACCTCGGCACCGGCCGACTTGCTGCCGCGCAAGCGTTGTACGACGCGGCGGGTGCCGGTGGCCACACCGGCCGCCTTGATGACAGGTGCCGAGAACACGCGGCGAGCGGCACGGCCGGACCCCTCGACCGCCTGGCTCACCGCTTCGGCCGAGCCGAGCACACGGTCGAAGCGTTCGAGGTCGTGCCGCGACGTGTCGGCGGCCTGGCGCAGGTCGGCGAGCAAGGGACGAGTCTCGGTGCGTAGCTCGGCGACCTCACGGCGCAGCTCGCGGAGCATGTCGTGCACACGCAACAGCACCACCACCAGGGCCGTGAACCCGAGCGCGCACAGGACCGCGGCAAGCGTGACGGCAAGGTCGCCAGCGGACATGCGCGTCAGGGTACCCGCCCGCAGGGGATCAATCTTGGCTGGGTCGGCGTTCGCCGAGCCGCTCGGCGACGGCCGCCTCGGCGCCGTGGTCGCTGGGCTCGTAGAAGCGACGGTCGCCGAGCGTTTCGGGCAGGTAGCGCTGGTCGACCCAGCCGCCCGGGTGGTCGTGCGGGTACTGGTAGCCGGCGCCGTGGCCGATCTGCTTGGCGCCCGAGTAGTGCGCATCGCGAAGGTGTGCCGGAACCTCGCCGAGCAGCCCGTCGCGTACGGCCGCCCGGGCATCCCAGATCGCCAGCGCCGAGCGGTTCGACTTCGGTGCGGTGGCGCAGTGGATCACGGCCTGGGCCAGGTTGAGTTGCGCCTCGGGCAACCCGACGTGCTCGACCGCGTGGGCCGCGGCGACGGCCACCTGGAGCGCTTGCGGGTCGGCCATGCCGACGTCCTCGCTGGCGAAGATCACGATCCGGCGGGCGATGAAGCGGGCGTCCTCGCCCGCTTCGAGCATCCGCGCCAGCCAGTACACGGCGGCGTCGGCGTCGGAGCCGCGCATCGACTTGATGAACGCGCTGACGACGTCGTAGTGGTCGTCGCGGCCGTAGCGCAGGGCGCTCGTGCCGAGCGCCGCTTCGGCGTGGTCGACCCCCACCTCGCCGGGGTGGGCCAACGCGCACGCCACCTCGAGCGCGGTCAGCACCTGGCGCCCGTCGCCGCCGGCGCGGTCGAGCAGCAGGTCGATCGCCTCGGGCGTGGCCGTGGTCCCTTCAGCCCTGAGCCCACGCTCGATCAGCGTGCGGATGGCTTCGGTGCCGAGCGGTTCCAGGCGGAACAGCGTCGAGCGGCTGCGCAGCGGCGGGTTGACCTCGAAGAACGGGTTCTCGGTGGTGGCGCCGATCAGGGTGAGCGTGCCGTCCTCCACCGCCGGCAGCAGGGCGTCCTGCTGGGCCTTGCTGAACCGGTGAATCTCGTCGAGGAACAGAATGGTGCCCTGGTTGCGCTCACCGAGCCGCTGGCGGGCGCGCTCGATCACCTCGCGCACGTCCTTCACGCCTGCGGTCACGGCCGACAGCTGTTCGAATGCCCGTGCGGTCGAGCCGGCGACGGCCAGCGCCAGCGTGGTCTTGCCGGTGCCCGGCGGGCCCCACAAGATCGCGCTGGTCAAGCGGTCGGCCTCGACCAGCCGCCGCAGTGGGCGCCCGGCCCCGACCAGATGCTCCTGACCGACCACGTCGTCGAGCGTGCGCGGCCGTAGCCGTGCGGCGAGCGGGCTGTGCTCGCGCAGCCGTTCCTCGGCGGCGGCCGAGAACAGGTCGCTCATCTCGAACCCTCCAATCGTCGCAGCCGCTCACCGGCGTTACCCCAACCAGTGGCGGTTGCGTCGACGTTCGCCCTGGCGCACCAGCGGTGAAGCCCAGCCTGCGTGGCGCTTGAACGCAGAGCGTTACGGAGCCCGGATTCACCGGGATGGCGGCGAGGAACGAGTCGCCAGATCGGTGGATCCGGGCTCACCTGCCGAGCACCTGTTGGTAGCCGGGGCGGCGGAAGTAGACGACCTGGTCGATCAGGTCGTCGGCGTCCATCCACTTCCAGGCGACGAACTCGATGCCGTCGGGGACCGGTGCGAGCTCGCCGTCGAGCGGCTCGAAGAAGAACCACTTGTGGGCCTGGCCGAGCCGGTCGGCGATCTTGCTCGGTGCCTTCCTGACGGCGACCTCGGGCGGCCACTCGTAGATCGTCCACTGGGGATGCTCGTCGACCAGGCGCACGTGTGCAGGGCCAAGCCCAGTTTCCTCAGCCAACTCGCGCCAGGCCGCGTGGCGCGGCGTCTCACCGTCGTCGATGCCCCCCTGCGGCAACTGCCACGAATCGGGTGTGTCGGCTCGCTCGAACGCCAGCACCGCCCCGTCGTCGCGTCTGACGACGATGATCACTCCGGCGCGAAAGGTCGGCTTGGCCATGACGCCGGAGGGTATCGCGAGGCCGCCCTTGCTGGTGGCTAGGGTCCGCGGCTGTGGAGGCCGCGTGCGTGAGGATTCGCTACAACACGAAGTCGGACCGGATGTCGCTGCTGTGGCGGCTGGCGGTCGACGGCGAGGAGTACCTCGTCGACGCGATCCGAATCAGCGTGCCGGTGCAGACCACCAGCGACTGGATGCCCGAGCTCGGCGAAGTCAAACACCATGTCACCGCGTGGAATGCCACGGTGGAGATCGTCGAGAACGACGACGGCTCGCGGCTGGCGCTCGTCGGCTGACCGGCCGCGTCAGCGGCCGAGCGCGCGCAGGCGGTCGCGGACGTCGGCAAAGTCAGCGTCGACCGCAGCAACCTGACGGAACCAGCGGCTGGCGGCCACCGCGTCACCGGCCCGGTCGTGAAGGTCGGCGAGCACGTACCACTGGCGCAGGTGATGCTCGCGGACTCGCTTCGGCGCCTTCTCCGAGCCGAGCAGGAGCTTGATCGCGCCCTTCAGGTCGCCCCGGTCGGCCATCGCCCCGGCGACGACGATGCGACCTTCGGTCATCGTCTCGTGCTCGGGCGAGGCAGCCTTGAGGTCACGCCAGACCGCCTCGACGTCGAGCCAGTGGCGCTGCGCTCGGTAGCAGTCGATCAGTGGCGGCAGCAGCGTGGGGTCCGGCCGCAGCTGGCGGGCCAGCTCGAGCGAGCCGGCCGCCTGCTTCCAACGGCCCATCCGGTAGCACGCGAGACCGTGCACCTCGTGAACCGAGGCGACGGTCGGGAGTTCCTTGGCCAGCGCGTACGTGATCCGGCGCGCCTCGTCGAACCGTTCGCGGTCGAGCGCATGGCTAGCCATCGCCAGCCGTTCCGACAGCCGCTTGGCGCGGGCCGGGTCGAGCGCAGCATGAATCTCGGCCACGACCTCGGGGTCGATCTCGACCTGCCGGTCGCCGCGTTGCCGGCGTGCGCTACCCGCTCGTGAGGTGGCAGCCTCGGCCTCGCTGCGCAGCGAGTCGCCGTCGACCGGGCCGGCGTCGACCCACTCGTCGACCTGGCGGGCCTCGATCTTGGCTTGCTCGGCCTCGGGGCTGGTCGGTGTGCGGCGTGGGCCGCGGGTGGCCCGCACCTCGTCGGCGCGGCGCTGCGCCGCCGAGCGTAGGTCGGGGCCCGGTTCCGGGGCACCACGGCGCCCAGGCCCTCCGGGTCGCCCGCCCGGCCGGCCCGACCGTGAACCGCCCGCGGGGCGGCCCGAGCGCGCCCCGTCACCGTCACGGGATGGGCGCGGGCCACGGCTGGGGCGCTCGCCGTCGGATGTACGGCGGGGCCCGCCACTACGCCCAGCGTTCGGACGCGATGAACCCGGGCGCGACGAGCCGCTGGAGCGGGGTCCGCCTGGCCGGCCAGCGCCGCCGCGCTTGGCAGGGCCGCCGCCGGGACGGCGCGGGCGGCTGGAACGGTCGTCAGGCATGGCCAACCATGCTACGACCGAAAACCGACGCGACGGCCGAAAACGACGAAGAGCACCAGCCCGGTTGGGGCTGGTGCTCTTCGAGCGAAAAATCCGGCGGCGTCCTACTCTCCCAGGGGATCTCTCCCCAAGTACCATCGGCGCTGAGAGGCTTAACTTCCGTGTTCGGGATGGGAACGGGTGTGACCCTCTCGCTATGGCCACCGGAAATCAGTTGTCAACTCGGGTGTACCCCCGAGGACTCCAGAGCAAGCACGAACGTTTTGTGTAAAAATCCAAGCCCTCGGCCGATTAGTACCGGTCGGCTGAGCACGTTGCCGTGCTTACACCTCCGGCCTATCAACGTGGTGGTCTCGCCACGGGCCTTACTGCGTTGACCGCATGGGAACACTCATCTTCGAACGGGTTTCCCACTTAGATGCTTTCAGCGGTTATCCCTTCCGGAGGTGGCTAATCTGCCGTGCCCTTGGCAGGACAACAGACACACCAGAGCTCCGTCCGTCCCGGTCCTCTCGTACTAGGGACAGCCTTCGTCAATGTTCCTTCGGCTGCGGAGGATAGGGACCGAACTGTCTCACGACGTTCTGAACCCAGCTCGCGTACCGCTTTAATGGGCGAACAGCCCAACCCTTGGGACCTGCTTCAGCCCCAGGATGCGATGAGCCGACATCGAGGTGCCAAACCTT
>Ga0182745_1000363_pt1 | contig 53343 bp, 49 predicted proteins | sample eDN3rd30CKraftBY_FD_128523 | JGI IMG/M metagenome (GOLD analysis project Ga0182745, IMG submission 128523) | Enriched backyard soil microbial communities from Emeryville, California, USA - eDNA 3rd pass 30_C Kraft BY (version 2) (version 2) | ecosystem: Environmental > Terrestrial > Soil >... | reverse complement strand
GCCAACTTCCGCGCCGGCCAGCCCGACCTCGACGAGCGCATCGCCTTCGCCACGAAGGAGGGCATCGGGCTGTTCTCGTTCGCCGGGGCACCGACCAGAGACGCCATCGCCAAGATCCACGACGCCGGCGGCCTCGTCATGCCCACGGTCGGCGCCCGGCGCCACGCCGAGAAGATGGCCGAGTGGGGCGTCGACGCGGTCATCGCCCAAGGCGGCGAGGGAGGCGGCCACACCGGCTCGGTGCCCACGTCGCTCCTCCTGCCCCAGGTGGTGGAGGCGGTCGGCTCGCAGATCCCGGTGGTCGGCGCCGGCGGCTTCCACTCCGGTCAGGGTCTCGTCGCGGCGCTGGCGTACGGCGCCGACGGCATCGCCATGGGAACCCGCTTCCTCCTGACGCAGGAGAGCCGGGTGCCGGAGTCGATCAAGGGCGACTACACGAAGGCGACGGTGTTCGACACCGTCGTCACCACCGCGCTCGACGGCGCTCCGCAGCGGGTGATCCGCACCGAGCTCATCGACGGCTTGGAGAAGGCGTCGATCGTCACCCGCATGCCCAAGGCGGCGTTGAAGGCACTCGAGTTCCGCAAGCAGACCGGCACGTCGCTCAAGGAGCTGTGGGCCGAAGGCATGGCGATGCGCAAGAGCCAGGACCTCACCTGGGCCCAGCTGGCCATGGCCGCCAACGCCCCGATGCTGATCAAGACGGCGCTCGTCGACGGCGATGCCTCGGTCGGCGTGCTCCCCACCGGCCAGGTCACCGGCGTCATCGACGACCTCCCCACGGTGGCTGATCTCCTTGAGCAGATCGTCGCCGACGCACGAGCCACCCTCACCCGCCTCGGCGCCTGAACCCGTCCTCGCTCGGCGGGAGGGGTGGGTGCAGGAGCCGCTGGTGGGCGACGGTCGGTGCACTCGCCCCGGGACGGGGCCCGCGTGGTCCGGTTCCTGGATCTGACGGGGTGTCAGATACGCTCGCTCGCCGTATGGACCTGACCTGGAGCGCTGACGAGGAAGCCTTCCGCGCCGAGGTGCGGGCGTGGCTGGAGACCGAGCTGGCGTCGTGGCGCACCCGCCACGACGACCGGATCCTGAGCGGCGATACGACGGAGGGCTTCGCCCAGCACCTCGACTGGGAGCGGACCCTGTTCGCCTCCCGGTACGCGGTGGTGTCGTGGCCCGAGGAGCTCGGCGGGCGCGGGGCCAGCCGGTGGCAGTGGCTCATCTTCGAGGAGGAGTACTACCGGGCGGGCGGCCCTCAGCGGGTCACCCAGAACGGCATCTTCCTGCTGGCGCCGACGGTCTTCGAGTTCGGAAACGAGGAGCAGCAGGCCCACATCCTCCCCCGCATGGCCGGCGCCCTGGACCTGTGGTGCCAGGGCTGGTCCGAGCCCAACGCGGGGTCCGACCTGGCCAGCCTCACCTGCAAGGCCACCCGCGACGACGAGCGCGGCGGCTGGGTGCTCGACGGCCAGAAGACCTGGACCACCCGTGGCGCCTTCTGCAGCCACCTGTTCGGCCTCTTCCGGACCGACCCGGAGAGCGAGCGCCACAAGGGCCTCACCTACCTGCTGGTCCCGCTCGACATCGAGGGCATCACGGTCCGGGGCTTCGGCCGGCTCGACGGCGACGAGGGCTTCGCCGAGGTGTTCTTCGACGGCGCCTTCCTCCCCGACGACGCCATCCCCGGCGGCGTGGTGCTGGGCGGCATCGGCCAGGGGTGGTCGGTCGCCATGGCCACCACATCGTCCGAGCGGGGCCTCACCCTGCGTGCGCCGGGGCGGTTCACCGCCACGGCCGACCGCCTCGTCGACCTCTACCGGGATCGGGCCAAGGCAGCAGGGCCCGACGGCATCGACCCCGGCCTGCGAGACCGGGTCGTGGAGGGCTGGATGGAGGCCGAGGCCTACCGGCTCCAGACGCTCCAGACGGTCACCGATGACGCCGAGGGGCGCAGCGCCGGTGCCGCCAGCAGCTTCGTGAAGCTGTGGTGGTCCGAGCTCGACGTGAAGCTCAACGAGACCGCGCTCGACATCTTGGGCCCCGAGGCCGAGCTCGACGGGCCGTGGAGCAAGGGCTTCCAGTTCGCCCTCTCCGGCCCCATCTACGCGGGCACCAACGAGATCCAGCGCAACATCGCCGCCGAGCGCGTCCTCGGCCTGCCGAGGAAGTAGGGCGACGACGATGAGGTTTGCCTTCACCGACGACCAGCTGGCCTTCCGCGACGCGGTGGCCGACCTCTTGGCCAAGGAGTGCCCGCCCGAGGTCGTGCGCGCCGCGTGGCCCGACGGCACCGACGCCCACGGTGCCCGCAAGGGCGAAGGCGCCCGTGCCGACGCCGACCGCGTCGCCAAGGTGTGGACCGATCTGGCCGAGATGGGGGTCCTCGGCATCGGGGTGTCCGAGGCCAGCGGCGGCCTGGGCCTGGCCGAAGACGATTGGGTCCTGCTCGCCGAGGAGACCGGGTACGCGGCGCTCCCGCACCCGTTCGTGGAGACCGCCTGCGTGGTGGCCCCGCTGCTCGACGACACCGACGACCCCCACGGCGTGCTGGCCGACCTGCTCGACGGCTCCCGCCAGGCGGGCGCGGTGCCGCTCACCAGCGCGCTCGTCCCGTGGGGCGACACCGTGACCTACCTGGTCAGCATCGACCGCGGCCGCGGCGGCGAGGCCGGTTGGGTGGCGCGCCGGATCGAGGGCGGCCTGGCGGTGGGCGACACCGACGAGCGGCGCCGCACGCTGGTCGATGCCGTCGATGCCGGCCGCCGGGTCGTGAAGCTCGGCGCGTGGCAGGCGGACCAGGGCTTCGCCATGGGCACCATCGCCGAGCGGGCGTTCGACCGGGGCGCGCTCGGCACCGCCGCCCAGCTCGTGGGCCTCGGTCGGCGCCTGCTCGACCTCACGGTGGCCTACGCGATCGAGCGCAAGCAGTTCGGCGTCGCCATCGGGACGCAGCAGGCGGTCAAGCACCATCTGGCCACGGCGGCCATGAAGCTGCGCTTCGCGGCCCCGGTCGTCTACGCCGCCGCGTGGGAGCTGAGCACGGGCGCCCCCACCGCCAGCCGCACGGTGTCGACGGCCAAGGCCCTCGCCTCCGACGCCGCCCGCTTCACGGCCGCGCAGGCCCTCCAGTGCCACGGTGCCATCGGCTACACGGTCGAGTACGACCTCCACCTGTACCTCAAGCGGGCCGAGGCGCTCAGCCGCACCTGGGGCGATGCCGCCTGGCACCGCCGCCGCGTCGCCGCCGCCCTGGGCATCTGACCGGGCTCGGCTCCGACCGGGTCGACGGGTCCGACGACGAGAACGGTGCCGACGCTCGCTTGGCCGGGTTTTCTGACGGGGCGTTAGATTCGGGGCATGCCTGAGGCCTACATCGTCGACGCCGTCCGCACGCCTGTCGGGAAGCGGGGTGGCTCGCTCAGCGGCGTGCACCCGGCCGACCTGGGCGCTGCTTCGATCAAGGCGCTCCTCGAGCGCACCGCCATCGACCCGGGAGCGGTCGAGGACGTCATCTTCGGCAACGTCGACTCGGTCGGCGGCCAGGCGGGCGACATCGCCCGCACCTGCTGGCTGGTGGCCGGTGGCCCCGAGCACGTGCCGGGCACCACGGTGGACCGCCAGTGCGGTTCGGCCCAGCAGGCCGTCCACTTCGCCGCCCAGGCCGTGATGGCCGGCGTCAACGACCTGGTCGTCGCCGGTGGCGTCCAGCAGATGAGCCAGATCCCGATCAGCTCGGCCATGACCTGTGCCACCGAGCTGGGCTTCCCCGACCCGTTCACCACCTCGCCCGGCTGGGTCGAGCGCTACGGGCCGAACGAGGTCAGCCAGTTCACCGGCGCCGAGATGATCGCCGAGAAGTGGGAGCTGACCCGGGAGGAGATGGAGGACTTCGCCATCGAGTCCCACACCCGGGCGCTCAAGGCCCAGGCCGACGGCCGCTTCGAGGCCGAGATCGCGCCGCTGAACGGCCTGACCTCCGACGAGGGCCCCCGGGAGCCGAACGTCGAGAAGATCCGCTCGCTGCGCACCCTGGTGGAGGGCGGCCGGCTCACGGCCGCGGTGGCCAGCCAGATCAGCGACGCCTCGGCGTCGGTCCTCATCGCCAGCGAGCAGGCGGTGAAGGATCACGGCCTCACCCCCCGGGCCCGCATCCACCACATGAGCGTCCGCGGCGACGACCCGATCTTCATGCTCACCGCGCCGATCCCGGCCACGAAGCACGCGCTCGACAAGACCGGCCTGACCATGGACGACATCGACACGGTCGAGATCAACGAGGCGTTCGCCTCCGTGGTGCTGGCGTGGGCGAAGGAGCTCCACCCGGACATGGCCAAGGTCAACCCGAACGGCGGCGCCATCGCCCTGGGCCACCCGCTCGGCGCCACCGGCGCCCGGCTGATGACCACGATGCTCAACCACCTCGAGCAGACCGGTGGCCGCTACGGCCTCCAGACGATGTGCGAGGGCGGCGGTCAGGCCAACGTGACCATCATCGAGCGCCTGGGCTGACCGTCGCCGGCACGCGCCGACGTGTCGACGGGCTCAGCGATCGGTGGCGGTGCCGATGTCTTGGAGCTCGGGCCGGCCGCGGTAGCCCCGGACCAGGGCGCCGACGCCGCCGATGCCGATCACGATCCCGGCCACCAGCGCGCCCGTTCCGATGTAGCGGGTGGCCCGGTGGGTGCGGGCGACGGCGTAGAAGCTGCCGAGGTCGCCGCGCTCCCACTCGCAGAGGACGGTGGTCGACCCGCCTCGTCCCTCGAAGTCGGTGGCGAACACGCCGATCGAGTTGCTGGTGCGGACCTCGGCCGAGCTCGGGTCGAGCGACTCGGTGGTGCCGTCGGGGTGTCGGACCTCGCATCCGAGCTGGGAGATGCGGTCCTCGACGAAGTCGCCGGTGGTCGGTTCGGGGATCAGGGTGATCGCGTAGGTCGTGCCGTCATCCGCGTCGAAGGTCACGGGGTTGCCGACCTTCGCCCGCCCCTTCGCCGCCGCCACCTGGAGGGCCTGGCTCCCGAAGCCGACCGCGGCGCCGATCACCACGAGCACGATCCCGATCCCGACCGCGGCCCATCCGAGGCGCAGGGTGCGCTCGTTGCGCACGGTGACGATGCGCCGGGTCGGCACCGGGACGGTGGCGGATTCGGGGCTCGGCGGGTCGGTGTCTCGGGTCGGTCCGGGGGTCGGGTCGGTCATCGGCGCTTGCGCTCCGCCTCGAACGCCTCGCCGAACGCAGCGCCGAGCCGCCAGTCGGTGCGGATGGCGGCCTGCCAGGCGGCGCTGGCCGAGGCCCACGTCCCCATCGGGACGCCTTTGGCGGCGGCGTAGGCGTCGAGCTCCGCCGGCTTCACCCGGTCCCGCTGGAGGCCGGCCTCGACCGCCACGTAGGTCGCCAGGTCGATCCCGCCGTGCACCGCGCCGCCGGCGGCCGCGGCGGCGACGGCTTCGTCGACCGAGCGTCCGTCCAACAGGTCGGCCCCCGCCCCCGCCACGGCGTCGGTGTCGGTGTCGGCGTTGCGGGGACGCGCCGGAGGCCGGCCGAGGCCCGGATCGGCGTTGGCCGCCGCCGCCCAGTCGATCACCGGCTTGTCGAGGCGCTTGAGGACCACGAACCCCGGTGCTACGAGCCCGACCTGGATCAGGTGGCTGGCGTAGAAGGGCACGGCCAGGCCCTTGATCTCGGTCTCGTACGGCTCGGTGCCGGGAAGCTCGACGGTCACCGTGGCAGTCAGGCGGATCGCCATGGCGCCGAGGTAGGAGCGCTCCTCGAGCCCGGTGACCGTGATGGTGACGGGCTCGCCCTGCTTGCGGGCGGTGGCGAGGGGCTTCTCCTCGTCGACGATGCCGGGCCTGGGTGGCTCCTGCAGCGCCTTGAACCGGTAGGTCTCGTTCGTGCCGTCGAAGCCCTGGCGCCGTCCGGTGGCGGCCCAGTCGATGGCACCGGCACCGCCCAGCAGGGCGAGGTCGACCTCCATGCCGAGGCGCACGACGTCGTCGGGGATGAGGACCTGGCGGATGCCGTTCGTGCCGCCGGCGTGCTCGACGGCGTACTCGTCGACCCGGCGGTCCGAGTCGCCATCGGACACGGAGCGCACGCGGATGCCCGTGACGCGGCCTGTGGTCGCCGACCCCTTCGCCAGGATCTTGTCGGCCGACGGCCCACCGAACAGCGCCATGGCGGACATGTTGCCGCGTCTTGGCTGGACGTGCGTCCGATGTGCGGCCCCGGGCGGCGCGATGCTGCGACCCGGACCCGCGAGGAGGTGGTGGCGCACGATGCCCGCAGCCGCGCGGCCTTCCCCGACCAGCGCCACGAGAACGTCGGCCACGGCGCCCTCCTCGCCGCCCGCTGACCGCTGGAGGACGCGGGCGCGAGCCGGCGAAGCGGAGCAGACTGCGGACATGGCAGCGGATGCGGGTGAGGACGAAGCAGCGGCAGGGACGCGGTCGGGGGCGGGGGTGCCGATGCCGTCGGACGTGTTCCGCTGGGGCATGGCGCTCACCGGTGAGGCGATGCGCCTGCCCCGCACGGCGGCGAAGGCTCGCGAGGTCGTGGTCGTGCTGCCCGAGCAGCTGGCCGAGCTGATCGCCGCGCTCGATCGCTTCACCGAGCTGCTCGACACCAGCCTCGGCGAGGTGCGCGACGCGGTGAGCGACGTGGGAGGCCGGCTCGACAAGCTCCAGGTCTCGATCGACGGCCTGGCTGGCGAGCTCAGCTCCACGGCCGCCGGCCTCGATCAGGCGCTTCCGCTCGTGTCCGACGTGGTGGTCCGCCTCGACGAGCGGGTCGAGCGCATGGACGACCTGCTGACGCAGGTGAGCGGTTCGGTGGTGGGCACCATCAACGCCGTTCCCGGCCTCCGCCGTGTCACCCGCCGCAACAAGGCCGCCGCCGACGAGCCATCGAGCTGACGGTGGAGCGCCCCTTCCGCTGGTCGACTCGGCGAGGCGACGGCCCCGTCGCGTGACCAGCCCGGTGGCTCAGCCCCAGTTGGCGTTGCTGGTGAGGCAGAAGGGGTGGCCGCTCGGGTCCAGCAGGACGCGCCAGGTCTCGCCGGGCTGCTCGTCGGGGAGGGTGGCGCCCAGCTCGACGCAGCGGGTGGCGGCGGCATCGAGGTCGTCCACGCCGAGGTCGAAGTGGAACTGCTTGGTCCCGTGCTCGTTCGGCCAGGTGGGCGGCTCGTGGTCGCCGAGGGTGCCGAAGCCGAGCGCGGCGCCGTCGGGGCCCTTGAGCATGGCGTACTCGTCTTGCTCGTGGGCGACGTCCCAGCCCAGCACGGCCGCCCAGAACGCGGCGTCCCGGCGGGCGTCGGAGCTGTCGAGGGTGACCATCTTCAGCGAGGCGATGGACATGGGGCGGCCTTTCGTCGGCGGATCGGAGGAGGGCCCAGCGTGCTTACGCTGGGCCGGTGGCCGCTAGGACAAACGCGACAGGCGCGACCGCCTCGACGGCGGGGATCCTCCGGCCCGACGAGTTCGCCCGCCACGCGGAGCTCTCCCGGTCGCCGGCGGGGGCCGAGGTGGCGCACTGGGTGGAGAACCACTGGGCGCTGCGCTGGAACCTGCCCGAGGGCCGGTCCTTCGCCAGCCAGGTGCTCCCGCACCCGACCTGCTCGCTGACCGTCGAGCTCGGCACCCACCCGAGGCCCGAGGTCCCGCCGGGCGAGGTGGTCGTGGTGACCGGCGTGGTGACCCGGCGCTTCGACGTCGACGTGCAGGGGTCGGGCCGCGTCGCGGGCGTGCGCTTCCGGCCCGGTGGGCTCGCCGCGCTCACCGGCTGCGATGCCAGCGAGTGGACCGACACCGTGGTCCCGGCCCGGACGGTCCTCCCGGCGACGACGTGCGGGGTCCTGGCCGACCCGGCCCTGGCCGAAGAGCCGGCCTCGTGGGCGGGGGCCGCGGAAGCCGCACTGCTCGAACGGGCCGATGGCCGGACCGACCCGCGCTACGACGAGCTGCTCGGCATCGTCGCCGACATGCTCGGGGACCGGACGCTGGTGACCGTCGCCGAGGTGGGCCAGCGCCACGGGCTGTCGGCCCGCAGCCTCCAGCGCCTCTTCACCCGCTACGTCGGGATCGGACCGAAGCGGGTCCTCGCCCGCTACCGGATGCACGACGCCGTCACCGAGATCGACGATGGCTTCGATGGCCCGCTGCTGGACCTGGCCATCCGCTACGGCTGGTACGACCAGGCTCACTTCACGCGGGACTTCACGGCGCTCGTGGGCGTGGCTCCCGGCGCCTACCGGCACGAGCGATCGGCCATGGCCGCCCGGTAGCCGGTGAGGTGTTGCCGGAGGTACGAGGCGGCCGCTCCGGGCGGATGAGGCCTCGTTCGGCCGCACACCAGCCGGGCCAGGTCGCGCGACGGGTGGGTCGGCCGCCAGTAGGGTCCGGACCCGGGGCGCTGGGAGCGGAGCCCCGGGCTGGAGGACCACATGACCGAGAACGAATCGACCGATGAGCCGATCCCGGGCTGGCCCAGCCCGCCGGTCACGGGGTCCGAGGGAGCACCGCACGATCCCACGGTGCCGGGCTCGCCGTTCCCGGTGCCGCCCCCGGCCGCGCCGGGCGCGTACCCGCCCCCGAACGTCCCGCCCCCGCCCGCGAGCTACGTGCCGCCGAGCGGCTACCCGCCCCCGAACGTCCCGCCCGCACCGGGGAGCTACGGCGGCGGGTACGCCCCGCCGGCCGGCTACGGCTACGGCCCGCCCGGGGCCTACGGCGGCTACGCACCCCGCGACCACCCGCAGGGCACCACGGTCCTGGTCCTCGGCATCGTGAGCTGGGTCATCTGCGGCCTCTGCGCCCCGTTCGCCTGGGTGATGGGCAACAACGCGCTGCGCGAGATCGATCGCAACCCGGCGGCGTACTCGAACCGCGGTGCGGTCCAGGCGGGGCGGATCCTCGGGATGATCTACACGATCCTCATGCTGCTCGGGCTGGCCTTCATCGTCGTCATCATCGTGATCGGGGCCTTCGCCGGCACCACGTCGAGCTAGCGCCCGCCGGCCTGGCGGGTCACCTGCTGGAGGTGGAAGAGGGCGATCGCGGCGGCCGTCGCCACGTTGAGCGAGTCGACGTCGTCCGCCATGGGGATCGACGCCCGGTGCGTGGCGACGGCGATGGAGCGGGCATCGAGGCCCGGCCCCTCCGCGCCGACGAGCACGGCGACCGGACCGGGCCCGAGCGCGGTCCGGTCCAGATCCACGAGTCGGTCGGGGGCGGACGGGACGAGGGCGACCGTCGCGACCCCGGCGTCGTGCAGGTCGTCGACCGACGCCATGGTCGAGGTCGGCACCGCCAGCACGTTGCCCTGCGAGACGCGCACGGACCGCCGGTAGAAGGGGTCGGCGCAGGTCGGGCCGAGCACGACCCCGGCGCACCCGAACGCTGCCGCGCTGCGGTAGAGGGCGCCCAGGTTCTCGTGATCGTTCAGGCCCTCGGCGGCGATCAGCAGTTGCGGCTGGTCGGCCTCGACGAGATCGGCCAGTGCGATCGGAGCCCGGCGGTCGACCGACGCGAGGGCGCCGCGGTGGATGTCGAAGCCCACGACGTGGCGCAGCACCTCCTCGGACGCGACCGCCACCGGGATGTCCCGGCCGCTGAGGAGCCGTTCGAGGCGTTCGGCCACGCGGGGGAGGAGCGCCAGCCCGCGCACCGGCCATGCCGGCAGGGCGAGCAGCCGCTCGATGGCCACGATGCCCTCGACCACGAAGTAACCGCCCCTGCGCTCGATCCGGCGGCGCTGCTCGGGGTCGTTCAGCGCGGCGAAGTCGGCGAGGAGCGGGTCCGCGGGATCGTCGACGTGGTGCACTCAGCGAGCTTCGCGCTCGTAGGCGGTGCCGAGCGCCGCCGGCGCACCGACGCGCCGTCGCGCCCAGCCCGTCGACACGAAGACGAGGACGATGATCGTCATCAGGTAGGGGAGCGAGTCGAGCAGCTGCGTCGGCACCTGCACGTTGCGGGCCTGGAGCGTGAGGCTGAGGCTCGAGAAGGCGCCGAACAGGTAGGCGCCGACCAGGATCAGCTCCGGGCGCCAGAAGCCGAAGATCACGAGGGCCAGGGCGATCCAGCCCCGGCCGCCGGTCACGCCGTCGGACCACAGCGGGATGATGGCGAGCGGGAAGAAGGCGCCGCCGAGACCGGCGAGCGTGCCGCCCACCACCGTGTGCACGTAGCGGCAGCGGTTCACGTCGATGCCCATGGCGTCGGCCGTGGCCGGTGACTCGCCGACCGCCCGCAGGTGCAGGCCCGACCGGGTGCGGAACAGGTACCACCACAGGGCGCCGACCAGGACCCACGAGGAGTAGGTCAAGACGTTCTGGTGGAACAGGAGCGGGCCGACGACCGGCGTGTCGGCCAGGCCGCCGACGTCGAGCAGGTCGAGCCGGTGGGGGACCGGCCCCGACGCCACGTCCCACGTGCTGGCCAGGTACGACGACAGCCCGGCGGCGCCAGCGAGGATCGTGATGGCCAGGCCGGAGACGATCTGCTCCACCCGGAACGTGATCACCAGCACGGCGTGGAGCAGCGCGGTGAGACCGCCCACGACCATGGCGGCGAGCAGGGCTTCGAGCACGACGAGCCAGCCCGGTCCGGAGCCGTGGATCGACGTCCAGGCCGCCGCCACCGCGCCCATGAGCATCATCCCCTCGACACCGAGGTTCAAGATGCCGGAGCGCTCGGTGAGCATCTCGCCCAGCGCGGCGAGCAGGAGCGGCGTGCCGTAGAAGATCGCCGAGATGGCGATGATCACGAACAGGTTGTCGTTGACGCCGTGGCCGGGAGCCAGCGACTCCACGGGGCCGGCGGCCTCGGGGGTGACCTGGGCGAGGAGGCCGGTGAGCCAGACGGCGGCGGCGATCACGCGGTCACCGCCGCGGGTGCCGGCTCGACCGGTGCGGCCGGGTCCGCGTGCTCGGTGGCGACCCGGCGGACGCGGTACCGGGCGAACAGCTCACCGGCCAGGGTGAACACGAGCAGCAGGCCCTGCAGCGTGCCGACGAGGCCGGCGGGGAAGTCGGGGCCCTGCAGAGCTCGGCCGGCGTTGGCCAGCCCGCCCATGAGGATGGCCACGAAGACCACGGCGATCGGGTTGAGCCGGGCGAGGGCGGCCACGACGATGCCGGCGTAGCCGTACCCGGCCTGCTGGAGCGCCTTCGGGTCGAGGATGTAGCGGGTGTCGCCCACGTCGCTGGCCCCGCCGATGCCGGCGACGGCGCCCGACAGGGCCATCAGCCCGAAGATCGTGCGCTTGGTGTGCATGCCGGCGTAGCGGGCGGCCCGGGGCTCGTCGCCGATGACCTTGACCTGGAACCCGAACCGGGTGCTGCGGAAGAGCACGAAGAGGCCGACCGCGATGGCCGTGCCGAGGAAGAAGCCGAAGCCGACGGTGAAGTTGCCGAAGTCGACCGACGGCCAGTGGGCGCCCGCGGCGAGGGGCCTGCCCTGCGGGAACATCGCTCCGGTGCCGTCGAGCTTGCGCCAGTAGCTCTTCGAGCCGAACACCAGGTAGGTGGCCAAGTTGGCGGCCACGTAGTTGAGCATCAGCGTGGTGATGATCTCGTTGGTGTTGGCCCAGGCGCGCAGAGCGCCGGCGATCGCCGCCCACACCGCGCCGCACGCCGCGCCGGCGAGCACCATGGCGATGACCGTGACGGCGAGCGGCCCGTCGCCCAGCGCCAGGCCGGCGGCCGACGCGCCGATGGCGCCCATGATGAGCTGGCCCTCGCCGCCGATGTTGAAGACCCGCATGCGGAAGGCGACCGCGGCGCACAGGCCGGTGAAGAGGAGCGGGGTGGCGGCCACGAGCGTGGCGGTGAACGCGCCCTGCGAGGTGAAGCCGCGCTCGAGCAGCAGCTGGTAGGTCTCGAGGGCGTCGTGGCCGGTGAACGTGAGCAGCAGGCCGCCGGCGAGCAGCGCGGCCAGCACCGAGCCGACCGGGACCGCGGCCTTCAGCCACCCCGGCTGGTCGACCCGGCGTTCGAGGCGGATCATGCGGCATCACCGGTCAGGTGGCTCGTGTCGCCGCCCATGAGGAGGCCGAGCTCCTCGACGTCGGCGTCGGCCCGGTCGACGACGGCCAGGATGCGGCCCTCGTAGATGACCGCGATGCGGTCCGACAGGCTCAGGATCTCATCGAGGTCCTCGCTGAGGAGCAAGACGCCGACCCCACGGTCGGCGGCCTCGGCCAGCAGGGTGCGCACGGTCTCGATGGCGCCGACGTCGAGCCCGCGGGTGGGCGACGCGGCCACGAGGACCTTGGGGTCCGATGAGAACTCGCGGGCGAGCAGGACCTTCTGCACGTTGCCGCCCGAGAGGACCCGGGTGGGCGTGGCCGGGCCGGGAGCCCGCACGTCGTAGCGCTCCATGAGGTCGACGGCGCGGGTTCGGAAGCGGGAGCGGCGCAGGAACGGACCGGAGCTGAGGGGCGGTCGGCGGTAGGCGGTCAGCGCCAGGTTGTCCTCGATGGACAGCGACGGCGACAGGCCGGTGTGGAGCCGGTCCTCGGGCACGTGGGCCAGGCCGGCGGCGACCGCCTTGCGGGGGTCGGCGCCGGTCAGCTCGGTTCCCGCCACCTCGACGGTGCCGGCGGTCCGTGGCCGCATTCCGGCGATGACCTCGGCGAGCTCGCGCTGGCCGTTGCCGGACACGCCGCACACCCCGAGGACCTCGCGGGCGCGCACCTCGAGGCTCACGCCGTCGAGGGCTGCCTCACCCCGGTCGCCGTCGGCGCGGAGGCCGTCGACGCGGAGGACCACGTCGTCGGCGGGCGCCTGGGCGCGGGGGACGGGGTCGGAACCGAGGTCGATGTCGCGCCCGACCATCAGGCGGGCGAGGTCGCGGCTGGCGGTGCCGGCGACCGGGTGGGTCCCCTCAGACCGCCCGTCGCGCAGCACGGTGACCCGGTCGGCGACGGCGCGGACCTCGTCGAGCTTGTGGGAGATGAAGACCACCGAGCGGCCCTCGGCGGTCATGCGCCGCAGGACCTCGAACAGGGACTCGGACTCCTGCGGGGTGAGCACCGCCGTGGGCTCGTCGAGGATGAGCAGCCGGGCCTCACGGGACAGGGCCTTGATGATCTCGACGCGCTGCTGCTGGCCGACGGAGAGCTGCCAGATGCGGGCGGACGGATCGACCTCGAGGCCGTAGCGCTCGCCCAGCTCGGCGACCCGGGCCTCCGCCTCGGAGCGGCGGATCCGGCCGTGGCCGCCGAGGAGCACGTTCTCGGCGACGGTGAACGGCTCGACGAGGCGGAAGTGCTGGTGGACCATGCCGATGCCGGCCTCGATGGCGTCGCGCGGCGAGTGGAACTCGACGGGCTCGCCGTGCAGGGCGATGGTCCCCTCGTCGGGCCGGTACAGCCCGGTGAAGCAGTTGGAGAGGGTGGACTTGCCGGCGCCGTTCTCCCCGAGCAGGGCGTGGATCTCACCGGCGGCGACGTCGAGGTCGACCGCCTCGTTGGCGATGACGCCGCCGGGGAAGCGCTTGGTGATGCGGCGCGCGGCGAGTGCCGGGGGTCGTCCCCCGGCACTCGCCGCGACAGGTGCCGTTGCCGACACGGGTACCGATGGTGTCCGGGTCAGCCTGCGGGGTTGCCGACGACGCCCTGGACGAACCAGTCCATGGAGAGCAGCTCCGGCAGCGTGGCCGTCTCGCCCTCGGGGATCTTGACCTCGCCGTCTTGGTCCTCGATCGGACCGGCGAAGACCTCGAAGGAGCCGTCGGCGATGGCGTCTTGCTTCTTCGTGATCGCCGTCTGGGTCTCCTCGCTCACCAGCTCCCCGAACGGGGCGAGGTGGACGAAGCCGTCGTCGATGCCGCCGTAGTACTCACCGGTCTTCCAGGTGCCGTCGGCCACGGCCTGGACCCGCTTCGTGTAGTACGGGCCCCAGTCGTAGAGGGAGGCGGTCAGCCAGACGTCGGCCAGGTTCTCGCTCTGGTCGGAGTCGTAGCCCACGAACGGGAGCTTCTTGGCGAGGGCGGCCTCGCCCGAGGCGGGGGAGTCCTGGCCCGAGGCGATGGCGTCGACGCCGTCGGCGATGAGGCTGTCTGCCGCCTTGCGCTCGTCTTCGGGGTCGAACCAGGTGTTGGTCCACACGACCTTGGTGGTGGCGGTGGGGTTCACCGACTGCACGCCGAGCTCGAAGGCGTTGATGTGGCGGATGACCTCGGGGATCGGGAACGGGGCCACGAAGCCGACCTGGCCGCCCTCGGGGATGGCCTCGCCGGCGGCGATGCCGGTCAGGTAGATCGTGTCTTCGGATGCGCCGTAGTAGGTGGCGAGGTTCTCCGCGGTCTCGGCGCCCGTGGCGTGCTCGAACTTCACGTCCGGGTACTTCGCCGCGAGCTCCTTCACGGCGTCACCGAAGCCGAAGGAGGTGGCGAAGATGATCTGGTTGCCGTCTTTGATCAGGTCCTCGATGACCTGCTTGGCCTCGGGGCCCTCGGGCACGTTCTCCTTGTAGGTGGTCTCGACCTTGTCGCCGAGCTCCTCCTCGACCGCCTTGCGACCGGCATCGTGGGCCTGGGTCCAGCCGCCGTCGTTGGTGGGGCCGACGTAGATCCAGGCCGCCTTCGTCACCCCGCTGCTGCCGCTGCTGCCGGCCTTGGTGGTGGACGTCGTGGCGTCGTCGTCGCCCCCGCAGCCGGCGGCCACGAGGGTGAGGACGGCCACGAGGGCCAGGCTGAGCAGCTTGAGGCTGCGGGACGAGGTGCGTTGCACAGAAGGCTCCTGGGGCGCGTCGGCCCGACGGATCGGGCGGGGACTGGGGAGACGGAGGGGACTGGCGATCGCTCCCACGACCACCATCCGGCGTTCCGTCGAGACGGGAACCTACACATCCTGGTGACACGCGTGCTCATCCGTGCGTGACGGGCGCGTCAACGCTCCGTTAACCCGCGTCCGGCCCTCCGGCCACAGCACGGGCCCGTCGATCGCGTCGTCTCGGGCACGTTCGGCGGGCGCCGGTGGTCCAACCTGTGTGCGGACGAACCGGGTAGCAGCAGAGATCGTGAGGAGCCGGGCCATCGACGGTGGACAGCAGGCGACGTTCGACGAGGTGTACGCCGTCGAGCGAGCCCGGATGGTGCGCCTCGCGTACGTGCTCGTTCGGTCTGAGGCGATCGCGGAGGAGATCGCCCAAGAGGCGTTCGTCCGCCTCTACCGCCACTTCGACGAGGTGGCGTCGCCCGGCGGGTTCCTCCACACCGCCACGGTGCGCCTGGCGGCCACCTGGTGGCGCCGCGACCGCATGGAGGACGAGCGGCTCCGCCTGGTGCCGCCCGTGCCTGCCGCGGAGCTGACCGAGCCCGATGAGACCTGGGAGGCGCTCGGCCGCCTCCGCCCCGAACGGGCGATCGTCCTGGTGCTCCGCTTCTACGAGGACCTGAGCCAGGTGGAGATCGCCCGGATCCTCGGCTGCCCGCCCGCCACCGTCCGCAGCCGCGTCAAGCGCGGCCTCGCCGATCTGCGCAAGGAGCTCGACCGATGAGCAAGACCGACCTGACCGATGACACCCTCGCATCCCGCATCGCGGCAGCGTGCGAGGACCGCTCCGCTCGCCTGGTGGTGGATGCCCACCCGTTCGAGCCCGGTGCCACGGGCGCCAGCGGCCTGCCGCTGGCGCCCGCCGGCGGACGGTCTCGCCGCCGCGTGGCCCTGGCGGCCGCGGCGGTGGTGGCCGTCGGCGGGCTCGTCGGCGCCTTGGCCCTGACGGGCGCCGACGACGGCGTGCAGGTGATCCGGCCGGCGACCACGACGACGCCGGCCGTGGCCGCACACGAGGACCAGACGTGGCTCGCCCCATCGGAGGCGCCGCTCGGGCTCGACCTGCAATCGATCAGCTACCGCGTCCAGCAGCCCGGCGCCGGCCCACAGATCCGATCGCAGCTGTTCTCCACGGCCGACGGGAACGGTCGGGTGCTGCTGGTGATCCAGTCCGCAGGCGACGGCGGGGCGGTCGGCGAGTCCGGTCCGACGGTGCAGGGCAACGCCACCAGCCTGATGCCCGCGAAGGAGGGCGGCGGCACCACGATGTCGTGGTCGGACGGTGCTGCGATCGAGGCCCGGTGGCGGGGGACCGACCAGGACGGCGCCGTTGCCATCTTGAACCAGTTGACGTGGCGAGACGCCGACCACCTCGCCGGCTTCGCCGCCCCGGCGGACGGCGCGGTCACCCTCGTCGACGAATCGGAGCCGGACCAGACGAGCTACGCCGCCGAGCTGGTCTACACGGACGATGCCGGATCGGTGGGCGTGGGCCAAGGCGTGCAGGTGCAGATCCACACCTCGATGGCCGACGGGTCCACCCGGGACGTCGTGGAGGCCGAGTTCCTCGCCGGCCGCGTCGCCGGCTCGGACGGATCGAGCAGCTCCTACGACGACGAGTTCGGCACGCTGCGCATCGCCTGGCCGGGTTGGTCGGCGTGGATCGACGCCAACAAGACGCCGGTCACCGAAGCGCAGCTGCGGGCGGTCGCCGCCACCCTCACGCCCACGACCGAGGCCCAGATGCGGGCGCTGGAGCTGACGACGCCCGGTGGCGAGCTGGCCACCGAACCACCCGTGACGACCACGTCGGCTGCACCGCGGCCGCAGGACCCGGCCCTCAGCCTCTCGGAGGCCCCGTTGCAGGAACCGATCACCTCGCTCGAGGGCGGCGAGACGACCTTGGCGGCGCTCGCCGACGGTCGGCCGATGGTGGTGACCCTGTGGGCGACGTCCTGCGTGCCGTGCATCCGCATGGTGCAGGCCCTCGATGAGATCGCCCGGTCGCACCCCGACGCCGTGGTGGTGGCGGTCGCGGAGCAAGACGCCGCGGCCGATGTCGAGGCGTTCGTCGCCCAGGCCGGCGTCGAGGTCCCGATCCTCCTCGATCCCGACGGCGCACTCCTCGCCGGCTGGGGTCGGTCTGCCATCCCGACCACCGTGGTGGTCGGTGCCGATGGGCGGGTCCTCGGCTCGATGACCGGTGAGGCATCGACCGTGTCGGACCTGGAGGAGATCATCACCCAGTACCTCGGCTGAACATCGCCGAGCACCCCTGAGCATCGCGGTGCGGTCGACCCCTCCCAGACGGGAGGGGTCGACCGGGTTCCCGGCCCGGAGGGTGCAGCCGGACCGGCCGGAACCGGCCTCGACGTCGGGGCCGAGACGATCAGCGATCGAGGAACGGCACGTAGGAGTCCAAGACCCGGAGGACCTCGTCGCGGCCGGCGGAGGGGAGGCGGAGGACGGTCTCGGTGATGCCGAGGGTCTGGTAGTGGTCGAGCTTGCCCTGGTCCGGGAGGGTCCCGAACGGGATCACCGTGAGCTCGCTCGGATCCCGGCCCGCCTCGTCGGCAGCGGCGTGGAGGTCCGCCATGGCCGCGGCCACCCCGGCGCCGCCGATCGGGATCCAGCCGTCGGCGAACTCGGCGATGTGCTGGAACAGGATCGGTCCCGGGGCGCCGCCCACCAGGACGGGCACGCCGGTGCGGCCCTGGACCTGCTGTTTGGGCTTGGGCCAGGCCCAGGCCTCCTCCATCTGCACGTGGTCGCCGTGGAAGGCGGCAGCCTCGGTGCCCCACAGCTCCTGCATGGCGAGGATCCGCTCGCGGACGACGGCGCGACGGGTCTTCTTGGAGCCGCCGTGGTTCTCGAGCTCCTCGATGTTCCAGCCGTAGCCGATGCCGAGGCTGATGCGGCCGTTCGACACGTGATCGAGGGTCGCCACCTCCTTGGCCGTCACGATCGGGTCGCGCTCGGCGAGCAGGCTGATGCCGGTGCCCAGGCGGATCCGGTCGGTGACCGCGGTCATCATCCCCATCGTCACGAACGGATCGAGGCAGCGGCGGTACTCCTCGTCGAGCGGCTCGCCCATGGGAGCGGGCGTGCGCCGGCTCGTCGGGATGTGGGTGTGCTCGGGCAGCCAGACGGACGAGAACCCCCGGGCCTCCACCTCCCGCGCCAGCTCGATCGGGCCGATGCTGAGGTCGGTGAGGAAGATCGTGACGCCCAGGTTCATGCCGGTCATGGCGCGACAGTAACCTGACGACCCGTCAGAAACAGTTTGGGCAACAGGACGAACGGGTGCGATCAATGGGTTTCCTCTGCGACGGTCGAGTGGTGGTCATCACGGGTGCGGGGCGCGGCATCGGCCGGGGCCACGCCCTCGAGTTCGCCCGCCAGGGGGCCAAGGTCGTGGTGAACGACATCGGCGCCGAGCTCGACGGCTCGGGCGGCTCCACCGGTCCCGCGGGCGAGGTGGTCGCCGAGATCCGGGCCAGCGGCGGGCAGGCCGTGGCGAACGGCGACGACATCGCCACCTGGGACGGCGGCGCCAACCTGGTGAAGGCTGCCATCGACGCGTTCGGCGGCCTCGACGTGGTCGTCAACAACGCCGGCGTCGTGCGCGACCGCATGTTCGCCAACGCCACCGAGGACGAGTGGGACCTCACCATGGCGGTCCACCTCAAGGGCCACTTCACCACCTCCCGCCACGCCGCCGCCTACTGGCGCGACCGGGCCAAAGCCGGCGAGACCGTGGATGCCCGCATCATCAACACCACCTCCGGCGCCGGCCTGATGGGGTCCGTCGGCCAGGCCGCCTACTCGGCCGCCAAGGGCGGGATCATCTCGCTCACCCTCGTGCAGGCCGCCGAGCTGGGCCGCTACGGCATCACCGCCAACGCCATCGCCCCCGCCGCCCGCACCCGGATGACCGAGGAGGTCTTCGCCGGCGACATGGCCAAGCCCACCGATCCGAACGCCTTCGACGCCATGTCCGCCGACAACGTGGCCCCGCTCGTGGCCTGGCTCGGATCGTCCGACTCCGCCGGCGTCACCGGCCGGGTCTTCGAGGTCGAGGCCGGCAAGGTCTCCGTGGCCGACGGCTGGCGCCACGGCCCGGTCGTCGACAAGGGCGCCCGCTGGGAGCCCATCGAGGTCGGCGAAGCGGTCACCGAGCTGCTGGCCGGCGCGCCCGCGCCCACGCCGGTCTACGGGGCCCGCTGACGGCGCACCCGAGTCCCTGCCGGATCGGCGGCCGCCTGGAAGGCTTGGGGCCGTGACCACCCCACCACCCCGTCCCCAGCGCCAGCTCCGGGTGCAGGCGGCGTCGGGGCCGGCGGCGCTCGACCGCACCTCCGACGTCACCGACGCGCCGGGCATCGCCAACCGGTTCCGTACCTTCGCTGACCAGGTCGTGCCGCGCCTGCCGCTGTACCGCCGGCTCTGCGAGGGCGCGGCCGACGACCTCGACGTGTGCGCCCGGCTCCTCGACGCCGAGCCGGACCAGCGCACCCCGAACCTGCTGCTCGCCGCCATCCACGACGTGCTGTTGAGCGGCGTGCTCGAGCCGTTGGCAGCCTGGTATCCGTCGATCCCGGGCCCGAACCCGCTGCCCCCGGCGCGGAGCCGACCGGTCGGCCGGGGTGACGACGATCCGTGGCCGCACTTCCGCCGCATGGCGCTAGCCGATGAGCGCGTCGCCGAACGCCTCCGCACCCGCTCCACCCAGACCAACGAGGTCGGCCGCAGCGCCACCCTCTTCCCCGGTCTGTACCAGGCCGCCTTCGCCGCATCGAGCGCGCCGCCCGGCAACCTGCGGCCGCTCGGCATCGTCGAGATCGGGGCTTCGGCCGGCCTGAACCTCAACCCCGGGGCCTACGGCTACCGCTACACGGTCAGCCGGCGGAGCGGCACCGGCGCCGGCCCAACGCTCACGGCGGGGCGCACCCTCACGTCGGTCGGCATGAGCGCCCGGCTGATGCTCGACTGCGAGCTGCGGGGCGACAAGCTCCCGCCCCTGCCCGAAGGAGCGCTGCCCATCGCCAGCGCGGTCGGCATCGACATCCGACCCGTCGACCTCGGCGATCCCGCGGACACGCGCTGGCTCGAGGCCTGCCAGTGGCCCGAGCAGCTCGAACGCCTGGCGCAGCTGCGGGCCGCGATCGCCCTCGCCCGCCTCGACCCGCCCCACGTCATTCAGGGCGATGCCGTCGACGACGTCCGCCGGCTCGTCGAGCAGGTGCCGGCGGAGGCGCTGCCGGTGGTGACCTCCACCTGGGTGCTCACCTACCTGCCGATCGAGCGCCAGCGGGCGCTCATGCAGGCCATGGACGAGATCGGCGCCGATCGTGACGTGGCGATGGTCCTCTCCGAGCAACCCGAACGGATCCCCGGCATCGACGTCCCGCCCCGCCCCGACGGCGGGCCCGACGGCCGGGCCACGGCGCTCATCCGCCTGGAGTGGCGAGACGGCGAGCGCATCGCCGTCCGCCTGGCCGACCAGCATCCCCACGGCACCTGGCTCGAGTGGCTGGCCTGAGGCTTCGCCTCACCCCCCGCCTCCCTGCGACCCCCCGCCTCCGTGCGCCCCCCCGGGCCCGAACTTCGTAGGCGAGAGCGACGAATCGGGCGGTCTGACCTACGAAGTTCGGTCGGGGGGCGATCGGGGTCGGTCGGGGGTCGGTCGGGGTGGGGAGCGGTGGCCGAGGTCAGCGGGGTGGATTCGGGGGTTCTGGGGTCCCAGGGCTAGACAAGTTGGTCTTCCCAGGGGAACTCACAAGGAGCTCACATGCCCGAAGCCGTCATCGTCGCCACGTCCCGCACGCCCATCGGTCGGGCCATGAAGGGCTCGCTCAAGAACGAGCGCCCCGACGACCTCACCGCCTTCATCGTCGACGACGTCCTCAACAAGGTCCCGCAGCTGGACCGCAACGAGGTCGAGGACCTGCTCCTCGGCTGCGGGCAGCCCGCTGGTGAGTCGGGCTACAACCTGGCCCGCATCGTCGCCATCCAGGCCGGCATGGCCAACGTGCCCGGCGTGACCATCAACCGCTACTGCTCCTCGTCGCTCATGTCCATCCGCATGGCCGAGCACGCCATCAAGGCCGGTGACGGCGACGTGTTCGTGGCCGCTGGCGTGGAGACCGTGAGCCGCTTCTTGAACGGCATGGCCGACTCGGGCCCCCACAACCCGCTCTACGCCGCCGCCGAGACCCGCACCGCCGAGCGCAGCAACGAGGGCTCCTCGACGTGGGCGCCCATCGAGGGCTCGCTGCCCGACGTGTACATCTCCATGGGCCAGACCGCGGAGAACGTCGCCCAGTACACCGGGACCACCCGCCAGGAGCAGGACGAGTTCGCCGCCCTGTCGCAGCAGCGGGCCACGGCCTCGCTCGAGAACGGCTTCTGGGAGAACGAGATCACGCCGGTCACCACCACCGACGACGAGGGCAACGAGGTCGTCGTGACCCGTGACGACGGCATCCGCGCCGGCACCACCGCCGAGGGCCTCGCCGGCCTCAAGCCGGTGTTCCGCCCCGACGGCACCGTCACCGCCGGCAACGCCTGCCCGCTGAACGACGGCGCCGCCGCCGTCGTGGTGATGAGCGACACCAAGGCCAAGGCCCTCGGCCTCACGCCGCTCGCCCGCATCGTCTCGTCGGCCGCGACCGGCCTGGACCCTGAGATCATGGGCCTCGGCCCGATCGAGGCCATCCGCAAGGCGCTCTCCCGCGCTGGCAAGACCATCGACGACATCGACCTGGTCGAGATCAACGAGGCGTTCGCCGCCCAGGTCATCCCCTCCGCCAAGGAGCTCGGCATCAGCTGGGACAAGCTCAACGTCAACGGCGGCGCCATCGCCGTCGGCCACCCCTTCGGCATGACCGGCGCCCGCATCATGGGCACCCTGCTCAACGGCCTCCGCAAGGACGACAAGACGTTCGGCCTCGAGAGCATGTGCGTCGGCGGCGGCCAGGGCATGGCCATGGTCGTCGAGCGGCTCTCCTGATCCCCCTCCTCACCGGCTCCGCCTGTTGGCGCTGAGCGTCTCAGGACCGGTCTGGGCACGCCCCACCCGCCTTCGCTGGCCGCGTTGGTACACCCGGCAGCCGCAGGGCCGGGTGGGATAGGTCCGATGACCGCGACGACCGCAGGGTCGTCGGCGATGGGAACGAAGGGGCGCCCCGCGGGGCGCCCCTTCGTCGCGCCTGGGTCAGAGGAGGCCGACGTCGGTGAGGGCGGCGTGGAGGTCGAGGGAGTTGGTGTAGCGGTGGGCCTGCCAGCCCGCGGCCTCGGCGGCCCTGGCGTTGTCGGTGCTGTCGTCGACGAAGTAGATCCGGGCCGGGTCGACGTCGAGGCGCTCGGTGGCGCGGGCGAACGCCGCGGGGTCGGGCTTGGTCGTGCCCAGGCGCCAGCTGAACAGGAGCTGGTCGAAGGTGCTGCCGACCTCGGTCAGATCCTCGACCAGGCCGGCCTCGAGCAGCGGGCCGTTGTTGGTGAACAGGGCGCTCGGGCAGCGGGCATCCCGGATGAGCTTGAGGACCCGGGCGTCGGGCTCGAAGGCCGTGGCCCACGCGGCTCGGGCGGCGTCGCGCAGCTCGATGGTGGAGGCCAGGCCGAGCAGGCCGAGCAGCTCGGCGGTGAACTCGTCGAGGGTGAACCGCCCCCGCTCGCCGGCGTCGTCGAAGCCCGATTCGAAGACCAGCAGGTCGATGGTCTCGGCGGGCAGGCCGCAGAGCTCCGACAGTGCGGTGAGCCGCCGATCGGGGAGCCAGCGGCACGTCACGCCGCCGAGGTCCATCACGAGTACGTCAGGGGGAGTGGTCATGGGGGTCGTCGTCCTGGGTGTCCGCCGGGGGGAAGCGCGAGCTGCATGAGTACCAGATCCAGGGGCCGTCCGTGCTTGCGGCCCACGCCGGGCATCCTCGCCACCTCCACGAACCCGTTGCGCTCGTGGAAGCGGATCGACCCCGTGTTGCCGCCGTCGATGCCTGCCACCATCACCTGCCGGCCAGCGGCGGCCGCCCGGACGACCAGCTCGTCCATGAGCACCTGGCCCGCCCCGGCGCCGCGGTGACGGTGGTCGAGCATGATCGTCAGCTCGACCGTCGGCCAGTAGCCGGCCTTGGCCCGGAACTCGAAGATGGCGGCATACCCGACCACGGACCCGTCCTCGGCGACGGCGGCCAGGGCGGCGTCGCCGGGGCGGAGGCCGCGCAGCCAGGCGATGCGGTCCTCGACGGTCACCGGATCCTCGAGCCAGATCACGTCGGTCTCGGCGATGAGCTGGTTGTAGATCGCCGTGATGGCCGGGACGTCGGCCTCGGTGAGATCCCGGACGATCACCCGCGCACCTCGCGCACGAGGGCGGCCAGGTCGGCGTCGCCGATCCCGCCCGGGGTGCTCACGGCGACGCGGCCGGCGAACCCGTCGTAGCGGTTCCGCAACCGCGAGCCGACCGCGGCGGGATCGCCCCGGAGGACGACGGCGTCGAGCAGGTCGTCGTCGACCAGCGCGGCCATCTCCTCCCAACGTCCCTCCCGGGAGAGCCGCCGCAGCTCAGGGTGCAGGTGGCTACGGCCTTCGGTCTCCAGCACGGCGGCGTAGGCGGGGGTGGATCCGTAGAAGCCGATCATCCACCGGGCGGCGAGGTCGAGGTCGGCCTGCTGCGCCGGGTCCGAGGTGCACGCGACGATCGCCTGGCCCACCACGGTGAGGTCATCGTCCGCCCGACCGGCGGCTCGGAGGCCTTCGGCGATCCTTGGTCGGGTGACGTCGAGGAGGTGGCGGTCCGAGGTGAACGGGTGGATCAGCAGGCCATCGGCCTCCGCGGTGGCGAGGGCGACCATCTTCGGGCCCAGCGCCCCCAGCCAGATCGGCGGCGGGCCGTCGGGCAGCGGGCCGGGATCGAACGCCGGGGTCATCAGCGTGTGGCGGGTGTGCTCGCCCTCGAACGCCAGCGGCTCGCCGTCCTGCCACCGGGCGCCGATCGCCCGGATGGCCGCGACCCACTCCGCCATGCGGGCGACGGGGGCGGACCAGGTGGCGCCGTAGCGCCGCTCGACGTGGGCCTGGATCTGGGTGCCGAGTCCGAGGGCGAAGCGCCCGCCGCTCTGCGCCGACAGGTCCCACGCCAGGTGGGCGAGGTGCATGGGTGAGCGGGGGAAGGCGATGGCGACGTTGGTGTACAGCTCGCAGCCCGTCGATGCGGCCAGGGCCAGCGGGAGGAACACGTCGTGCGGCCCCTCGAAGGTGAACAGCCCGTCGACGCCGGTCGCCGCCAGCTCCTCGGCTCGCCGGGCCACCTCCGCGGGCGGCGCCATGAGCAGCGCGTCGAGCTTCACGGCGCCGATGCTACGACCGCCACCCCAGCCCGAACTTCGTCTGTCTCGGCGCCCGTTGGGGAGCTCTCGCCTACGAAGTTCACGATGGGCCCCGCACCAGATCCGAACTTCGCCTGTCGCAGCGCCCGTTCAGGAGCTTTCGCCTACGAAGTTCGAGGAGGTCTGATTCGGGTCAGGGGTCGACGGCGAGCCAGTCGAGGGCGACGGCCGCGGTCCAAGACTGCGACGGGGACCCGAGCGGCTCGCCGCTGAACGGCTCCACGTACTCGGTGCAGCCGGTGTCGCGCAGCTGCTCGACGGCGGTGGCGCGCAGGCGGTTCGCCGTGCGCTGGTGGCCGGCCCGCCGGAGGCCGTGCCACAGGAGCCAGGTGACCGGCGGCCACTGCGGGCCCCGCCAGTAGCCCTTCTTGTCGAACCGCGGGTCGGTGGTGGCGGTGGTGAGGGGGAGCGGCCACGCCAGGCCATCGGCCCCGGCGTAGGTGGGTCCGAGGAGGCGATCGACCAGCACGGCCGTGCGGTCCTGGCTGCAGCCCGACACCAGCGGCGCGAAGCCGCCGATGGTGTCGGAGCGGATGGCACGCCCGGTGATGCGGTCCTGGTCGAGGCACGCCTGGAGCTCGTCGTCCCAGGCCGCCTCGAGGGCACGGCGGGTGCGGTCGGCATCGGCCCGGTGGGCCTCGGCGGCCTCAGGCCGCCCGGCGATGGGGGCGAGGTCGGCGAGGGCGTCGTCGGCGGCCGCGAGGATGGCGCTGAAGAACACGTCGGCCACCCGGAACGGGTGCTCGGCCATCGCCTTCTCCTGGTCGTAGTCGACGGCGATGAGGCAGTCGACGAGGTACCGGTAGCGCTCGTACTCCGCGTTGGTCGGCCGCTCGCTCGGGTCGGTGACGTAGGTGAGGTCCGGCCGGGGGAGGTCGTCGATCACCTCGGGGTCCACCCGCGAGAGCGGCCGGTCCCAGCGCGGCGAGTTGTCGAGGCCGCTCTCCCAGGGATGGAGGATCGTCATCAGCCCGGTGCCCTCCGGGTCGCGGGCGGTGCGGAGCCAGCGGTGCCAGCGCTCGAAGCGGGGGTACAGGTCGACGATGGCGTCATCGACCTCGTGCAGCGTCGCTGCGGTCCGCGTGGCGGCGACCTCGCGGACGCGGCTGAGGGCGATGGCGTGGATCGGCGGCTGGCAGATGCCGCTGGTGGCCGATCCGGGCGGGGCGTGCAGCACCGTGCCCCAGGTGTTGGGACCGGGCTCGTAGGCGCCACGGGCCACGTTCAGGTCGAAGACGATCTGCGGGATCATCCCGGTGGACCACTGCCCCCGCAGCAGCGACCACAGCTCGTTGACGGCCCGCATCGGGTCGAGCTGGGCCCAGCCCATGGCCACGAACCCGGCGTCCCAGCTCCACTGGTGCGGGTACAGCCGGGGCGACGGCCGGGTCCAGGTCCCCCGGTCGTTCCCGTACAGCACCTCGATGGCGCGCTTGGCGAGCTGGTCCACGTCTCGGAAGCTAGGCGCCGGACCTCGCTCAGATGGCCCGTTTCGGGCCGGTTCACGGGGCCTTCACATGGACGTCACACCGGGTGCCCGCGCCGGCCCGCGTCGTCGAGACCTGGTGCAGCGGACCCCGCGCCTGGTCCCTGGCTGCGACGAGTCCACCGGTGGGCGGGTGCGGGCGCCCGTGTCCGGTGGTGGGACGCCGTCAGCCGCGAGGCCAGGCCCGCTCGATGATCGCGTCGAGGTCGGCGGAGGGCGGGAGGGTGCCGAACGCCCGACCGCCGTCGCCCGCCAGGCGGGTGGCGCAGAAGGCATCGGCCACCGCGGCCGGCGCGTGGCGGACGAGCAGCGAGCCCTGGAGCGCGAGGGCGGCGCGCTCCACGATGCGGCGGGCCCGCACCTCGAGGTCGCTGGCGTCGGCCAGCTCGGCGTGCAGATCGGAGACGGCCCGGTCGAGGCGGGGATCGGCGCCGGCGGCGAGGGCGATCTCGGCCAGGAGCGCCTGGACCGACTCGGGATCCCGGGCGGCGGCCCGGAGGACGTCGAGGCAGATCACGTTGCCCGACCCCTCCCAGATCCCGTTGAGCGGCGATTCCCGGAACAGGCGGGCCATCGGCGCCTCCTCGACGTACCCGGCGCCGCCGAGGCACTCGAGGGCCTCGTGGGCGAACACCGGCGCCCGCTTGCAGACCCAGTACTTGCCGACCGCGGTGGCGATGCGGGTGAGCTCGCCCTCGCCGCGGTCGTACCCGCCGGCGAGGCGGGTCATCAAGATCGTGGCCGCCTCGGACTCGACGGCGAGGTCGGCGAGCACGTTGCGCATCAGCGGCTGGTCGATCAGCGGCTTGCCGAACGCGGAACGGTGCTGAGCGTGGTGGATCGCCTGGCTGAACCCGGCGCGCATCTGGCCGACGACGCCGATCACACAGTCCAGCCGGGTGTGGTTGACCATCGTGAGGATCGTCGGGATCCCCCGGCCCTCCTCGCCCACGAGGCGGGCGAGGGCACCGTCCATCTCGATCTCGGAGCTGGCGTTGGACCTGTTGCCGAGCTTGTCCTTGAGCCGCTGGATCTCGATGGCGTTGCGGGTGCCGTCGGGCAGCCAGCGGGGGAGGGCGAAGCACGACAGCCCGGCATCGGTGTAGGCGAGGGTCAAGAACAGGTCGCTCACCGGCGCCGAGCAGAACCACTTGTGGCCGGTGATGGCGTACTCCTCGCCCGGTCCGGTGGCCGAGGTGGTGGCGACGGCGCGGGTGGTGTTGGCTCGGACGTCGGAGCCGCCTTGCTTCTCGGTCATGGCCATGCCGGCGATGGCGCCGCCCTTGCCTGCTGCCGGTGCCTGGGCGGGGTCGTAGGTACGTGACGTGAGCAGCGGCTCCCACACGTCGCTCAAGCTCGGTTCGGCCCGCAGCGCCGGGACGATCGAGTAGGTCATCGAGATCGGGCAGCCGTGGCCGGCCTCCACCTGCGTCCACACCGCGAACTTGGCCGCGCGCCCGACGTGCGCACCCGGTCGGTTGTCGGCCCACGGCCCGCCCGCCAGGCCCTCCCGCACGGCCACGGTCATGAGGTCGTGGTAGGCGGGGTGGTACTCGACGTCGTCGACCCGGTGGCCGAAGCGGTCGTACGGCTTGAACACCGGCGAGAACTGGTTGGCCAGCTCTCCCCGGTGGATCCACTCGGGCTCGCCCGCCTGCTGCCCCAGCCGGTGCAGGTCGTCGAGGTGGGCGCTTCCGCCCTCGCGCTCGACCCCGTCCAGCAGGGCGACGTCCAGCCCGGCGGCATCGTGCCCTTCGAGCGGAACGGACTGGTTGAACACCTCGTGCGTACCCATGCCGCCCGTTCTATCCGGCTCCCACGCCGACCGGTGCGCCGCGGGCAGGGGCCTGTTTCTCAACCGATCGGTTGACAACATCCGGGGTTCGGGCGTACGGTGCCATCATCAACCAATCGGTTGAACATGGACGAAGGAAGGCAAGGAGGGTTCGTGGCCGCTGATCCGCTCTCCCGGGTGTTCTCGGCGCTGGCCGACCCCACCCGGCGCGACCTGGTCGCCCGGCTCGCCAGCGGCGATGCCACCGTCTCGGCGCTCGCCGAGCCCTACGACGTCTCGATCCAGGCCGTGTCCAAGCACCTGCGGGTGCTCGAGGACGCCGGCCTGGTCACCAAGGGCCGCGACGCCCAGCGCCGGCCCGTGCACCTCGAAGCGGAGGTCTTCGATCTCATGACCACGTGGATCGAGCGCTACCGCCGCGAGGCCGAGGAGCGCTACCGCCGCCTCGACGACATCCTGCGGGATCTCCCCGCAGACATCGCCCCCATCCCACCCGCACGCACCCCGCCAGGAGCACCGTCATGACCACCGCCAAGCACGACACCGAGATCGCCGCCGACCCGACGGTCCCGCTGATCCGCATCATCCGGGAGTTCGAGGCCACGCCGGCACAGGTCTTCCGGGCCCACACCGATCCTGACCTCGTCAAGCAGTGGCTCGGCCCGCGAGACCTCGAGATGGAGGTCCTCACCTTCGACTGCCGGACCGGTGGCGAGTACCGCTACGTCCACCGCCGGGGCGACGAGGAGTACGTCTTCCACGGTTGCTTCCACGAGGTGACCCCGGCGAGCCGCATCGTCCAGACCTTCACCTTCGAAGGCGTGCCCGAGGCGGTGGCGCTCGAGACCATGACCATCGAGGACCTGGGCGACGGCCGCTGCCGCCTCACCGGCGAGTCCCTCTGCGACTCGTTCGAAGGCCGCGACGCCATGCTCGCCAGCGGCATGGACGAAGGCGTGATCCAGGGCTACGAGCGCCTCGACGAGCTCATCGCCCGCGGTGCCGCCGGCTGACCCCTCCGACCCCTGACCCCCCTCCGGTCCCCGCGAAGTTGGTGTGCGGATCGAGGCACAGCAGCAGATCGCACACCAACTTCGCGGCTGAACGGCGGCCGGCACGGGCGGCTGCCCTGATCAGGCGACCGGGGCGCCGGGCGGGAGGTCGGCGTCGGGGGCCAGGAGGTGCACGGTGCCGTCCGGCTCGAGTCCGCCGAGGACGAGGAACTCGGAGGTGAAGCCGGCGATGCGGCGGGTGCCGAGGTTGATGGCGCCCACCACCTGGCGGCCGACGAGCTCCTCCGCCGAGTAGTTCGTGACCTGGGCGCTCGTCCGCAGGGTTCCGACGACGGGGCCGAAGTCGACGGTCAGCTTCCACGCCGGCCTCCGTGCTTCGGGGAACGGCTCGACGTCGGTGATCCGGCCTACCCGCAGGTCGAGAGCGACGAACCCGCCCACCCCGACGTCGGTCTTCCGGTCGAGGTTGGCAGGCTCGTGCGGCAGTTCGGTCACCGCCTCGGTCTACCCGCCCTACGAGGAGGTTGGTGTGCGAACTGACGTCCTGCATCGATTCGCACACCAGGTTCGGTTCGGTGCGACGTCGACGTCGCCGTCGTGGTGGCCGGGCTGGGTCAGCGGTTGCGGGGGAGCTGGAGGCCGCGCTCGGCGATGATGCCGCGGAGGACCTCGCTGGTGCCGCCGTAGATCGTGGTGACCTGGCAGTGGCGATAGATGGCCTCGATCCAGCCGTCGTCGATGCCGGTGGTGGCGTCGCCGTGGCGGCGCACGCCTTCAGCGCCGACCGAGTCGATGAGCTCGTTGCCGGCGTACTGGTAGTGCTCGGTGGTGAACAGCTTCGCCATCGTGCCCTCGACGCCGGGCAGGGTGCCCTCCGATGCCATCCACGCCGCCCGCCAGCCGAGGAGGTTCGAGACCTCGTTGCCGATGGCGATGCGGGCCAGCCGCTCCTGCACCAGCGGGTCGTCGATCATCTGGCCGCCGCTCGGCGACGCGGTGGCGCGGGCCCAGCCGAGGCCGTGGTCGAGCAGGCGGACCAGCTCGCCGTACCAGGCGCTGTTCCGCTCGAACACGAGAGCGGTCATCATCACGCCCCAGCCCTTGTCGACCTCGCCCACCCGGTACTTGTCGTCGACCTTGACGTCGTCGTAGTAGGTGATGTTGGTGCGCTCGCCGCCCATGGTGTGCACGGGCGTGAAGCTGATGCCGGGGTGGTCCATCGGTACGACGAACATCGTGAGGCCCTTGTGCTTGGCGACCTCGGTGTTCGTGCGGGTCAGCAGGAAGACGTAGTGCGCCTCGTGGGCGAGCGTCGTGAACATCTTCTGGCCGGTGATGGTCCACTCGTCGCCGTCGCGGGTGGCCTTCGTCATCACCGAGGCGACGTCGGAGCCGGCGTCGGGCTCGGAGTACCCGAGGCAGCACATGGCCTGGCCGCTCAGGATCTCGGGGATGATCGTCTGCTTCTGCCACTCGGTGCCGTCGATGAGCAGGGTGTGGGCCACGAGGCTGGCGACGCCGAGGCCGTCGACCGGGGCGCCGGAGAAGTACATCTCCTCGGAGAGCGAGTTCATCTCGAGCGGGGAGCGACCCTGCCCGCCGAACTCAGCGGGCCAACCGGCCGAGATCCAGCCGGCGTCGGCCATCTTCTTGTGGAGGCCCCAGTCGTGGATGGTGCCGGTGTGGTGGGCGTCCTCGATGACCTGCTCGGTCACGTGCTCGGTGAGGAAGGCGCGGATCTCATCGCGGAACGACTGCACGGCCGGGTCGAGGCGGAAGTCGAAGCCGCCGTCGGATGTGTCGGCGTCGGTGCGCTCGGGCTCGGTGTAGGTGCCGTGGATGGCGGCGTCGGCCTTGCCCGTGTTGGTCGGGCGGTAGCCGGAGGTCGGGATCGGGCCGGTGGTCGGGTCGTCCCAGAGCCGGTGGGCGAGGCCGATCAGCTCTCGCCGGGGATCGCCCAGCAGGAGACGGGCGGCCTTGGCCCGGCGGAAGTACAGCTGGATGTCGTACTCCTCCATGAACCCGTAGCCGCCGTGGACGTGGAGGCTCCACGACGCCTGGCGCTGGGCGGTGTCGCCGGCGAACCAGAACGCCATGGCCGGGAAGCTGCTCTTGACCGGGTCGCCCACGTCGAGCGCCCACACGGCCTTGTTCGACAGCAGGTCGGCGCCGTCGAGGTCGGTCGCCAGGTCGGCGAAGCGGTGCTGCACCGCCTGGAACGAGCCGACGGCCACGTCGAACTGCTTGCGGTCCTTGGCGTACTGGATGCCGATGGCCTGGGCTTCGCGGGCGAGGCCCACGAACCAGCGGGCGGTGAGGGCCCGGAACTCGTCGACGGCCAGGGCGTGGGCGGCCCGGGCCTCGTCACCGGTGGCGAGGACGGTGCGGTTCTCGGCGAGCGACACGTCGGCGATGGGCGCCGAGCCCAGGTTGGTGGGGGACGGCAGGTCGCTGGTAGAGACGACGACGAGGTCGTCGCCGTCGAGGGCGACCACCGAGGCGGCCACGGCGGCGCCGGGCACCACCCGGGCGGTGCCGTCGACCGCAGGCAGCAGGGCGAGGGCGACCGGCGAGCCGCCCTCCACTAGATCGGTGAGGTGCGCACCCGCGGCATCGGCGAAGCGGGCCAGCAGCCGTCCAGCGACGAGGGTCTCGACGACGGGAGCAGGCGCCAGCCGTGTGCCGCACGCCTCGGCCACGACGGCGATGTCGCGGAGGGAGGCACCCGACCCGCCCAGGTCCTCGGCGATGCCGAGCGTCGGCACGCCCATGTCGGTCAGGCCGGACCACACCTTGGGGTCCCAGCCGAGGGGCTCGGCCTCCCGGACCGACTCGAACGACGATGCCTTGTCCAAGAAGCTCGTCACCGCGTCGCGCAGCGCATCCTGTTCCTCGGTGATCTGGAGGTGCATGGACTCCAGGCTAGAACGCGTTCTAGTTCCGGGCCGATTCGGTCGGGGCGGATGGCGCCGAGTCAGCCGAGGGCGCACAGGCGCGATTTCGGGTCGCCTGGGCACGCTGACGGTGTACTGGTGACCCGAAATCGGCGTGGTCAGGTGCCGCAGAAGGTCTGGTAGCCCTCGCCGAAGCCGACCGGGGCACCGACGGCGTAGCGGTCGAGGCCGGGGCGCTCGTCGAACGGCTGGCGGAGGACCTCGACCAGGCGCTCGACGGGGGCGAGGTCCCCGGCAGTGGCCGCGGCCAAGGCCTCCTCGACCACGTGGTTGCGAGGGATGTAGACCGGGTTGACGCGGTCCATGGCTTCCGCGGCCTCGGCGGGCCGGCGGGCTTCGGTGGCGAGGCGGCCGGCGTAGCGGTCGAACCAGGCGTCGAGCGCGGTGCGGTCGCGTAGCTGGTCGAGCACCGGGGTCCGGTCGCCTCGGACGACAGACGACAGCGCCCGCAGCGTGCTGGTGTGATCGGCGCCCTGCTCGTGCATGGTGCGGAGGAGGTCGTCGATCAGCTCGCCGTCGCCGTCTCGCTCGGTGGCGAGGCCGAGCTTGGCTCGCATGCCCTCCCGCCAGGCCGCGCCGAAGCGGGCGGGGAACTGCTGGAGCGGCTCGGTGGCCAGCTCGATCGCCTTGTCCTGGTCGTCGTCGATGAGCGGGAGGAGCGCCTCGGCGAGCCGGGTGAGGTTCCACTGGACGATGCTGGGCTGGTTGCCGAACGCGTAGCGGCCGCCGTGGTCGATCGAGCTGAACACCGTGGCGGGATCGAACGCGTCGAGGAAGGCACACGGCCCGTAGTCGATGGTCTCGCCGGAGATCGTGGTGTTGTCGGTGTTCATCACGCCGTGGATGAACCCGACGAGCATCCAGCTCGCCACCAGCTCGGCCTGGGCGTCGAGCACGGCGTCGTAGAGGGCGAGCGCGGGCCGCTCGGCCTCGGCGGCGGCCGGGTGGTGGCGGGCGATGGCGTGGTCGACCAGGCGCCGGAGCAGCGCCGGGTCCTGCATCGACGCCGCGTACTGGAAGGTGCCGACCCGCAGGTGGCTCGATGCGACCCGGGCCAGCACGGCGCCGGGCAGCGGGCCGTCCTCCCGGTGGACCGGCTCGCCGGTGGTGCACACGGCGAGGGCGCGGGTGGTCCGGATCCCGAGGGCGTGCATGGCCGTGCTGATCACGTACTCCCGCAGCATCGGCCCGATGGCCGCCTTGCCGTCGCCGCCGCGGGCGAACGGCGTGAGGCCCGAGCCCTTGAGGTGCAGATCGAGTGCTCGGCCGTCGGTCGCGTGCAGCTCGCCGAGGAGGAGCGCCCGGCCATCGCCGAGCCGGGGCGAGTAGCCGCCGAACTGGTGGCCGGCGTAGCCCATCGCCACCGGCCTCGATCCGGGGACGGCATCCATGCCCACCAGCACGCGGGCGGCTTCGGGCGATCGCAGCGTGGCCGGGTCGAGGCCGAGCTCGGCGGCCAGGGCTCCGTCGACGGTGACGACCTGCGGGTCCGGGACCTCGGCGCCCTGCCAGGGCGTGCACAGCTCGGGCAGCTCGTCGGCGAACCGGTGGGTCAGCTCCAGCAGCGGCCGGACTTCGGTGGCATCCACCGTTCGAACCTACCGGCGGGAGATCGTGGCTACGCGAGGTCTTCGGTGCGGACGCGGAGACGCACGGCCACCGGGTCGCCTTCGTGCAGGTCCTCCGCACGGCGGACCGACGCCTTGACCGGGAGCACGAAGCAGCCGCGCCCCTCGTCCGGGAAGATCGACGTCTGCCAGGTCGACGACCCGACGCTCACCTCCACCTTGATCGAACCCCATCCAGCGGCTCGGCTCCCGAACTCGGCGTCGATGTCATCGGTGGTGTCTTCGGGCAGCGCGACGAAGAACCAGTTCGGGCGCGCCGTCCACTCCCAGAGCTGGGCGACGAACGAGTAGGTGTCGCCCGGCATCAGGCAGAGGGGCCGTTCGGGGTGTCGGGGTGGTGGGCGGCGTAGGCGGCCTGCCAGCCCTCGAGCATCGGGCCGAAGTGAGCGGGGTTGTAGACGTCCTCTTCGGACGAGAACAGGCCGTTGCCGGCGTACACGAGGCGGGTCCAGTTGGCGCCCTCGTACACCTGGCCGTCGCCGGGGTCGAGGAAGCGGTTCTCCACCTGGCCGATGATCCAGCCCTGCTCGGCGTCGACCGTGTACCAGTCCCACGGGAACAGCTGCATCTCGGTGAACGGCCACGTCGTCATGGTCTTGGTGATCCACTCCAGGACCGCCCCGCGGCCGTGGAACTCGCCGTAGAGGTGCTCGATGTAGTGGACGTCGGGTGTGAACCGGTCCACCCACGGCGCCCAGTCGCCGGTGCGCCCGGCCGCGTTTGCCGCGTCCTGGTACTGCTGGAACGCGTCCTCGATCTCCGCTGCATCCCAGCCCATGGCGTCGTCCCCTCGTCACCGTCTCGTCGGTGGCGTGAGGGTAGGACCCGGCTGGACCGCGTGCTCGCGACCTGACCTGCGAGACTCGGACATGGCCGAACGCAACGTCCTGGGCGGCGAGCTCGAGTCCTGCAGCACCGATCCGATGACCGGGTTCTTCCGGGACGGCTGCTGCGCCACCGGGCCGGAGGACCTCGGCAGCCACACGATCTGCGCCGTCGTGACCGCAGAGTTCCTCGCCCACCAGCGCTCGATCGGCAACGACCTGTCGACGCCGATGCCCCAGTACCGCTTCCCGGGCCTCGTCCCCGGCGACCGCTGGTGCGTGACCGCCCGCAACTGGGCCGTCGCCTACAACGACGGCGTCGCCGCTCCCGTGGTGCTCGCCGCCACCAACGAGAAGGTCCTCGAGCTGGTCCCGCTCGAGGCCCTCCAGCAGCTCGCCGTCGACGTCCCCGACACCCCCGCCGACCTCGGGGACTGACCCGCTCCTCCGGGCGAACCTCGTACCGCTCGGGCCCCTTTGCGGGCGCCTCCGGTACGAAGTTCGGTCAGGTTCGGGGGAGGGCTTCGGTACCCTCGGCGGGGATGACCGTCCAGCTCAACCACACCGTCGTCGGCGCGGCCGACGCCAAGGTCTCGGCCCACTGGCTCGCCGAGATGCTCGGGCTCGCCGAGCCGTTCGCGTCTGGGCCGTTCTGGCAGGTCGACCTCGACAACGGCGTGTCGCTCGACTTCGCGTCGGTCGCGCCCGGCGATCCTGTGGTGCCGATCCACTACGCGTTCCTCATCGACGAGGACCGCTTCACCGAGGTCTACGGGCGCATCACCCGCCGCGGCCTGGAGCACTGGGCGGACCCGCACCAGCACCTGCCTGGGCAGATCAACACCCACGATGGCGGCCGGGGCGTGTACTTCCTCAGCAACGACGGCCACTACCTCGAGGTCATCACCGTCCCCTACGGCGGCTTCTGACCTCGTCCGACGCATCCAGGGCGAACTTCGTAGGTGAGCACGCCGATTCGGGCGTTCAGGCATACGAAGTTCGGCGAGGGGTGGGGGTCGGTGAGGGGCATCATGGGGCGGTGACTGCGACCGAGACCGGGCCCACCGCATCCGACCAGCTCCCGCGCTGGGACCTCACGCCGTTCTTCCCGGGGCTCGACTCCCGCGAGTTCCTCGGCCTCAACGAGGAGGTGGCGTCGGAGGTCGGCCGGCTGCAGCGCCGGTTCGACGAGCTGGGCGTGCGCGGCGGCGATCCGATCGAGGTCGACGACCTCGTGGCCGCCACCGCCGACGAGGTGGTCGACTCGTTCAACCGGCTCCTGGCGAACATGCGGCGCATCGGCTCGTACCTCTACGGCCACACCACCACCGACGCCCGCGACGCCGAGGCGGCCGGCGCCCTGAGCCGGTACCAGGCGAGCGTCGCCCCCTTCGCTACGCTCGACGGGCGCTTCGACGCCTGGCTGGCCCGGCTGGACCTCGACGAGCTCACGGGTCGCTCGACGGTGGCCGCTGACCACGCCTACGCGCTCCGGCGAGGCGCTGATGCGGCGAAGCACCAGATGACCGAGGAGCAGGAGGACCTCGCCGCCGAGCTGTCGCTCACTGGCGGTCGGGCCTGGGCGAAGCTGCACGGCGACCTCACCGCCCGCCTGACCGCCACGGTCGACGGCGAGGTGCTGCCGATGAGCATGGTCCGGGGCCTGGCCACCGATCCCGACCCGGCGCGACGCGAGGCCGCCTTCCACGCCGAGCTCGCGGCGTGGGACACGGTGACGGTTCCGCTCGCCGCCGCGCTCAACGCGTTCAAGGGCGAGGCCAACGTCTTCAACCGCCGCCGGGGCTGGACCGACTCGCTCGACCCGGCGCTCGAGACCAACGGCGTGAGCCGGGAGATCCTCGCCGCCATGCAGGGCGCCGTGGTCGGCTCGCTGCCGCACTGGCACCGGTACCTTCGAGCCAAGGCCCGCCTGATGGGCCACGACGGCGGCCTGCCGTGGTGGGACCTGATCGCCCCGGTCGGCACGCCCAAGCGCTTCGCCTGGTCCGAGGCGACGGAGGCGATCCACGACGCCTTCTCCGGCTATTCAGGCCGCCTCGCCGGCCTGGTGGACCGGGCGGTGGGGGAGGCGTGGATCGATGCCGAGCCCCGGGGCGGCAAGGTGGGTGGCGCCTACTGCATGTCGGTGGCCGACGGCGTGAGCCGGGTGCTGTGCAACTTCGACGGCAGCTTCGACTCGGTGCAGACCCTGGCCCACGAGCTGGGCCACGCCTACCACAACGTCAACCTGGGCGAGCGCACGCCGATGCAGCGGAGCACGCCGATGGCGCTGGCGGAGACGGCGTCGATCTTCTGCGAGACGATCATGGTCCAGGCCGGTCTGGCCGCCACCGCCGGTGATGCCGACGGCCGCCTGGCGCTGCTCGACGGCGACCTGTCCGGTGCCTGCCAGGTGGTGGTCGACATCCACTCCCGGTTCCTCTTCGAGCGGGCCCTGTCGTCCGAGCGCGAGCAGGGCGTGCTGTCCGTCGACCGGCTCCGGGAGCTGATGCTCGACGCCCAGGCCGAGGCCTACGGCGACGGGGTGGATCCGCAGCGGCGCCACCCGGACATGTGGGCCGTGAAGGGCCACTACTTCACCGCCTACTACAACTGGCCGTACACGTTCGGCCTGCTGTTCGGGATCGGCCTGTACGCCGAGTTCCAGCGAGACCCCGACCGCTTCCGAGCCGGCTACGACGACCTCCTGTCGGCTACTGGCCTCGGCGACGCTGCCACCCTCGCTGCCCGCTTCGGCATCGACGTCGCCGACCAGGCCTTCTGGGCCGCCAGCCTCCAGGTGCTCGTCGACCGCATCGACGAGTTCGAATCCGCCGTGGACGCCCGCCTGCCGTGACCCTCGCTGAACGTGTCGCGCGCACGACAGGTCCGGGCGGAGCCCAGGCTCGATCTGACAGGTATCTGATGGGTGGAGTAGTCGTGGGGGCATGGAGATCACCGTGAACCGCGCCTACGACCTGATCGACAACCGCCGACACGCCCTCGCCCTGCGGTCCCGCACGTTCTGCGGCATGGCGCGCTCCCGGGTCCGCTCCACCACCCTCGAGTTCGATGCCGCGGACTTCTTCGCCTGCAAGGAGTGCGTCGCGGTCTACGAGGGCGGCACGCGCCGCCGCCGCTCGGCAGCGAGCTGACGGGTCCGGAACGGCCTTCCGCGTGACAGCCGGGTGGAACAGGAGTACGACGGTTGCATGGACACCCACCTGCACCGTGCCTATGACCTGCAGGACCACCGGCGCCACGCGCTCGGCCTGCGCTCCCGGACCTGCTGCGGCCTCGCCCGCAGCCACGTCCGCTCCACCAACTTGGCGTTCGATCCGGACGACTTCCTGGCCTGCCCCGAGTGCGTGGCCGCCATCCGAGTCCCTGCCTGAACGTCAGCGGGGCGCGGTGTAGTCGAGGGTCGGCCACGGGTTGGCCAGGCATCCGTCGAGGCCCTTGCTCTGCTGCATCATCACCGGGGCGTAGAGCCCGTCGCCGGCGCACCCCACGTGGCCCAGGCCGAGCTCGTGGCCGACCTCGTGGTTGACGACCTGGGCGCGGTAGCCGTTGAGGTCGAGCGGGAGGTCGGTGGTGCCCTCGTTCCAGCGGGTCAGGTTGAGCACGACCCGGTGCCCCTTGTGGCACGAGAAGATGCCGGCGGTGTCCAGCGGGAGGCAGATGGCATCGGCGGTCTCGGGCGAGGCCAGGCTGATGGTGAACGACCCGCCAGCCGGCACTCGCAGGAACGAGTGGCCCTTGGCGGTCCAGCCCCGGGGGTCCTGGAGGATGATGTCGACGACAGCGGCCAGCTGGTTCGGGTCGACGCCCGAGCCCTCCTCGGCTTCGACGGTGTAGGTGTGCGCCTCGCCGGTGCCGCGGAGCTCGCCGGTGCCGTCGGCCTCGAGGAACCGGCCGGTGGACGTGATGGGGCCGGTGGTCGTGGTGCTGCTGGTCGTGGTGGCGGGCGCGGGGCTGGTGGTGGGCGTCGAGGTCGAGGTGGTGGCTCGCAGGGGCCGCTCGGTGCCGGCCTCCACCCGCTCGGCGAGGACCTCCGTACTCGAGGCGGAGGAGGATCCGTCGCCCATCGTGAACCAGGCCGCCGCGACCGACGCCGCCGTCACCAAGGCGACCGCGGCGAAGATCAGGGTCGAGCGTCCGTATCCGTCGCGGTGCAGGTCGTCATCCATCGGCCGTCGATGCTCGCGCAGCGGCGCCCGGATCCGAGGGACCCAGCTCGTGGCGGTGCCGCAGCGAGACGCTGATGCGCGGCCCGCTGACCCGGGCGACCTTGGGCACGCTGTGCTGCCACGTGCGCTGGCACGTCCCGCCCATCACGAGCAGATCCCCAGGGGCAGGATCGAGCCGCACGCTGGCGCCCCCGCCCCTGGGTCGCAGGAGGAACCGGCGCTGGCAGCCCAGGCTGAGGACGGCGACGAGCGCGGTCTCCTGCTCCCGGTAGACCCGGTCGCCGTGCCAGGCGACGCTGTCGTGCCCGTCGCGGTAGAGGTTGGCGCCGAGCGCATCGAACCGCACCCCGTAGCGGCCGTGCAGGGCGCGGGCGATGGCCCGGGCTTCGGCCGGCCAGGCCCGCTCGCCGTCGCGGCCCCACCAGTGGGAGAGCCGGGGCTCGGGCACGACCTTCTCGTACATCGGCACCTCGCGCTCACGCCACGTGACCGTGGTGAGCAGCCGCTCGAAGAGCCTGTCCGCCCCGCTCATCCAGTCCTGGGCGATGTCGACCCACGCCCCGTCGCCCAGCTCCACCCGCTCGACGGTCGAGAACGCCCAGTCCGGCACGGGCTCAGCATCGCCGAACAGCGATGCCTGCCAATCCATCGACGGCGGAGCGGTGGTGCGCGACGACACCTGGCCATGCTAGCGACCGGAATCGAACAGGTGTTCGCTTCCACGATTTCGGGTCACCTGGGCACCTCAGACGTGCTCAGGTGACCCGAAATCGCCGGTTGTTCGCCTTTCGGGTCGGCTGTGCACCGGGGCGGTGCCCAGGCGACCCGAAATCGGGTGGGTTCAGCCGAGGGCGCCGTGCTCGCGGAGCTTGGCGATGTCGTCGTCGGACTTGCCGAGGAGGTCGCGCAGGACCTCGTCGGTGTGCTGGCCGACGGTGGGGGCCTTCTCGGGCAGCGGGATGTCCAAGTCGAGGTACTTGATGGGCGACGGCTGCTGCTCGGCGCCCAGGCGCTCGGCCGGGATCCACTCGAACCGGGCCTGGAACTGCGGATCGTCCTTGAGCGTCTGCGGCGTGTTGACGTTGATGATGGGGACGTTGATCTCGAGCCCGAGGTCCACCCACTCCTGGGCCGGGCGGGTCGAGAAGATCTCCTTGAGCTGCCGGCGGAGCTCGACGTTGCCGACGGCGTGGTCGGCGAACTTGGCGCCGGGGTTCTGCTCGAACAGCTCGGGCCGGCCGATGCCCCGGCAGAAGTTCTCCCAGAACTCGCGCTCGCTGGCCTGGAGCAGGACGAAGGCGCCGTCGGATGCCTCGTAGAACTGGTAGCGGACGCCGTCGCGCATGCCGGCGGTGCCCGGCGCCCGGCGCACGTAGTTGTCCGAGGCGTTGCCGGTGACCTCGGACTCGGGGCGCTCGTAGGCCTTCCAGCTCTCGGAGCGGTACCAGTCCATGGCGGCGGCAGCGTCGGACTGGGCGATCTCGAGGCGGCAGCCCTCGCCTGTGGCGCGTGCCTTGATGACCCCGGCCAGCACGCCCAGCGCACCGAACAGGGGACCGGCGTGGATGCCCATCGACGGGTGCTCGGGGATGGCGGCGAAGCCGTCCTCGGTGATCTCGGGCTTCACGAGCCCGGCCCACACGTCGTAGGCGACGCCGTGGCTGGGCAGCTCGGCGTAGGGGCCGGTCATGCCGTAGCCGGAGATGGTGCAGAACACGATGGCCGGGTTGACCTCGCGGAGCTTGTCGTAGCCCAGGCCGCGGCGCTCGAGGCCGCCGGGGCGCATGGCCTCGATCACCACGTCGGCGTCGCGGACCAAGTCGAGGTAGGTCTGCACGGCCTCGGGGGTGCGCAGGTCCAAGGTGATGGACTTCTTGCCCCGGTTGAGGTGGAGGTGCATCAGCGAGACGCCCTCCACGATGGGCCACGTCATCTGGCGGATGTAGTCGCCCGAGGGCGCCTCGACCTTGATGACCTCGGCGCCGAGGTCGGCGAGCTGGGTTGTGATGGCGGCGGGGCCGAGCATCGAGCTCTCGATGATGCGGACGCCCGCGAGGGGGCCGGTGCTGGAAGACATGGTGACCTCGGGCTGTCGAATCTGACGGTCCGTCAGATTAGCGTTCCGTCCGAGGTCGGCCCACGCTCGGCGCAGCCCCACGCGTGGGGATGGGCGCGGTGGTCCACCGACGCGATGGCGGGTGCACGCACCCGTCGGTCAGCAGGTGACGGTGCCGGTGACCGCGATGTCGCCGTCGGTGGTGGTGCCGGAGAACGTGGCGCTGTCGGCGTCGTGGGTGCCGGTCGTCTTCGGCACCGAGTACTCCTGGCCGTCGACGGCGAACGTGGCGAACGCCTGGTCGCTCTCGCCGTAGTCGCCGTCGGCTTCGGGCATGTTCGAGCCGAAGTAGTCGGGCTTCGTGCCCGAGAAGCCGGAGTCGGTCACGACGCCGATATTGACGGTGAAGTAGCCGCCTTCGGTGGCGCAGTCACCGCCGGACAGTGTGTAGTCGTCGCCGCCGACCGTGAGGTCGACCTTGGCGGTGCCGTCGCAGAAGGTGCGGACGACATCGTCCGCGCCGGCCGTGAACCCGTCGCAGCTCTCGGCCTTGTCGGTCTCCTCCTGCGACTTGGACTTCTCGCCGTCGGTGCCGGTGTCTTTCGCTGCGGGGGTGTCGGCGTTGTCGCCGGCGCTGCTCCCGCAGGCGGTCAGTGCGAAGGTTGCAGCGAGGACGGCGAGCAGGGCGGCGAGCAGGCGCTTCGACATCGGTGGCTCCTTGGGGGTGGGGTGGCGGCGCGATCGTAGGTCTGCGACCGGCGCCGAGGAGGGAGCGAGCAGGATCGGCGCGCCGGGGGTAGGTTGAAAACGAGAACACGTTCTCGTTTCGTCGTCATCCACCAGCAGGCAGGGGGCCGCCATGGGCACGGTCGACTTCGACGTCTTCGACGCCGACAACCACTACTACGAAGCTCCCGATGCCTTCACCCGCCACCTCGACCCGCGGATGCAGAAGCGGACCATGCAGTGGGCCGATGTCGACGGCAGGACCCGCCTCGTGGTGGGCGGGCGCATCAACCGGTTCATCCCGAACCCGCAGTTCGACCCGGTGGCGCGGCCCGGCTGCCTGGACGACTACTTCCGGGGCCGATCGCCGGCCGACGACATCCGCGGCGCGTTCGGGCAGCTCGAGCCCATCAGCCCGGCGTATCGGGACCGCAAGGCCCGCATCACCGTGATGGACGAGCAGGGGGTCACCGGGTGCTTCATGTTCCCGACCCTGGGCGTCGGCATGGAGGAGGCGCTCGTCGGCGACCCCGATGCCGCCCACGCCGCCTTCCGTGCCTTCAACCGCTGGGTCGACGAGGACTGGGGCCTGCACTTCGAGGACCGCATCTTCGGGGCGCCCTACCTGACGCTGCTCGATCCCGACCAGGCGGCCGACGAGGCCCGCTGGGCGGTGGAGCAGGGCGCCCGGGTCGTGGTCATGCGGGCCGGCCCGATCATGCACCCGTCTGGCGGCCGGTCGCCCGGCGACCCGCTCTACGACCCGATGTGGTCCGTGCTGGCCGAGGCCGGTGTCACCGTCGCCTACCACTCGGGGGAGGCTGGCTACGGCCGCCACGTCGTCGACTGGGGTGAGTCCGCCGAGTTCGAGGCGTTCCGCCGCACGCCGCTCTACGGCATCCTCACGTCGGACCGGGCCATCTCCGACACGATCGCCGCGCTGATCTGCCACGGCGTGTTCGACCGGTTCCCGTCGCTGCGGGTCGCCACCATCGAGAGCGGCTCGGAGTGGGTCCACCCCCTCATCAAGAAGCTGGCCAAGGCCCACTCGATGACCCCGGGTGCCTTCGCCGTCGACCCCGTGGAGCGCCTGCGCACCAACGTGTGGGTCGCGCCGTACTACGAGGACGACATCCGCCACCTCGCCGATGCCATCGGCGCCGGCCACGTCCTGTTCGGCTCCGACTGGCCCCACGCCGAGGGCCTCGCCGACCCGAAGTCGTTCGTCGACGACCTCGCCGGGTTCGCCGACGACGAGATCCACCAGATCATGCGGACGAACGCCGAGTCGCTCAGCGTCCCGCCTGCCACCTGACCTGGGCGGCCCTCCACCCCCGAGGGGCCCGCCATGTGGCGAGATCACCTGCTTGTGCGCTGCTGGACGACGCAGAGGCGGGTGGTCTCGCGTCCGGTCCTGCCCGCCGGCCACCGGCTCCGTCGGTAGGGTCGCCAGCATGGGCGACGACGTGTTCCCGGATCGGTCGATGGCGCTGCGGGACAAGCTGGCCTGGATGATCGAGACCGCCGGCTGGCTGCTGGAGCCGGTCGGGGCCAACACCGCCACCGACCCGCCGCTGCCGGGCTACGGGTACACCATCGGCTTCGAGCAGACCTTCGGCTTCCCGGAGATCGTGATCGTCGGGCTCAAGCCCGTGGCGGCGAAGGGGCTGGCCGGGCTCATCGCCGACATGCTCCGCGGCGGCACCCAGATCCCGATCGGCGAGCTGTTCCGGGGCCTCTACGACGGCGAGCAGCGGGCCGGGCTCATCCCGGTCGACGTCGACGCCATGGGCGAGATGTTCGAGTCGGCGTCCGCCTGGTACGGCGAGCAGCCGTACCGCATGGTCCAGCTCGTCTGGCCCGATCGGACCGGATGGCTGCCATGGGAGCCAGGCTTCGACCCGTCCCTCGCCGGCGTCCAGCTCCTGCTGGGCGATCCGCCCACCGGATAGGTGGCGTCGGCCGTGCGTCCCGGAGGGCGAGAGCGAGCACGAGTCGGGAGTCCGGCCCGCGGCCGGTGCGGCGGTGCTCCTGGCGGCGGCTGTGCTCACGGCGGCCCACGTGCTGCTGGCACGGCCTCGACGCGACGTGCGGCGCACGTCAGCCTCGGTGAGTCGATCGAGCGTTTCTGACACACTGTCAGGTGTGAGCCAGGGGACCGTTTCGAGCACGTACAACTTCGCCGACCTGTGGGAGTCGGTCTGGCCTCGGTGCCCGGAGCGGGTGGCGCTGGCGTGCGGTTCGCAGACCCGGACCTATGCCGAGCTGGCCGATCGGGTGACTCGGCTCGCCAACCACCTGCGGGATGCGGGCATCGGCCCCGGCGACCGGGTCGGGCTGTTCCTGCGCAACGACTCCGCCTACCTCGAGGGGATGCTGGCGGCCTTCTCGCTGCGGGCGATCCCGGTGAACATGAACCACCGCTACACGGGTGCCGAGCTCGGCTACCTCATCGAGGATTCGGGCGCCGTCGCCCTCCTCGTCCACGAGACGTTGACGGGCGCCGTCGCCTCGGTGCCCCGGGGCATCGCCGCCGTCCGTTCGCTGCTCGTCGTGCCCGATCCCGATCCGTCGACCGTGACCGGCGAGGTCGTCCCGCTCGACGATGCCGTGGACTACGAGGCGGCCCTCGCAGCGGCCTCGGCCGAGACCATCGAGACCCACGGCCGTACGGGAGACGACACGTACCTGATGTACACGGGCGGCACCACGGGCCGCCCCAAGGGCGTCGTGTGGCGGCAGGAGGATGCGTTCTTCGCCTGCATCGGCGGCGGCGACCCGATGCGGCTCGCCGGCCCCGTCGACGCACCCGGCCAGCTGCCCGACCGCATGGTCGAGGCGTTCACGTACCTGCCGCTCGCGCCGCTGATGCACGCCGCCGCCCAGTGGACGACGTTCTCGTGGCTGCTGGCCGGCGGCAAGACCGTGCTCATGCCCGGTGCGCTCGATCCCGAGGCGGTCTGGGATGCGGTCGACGAGCACCAGGTCAACTCGCTCACCGTCGTCGGCGACGCGGTGGCCCGTCCGCTGGTGACGGCGTGGGAGGCGAACCCGGGCCGCTGGCAGGCGGCGGGTCTGTTCGCCATCTCCAACGGCGGGGCGCCGATGTCGGCCTCGCTCAAGGCCCGCCTGGGCGAGCTGTTCGAGGGCCGGGCGATCATCGACGGCTTCGGCTCGTCGGAGAGCGGCGTGCAGGGGTCGCAGCGGCTCACGGCGGGCGAGAACCCGTCTGGGCTCGCCCGGTTCGCCCCCGGCCCGACCACCGGTGTGTTCGACGACGACCTCCAACCCGTCGAGCCCGGTTCCGGCGTCATCGGCAAGGTCGCCAACGCCGGCCGCCTTCCGCTCGGGTACCTGAACGATCCGGAGAAGACGGCGGCCACGTTCATCGAGGTCGACGGCCGGCGCTACTGCTTCACCGGCGACCTGGCCACGGTCGAGGAGGACGGCACGATCCAGCTCCTCGGCCGCGGCTCGCAGTGCATCAACACGGGTGGCGAGAAGGTCTTCCCCGAAGAGGTCGAGTCCGCCCTCGTCGACCACGAGGCCGTCCTCGACGTCCTCGTGGTGGGCGTGGCCGACGAGCGATGGGGCAGTGCCGTCGTGGCCGTCGTCGCTCCCGCCGACCCTGACGCACCGCCCACCCTCGACGACGTGCGCGACCACCTCCGAGGCTCGCTGGCCGGCTACAAGCTGCCGAAGCACCTGGTGCTCGTCCCCCAGGTGGAGCGTTCGCCTGCCGGCAAGGCGGACTACCGGTGGGCGAAGGCCGCCGCCGAAGCCGCCGTGGGTGCCGGCCGGTGAGCGGCTCCTGACCGGGCGCGCCCGACGGATCCGGGACCAACGGCCGGATCCGGGGAACCGGGCGTCGGCTGGCGTCGTCGCAACCGGCATGGACAACGGACTGAACCCCGGGAACCGGCCCCGCAAGGGCATCGCCTTCGTGCTCGGCGCGCTCGCGCTGTTCGCCGTCGTGGTGGCGGCCGCGGTGGTGGCGACCCCCAAGGCGGCCCAGGCGGCCGGGCTCGAGCCGTTCTCCTCGTGCCGCGAGCTGTCGGCCTGGGGTGCCGATGCCGAGCGGCGCGGCGAGCAGGTGGCCTTCTTCGACTCGGTGGGCCGTGACGTCGACCTGGCCGAACGGACTGCGGCGTCGGGAGCCACCGCGGACACCGAGTCCGGCGGGGCGGCATCCCAAGCCCCTGCGACGACGATGGCGTCGAGCGACGAGAAGTCGTCGTCGCTCACCGCCGGCGAGCAGGCGCTCGATGCCACCAACGTCGTGGTCGACGGCGTCGACGAGCTCGACCTCGTCGACCGCCTCGGTGAGGACCGCGCGCTGGTGATCGCCGGAGCGAAGCTCGCCATCGTCGACCTGGCCGGACCGACGGTGCTGGCCACCCGGCCCGTGGCCTACGGCGCCCAGGTCATCTACGACCGCCAGAGCGGGCGGGCCTGGATCGTCGGCCCGTCCGATGACGGCGCTCAGGTCGAGGTCACCCGCGTCGATGTCGGCACCGCCTCGCTGGAGGCCGCGGGCACCTGGCGGACATCCGGCCAGCTCGTCGATGCCCGGCGCATCGGCGACCAGCTACACCTCGTCGCCTCCGACGGGTTCACCGGCACCACCGGCCGGCAGGTCCCGTTCGCCGGCGGGCCGGTGCCCTGCGACCAGGTCCTGCACCCCGCTGGGCCTTCGGATCCGACGGCCTCGCTGATCGTCACCCTGCCGGTGTCCGGGGAGTTGCAGCCTGTGCACGCCGCCGAGGTCGTGGGTTCGGGCCAGCTGGTCCACGTCACCGACGAGGCCGCCTACCTGGCGACGCCGCAGTGGAGCGCCGGCGGCACCGACACCACGACCATCCACCGGTTCGACATCGCCACCCTCGAGCACACCGGCTCGGGCTCGGTCCCGGGGTCGCTGCTCAACGACTTCTCGATGTCCGAGCACGACGGCCACCTGCGGGTCGCTGTCACCGCCCAGGGCTCCCGGCGGGGGACCTGGCCCATGCCGATCGACGACGTGGCCGGCACCTTCGTCGAGGACGAGAGCGTGGCGGTGCCCGGCACTCCGACGGTCACGGACGGCTCGCCCGGTGCTGCCGTCGCCGAGGAGCCCACCCGAGCGGCGGAGCCGGTGGCGCCCGACACCGCTCCCGAGACGGTGACCGGCACGGTGCCCGACACCACCGTCCCCGATGATCCGGCGACGACCACGACCACCTCGGAGGTGGGGGCGACGACCACCTCCACGTCCACCAGCACCACGACGAGCACGTCGACCTCGACCACCACCAGCACGTCGACGTCGACCTCGACGACCACGACGCCGCCGGCCGGCACGACGATCCCCGGTCCTGGCCCGGACGACCCGTTCAACAAGATCGTCGTCTTCGACACCGAGGGCAACCTCGACGTCGTCGGATCCACCCCGTGGTTCGGCCACCCCGGCGAGACCTTGCAGGGCATCCGCTTCGACGGTGACACCGCCTACGCGGTCACGTTCCTCCAGACCGATCCGTTCTACGTCGTGGACCTGGCCGATCCGCGGGCGCCGAAGGTGGCCGGTGAGGTCGAGCTCCCCGGCTTCAGCGCCTACCTCCACCCGGTCGGCGGTGGGAAGGTCGTCGGTTTCGGCCCCGGGGCCAGCGGCCGGCAGGAGGCCAAGCTGTTCGACGTGTCGAACCCGGCAGCGCCGAAGGTCGTGGACGGGCTCGTCCTCGGTGACGACTCCCCGGTCGTCTTCGACCACCACGCCTTCGTCAGCCTCGGCGACGGACGGTTCGCCGTCCCGGTCACCAGCTGGTCGAACGTGACCGCCGACTGCGCCATCCCATCCGATGCCGGCCCGGGGGCCGACATCGGGTGCGCTCCGTCGTCGTCCGGGATCGAGAGCCAGGTCGTCGAGATCGGCGTGGTCGGCGACCAGCTCGAGGAGGTCGCCCGGCTCACCGTCGAGCTGCCCGAGCAGGCGTCCCGGGCGATCCCCACGAAGGGCGGGTGGGCCGTCCTCGCCGGCCAGTCGATCGGCACCGTCTCCGACGGCGGGACCCAGGGCACGACCGTCACGCTCTGACCGGCTCGGAGCCATCTGGGACGACCCTGCGGTCCTGGTCGCATCGCCTCCGTCACCGGTCGACCGGTGCGGCGTTCGTCGTCGAAGCCACGCGACCGGGGCCTCGAGCGCCCCGAGCCGGAGGGCGTCAGGCGGTGCGGCCGGACGGCTTCGTGGGGGTGAACCGCACCGGCATGTGCTCGTAGCCGCTCACGAAGTTGGCAGCCCGGTAGCCGGGCTCGTCGCCGCCGACCAGCTCCAGGTCGGGCAGGCGGCCGAGGAGCTCCTCGAACATGACCCGCAGCTCCAGCCGGGCGAGGCTGTTGCCCAGGCAGAAGTGGGTGCCGAACCCGAAGGCCACGTGGTCGTTCGGCGTGCGGCCCACGTCGAAGCGGAACGGGTCCTCGAACACGTCCTCGTCGCGGTTGGCCGAGGGGTAGAGCAGCAAGACGTTGTCGCCCTCGCGGATCTGCTGGCCGTTGACCACCACGTCGGTGGTGGCGGTGCGGTTCATGTTCTTGATGGGACTGACCCAGCGCAGCATCTCTTCGAGCGCGGAGGGCAGCAGCCCGCGGTCCGCCTGGAGCCGGTCCCACTGGTCGCGGTTGGCGAGCAGCTGGTAGGCACCGCCGGAGATGACGTGGCGGGTGGTCTCGTCGCCGCCGATGAGGATGAGCAGCGACTCGTCGATGATCGCCTGGTGGTCGAGGCGGTCGCCGTCGACCTCGGCGTGGCACAGGACGCTCATCAGATCGTCCTTCGGGTCGGCCGTGCGGTCGGCGATCACGCCGTTGGCGTACTCCGTGTACCCGATGAAGGCGAGCGTCGCCGGCTCCAGTGCCTCGGGGTCGCCGGTGAGCGCCGAGAGCATGGCGTCGCTCCACTCCAGGAGCTGCGCCCGGTCCTCGGGCCGCACGCCGAGGTCGTTGCCGATCATGATCAGCGGCAGCCAGGCGGCGATGTCGGTGACGAAGTCGCACTCGCCCTGCTCGCACACGGCATCGATGATGTCGGTGCACGCGGCGCGCACCTCGTCCTCCCGCTCGCGGACCCGGCGGGGCGTGTAGCCCTTGTTGACCAGCTTGCGGCGTCGGAAGTGCTCCGGATCGTCCATGTCGATCATCATCTGGAGCGGGTCGGCGTCGGCCCGGATGCCCTGGGCGTTGGAGAACGTGGCCGGGTCCTTGGAGATCGCCTTCAGGTCGGCGTAGCGGGTGATGCCCCACGCGTGGCCGTCCCAGTAGACGGGTGCGTTCGCCCGCATCCACGTGAACGAGTCGTGGGGGTTGCGGCCCCAGAAGTCACCGGCGATGAGGTCGATGTCGTCGCGGGTCGGGTGGTCGGGCACGCATCGCCTCCAAGATCTGACGGGTCGTCATATTCTGGCTGCTGTGACGGTAGCGGCAAGCGAAGACGCACAGATCGGGCCCGAGGTCGCGGAAGCGCCGGGTGGCCCGCCCATCCCGCTCGGCCGCCGCGTCGAGCTGCCCGGACGGGGCACCACGTTCGTCCGCGAGGTCGCCGGGCCGCCCGGTGCGCCCACCGTGCTGCTGCTCCACGGCCTCATGGCGAGCGGCGGGCTCAACTGGTACCAGGCGTTCGAACCGCTGTCGGAGCACTTCCGGGTCGTCGCCATCGACCACCGCGGCCACGGGCGCGGGATCCGGGCGTGGAGCCGCTTCACCCTGGCCGACTGCGCCGACGACGCTGCGGCCCTCCTCGACGTCCTCGGCATCGACCAGGCCATCGCCGTCGGCTACTCGATGGGCGGACCCATCGCCCAGCTGCTCTGGCACCGCCACCCCGAGAAGGTGAGCGGCCTCGTCCTGTGCGCCACGTCGAACCGCTTCGTGCCGGGCGTGCGCGAGCGGCTGGTGTTCGTGACCGGCGTGTCGGCCGTCGCCGGCTCCACCCGCATCGGCCAGTTGGCGACCCGCATCCCGATCGCGCTCTGGCAGAAGCAGATCCCCCAGGCGGTCCGGGCCCGTCCCGACAGCATGAGCCGCTGGGCCGGTGCGGAGTTCCGCCGTCACGATGCCCGCATGGTCGCCGAGGCGCTGGCCGCGTCGTGCAACTTCGACAGCCGCAAGTGGCTGAACCCCGTCGAGGTCCCCACCACCCTCGTCGTCACCACCAAGGACCACGCCGTTCCGGCTCAAGAGCAGCTCCGCCTCCTGCTCGCGATCCCGACCGCCGAGGTCCACCTCCACGACGAGGGCCACACCTGGTGTGCCAAGCCCAGCTTCGGCCGGGCCATGCTCGACGCCTGCCTCACCGTCACCGTCACCGCCAGTCCTGATCCCGGCCCCGAACCCGCCTGACCAGCCCGAAGTTGGTGTGCGAACCGAGGCACCGCATCAGTTCGCACACCAACTTCGGTGGGGTTGGGCGGTGGACAGGGGTGGGGGAGGGTGGTGGACAGGGGGTGGGGTTGGGCGGTGGACAGGGGTGGGGGAGGGTGGTGGACAGGGCGGTGGGGGCCCTCAGGGGGCCCAGGGGAGGGCGGCTTCGGGGTCGACGCCGTAGGCGGCGATGGCCTCGGCGACCCGGCTGCGCTTGACCTGGCCCTCTTCGGCGAGGGCGTGGAGGGTGGCGACGACGATGTGGCCGGCGTCGACCTCGAAGAACCGGCGCAGCGCCTCGCGGGTGTCGGAGCGGCCGAAGCCGTCGGTGCCGAGCGACGTGTACGAGCGGTCGGCGGGGATCCACCGGGCGATCTGGTCGGGGACGGCCCGCAGGAAGTCGGTGGTGGCGACGATGGGACCCGCGGAGGACTCGAGCAAGGTGGTGACCCGCGGCGTGCGGGGCTTCTGCTGCGGGTGGAGCCGGTTCCCGCGCTCGACGGCGAGCGCCTCCTCCCGAAGCCGCTTGTACGACGTGGCGCTCCACAGCTCAGCGGCCACGCCCCAGCGAGCGGCCAGCTCGGACGCCGCCTCGCGCACGGCCCCCTGCGCCGGTCCCGAGAACAGCAGCGTCGCCTTCGCCAGCGCCTTGTCCTTGGGGGCGGGCTGCCAGCGGTAGAGGCCCTCGATGATCCCGTCGACGATGCCCGGGGTGTCCGGCAGGGCGGGCATGACGTAGTTCTCGTTGTGGAGGGTCAGGTAGTAGAAGACGTCCTCCGGCTCCGGCCCGTACATGCGCTCGATGCCGTGGCGGATGACCTCGGCGGTCTCGTAGGCGAAGGCCGGGTCGTAGGCCTCGCACACGGGCACCGTGCTGGCCAGCACGAGGGAGTGCCCGTCCTGGTGCTGGAGGCCCTCGCCCATGAGCGTGGTGCGCCCGGCCGTGGCGCCCAGCAGGAAGCCGCGGGCCCGAGCGTCGGCGGCGGCCCAGATCAGGTCACCCACCCGCTGGAAGCCGAACATCGAGTAGAAGATGAAGAACGGCACCATCGGCACGCCGTGGGTGGCGTACGAGGTGGCGGCGGCGGTCCACGAGGCCATCGAGCCCGCCTCGGTGATGCCCTCCTCCAGCAGCTGGCCGTCGATCGACTCGTGGTAGCTGAGCAGCAGCTTGTGGTCGACGGGCTCGTACTTCTGGCCTTCCGACGCGTAGATGCCGAACTCCTTGAACAGGGAGTCCATGCCGAAGGTGCGGGCCTCGTCGGGGATGATCGGCACGACGCGGCGACCGAAGCCGGGATCGCGGGAGAAGGCCCGCAGCATGCGGGTGAAGGCCGTGGTGGTGGACGCCGCCTTCTTGCCGGAGCCGCTGCGGAACTCGTCGAACACCGAGTCGTCGGGCAGCGTGAGCGGCGACGTGGTGCGCACGACGCGCTTGGGCATCGAGCCGCCGAGCGCCTGCCGCCGGGCCATGAGGTACTCGTGGGCCGGCGTGCCCTCCGCCGGCCGGTAGTACGGCGGCTCCTGCCCGTCGGCCAGGGACTCCTCGGGGATCTCCTCCTCCAGGTGCAGCCGGAGGCGGAGGTCCCGGAGCTGCTTGTTCGACAGCTTCTTGATCTGGTGGGTGGCGTTGCGGCCCTCCACGTCGGCGCCGAGCGTCCAGCCCTTGATGGTCTTGGCCAAGATGACCGTCGGGGCGCCCCGCTGCTCGGTGGCGGCCTTGTAGGCGGCGTAGAGCTTCCGGTAGTCGTGGCCGCCGCGGGGGAGCCAGCGCAGCTCCTCGTCGGACAGGTGGTCCACCATCTTCCGCAGCCGGGGGTCCGGGCCGAAGAAGTGCTCGCGGATGTAGGCGCCGTCCTCGACGGTGAACCGCTGGAACTCGCCGTCGACGGTCTCGTTCATCTTCCGGACGAGCAGCCCGTCGTGGTCGTTCTCGATGAGCTCGTCCCACGCCGAGCCCCACACGACCTTGATCACGTTCCAGCCGGCGCCGCGGAAGACGCCCTCGAGCTCCTGGATGATCTTGCCGTTGCCGCGCACCGGCCCGTCGAGGCGCTGGAGGTTGCAGTTGATGACCCAGGTCAGGTTGTCCAGCCGCTCGCGGCCGGCCAGGGCGATGGAGCCCAGCGTCTCGGGCTCGTCGCACTCGCCGTCGCCCACGAACGCCCAGACCCGCAGCTCCGACGTGTCCTCCAGGCGGCGGTGGTGGAGGTAGCGGTTGAACCGGGCCTGGTAGATCGAGTTGATGGGCCCGAGCCCCATCGACACCGTCGGGAACTCCCAGAAGTCCGGCATGAGGCGCGGGTGCGGGTAGCTGGAGAGGCCGTTGCCGCCGATCTCGCGCCGGAAGTTGTCGAGCTCGATCTCGTCGAGGCGGCCCTCGAGGTACGCCCGGGCGTAGATGCCCGGTGCGGCGTGGCCCTGGATGTAGACGGAGTCGCCGTTGTTGCCGTCATCCTTGCCCCGCCAGAAGTGGTTGAAGCCGACGTCGTAGAGCGAGGCCGACGAGGCGAAGGTGGCGAGGTGGCCGCCGATGCCCTCGGCCACGTGGTTCGCCTTCACCACCATCACCGCGGCGTTCCAGCGGATGAACGCACGGATGCGCCGCTCGAGGTCGAGGTCGCCCGGGAACCAGTACCGGGCCTGCTCGTCGGCCAGCGGGATCGTGTTCACGTACGGCGTCTGCACCAGGTGCGGGATCTGCAGCCCGATGTCGCCGCCGTGGGCGAGCAGGCGCTGGATCAGGTACTCGGCCCGTCCCGGCCCGTGCTCCGACGCGACGGCGTCGAGCGAGTCGAGCCACTCGCGCGTCTCGTCCGGATCGGCGTCGTACAGCTGGCCCACGAACCCGTCATCGATGCCCATTCGTCCACTGTGCCGCGTGCCGGGGCGCTTCGCACCCGGCTCGTCACTCGTTCGCTGGCGCTCGCTGCGTTCTTCGAACGTGAGGACGGGCTGGCGCCCGGTGGTCTCGCAGCTCGGAGAACACGCCTCGCTGGTCGCGGCATAGTTGCGGGATGGGCGAACGGCTGCGGGTGTACACGGATGGGGCCTGCTCGGGGAACCCGGGTCCGGGCGGGTGGGCGTGGGCGTCGTCGAAGGACCACTTCGACAGCGGGGGAGACCCGGCGACCACCAACAACAAGATGGAGCTGATGGCCGTGCTGCGGGCCATCGAGTCGAACCCCGGCCCGCTCACCGTCGTCATGGACTCCACCTACGTGAAGGACGGATTGGAGAAGTGGTCGGTCAACTGGATCAAGAACGGCTGGAGGACCAAGGCCAAGGAGCCGGTCAAGAACCGGGAGATCTGGGAGCCGCTGATCGCGGCCCGCGACGCCCGACGCCACGAGCTGTCGTTCGAGTGGGTCAAGGGCCACTCGGGTGATCGCATGAACGACCTCGTCGACGAGCTGGCCGTCGTGCAGCGCGACCTGTTCCGAGCGTCGATCGGCGGGACCGTCGCCGGCGCGCCTGGTGGCGGCGGGAAGCTCAGCGACCTGCCGCCCGAGGAGCAGCGGGCCGAGCGCCGGGCCCGTGACGGGCGCATCCCGAGCGGCCGCCTCCTGCTGGTGATGGGCCTCACGCCCGACGGCCTCGGCGGCTGGGACCCGAACCCCACCACCGACAAGGTGCGCGACGAGCTGCGCCAGATCATCGAGGCCCAGGCGGCGTACACGCCGGACCTCAAGGTGCTCACCGGCCTCCGACCCGGCGCCGAGCTGCTGGGTGCCGAGGCGGCGATCCTCGCCGGCGTCCCGTACGCCGCCGTGCTCGGCTTCCCGGATCAGGACCGCAACCTCAAGCCGGCGTCGAAGGCCCGCTTCGCCGACCTGGTCGGCCGGGCTGATGACGTGGTCCAGCTCGAGAAGAAGAGCCCGAAGGACAGGGACGAGTTCATCAAGGCCATGCGCCGGCGCGACGTGTGGCTGTCGACGGCTGCGGACGAGGCCCTGCTGGTGTGGGACGAGGCCGACGATCGGCTCGACCGCCTGCACTCGGATCTCGATGCGCGCCTGGGCGACCGGCTCGTGGTCCTGCACCCCTGACTAGCGTCGGACCCGTGAACCAGCGCCAGACCCGGATCCTCGCGATCGCCCTCGCCGTCATCGTCGTGC
>Ga0182745_1000362_pt1 | contig 53429 bp, 41 predicted proteins | sample eDN3rd30CKraftBY_FD_128523 | JGI IMG/M metagenome (GOLD analysis project Ga0182745, IMG submission 128523) | Enriched backyard soil microbial communities from Emeryville, California, USA - eDNA 3rd pass 30_C Kraft BY (version 2) (version 2) | ecosystem: Environmental > Terrestrial > Soil >... | reverse complement strand
AGGGGGTGTAACTGCGGATCAGTCGTGCTTGCGTGATGCCCTGGCGCGGGTGTTTGGGGAGGCGCCATGCCTGCATCGTGCTTCAGGATGACGGTCGGCGCTCATCGGCACTTTGCCGCCCCTGCCGGTGTCCGGCGGACAGCCGCTATGGCATCATGCGCCCGTTCCTTGTTTCCAGCGGGAGAATCGCCATGGCCCAGACCCCTTCCACCATGCTTGCCCTTGGCACCGAAGCCCCTCCATTTTTGCTGCTCGCCACCGATGGCAGCCGCGTGAACATCGATGAATTCGCCGACCGCGCCGTGCTGCTGGTGGCTTTCATCTGCAACCACTGCCCCTTCGTCAAACACATCCGTGCCGGATTGGCGCAGTTGGCGGTGCATTACCAGGACGCGGATTTCGCCATGGTGGCCATCAACAGCAACGACACCGAAGCCTACCCCGCCGACGACATGGAACACATGCAGGCGGAAGTGAAGGACGCCGGTTACGTGTTCCCCTATCTGCTGGATGAAACCCAGGCGGTGGCGCGCGCCTATGACGCCGCCTGCACGCCTGATTTCTTCCTGTTCGACGCTGACCGCCGCCTGGCCTATCGCGGCCAGTTCGACGACAGCCGCCCGGGCAACGGCATCCCGGTAACCGGCAACGACCTGCGCGCCGCCATCGACGCCCTGCTGGCGGGGCAGGGCGTGCCGCGGGAACAGAAGCCAAGCATCGGCTGCAACATCAAATGGCGGAACGAGGTTTGAGCCCGGCCCGACTTCCCTGATGCGCGCCTGCCTTTACATCGTCGCCACGCCGATCGGCAATCTGGCGGACCTGAGCCAGCGCGCGCTCGACGTGCTGCGCAGCGTCGACCTGATCGCGGCGGAAGACACCCGCCACAGCGCCCGCCTGATGCAGGCGCACGGCATCCAAACGCCGATGCAGGCATTGCATGAACACAACGAAACCCAGCGCAGCGAGGCGCTGCTGGCCCAGATCGACGCCGGCCGCAGCATCGCGCTCATCTCGGACGCCGGCACGCCGCTGATCTCCGATCCCGGCTACACACTGGTACGCGCCGCGCACCAGCGCGGCATCAGGGTGGTACCGATTCCCGGCGCCTGCGCCGCCATCACCGCACTGTCGGTCGCGGGCCTGCCGTCCGACCGCTTCTGTTTCGAAGGCTTCCTGCCCGCAAAAGCCAATGCCCGCGAACAACGCCTGCAGGTACTGCGCAACGAACCGCGCACGCTGATCTTCTACGAAGCCCCACATCGCATCGAAGCCGCCCTGGAAGCGCTGGCGCAAGTCTTCGGCGATGCCCGCCCCGCCACCCTGGCTCGGGAGCTGACCAAGACCTACGAAACCATCGTGCAGGCCGACCTTGCCACGCTGCTGGCGCTGGTGCGCAACGATCCCGACCAGCGCAAGGGCGAGTTCGTGCTGATCGTGCAGGGTTGCCCCGAGCCGGAGTCGCCCCAGGCGCAGGACGACGAAACCCTGCTGCGCGTCCTGCTGGACTATCTGCCGCTCAAACAGGCCGCTGCGGCCGCCGCGCGCCTGAGCAACGGCCGCAAGAATCAGCTGTATGAGCTGGGATTGAAGCTGCAGCAAAAACAGTGATTGGTTTTTGCCCGGTAAGTCTCTAAGCTTGCGCGCCTGAGTCGGCCAGACAATCGCGGCGGTGCTTGCACCGCGGAGGAAAGTCCGGGCTCCACAGAGCAGGGTGCCAGGTAACGCCTGGGGGGCGCGAGCCTACGGAAAGTGCAACAGAAAGATACCGCCAGGCCGTTTACGGTCGGGTAAGGGTGAAATGGTGCGGTAAGAGCGCACCGCATGGGTGGTAACATTCCATGGCACGGCAAACCCCACCTGGAGCAAGGCCAAATAGGAATCCACCGGTGTTGCTCGCACTGGATTCGGGTAGGCTGCTTGAGGAACGCGGTGACGCGTCTCCCAGATGAATGATTGTCCACGACAGAACCCGGCTTATCGGCTGACTCGGCCTTTTTCTTCTTGACGCCCTCGGTGCTGCGGCTTGCGGCTTGTGGTCCGCATCGATCCCGAGAGCCTCTGGCGTTCCTTTTGACCATCCAGGGGACGCTACAAGCACATCCCTGTGCGCTCGGTGATGGCCATCCCTGGCCATCAACGCCCCTGGATGGTCAAAAGGAACACCAGAGGCTTGCTTCAAGCTTCAGTGCTCCGCACTGGAATCCAAAATCAAAGCCAAAAACAGAGGATGCCGTGCGTAACTCAATGCCGAAGGCATGTTTGACCAGGCGGCTGCAGCAGACCCGAAGCGGACCAATACAAATCACCCGGCCATTGATAAGAACCACCAAAGCCAAGTGGGATGCCCGAAAACATCCCACTTCCCCACACCCTCTCGCCCTCTCTTAATAAACCACTTTAACTTCAAACCTTACCCATCTGTAATTCCGCAGGTTTGCTTTTCCCAGAATTCCCCCTTGCAAACCCCTTCTGTGAACTACCCCTTTTTTCAATAAAAACAAAGAAATAAGCGCTTGCGCTGGAGGAAATCAGTGGATTATAGTGGGGCCAAGTAGCACAAGATGACAACAAAGTGGGATAAAAGTGCGCTTGTGGTCCTCCTTATGAATGAATGGAGGGCCTTGGTCAACTCCGGCTTGAAGGGTAATTCGGGTGCTGTTGAAAGGGCTGCACATGCTCGCGTTGGACGCCAAGGGTCGCCTGTCGGTCCCTGCGCGTTATCGCGCCGAGCTCGAGGAACAGTCCAAGGGACGCCTCGTCATCACTGTGCAGCGCCACGGCAAATCCCTGCTCATCTACCCTGAACCCGACTTCGAGGAAGCCTCGCGCGAAGTGCGCAAGCTGTCCGATTTCGAGCCGAGCGAGCAGCGCTTCAAATATCTCTTCATCGGTCATGCCATGGACATGGACATCGACGGTAGCGGCCGCGTGCTGATACCGCCGGTGCTGCGTGGTCTGGTGGGTATCGAGAAGAAGGTGGCGCTGGTGGGCATGACCAACAAATTCGAGCTGTGGGACGAAGACACCTGGATGGAACAACAGCGCCAGCTCTACATCACGGACGATGGCGCGGGAATTTCGGAACGCCTGAAGGGGCTGTCGATCTAGCCGGTGAGTGACGAATTGCAACATCGGAGCGTACTGCTGCAGGAAGCCGTCGACGCTCTGATCACCAGTGTCGATGGCCTGTACGTGGACGGCACCTTCGGGCGCGGCGGCCACAGTCGGGAAATATTGCGGCGCCTGGGGCCGGCGGCGCGTCTGCTGGTGATCGACAAGGATCCGCAGGCGATTGCCGCAGCAACGGAACTGCAGCGCGAAGATGCGCGCGTTCTGGTGGCACATGGCAGTTTCGCCGAGCTCGACGTTTTGGTGCGCGAGCTGGCGGGAAGGGAAGCGGCGCAGGGCGTGTTGCTGGATCTGGGCGTGTCTTCACCCCAGCTGGACGACGCGGCGCGAGGATTCAGTTTCAACAAGGATGGGCCGCTGGACATGCGCATGGATCCCACCCGTGGGATCAGCGCGGCGCAGTGGCTGGCAACGGCGCAAGAGGAAGAGATTGCGCGAGTACTGTTCGAGTACGGAGAAGAAAAATTTTCCAGGCGGATGGCGCGGGCGATTGTGGCGGCGAGAACCCACAACGAGATTGTCAGCACCCTGCAATTGGCGGAAATCGTCAAGCAGGCCAACCCGGCCTGGGAAAAGCACAAGCATCCGGCAACGCGGGCCTTTCAGGGCATTCGCATTTTCATCAACGACGAACTGGGTGACCTGCAGCGTGCATTGCGGGCGGCCCGCGATGTGTTGTTGCCGGGTGGGCGGATGGCGGTGATCAGCTTCCATTCGCTCGAAGACCGGATGGTCAAGGAATTCATGCGGCGGGAAGCGCGCGGAGACGAGTTTCCGCGCGGCCTGCCGGTAACGCAGGCGCAGCTGAATCCCACGCTGCGTCTGGTGGGCAAGGCGCGCAAGGCGGACGCCGCGGAACTGGAAGACAACGCCAGGGCACGCAGCGCCGTGCTGCGGGTAGCGGAAAAGATCGGGTAGATGTTCAAAACCATGACAGCGCAAAACGTGGCCGCGGCCACGCCTGCCTCGAACGTGCCGGGCCGTGGCTTCTGGCTCGCGTTCGCGGTGCTGCTCGGCGCCATCGCGTTCACGGCGCTTGGCGTGGTGAACGCCACGCATACCGGCAGGTATCGGCTGAACACGCTGCAGCAGTTGGAACAGAAGCGCAACGCCATTCAGGTGGAATACGGGCGCCTGCTGCTGGAACAGAGCAGTCTGGTCGCACAGGGCAAGGTGGAAGACATGGCGGTGAGCGAACTGGGCATGGAAACGCCCGACATGAGCAAAGTGGTGGTGCTCGGTGGCCAATAACCCTAGAGGCAACAGCTACAGAGACATGCGCGCGCCGCCCCAGCAGCCTGGCTGGCGTCTTGGCCTGGTGGTGACGCTGATCGGCGCCGCCATGGCCGTGATCGGCTGGAAGGTGCTGGACCTGCAGATCATCGACAACAACGTGCTGCAGCGCGAAGGCGATGCGCGCACGGTGCGCAACGACGTGATCGTGGCCACCCGCGGCAACATCGTGGACCGCAACGGCGAACCGCTGGCGATCAGCACGCCGGTGCTGTCGCTGTGGCTCAACCCCAAGGAAATCCTGAGCAACCCGCAGCAGGGTCAGCAGCTGGCCGAGGCCATGCAAAGCATCGGCGTCGATCCGCAGTCGCTCAACCGCCGTATCGTCGACAACGCCAACCGTGAATTCGCCTACATCAAGCGCGCCATGCCGCCCGCGCAGGCGCAGGCCGTGCTGGATCTCAAACTCAAGGGCGTATACGCACAGGAAGAGTACAAGCGCTACTACCCGATGGGCGAGGCGGCCGTGCACGTGGTGGGTCTGGCCAACAACGACGAGGTGGGCCAGGAAGGCCTGGAGCTGGCCTACGAGGATACGCTCAAGGGCACGCCGGGTTCGCGCCAGGTGCTCAAGGATCGGCTTGGGCGCATCGTGCGCGAAGTGAAGATCAACGCCAATCCGCAGCCCGGCAAGGAACTGGTGCTGGCGATGGATTCGCGCCTGCAATACATCGCCTATAAAGCATTGAAGGAAGCGGTAACCATGCGCAACGCCAGCGCGGGCACCGCCACGGTGCTGGACGCGCGCACCGGCGAAGTGCTGGCCATGGTCAGTCAGCCGTCCTACAACCCGAACAACCGCAACACCATGACCGATGCCGGCAGGAAGAACCGCGCCATGGTGGATCTGATGGAGCCAGGTTCCACCGCCAAGACCTTTGCCGTGACCGCCGCGCTGGAAACGGGCCTCTTCACCACCAGCAGCATCATCGACACCAGCCCCGGCTACGTCATGATCGACCGCAAGCCGATCAAGGACCCGGTGAACTACGGGCCGTCCACGCTGGCGCGCATCATCGCCAAGTCGAGCCAGGTGGGGGCCAGCAAGGTGGCGCTTACCATCGGTCCCGAGCCGATGCTGAGCGTGCTGGCGCGGGTGGGCTTCGGCACCAACCTGGGCACGGGCTTTCCCGGTGAAACCTCGGGCGTACTGCCCAACCACAGCCGCTGGAGCAAATCCGAGATCGCCACCATGGCCTACGGCTATGGCTTCCAGGTAACGCCGCTGCAACTGGCGCAGGCCTATCTGGTGTATGCCAACGACGGCGTGCGCAAACCGGTGTCCTTCCTCAAGGTGAATGGACCGGTGCAGGGCGAGCGCGTCATCGAAAAACAACTGGCCCACACCGTGGCGGAAATGCTGCAGGGCGTGGTGAGCAAGGAAATGGGCGGCACCGGCGTGCGCGCCAACATTCCGTCCTATCAGGTGGCGGGCAAGTCCGGCACCACCTGGTACTACGACGTTGGCCGCGGCGGCTACGACGACTCCAACTACATTTCCCACTTCGCCGGTTTCGTGCCGGCGTCGAATCCGCGCGTGGTCATCGTGGTATCCGTGCAGCGCCCGCAGGGCAGTGAGTACGGTGGCGGCGCGGTGGCGGCGCCGGTGTTCTCGCAGATCGCGGCCGGCGCCATGCGCGTGCTCAACGTGCCCCCGGATCAGCCGGAAAACGATGGCATGGTGGTTTCGCAACTCAGCGGTGGAACGGACGCCAGGCCATGATGCAAACCGACATCAGCCCCGTGCGATCGCTGAGCTCACTGCTGGAAGGGATCGTGCCGCTGCCGCTCGAGTTCGAACGGCAACTGCATGGCCTGAGCCTGGATTCGCGCCGCGTCAATCGCGGCGATTTGTTTTTTGCCTGCAAAGGGTTGACGCGCGACGGGCGCGATTTCATCGACGAAGCGATCGGCCGCGGCGCCGCCGCCGTGCTTGCCGAAGCCGACGAGCAGCTGTCCGGTGATGCCACCCGCTTTGAAGTGCCGGTAATCGCCGTGCCGGAACTGCCGCGCCAAATGGCGCGCGTGGCGGCGCGCTTCTTTGCCCTGCCGGCCAGCCAATTGCACCTGATCGGCATCACCGGCACCAACGGCAAGACCAGCTGCTGCCAGATGGCGGCACAATTGCTGGAAGCGCTTGGGCGCCGCTGCGGCGTCATCGGCACGCTGGGTTACGGTTTGAGCGATGGCGCGCTGCGGCAGGAAGCCGGCATTCCCGGCACCACGCCCGACGCCGTCAGCCTGCAGCGCCAACTGGCCGCACTGCTTGCCGCCGGCGCCGATACCGTGGTGATGGAAGTTTCCTCGCACGGCCTGGCGCAGCACCGCGTGCTGGTGGACGACTACGCCACCGCCATGTTCACCAATCTCACCCGCGATCACCTCGATCTGCACGGCAGCATGGACGCCTATGGCGCCACCAAGCGCCAGTTGTTCGAAGGCGAGCGGTTGGGGCTGGCGGTACTCAATGCCGACGATGGCTTCGTGCGTGCCACCGCCGCCCTGCTGCCCATTGGGGTGCGCGTGCTGACCTGGTCACTGCACGATGCCACCGCCGACCTGCACGCCACGGAACTGCAATTCGTGCGCGACGGCATGCGTCTGCGCGTCGCCACGCCCTGGGGCGAGTTCCCGCTGCAGACATCGCTGCTAGGCTCGTTCAACGCCAGCAACCTGCTTGGCGTGCTGGCGCTGGTGCTTGGCGAACTGGCGGAAACCAGCGACTTCGATCCACAGGCAGTATTCGCCGCCGCTGCCGCGTTGCAGCCGGTGCCGGGACGCATGCAACTGCTCCCTTCCGCCGCGCCGTTGACGGTGGTGGTGGATTACGCCCACACACCCGATGGCCTGCAAAAAGCGCTCGAAGCGATGCGCGAACATTGCAGCGGCCGGCTCTGGTGCGTGTTCGGCTGTGGCGGTGATCGCGATCGCGGCAAGCGCCCCTTGATGGGTGCGGCAGCGGAAGCCGGCGCCGATCTGCTGGTGCTGACCAACGACAATCCGCGCAGCGAAGATCCGCACCGCATTCTTGCCGACGTGCTGTCCGGCCTGCGTCTGCCGAAACGCGCGCGGGTGGAGCCGGACCGCGCCAAGGCCATTGCCGATGCCATTGCCCGCGCCGCGCCGGGCGATGCGCTGCTGATCGCCGGCAAGGGCCACGAAGACTACCAGGAAACGCAGGGGCAACGCCGTCCCTTCAGCGATGCCGAAGAAGCGCTGGCCGCGCTGGCGCAATGGCAGGCACCCCCCAGCCGTGGAGGCCGGAAATGATCGGCACCATGACCCTGACCCAACTGAGCCGGCTCACCGACGGCACCCTGCACGGGGTGGATGCCGGCTTCAATACGGTAAGCACCGATACGCGCACGCTTGCGCCCGGCGACTTGTTCGTGGCGCTGACGGGACCGAATTTCGACGGCAACGCGTTCGTGGCTGCGGCGCAGGCACGTGGTGCGATGGGCGCCCTGGTCAGCACCGCCGTGCAGACACCGCTGCCCACCGTGCGGGTGGCCGATTCGCGCATCGCGCTTGGGCAACTGGCGCAGGACAACCGCAAGCGCAGCCAGGCCGTGGTGCTCGGCCTCACCGGCAGCCAGGGCAAAACCACGGTGAAGGAAATGACCGCCGCGATCCTGGCGCACTGCGGCGCCGTGCTTGCCACCCGCGGCAACCTGAACAACGACATCGGCGTGCCGCTCACGCTGTTGCAGCTCGGCGCCGAACATCGCTTCGCCGTGATCGAGATGGGCGCCAACGCCCCCGGCGAAATCGCCTATACCACCCGCCTCGCCGCGCCGGACATCGCGCTGATCAACAACGTGGAGCCCACCCACCTCGAAGGCTTCGGCAGCATCGAGGGCGTGGCCGATGCCAAGGCCGAACTGTGGCAGGGCCTGAATGAAGCGGGCAGGGCGATCGTGAACCTGGACAACCCCTACATTCCGCCGCGCGTGAACGTGCAGCGCCGCCAGCAGGTGATCGGCATCAGCGCCGCGGGCAAGCCGAATGCCGACTATGCGGTGGAACGCCATGAAGACCTGGGCCTGCAGGGTTCGCGTTTCAGCCTGCGCACGCCGCGTGGCGCCTTCGACGTGCAACTGGCCTTGCCCGGCCGCCACAACGTGGCCAACGCGCTTGCCGCGGCCGCCATGGCAATGGAAGCGGGCGCCACGCCGGAACAGGTAACGGCAGCGCTGGCGGCGATGGCCAGCGTCAAGGGACGGCTGGTGGTGCGTAAAGGGCGCGCCGGCGCGGTATTGCTCGACGACACCTACAACGCCAGTCCCGCTTCGTTCAAGGCGGCGATCGACGTGCTCAAGCGGCAGGGCGGCATCCGCATCGTGGTGGCGGGCGACATGGGCGAGCTTGGCGACGAAAAGGAAAAAGCCCACCAGGAACTCGGCTGCTACGCGCGTGAGCAGGGCATTGAGCATTTCATGGGAACCGGTCCGCTCACGCAGCTGGCGGTGCAGGCCTTCGGTGGCGGCGGCGTGCATGCGCCCGACTGGCAGGCGTTGGTGCAGGCGGTGCTGCCGCGCTTGGCGCCGCAGGTGACGGTGCTGGTGAAGGGTTCGCGCAGTGCCGGCATGGAACGGGTGGTTGCCCGACTCGTACAGGAAGAGAACTAAAACATGTTGCTCTGGATCACCAACTATCTGGCGCAGTTCTACACCGGTTTCACGGTGTTCCAGTACCTCACCGTGCGCGGCACGATGGGCGTGCTCACCGCGCTGGTGCTGTCGCTGATGATCGGCCCCTGGCTGATCGAGCGCCTCAACTATCACCAGATCGGCCAGGTGGTGCGCAACGACGGTCCGCAGAGCCATCTCAGCAAGGCCGGCACGCCCACCATGGGCGGTTCGCTGATCCTGATCAGCATCCTCGCCAGCAGCCTGCTGTGGTCGGACCTGAGCAATGCCTACGTGTGGGTGGTGATGGGCGTTACCGCCACCTTCGGCGCCATCGGCTGGGTGGACGACTACCGCAAGGTGTTCGAGCGTAATCCGAAGGGCCTGCCGGCACGCTGGAAATATTTCTGGCAGTCGGTGTTCGGTTTCATCGCGGTGACCTTCCTGTATTACCAGGCGCAAACGCCGGCGGAAACGCAACTGATCATTCCGTTTTTCAAGAACGTGGCGCTCAACATGGGCCTGTTCTACATCGTGTTCGGCTATTTCGTGGTGGTGGGTTTCAGCAACGCGGTGAATCTCACCGACGGGCTCGACGGCCTGGCGATCCTGCCCACGGTGATGGTGGGCAGCGCACTTGGCGTGATCGCCTACCTGGTGGGCCATGCGGAATTTTCCACCTACCTCAACATTCCCTACATCGCCGGCGCCGGCGAGCTGACCATTTTCTGCGGTGCGCTGGCGGGCGCGGGATTGGGCTTTTTGTGGTTCAACACCTACCCGGCACAGATCTTCATGGGCGACGTCGGCGCACTGGCGCTTGGCGCCGCGCTCGGCATCGTGGCGATCATCGTGCGGCATGAAATCGTGCTGGTGATCATGGGCGGCGTGTTCGTCATGGAAACGCTGTCGGTGGTGCTGCAGGTGGCTTCGTTCAAGCTCACCGGCAAACGCATCTTCCGCATGGCGCCGCTGCATCACCATTTCGAACTCAAGGGTTGGCCGGAGCCGCGGGTAATCGTGCGCTTCTGGATCATCACAGTGATCCTGGTGTTGTTCGGCTTGATGACGCTGAAACTGAGATGACAGGCATGGGCATCGACAGCGCGGGCAAATACGTGGTGGTCGGTCTGGGCAAGACCGGGCTGTCCTGCGCCCGTTATCTGCAGCGCCAGGGCCTGCCCTTCGTGGTCGTCGATACCCGCGCCGCGCCGTCCGGCGCACAGGAATTCGCCGCGCAATTTCCCGGCGTGCCGGTGGAATTCGGTCCGCTGAACGCCGCCACGCTGAGTGCGGCGCAAGCACTGGTGATGAGCCCCGGCGTGGCGCTGGCACAGCCGGCGGTGCAGGCGGCGATTGCCAACGGGGTGCGCATCACCGGCGACATCGACCTGTTCGCCAAGGCCGTGCAGGCGCCGCTGGTGGCGATCACCGGCTCCAACGCCAAGACCACGGTGACCACCCTGCTGGGCGAGATGGCGCGCTGCGCCGGTTGGTCGGTGGCGGTGGCGGGCAATATCGGCACGCCGGTGCTGGATCTGCTGCAGCCGGGTTTCACCGCGCCCGAACTGGTGGTGCTGGAGCTGTCGAGCTTTCAGCTGGAAACCACAAGTGATCTCGGCGCCAAGGTGGCCACCATCCTCAACCTGAGCGAAGACCACATGGACCGCTACGCCGGCCTGGCCGACTACGCCGACGCCAAGCAGCGCATTTTCCAGGGCGCGCGCCACATCGTCGTCAATCGCGACGATGCCGCCACCGTGCCGCGGCTTCCGGATGGCGCTGTGCTGAGCAGCTTCGGTCTCGACGCGGCGGTGGGCGCCGACGATTTCGGCATCCGCGAAGACGGTCAACGCCTCTGGCTGTGCCGCAGCGACGAAGCGCTGCTTGCCGCGGATGAAATGCGCATTGCCGGCCGCCACAACGTGGCGAACGCCCTGGCGGCGCTGGCGCTCGGCCGCGCCGCCGGCCTGCCGCTGGAGGCCATGGTGCAGGCGTTGCGCGAATTTCCCGGGCTGCCGCATCGCTGCCAGTGGGTGGCCACGCGCAACGGCGTCAATTGGTACAACGATTCCAAGGGCACCAATGTCGGTGCCAGCGTTGCGGCCATTACCGGCCTTGGCGCCAGCGCCCCGGTGATCCTGCTTGCCGGCGGCGTCGGCAAGGGCGCGGATTTTTCCGGTCTGGCGCCGGCGTTGGCACAGGCCGGCAAGCTCGCCATCCTGTTCGGCGAGGATGCCATACGCATCGAACGCGCCTTGACCGGCGCGGTGCCCGTGCGCCACGCCGACGATCTGCAAACGGCGGTGCGGTTGGCGGACGAAGCCGCCGTGCCCGGCGACGTGGTGCTGCTGTCGCCGGCCTGCGCCAGCTTCGACATGTTCCGCAACTACGAGCATCGCGGCGAGATGTTCGTCAAGGCCGTGGAGGCGTTGCACTGATGAGCGTCTACGCACTTCCGCACAGCTATCGCGCCAGAACCTATTACGGCGATCCCTGGCTGCTGATCATGGTGGCGCTGCTGCTGGTGATCGGCCTGGTGATGATGACTTCGGCCTCGGTGGAAATCGCCAGCCGCCAGTACGGCGACGAGCTCTATCACTTCAAGCGCCAGCTGGTATTCCTCGGCATGGGGCTGTGCGGCGCGATGGTCATGGTGATGATGCCGATGCGCTTTTGGTACAAGGGCAGCGTGGCCTGGATGGCGCTTGCCTGCCTGATGCTGGTGCTGGTGCTGGTGCCGGGCGTCGGGCGCGAGGTGAACGGCAGTTCGCGCTGGTTCCGCCTGGGCTTCTTTTCATTGCAAGCCTCTGAACCTGCGAAGCTGCTGGTGCTGATGTTCATGGCCTGGGTGCTCAGCCGCCACCGCGAAAAAGTACGGCATTCGTTGTTTGGTTTCATCGCCTCGCTGGCCGCGCTTGGCGTGCCGGTGGGCCTGTTGCTGCTCGAACCGGATTTCGGCGCCGCCGTGGTGCTGTGCGTGGCGGTGTTCGGCATGCTGTTCCTTGCCGGCGTGAAGGTGTACCAGTTTGCGCTCATGGGCTCCCTGGCCGCGTTCGGCGGCTGGTCGCTCATCGCCATTTCCGACTACCGCATGCAGCGTCTGCTGAGCTTTTTGCAGGCGCTCAAGGATCCCTTCAGCGACGATGTGGTATTCGGCTCGGGCTACCAGCTGGCGCAGGCGCTGATCGCGTTTGGCCGCGGCGAATGGTTCGGCGTGGGGTTGGGCAACAGCATCCAGAAAATGTACTTCCTGCCCGAAGCGCATACCGACTTCGTGCTGGCGATCATCGCGGAAGAACTGGGCGTGATCAGCGTGTTCCTGCTGCTGGCGCTGTTCTGCGTGCTCACGGCCCGCATTCTCATGATCGCGCGCCGCAACGAGCGCAGCGGCAAATTGTTCGCGGCCTATCTCGCCTATGGGATTTCCTTCCTGTTCATGGGGCAGGTGATGATCAACGTGGCGGTGAATACGGGTTTGCTGCCCACCAAGGGGCTGACCCTGCCGTTCATCAGCTACGGCGGCTCCAGCCTGATCATGTGCCTGGTGATGGTGGGCGCGCTGATCCGCATCGATCTCGAACAGCACGAACTGCAACAGCCGCGCGCTGCCACCGGACGAACGCCATGACGACCGTAGCCAAGGTGCTCATCATGGCCGGCGGCACCGGCGGCCACGTGTTCCCGGCGCTCACCATCGCGCGGGAACTGCTTGCCCGCGGCGTGCGTGTGGAATGGCTCGGCACCCGCCAGGGCATCGAGGCGCGGGTGATCGGCGCCACCGACATCCCTTTGCACTTCATCACTATGTCGGGCCTGCGCGGCAAGACGCTGGGGCGCAAATTGCTGGCACCGTTCATCGCCGCCGCCGCGGTGTGCCAGGCGGTGCTGCGCATTCGCCGTATCAAGCCCTGCTGCGTGCTTGGGCTTGGTGGCTTCGCCAGCGGTCCGGGCGGCGTGGCGGCGTGGCTGCTTGGCAAGCCACTGTTGATCCACGAACAGAACGCCATCGCCGGCCTTACCAACACCTTGCTGTATCCGCTGGCGCGCGTGGTCATGGAAGGTTTTGCCGGCGCCTTTGCGCGCAAGGTGGCCTTGCAGCCGGTGCTGCGGCATCTGGTCAACGGCCGCAAGAATGAACAGGTAGGCAATCCGGTGCGGCAGAATCTGCGGCATGTGGAGCGCGGCCATGACGTGCCGGAATCCGGTCGGCTGCATCTGCTGGTGCTTGGCGGCAGCCTCGGTGCCGTCGCCATCAATGAAACGGTGCCGCGCATGCTCGACATGCTCGGGCCGGCGGCACAGCCAGAAGTCTTGCACCAGTGCGGCGAACGCCATCTCGACACCACGCTTGCTGCTTATCGTGAAGCCGGCATCGGCCTCGATGCCCATACCCGCGTACAGCCGTTCATCGAGGATATGGAACAAGCGTACCTCTGGGCCGACCTGGTCCTGTGCCGCGCCGGCGCCAGCACCGTGGCCGAGCTGTGCATGATGGGGCTGCCCGCCGTCCTGGTGCCTTATCCGCACGCGGTGGACGATCACCAGCGCGGCAATGCCGAGGTCATGGTCAAGGCCGGCGCCGCGGTGCTGATACCGCAATCCGAACTTTCCGTCGCAGCCTTGAGCGAACTGGTGGGCGCATTGCACGCCGACCGCGCCCGCCTGCGCACCATGGGCAGCGCCGCACTCACGCTGGCGCGCCCGCAGGCCGCGGAGCACGCGGCAGATCTTTGTCTGGAGTATTGTCGTGGCTGATTTGGCCCTGCACATCAACCGGGGCAGCGTCCCCGAAATGCGGCGCATCCGCAACATCCATTTCGTCGGCATCGGCGGTGCCGGCATGAGCGGCATCGCCGAAGTGCTGCTCAACCAGGGCTACGTGATTTCCGGCTCCGACCTGGCCGACTCGCGCACCACGCAGCGTTTGCAGTCGTTTGGCGCCACGGTGTACCGCGGCCATGCTGCCGGCAACATCGACGTTGCCGACGTGGTGGTGGTGTCCAGCGCCATCGATCCGCAGAACCCGGAAATCCAGGCCGCCATGGAACGCCGCATTCCCATCATCCGCCGCGCCGAAATGCTGGCGGAACTGATGCGCTACCGGCACGCCATCGTGATCGCCGGCACGCACGGCAAGACCACCACCACCAGCCTGATCGCCTCGCTGCTGGCGCAGGGCAACCTGGATCCCACGTTCGTGATCGGCGGTTTGCTGACCAGCGCCGGCACCAACGCCAAGCTCGGCGCCAGCAGCTACATGGTGGCCGAAGCCGATGAAAGCGACGCCTCGTTCCTGCATCTGCATCCGATGGTCGCGGTGGTCACCAACATCGACGACGACCACATGAGCACCTACGAGGGCGACTTTGAAAAACTGAAACGCACGTTCATCACGTTCCTGCACAACCTGCCGTTCTATGGCCTGGCCGTGCTGTGCATCGATGATCCCGTGGTGCGGGAAATCCTGCCGGAAATTTCCCGTCCCGTGCTCACCTACGGGTTCAGCGAGGACGCCGACTTCCGCGTGGTGTCGGTAAGCCAGCACCAGCGCGTGACGCGCTTTGCGGTGCAGCGCCCGGGGCAGGAACAGCCGCTGCAACTCACGCTCAACATGCCGGGGCTGCACAACGTGCTCAATGCCACCGCCGCGGTGGTGGTGGCCACCGACGAAAAGCTGAGCGATACCGACATCCAGCTCGGCATCGAGAATTTCCAGGGGGTGGGCCGCCGTTTCGACGTGCAGGGTGAGCTGGCGTGCAGCCACGGCAAGGTGATGCTGGTGGACGACTACGGCCATCATCCCACCGAAGTGGCCGCCAACATCCGCGCCATCCGCGACGGCTGGCCCGATCGGCGCCTGGTGATGATCTATCAGCCGCACCGCTACAGCCGCACGCACGACCTGTACGATGATTTCGTGGACGTGCTGTCCGAAGTCGATTTCCTGCTGCTGCTCGACGTGTACAGCGCCGGCGAAAAACCGATTCCGGGCGCCGACAGCCGCAACCTCAGCCGCAGCATCCGCCAGCGCAGCCTGCTCGATCCGGTATTGGTGAAAAAGCACGAGGAGCTGAAGCAGATTCTCGACACGGTCCTGCGTGACGGCGACATCCTGGTCACGCAGGGCGCGGGCAACATCGGCATGCTGTCGCGCCAATTGGCGGAGGAGGGGCTCGGCCATGGCTGACCACTTGTCTCCGCAGGAATACGGTCGGGTGGCCGTGGTGATGGGCGGTTTTTCTGCCGAACGCGAAGTGTCGCTGATGAGCGGCGGCGCGGTATTGCAGGCATTGCTCAACCAGGGCATCGACGCCATCGGCATCGATGCCGATCACGATCTGCTCGATGGCTTACGTCGCGAACGCGTGGACCGTGTGGTCATCATGCTGCACGGCCGCGACGGCGAAGACGGCAAATTGCAGGGCGCGCTGGAATGGATGGGCATTCCCTATACCGGCAGCGGCGTGCTGGCGTCGTCGCTGGCCATGGACAAGGTGCGCTGCAAGCTGGTGTGGCAACAACTGGGGTTGCCCACGCCGCGCTTCGTCAAACTGCAAAAGGACATGGAACCGCAGGCAGTGCTGGACCATCTCGGCCCCTGCTTCATCAAGCCGGTCAACGAAGGCTCGAGCATCGGCATCGGCAGCGCCACCAACGTGGAAGAGTTCCGCGCCATCTGGCAGGAAGCGGCGCGCTACGACGCCGAGGTGATGGCCGAGCAGTGGATTCGCGGCCGCGAGTACACCGTGGCGATCCTCGATGGCGAAGCGCTGCCTGTCATCGAACTGCAAAGCCCCAACGCATTCTACGACTACGAAGCCAAGTACCTGTCGGACGACACCCGCTACCTCTGCCCCTGCGATCTCGACGCCAGGACCATGGCGCAGTTGCAGGCCCTTGCGCTCAAGGCCAGCGACGCGGTGGGTTGCTGGGGCTGGTCGCGCGTGGACGCGATGCGCGACGCCGAAGGCCGCTTCTGGCTGCTGGAAGTCAACACGGTGCCCGGCATGACCAGCCACTCGCTGGTGCCGATGGCCGCACGCGCGGCCGGTATCGATTTCGACACGCTGGTGCTGCGCATCCTGCAGGAAAGCGTGGCGCGGGAGGTGCTGCATGGCCAGGCGTGACGACGTCATGCGCGCTTCTTCACGCGGCGGCCGCGGCGCTAGCCCGCAGCAGCAAGGGACGCGGGACAACACGCGGCGCCTGGCCGGCTTCGGCCGGGTGTTGCTTGCGGTGCTGGGATTGTCGATCACCGCGTTGGCGGGCATCGGCATCAAGCAGGCCGTCGACAAGGTCAACGAGCAGAAGATCGAAACGGTGGCGATCGAAGGCGAACTGAACTTCGTCAGCGAAGACGCGATCAAGGACAGCGTGCTGCGCTTCGTCGCCACGTCGCTGGTGTCCATCGACCTCGCCGTGCTCAAGCAGGAACTGGAAGCGCAGCCCTGGATCCACCAGGTGGCGATCCGCCGCGAATGGCCGGGACGTCTGATCATCAAGGTGGAGGAAGAAGTGGCGATTGCCCGCTGGGGCAGTGGTGCGCTGCTGAATCAGCAGGGCGGCACGTTCACGCCGCACAGCATCGACGGCATGCAGCAGTTGCCGCATTTGTCGGGTCCGCCCGGCCGCGAGAAGGAAGTGATGGGGCAGTACCTGGAATTCAACCAGTTGCTGTACCCGCTTGGCGTGCGCATCCGCGACCTCACCATGAACGAGCGCAGCGCCTGGACGCTGACGCTGACCAACGGCGTGATGGTGCGGCTTGGCCGCGAACACGTATTGGAACGCCTGCGGCGGCTGGTGGTGTTTCTGGAACTGCTTGGCCCGGAGCGCATCGGCGACGTGGCGGCGATCGATCTGCGCTATCGCAACGGCATCGCGGTGGAGCACGTGACGGCGGCGGACGACGAGGATGGGCGCCTGGTGGCGCGGTAAGCGCCGCGTGGCGGCAGCGAATCAACGAGACGAAAACATGGCGAACGAATCCGCAAACAACATGATAGTGGGCCTGGACATCGGCACCTCGAAGGTGGTGGCCATCGTCGGCGAGATCACGCCCGAAGGCGCCCTGAACATCGTCGGCATCGGCCGGCACCGTTCGCGCGGGCTGAAGAAAGGCACGGTGGTGAACATCGAATCCACCGTGCAGTCGATCCAGCGCGCGGTGGAGGAAGCCGAACTGATGGCCGGCTGTCGCATCCACTCGGTATACGCGGGCATCGCCGGCAACCACATCCGCAGCATGAACTCGCACGGCATCGTGGCGATCCGCGACCGCGAGGTATTTGCCGCCGACATCGACCGCGTGATCGACGCGGCGCAGGCGGTGGCCATTCCGGCGGACCAGCGCATCCTGCACATCCTGCCGCAGGAATACATCATCGATTCGCAGGAAGGCGTGAAGGAACCGCTGGGCATGTCCGGCGTGCGGCTGGAAGCCAAGGTGCATCTGGTGACCTGCGCCAACAACGCCTACCAGAACATCGAGAAATGCATCCGCCGCTGCGGCCTGGACGTGGACGAGATCATTCTGGAACAACTGGCCTCCAGCTACGCCGTGCTCACCGAGGATGAAAGGGAGCTTGGCGTGTGCATGGTGGACATCGGCGGCGGCACCACCGACATCGCCATCTTCACCGAAGGCGCCATTCGCCACACCGGAGTGATTCCGATCGCCGGCGACCAGGTGACCAACGACATCGCCATGGCGCTGCGCACGCCCACCGAAAATGCCGAGGAACTGAAGATCAAGTACGCCTGCGCGCTGTCGCAGATGGCCAGCCCCGACGAGCTGATCAAGGTGCCGGGCGTCGGCGACCGCGAACCGCGCGAGCTGTCGCGCCAGTCGCTTGCCGACGTGGTGGAGCCGCGCTACGACGAACTGTTCCACCTGATCCAGGCCGAGATCCGCCACAGCGGCTACGCGGACATGCTGGCGGCGGGCCTGGTGCTCACCGGCGGCACTTCCAAGATGGAAGGCGTGGTGGAACTGGCGGAGGAAATCTTCCACATGCCGGTGCGCGTGGGCATGCCCACCGAGGTGAGCGGGCTGACCGACATCGTGCGCAACCCTACCTATTCCACCGGCGTGGGCCTGTTGCTGTACGGCATGCGGCAGGCGCATGAACGCGAAGGCCGCCAGCCCGTGCGCGAACCGGCCATACGGCTGCTCGACCGGGTGAAGCGTTTTTTCTGGCGCGACGACTGACGAATTCCTACGGCGCGGATCGCCCACGGTCCACGCCGGTTGCTGTAGCAGGCAAGCAGGGATGATACGTGGGCAGGCAGTAACAGCAGGCAGTAACGCAAGTGCAGTAGCAGTGAACCAACATTCAATGACAGACCGCGGGGGTACATACCATGAGTTTTTTCGAGATAGTTGAAGATGCGCCGCAGAACGCCGTCATCAAGGTGATCGGCGTGGGCGGCGGGGGCGGCAATGCCGTCAGGCACATGATCGCCAATTCCATCGACGGCGTGGAATTCATCTGCGCCAACACCGATTCGCAGGCACTGGACAAGATCAACGCCAGAACGGCGGTGAAGCTTGGCACCCAGATCACCAAGGGGCTCGGCGCCGGCGCCAATCCCGACGTGGGCCGCTCGGCCGCGATGGAAGATCGAGACCGCATCCGTGAGGTGATCGAAGGTGCCGACATGGTGTTCATCACCGCCGGCATGGGCGGTGGCACCGGTACCGGCGCCGCGCCGGTAGTGGCTGAGGTGGCGCGTGAACTCGGCATCCTCACGGTGGCCGTGGTCACCAAGCCGTTCGGCTTCGAAGGACGCAAGCGCGCGCTGGTGGCGGACCAGGGCATTCGCGAACTGGCCGAGCACGTCGATTCGCTGATCACCATTCCAAATGAAAAACTCATGGCCGTGCTGGGCAGCGGCGCGTCGCTGCTCGACGCCTTCGCCAAGGCCAATGATGTATTGCTTGGCGCCGTGAAGGGCATCGCCGACCTGATCACCCGCGACGGTCTGATCAATGTCGACTTTGCCGACGTCAAGACCGTGATGTCCGAAATGGGCATGGCGATGATGGGCTCGGGCCGCGCCTGCGGTGAACAGCGCGCCGTGGAAGCGGCCGAAGCCGCCATCCGCAGCCCGCTGCTGGAAGACGTCAACCTGCAGGGCGCCCGCGGCATCCTGGTGAACATCACCGCCAGCGAAAGCCTGACGTTGGGCGAATACTCGCAGGTGGGCAACACCATCGCCGAGTTCGCTTCCGAGCAGGCCACCGTGATCGTGGGTACCGTGATCGATCCGGAAATGGGCGACGACATCAGCGTCACCGTGGTGGCCACCGGCCTGGCCTCGGCCGTGCTGCAGCGCCTGGAAAAACCCACCAAAGTGGTGGACAACGTGCCGAGAACGCCGCCGCGCCGCATGGATTACCACACGCTGGACAAACCGGCCGTTACCCGCCGTCAGGCGGCCAGCCGGCCGGAACCGCAGGCGCATCCGGTGTACCAGAGAGCGGTGGGCAGCGATGCCGACCTGGATTTCCTGGATATCCCGGCATTCCTGCGTAAACAGGCCGACTGACCCCGGTCACGCCCGCGCCTTGGGCACTGCATCCCCGCCGTCCGGTTCCTGCTGCCGGGCGTTGCGGTGCCCTGGTCGGCAAATAACTGTTGGGACGGAGCGCCTGGTTTTGGTAGAATCGCGAGCTTGCTCAACTTACCCACGTTATCCAATGATCGGAAGACAGGCTGGCACGAGCCCCAGCGTCCAGTCCCCAGGCCCATATCACCCATGATCAGACAACGCACCCTCAAGAACGTCATCCGCGCCACTGGCGTGGGTCTGCATACCGGCAAGAAGGTTTACCTGACACTGCGCCCCGCCCCGGTCGATACCGGCATCGTGTTCTCGCGCGTGGATCTCGATCCCGTGGTAAGCATTCCCGCACTGGCGGAAAACGTGGGGGAAACCACGCTTTCCTCCACGCTGATGAAAGACAACGTGCGCATTTCCACTGTCGAACACCTGATGTCTGCCATGAGCGGCCTCGGCATCGACAATGCCTTCGTCGACGTCAGCGCCCCGGAAGTGCCGATCATGGACGGCAGCGCCGGTCCCTTCGTGTTCCTGATCCAGAGCGCGGGTATCGAAGAACAGGATGTGGCCAAGAAGTACCTCCGCATCACCAAGGAAGTGACCGTTTCCCAGGGCGACAAGAAAGTTTCGCTCAAGCCCTTCAATGGCTTCAAGGTGGGTTATACCCTGCTGTACGATCATCCCGTACACCGCAAATACACCAAACAGGCCTGCATCGATTTCTCGAGCACTTCCTTCGTGAAGGAAGTCAGCCGCGCCCGCACCTTCGGCTTCATGCATGAGTTCGAGGAACTGCGCAACCGCAACCTGGCGCTTGGCGCCAGCATGGACAACGCGATTGCGGTGGGCGACTACCGCGTGCTCAACGAAGACGGTCTGCGCTACGAGGACGAATTCGTCAAACACAAGATCCTCGATTCCATCGGCGACTTGTACCTGCTCGGCAAGACCCTGATCGGTGAGTTCAGCGGCTACAAGTCCGGCCACGCGCTCAACAATCTTTTGCTGCGCAAGCTGATCGCCAACGAGGACAGCTGGGAAATCGTCACCTTCGACAAGGAATCCGAGGCGCCCATCTCCTACCTGCGTCCGATCTTCGCCGGCTAAATACCCTCGCTGTGTCGCTTTGTGCGCACTGAGGGCTACTTGTGCGCGAACGCTGAAGGCTATTCGTGCGCGAACGCTGAAGGCTACTCGTGCGCGAACGCTGAAGGCTCTTTGCAGCACCCGAAACTTGCTGCTATCTTCGCCCCTTTCCGGCTCAGGCCGGAGGGTGGGCGTCCGCTGCACGCACCAGCGGATACGGAAGATGACAGCAACTGCATGAAGATAATTCTGGTCGACGAGAAACACGGTGCCTCGCGCTCCCTGATGATCAGGGGCTGGGTCAAGGCCGCCCTTGGGCTGTGCCTGCTCGGCCTGCCCGCCATTCTCGGCTACTACGGTTATCAGCTGGCCGAAGGCCGCCACCTCAAGCTGAGCAAGGATGAAGCCGCCCAGGCCTGGGCCGACGGGCTCAAGGAGCAGCAGGCCGACCTGGACCGGGTCAAGGCCGAAACCCAGACCCAACTGCAGGCGTTGACCATCCGCCTGGCCAACCTCCAGGCCCGCCTGATCCGGCTCGACGCCCTTGGCGAACGGCTGACCAATGCCGCCGGCCTCGACGACGGCGAATTCGATTTCAGCCAGGGCCCGTCCGTGGGCGGCCCCGAATCCGACACTGCCGTTTCATTCCAACAGCCTGATTTCGTTAAGGAATTGGATAGGCTGGCGGAGCAGATAGAAAGCCGCCAGCAGCAGCTGGACCTGCTCGACACCATCATGATCGAGCGCGAACACCAGGAAGAGTTCGCCGTGGGCGGGCGCCCGGTGGGCGTGGGCTACATTTCCTCTGGCTACGGCCGCCGCCTCGACCCCTTCACCGGCAAGGTGGCCTGGCACCAGGGGCTGGATTTCGCCACGGGCAAGACCGGCGAAGACGTGTTTGCCGTGGCGGCCGGCGTGGTCAAGTTTGCCGGCGACACGCCGGGCTATGGCAAGCTGGTGCAGATCGACCACGGCAACGGCATCGAAACCCTCTATGGCCATAGCCAGAAGCTGCTCGTCAAGGAAGGCGACGTGGTCAAGAAAGGCCAGGTGATCACCCTGTCGGGCAGCACCGGGCGTTCCTCCGGTCCGCATGTGCATTTCGAAGTGCACAAAAACGGGCGGGTAGTGGACCCATCTTCCTACATCCACAGCAATATCCGCTGAGTTTCCCCCTTCCCGCACCTTGTGAGGGCGAGCTTTTGCCCCCACATGGGGGCTATTGCACATTCGATCCGTCCCAGTAACCGTCAACCGGACACCCTGCTCATGTTTCTGACCAAACTCTTCGGTAGCAAGAACGACCGAGAACTCAAAAGACTGCGAAAGACCGTAAGTAAAATCAACGACTTCGAGCCGGAGCTGCAAAAGCTGGACGATGCCGCGCTGCAGGCCAAGACCGCTGAATTCAAAGCCAGGCTGGCGCAGGGCGAAACGCTCGACGATCTCTTGCCCGAAGCCTTCGCGGTGGTGCGCGAGGCAAGCGTGCGCGTCATGCACATGCGCCATTTCGACGTGCAGATGATCGGCGGCATGGTGCTGCATGAAGGCCGCATCGCCGAGATGCGCACCGGCGAGGGCAAGACCCTGGTGGCCACGCTGCCCACCTACCTCAACGCGCTCAGCGGCAAGGGCGTGCATCTGGTCACGGTCAACGACTACCTGGCGCGCCGCGACGCCGAATGGATGCGCCCGCTGTACGAATTCCTGGGCTTGAGCGTGGGCGTGGTGGTGCCGGGCCAGGAGCAGGACGAAAAGCGCGCCGCCTACCAGGCCGACATCACCTACGGCACCAACAACGAATACGGTTTCGACTATCTGCGCGACAACATGGCGTTTCGCCTGCAGGACCGCTTCCAGCGCGGGCTGAACTTCGCCGTGGTGGACGAGGTGGACTCGATCCTGATCGACGAAGCGCGCACCCCGCTGATCATTTCCGGCGCGCTGCAGAATTCCTCCAAGCGCTACATCGACATCAACGCGCTGGTGCCGCTGCTCATCAAAGGCGACAAGAAGCCGGAGAAATCCCAGCTCGAACGCCAGCTGGAAGGCTATGAAGCGCCCGACTGCGATTTCTACGTGGACGAAAAGATGCGCCAGGTGGAATTGACCGATCCGGGCCACGAGAAAGTGGAGGAACTGCTGGTCAACCGCGGCCTGCTCAAGGAAGGCGAATCGCTGTACGCCGCCACCAACCTGACGCTGATGCATCAGCTGCAGGCGGCTCTCAAGGCGCACTATCTGTTCCACAGGGACGTCGAGTACATCATCCAGGACGACCAGGTGGTGCTGGTGGACGAGCACACCGGCCGCACCCTGCCGGGCCGCCGCCTGTCGGAAGGGTTGCACCAGGCCATCGAGGCCAAGGAAAACGTGTCCATTCAGAACGAGAGCCAGACGCTGGCGTCCACCACGTTCCAGAACTACTTTCGTCTTTATGCCAAGCTGGCCGGCATGACCGGCACCGCCGACACCGAAGCCTACGAATTCCATCAGATCTACGGCCTGGACGTGGTGGTGATTCCCACCAACCGCCCCATGGCGCGTATCGACGACAACGACCTGGTGTACCTGAGCACCGAGGAAAAGTTCGCCGCCATCCTGCAGGACATCATCGCCTTCTGCGAAAAGGGCGCGCCGGTGCTGGTGGGCACCGCAAGCGTGGAAACCTCCGAGGTGCTGTCCAATTTCCTGAACAAGAAAAAGATCAAGCACAGCACGCTCAACGCCAAATACCACGCCCACGAAGCCGAAATCATCGCGCAGGCGGGTCGCCCGGGCGCGGTAACCATCGCCACCAACATGGCGGGCCGCGGTACCGACATCATGCTCGGCGGGCGCTGGCAGTCGGATATCGAGGAGCTGCCGGAGGCAGAGCGCACCCCGGAAAGGATCGAGCAGATCAAGGCCGAGTGGCAGAAGCGCCACGACGCGGTGCTGGCCTCCGGCGGCCTGCACATCATCGGTACCGAGCGCCACGAATCGCGCCGTATCGACAACCAGCTGCGTGGCCGCGCCGGTCGCCAGGGCGACCCCGGCTATTCCCGTTTCTACATGTCGCTGGACGACAACCTGATGCGTCTGTTCGCCTCCGAGAAAGTGGCCAACATGATGCGCCGCATGGGCATGGAAAAGGGCGAAGCCATCGAGCATCGCATCGTGACCAACTCCATCGAAAAGGCCCAGCGCAAGGTGGAAGGGCGCAACTTCGACATCCGCAAACAGCTGCTCGAATACGACGACGTGGCCAACGAACAGCGCAAGATCATCTACCAGCGCCGCAACGAGCTGATGGAAACCGACGACATCTCCGAGGTGATCAAGGGCATGCGGCGCACGGCGGTGGAACGCTTCGTGGGCAACTATATTCCGCCGGGCAGCCTCGACGACCAGTGGGACGTGCCCGGTCTGGAAGTGGCGCTTGCCAGTGAATTCGGCATCAAGCTGCCGGTGCAGCAGTGGCTGGAAGAAGACAAGGCCCTGTACGAAGAACCGCTGCGCGAGCGCATCCTGGAAGCCGTCGAGCGCGACTACGAGGAAAAATGCGCGGAAATCGGCCCCAACATGCGCGTGTTCGAAAAGCAGATCACCCTGCAGATCCTCGATTCCTACTGGAAGGATCATCTGGCATCGATGGACGCGCTGCGCCAGGGCATCGGCCTGCGCGGCTACGGCGGCAAGAACCCCAAGCAGGAATACAAGGTGGAAGCGTTCGCCCTGTTCGAGGAATTCCTGCACAGCATCCAGCATGAGGTGATCAAGTTCCTGAGCCTGGTGCGCATCCGCCGCGAGCAGGAAGTGGACGCCATCGAGCGCCAGCGCGCCGAGGAAGCCGCGCGCGTGGTGCAGCAGCAGGTGCATGCACAGCCCGTCAACACGCCGCAGGCCGAGGCCGTGCAGCAGCGCCCGCAGGTACCGGTGTCGCGCAACGCGCCGAAGGTGGGCCGCAACGATCCCTGTCCCTGTGGGTCCGGGCAGAAATACAAACAATGTCACGGCAAGCTGGAGTGAGTCAGTAGGATGGCGGTGGGAAGCGGAGATTTCGGTACGCTGCATGCGGTACCGGGCATACAGTTGGGCGTGGCGGCGGCAGGCATCAAGAAGCCGGGCCGCGATGACGTGGTGGTGATCGAACTGGCGCCCGGCAGCGTCACCGCGGGCGTATTCACCCGCAACGCGTTTTGTGCGGCGCCGGTGCAGCTGAGCAAGGCGCATCTGGCAGTGGGCGCGCCGCGCTATCTGCTGATCAATACCGGCAATGCCAACGCCGGCACCGGCGAGGCCGGGCTGGCGGCGGCGCGTGACTGCTGCCAGGCGCTGGCAACGTTGGGTGGCGTGCAGCCGCAAGCCGTGCTGCCGTTTTCCACCGGCGTGATCGGCGAGCCGCTGCCGGCGGAAAAAATCGTGGCCGCATTGCCGCAGGCGCTTGCCGCGCTCGATCCCGCACAGTGGGAACGCGCGGCGCGCGGCATCATGACCACCGACACCCGTCCCAAGGCCTGCTCGCGCCAGCTTGTGCTTGGCGGCGCCACCGTTACCCTCACCGGCATCGCCAAGGGCGCGGGCATGATCAAGCCCGACATGGCCACCATGCTCGGCTACGTTGGCACCGACCTGGCCTTGAGCGCGCCGCAGGCGCAGGCGCTGCTCGGCGCTGCCACTGAGAAGAGCTTCAACCGCGTCACCGTGGACGGCGACACCTCCACCAACGACTGCTGCATGCTGCTCGCCACCGGCGCCAGCGGCCTGCACTACGGCGACCTGCACGCGGACGACCAGGCGCGTTTCGCTGCGGCACTGAACGAACTCTGCATCACGCTTGCCACCGCCATCATCCGCGACGGCGAAGGCGCCACCAAGTTCGTCACGGTGGACGTCGAGGGCGGCGCGGATGCTGCCGAGTGCCTGAAGGTCGGCTACGCGGTGGCGGAATCGCCGCTGGTGAAAACCGCGCTGTTCGCGTCCGACCCCAACTGGGGCCGCATCCTGGCGGCGGTGGGCCGCGCGGGTTTGCGCAACCTCGACATTGCTGCCATCGGCATCTGGCTGGACGAGGTCAAGATCGTGGAAAACGGTGCCCGCGCCGCCAGCTACACCGAGGCCGCCGGACAGGCGGTGCTTGGACGCGAAGAATTCACGATCCGCATCGCGCTTGGACGCGGCGCGGCAAGCGAACGCCTGTGGACCTGCGACTTTTCCCACGACTACGTCAGCATCAACGCCGACTATCGTTCGTGAGCCGTCGCAGGCTATCACGCATGAGTTCCCCTATCCCTATCAACGCGGAGCGTCGTTCATGAGTGCAGTCACACCCCCCACCCTCCAGGTCGTGGCCGCGGCCATTCTCGACGAAGCGGACCGCTGCCTGCTGGCGCTGCGCCCCACGCACAAGCATCAGGGCGGACTGTGGGAATTCCCCGGCGGCAAACTGGAAGCGGGTGAAACGCCGCTGCAGGCGCTGCAGCGCGAACTGCTGGAAGAACTGGACCTGCGCATCGGCGCCGCCGAACCCCTGGTCGTCACCACGCATGACTACGCCGATCGGCGCGTGACGCTGGACGTGTGGGTGGTGCGCGAATTCAGCGGCGAGCCGCGCGGCATGGAAGGGCAGGCGCTTGGCTGGTATTCACTCGAACAACTGGACGCACTGGCACTGCCCGCCGCCAATTATCCGATCCTCGCCGCGCTCACGCGGCATCTGCAAGGCGAATAGCCATCGACTGCAGGCTAACTGTTCCTTCCTCTATCGAACTCCGCCAGTCAATGCCTCTCCTCGGGCGGTGAGTCCGGCTCCACGAAGTCGGTGCCTTCCTCTTCCGGAATGTTGTAGCGCTCGGTCGCCCATTCCCCGAAATCGATCAGCTGGCATTTCTTGCTGCAGAACGGCCGATAAGGCTCATCCTCCGTCCAGCGTACGATTTTCTGGCAGGTGGGGCAGTTCACTTGTTTGATGGGGGTATTCATGGCGCCACCTTAGTCGGGATCGCCGTGGCGGGCAAGCGGCTGGGGAGCGAAGCTTTGCCGGTACGGCAAAACATGTTGTCATGCCTGCACTGCGCCAAACGCTCATCAATTTACCTCCGCGCTGCAGGCGGACATATCGAACAGGAGGAATCTCGATGCAAGGGCCCGATCCCAGCGACAAGCATCCCATGGCGGGTTTTCCGCAGGTGTGTTTCATCCGGAACACCCTCACCAATCCCAACATCAGCGTCGGCGAATACACCTATTACGACGATCCGGACGATGCCGAGAACTTCGAGCGCAACGTGCTCTATCACTATCCCTTTCTCGGCGACAAGCTGATCATCGGCCGGTTCTGTGCGATCGCGCGCGGCGTGAAATTCATCATGAACGGCGCCAACCACAAGCTTTCCGGAATTTCCACCTATCCGTTCCAGATTTTCGGCAATGGGTGGGAGAAGGTGATGCCGCAGGCGGGGGAGTTGCCGTACAAGGGGGATACGGTGGTGGGTAACGATGTGTGGCTGGGCTATGAGGCGTTGGTGATGCCCGGGGTGAAAATCGGTAATGGCGCGATCGTGGCGTCACGCGCGGTGGTGGTTGCCGACGTGCCGGCCTATACGGTCGTGGGTGGTAATCCGGCCAGGGCGATTCGGCAGCGGTTTGATGTGGAGACTGTGGCTCGGTTGGAGGCGCTGAGCTGGTGGGATTGGCCGATTGAGACGATCACTGAGCATCTTGCTTTGATCGTGGCGGGGGATGTTGAGGCTTTGGCTGCGGTTGCTCCGGGAGCTTGATGTTGGTGTTGTTGGGGAGTGCTTTGTGGGTCCGGATCGAGTCTGTTGCAGTCACTTGGCCGGATAGGCCTTCGGGGGCACGCTGCAAGCACATCCCTGTGGCGCTCGGCTCCGGGCCATCCCTGGCCCTACGACGTCCCCCGAAGGCCTATCCGGCCAAGCGACTGCAAGCCATCGGCATAGAGTTACGCACGGCATCCTTAGTTTCAATTTCAGTTTCGTTTTCTGACTGCGTTCTGGTGCGGAACACTGATGTCCAATGCCAAGCCTCTGGCGTCCCGGTTGCCCAGCCAGGGGCGTCGTAGGGCCAGGGATGGCCCGGAGCCGAGCGCCACAGGGATGTGCTTGCAGCGTACCCTGGCTGGGCAACCGGGACGACAGAGGCGCAACAGTATCGATGCGGACCACTCCAAAACCCCGCATGGTCAAAAGGGAAGACAGAGGCACAAAGGTATTGATGCGGACCAATTAAAAACCTGGATTACTCCCCAAACTTTCCGTAGCCAACTTTTCATACAACGCCATCAACTGTTCTACCTGAGGTGCCAACGCTTCCGGCAGCCCGCTGTTGTCTATCACATCGTCGGCTTTTGCCAGGCGAGTGGTACGGGGGAGTTGGCTGGCCATGATGGCTTGGATGGTGGCGGCGTCGCTGCCGTCGCGTTGGCTGGCGCGGGTCAGTTGCAGGGCTTCAGGTAAGTCCACCACCAGGACGCGATCGACCCAAGCGTAGGCGCCGGATTCCAGAAGCAAGGGCACCATCAGCAGCAGCCAGGGAGCAGTGCTGGCGGCGATGGTGGCGTGGATCTGTTCCCGTATCGGTGGATGCAGCAGGGCTTCCAGCCACAGGCGTTCGGCGGGCGCGGCAAACAGGCGTTCGCGCAGCAGGCGCCGGTTCAGGTTGCCGTCTGGCAGCAGGTATTCATGGCCGAAGTGGGAGGCGATGGCGGCCAGTGCGGGGCTGCCGGGGGCTACCTGGGCGCGGCTGATGGCGTCGGCGTCGATCACTTCGATGCCGTGGGCGGCGAAGGCGTCGGCCACGGTGCTTTTGCCGCTGCCGATGCCGCCGGTAAGGCCTACGACGAAGGGACGCGAGTGGGCAGCCATGGCATCAACCAAGCAGGGTGGGGAAGAACAGGGCAGTCAGTTCCCGCCCCCATAATAGGGCGAGAAATCCCGCGGCGGCGAGATAGGGGCCGAAGGGGAGGGGAACGTTGCGGTCGCGTCCGCGCAGCACGATCAGGCCGATGCCCACCACGGCGCCGACGAATGACGACAGCAGGATCACGATCGGCAACAGCTGCCAGCCCAGCCAGGCCCCGATGGCCGCCAGCAGCTTGAAGTCGCCGTGGCCCATGCCTTCCCGGCCCCGGATCAGCTTGTAGGCCCAGTACAGGCTCCACAGGCTCAGGTAGCCGGCCACCGCGCCGATGACGGCGCTGGTGAGCGAGGTGAAGGCGCCTTGGGTGTTCAGCAGCAGGCCCAGCCACAGCAAGGGCAGGGTGAGATCGTCCGGCAGCAACTGCTCGTCGACGTCGATCATGGCCAGCGTCAGCAGGGTCCAGGTGAATACCAGCGCAGCCAGGGTGCTCCACTGAAAACCAAAGTGAGCAGTCACCAGCACGGCGAGCAGCGCGGAGGCGGTTTCGAGCAGCGGATAGCGGGGCGAGATGGGGGCCTTGCAGTGCCGGCACTTGCCGCGTTGGAGCAGGTAGCTGAGCAGCGGCAGGTTCTCCAGCGCGCCGATGGGATGCCTGCACGTGGGGCAGTGCGAGCCGGGCACGGCGAGGTTGAAGCGGGCGAATTCGCCTTTCTGCGGCGGCGGTTCCTGCAGTTCCAGGTATTCGTGGCATTGGCGGCGCCAGTCGCGCGCCATCATCACCGGCAGACGGTAGATCACCACGTTGAGAAAGCTGCCCACCATCAGCCCCAGGATCAGGGCGAAGATGAGCAGCAGGGTGGGGTGCACGGCAAAGAATTCCGTGTAGGTCATTCAGCAAGGTTCCTTATCAAGGCGCGGAAGCCATCTCAAAAACTACTACGCGGGCGTCCGGCGGTGCTGTCAGAACGCCGCGCCAAGCTGGAATATCGGCAGGTACAGCGCCACCATCAGCGCGCCCACCAGCAGGCCCAGGATCGCCATCACCAGCGGCTCGACCAGCGTGGCCAGGCCATCGAGCGCGTCGTTCACCGCCGTTTCGTAATGACTGGCGCATTTGTCGAGCATGGCATGCAGCGAACCGGATTCCTCGCCGATCGCCACCAGTTGCAGCAGCATCGGCGCGAACAGGCGGCACAAGCGTAGAGCATGCGTCAGCGCTAAGCCAGTGGTCACGTCCTCGCGCACCTTGAGCAGGGCGTCGCGATAGACACTGTTGCCCGCCACCGCGGCGCTGGCCTGCAGCGCTTCGACCAGGGGCAGGCCGGCGCCCAGGGTGGTGGCCAGCGTGCGGCTGACCCTGGCATGGATGGCTTGCCTGAGCACGGCGCCGCACAGCGGCAGGTGCAGGGCCAGACGCTCGAGTCGTTCGCGCCAGGCTGGCGAGCGCGCCAGCAATTGTCGGAACGCCGCGATGGTCAGCACGCCGCCCAAAAGCAGCCAGTGCCAGGCATTACCCACCGCATCGGACAGCGCCAGCACGCCACGGGTGAAAGCCGGCAGTTGTGCGCCGAGACCGGCATAGGAGGCGGCAAACTGCGGCACCACCTTGACCAGCAGAATGCCGCTTGCCAGCAAGGCCACCACGGTCACGATCAAGGGATAGCGCAGCGCTTTCTTCAGTCTGGCCTTGAGCGCCTCGCTGCGTTCCTTATGCTGCGCCAGGCGCTCCAGCATCAGATCCAGTGTGCCGGATTGCTCGCCGGCGGCCACCAGGTTGCAGAACAATCGATCAAAATGGCGGGGATGCTGGCGCAACGCCTGCGACAGCGCGGTGCCGGTGGCCACTTCCGCGCGTAGCTTGTGCGCAAGCTCGCGCAGTGCAGCGGCCTGCAGCGCTGTGGCGGCGATGTCGAAGCTTTGCAACAGCGGAATGCCGGCCTGCATCATGGTGGCGAGCTGCCGCGTGAAAAGTGCCAGGTCGGCGCTGCGCACCTGGCGCGGGGTGAACAGCGGCACGGCTTTTCTGCGAATCCGCACGTGGCGCAGGCCCTGGCGTTGCAACTGGGCCTTGAGCAGCGCCGCCTGCGTGCTACTGGTCTCGCCTTCCTGCGGCACACCGCGCGCGTCCTGTGCTCGCCACGTGAAAATCTGCGCTTCCCGTGCGGTTGCGGCCATGACATTCAGCCCAGGCGCTGCGCTTCCGTCAGGCTGGTGAGGCCCTGCGCCGCCTTGTCCAGCGCGGCGGTGCGCAGGTTCCTGTAGCCCGCTTCGCGCGCCAGCCGGGCAATGTCGGCGGCGGCGCCCTGTTCGGTGATGGCGGTGGCAATGGCGGGGCTCAGCGGCAGCATCTCGTAGATGCCCACCCGGCCCTTGTAGCCCTGGTGGCAGTGGCGGCAGCCCACCGGCTCGAACAGTTGCAGGTCATGCACGGATGCCTCGGTGAAACCCGCCTGCAGCAGCGCGTGGGGCGAGAGCCGCTGCGGCTTGCGGCAGTGTGGACAGAGCCGGCGTGCCAGGCGCTGTGCCACCACCAGGGTGAGTGCGGCGGCGACGTTGTAGGGCGCGATGCCCATGTTCAGCAGCCGCGTGAGCGTTTGCGCGGCGCTGTTGGTGTGCAGCGTGGACAGTACCAGATGGCCGGTCTGCGCCGCCTTGATGGCGATTTCCGCCGTTTCCGTATCGCGCATTTCGCCCACCATCACCACGTCCGGATCCTGCCGCAGAAAAGCGCGGAGCGCGGCGGCGAAGCTCAGGCCCACGCGCGGGTTCACCGCCACCTGGTTGACGCCTTCCAGGTTGATCTCCACCGGATCCTCGGCGGAGCAGAGGTTGCGTGTCTGGTCGTTGAGCATGCCGAGGGCGGCATAGAGCGACATGGTCTTGCCGCTGCCGGTGGGACCGGTAACCAGGATCAGCCCCTGCGGCCGTTGCAGCGCGGCGAGCAATAGTTGTTTCTGCTCCGGTTCGTAGCCGAGCGCGTCGATGTTCCAGCCGGCGGCGTTGCCGTCGAGCAGCCGCAGCACCACCTTTTCGCCCCAGAGCGTGGGCAGGGTGTTGATGCGGAAATCCACCGCCTTGGCGTGCGCCAGCTTGAGCTTGAAGCGGCCATCCTGCGGCACCCGGCGCTCGGCGATGTCCATGCTGGCCATAATCTTCAGCCGCGCGCCGATGCGGGCGGCAAGCTGGCGCGGCGGCCGCAACAACTCCCTGAGCACGCCGTCCACCCGGCAGCGCACCCGGTAGCTGCGTTCGAAGGGTTCCCAGTGGATGTCGGAAGCGCCGAGCGTGATGGCGTCGAGCAGCACCTGGTTCACCAGGCGCACGATCGGTGCTTCGTCGCTGCCGTCCGTGGTTTCTTCGCCTGGCGCCTCTTCCTGCACCGCGAGGCTTTCGAACAGCAGTTCGCCGCTGCCGTAGTCCTGTGCCTGTGCATCGCGTTCGAGCACCCCGTTCAGCACGCGCTGCAGCTTGTCGTCCTCCACCACGACCAGTTCCAGGGCAGCACCGCTTTGAAAGCGGATTTCATTGAGCGATTCGTGCCGGGTGGGGTCCGCCACCGCCACGAACAGCCGTTTGCCGCGTTGCCGCAGCGGCAGCACCGCGTGCTTGCGGAGCAGCTTGGCGTCGAGCGTGGCGACCAACTGGCGGTCGGGCGTGAGGCTGTCCAGGTCCAGCAGCGGCAGGCCGAATTCGCGCGCGGCCAGCCTGGCGATGACCAGGCCGGGCAGGTGGCCCTGTGCCACCAGCCGGCGCACCACCGAGCCGCCCTGCCGTTCGGCCTCATGGCAGGCTTCCTGTGCCTGTTGCGGCGTCAGCAGGCGCTCGGCCACCAGTTTGCGGGCAAGGCCGGCCAGGGGAGGGGCGGACACCGCCGGGGGCCGGGTGGGGGTGGAAGACGGGCGATCCATGCGCGCTGCCTGCGATGAGACGGGAAATATCCGCAGTGTAGACGGCCTGGGCGCATTCGCCACAAAAGTGGGGTTGCGGTGACGCCCGCTTGTCTTGGCATAATAGGCCCTGGTTGGGCGCGCCGCCGGGGCTGCGCCCGCGCGATCAAGGATAGCGAATGAAAGGCTGGCTCGAGCGCCTGGTGCTGCTGGCGGCCCTGCTGGGGTTGGCCTTGCCTGGCCAGGCCCAGGACGCTGCCGTGGAGCGGTCCATCGAACAGGTGGCCGGCAATGTATACCGCTTTCGCAGCGACAACCACTACGGCGTGTTCCTGGTAACGGACGCGGGAGTGATCGTGGCCGACCCGCTGTCGACGGAAACCGCCGCCTGGCTGAAGCAGGAGCTGCGCCAGCGCTTCGCGCAGGACGTCAAGTACGTGATCTACAGCCACGACCACTGGGATCATGCCACCGGCGCCGCCGAGTTCGAGGGCGCCACCATCATCGCCCATGCCAACGCCGTGCCGCACATCGCCGCGGCCACCGCCGCCATCGCGCCGCCCGACATCACCTTCAGCAGCGAGCTGGACCTGCGCCTGGGCCAGGGCAGCGTGCACCTGTACTACCTGGGAGAAAACCACTCGGACAACCTGATCTTCATGGTGTTTCCCGAGGAGCGCGTGCTGTTCGCCGTCGACGCCGTGGCGGTCGATACGCTACCGTTCCAGAATTTTCCCGATACCGACATCGACGGCCTGATCGGCGCGCTGACGGCGCTGGAACAGATGGACGTGGACGTGGTGGTGCCCGGCCACGGTGCCATGGGCACGCTGGCCGATCTGCGCGCGCACCGCGAATACCTCGAGGATCTCAAGGACCAGGTCACCGCGCTGCTGCGCGCGGGCAACGCGGACGCCGTGATCAAAAGCCGCGTCGATCTGTCGCGCTACCAGCAATGGAATGCTTATGAGCAGTGGCGTGAAGCCAACATCGAAGGCATGATCGCCTACGTCAAATCGCACTACAGTTTCTGAAGACCCGTAGCATCTTACCCACAAGCACAACAAGAGAGGGGGAACCCCAATGAAAGACGCACCCACGTTCAAACCGCTGCTGCTGTCCCTGGCGCTGGCAACCGTTACGCTTGCCTCGTGTTCGGGCGGCGCGCAGGACGCCATCGACCTGTCGGGCAGCTTCGACGGCTGGCGCCAGGTCGGCAATGCCAACTGGCGTATCGAAAACGGCGAATTCGTGGCCAACAGCGGCAACGGCCACCTGGTGACCAATCAGAACTTCGACAACTTCCGCATCACCGCCGAGTTCTACGTGGATTCCGGCGCCGCCAACAGTGGCGTGTACATGCGTATTTCCGATCCGGACGATATTCGCGACACCAACGCCTATGAGGCCAACATCTGGGACGACCGCCCGGACCAGGATGGCCGTACCGGAGGCTTGGTGCATTTCGCCGCCCCCACCCAGGCGATCGATGCAGCCGGGCAGTGGAACACCTACGACATCACCGTGGATGGCGATCACATCGTGATCAATCTCAACGGCACCACCGTGGTGGATACCCACGACAGCAGCCATGCCGCCGCCGGGCCGATTTCGCTGCAGTATGCCGCCGGCGAAGTGCGTTTCCGCAACGTACGCATCCAGCCGCTCTGAGGGTGAAGGCCCCGGGCGCATCGCGTCCGGGGCTTGTTTGATTGGTGGTTATTCGGATGAGGAGGTGCGGAAGCGCATGCTGAAATCGGTGGCGCGCACGTGCTTGGTCAGCGCGCCGATGGACACGTAGTCCACGCCGGTTTCCGCCACCGCCACCAGCGATTCCCGGCTGTAGCCGCCGGACGCTTCCAGCTTCACCCGCCCGGCGGCGCGCGCCACCGCGTCGCGGATCTGCTCCAGCGAAAAATTGTCCAGCATGACGATGTCGGCACCGGCGTCGAGCGCCTCGTGCAGTTGTTCCAGGTTTTCCACTTCCACTTCCACCGGCCGCCCGGGATTGAGGTGCTGCGCGCTGTGCACCGCGGCGGCGATGCCGCCGCAGGCGCTGATGTGGTTTTCCTTGATCAGGTAGGCGTCGAAGAGGCCAATGCGATGGTTATGGCAACCGCCTTTGCTCACCGCGTATTTCTGCGCCAAACGCAGCCCCGGCAGGGTCTTGCGGGTATCCAGTATCCGGGTGTGGGTATGGGCTACCAGGTCGGCGTATTCACGCGCGGTGGTGGCCACGCCGGAAAGCGTCTGCAGGAAATTGAGCGCGGTGCGTTCGGCGGTGAGCAGGGAACTTGCCTTGCCGTGGATGGTGAACACCTCCGCATCGGGTTTCACCTTGTCGCCATCGTCCACGTGCCAAGCGATGACGATGTGCGGATCCACCTGGCGGAACACTTCGTCCACCCAGGGGCGGCCGCAGATCACGGCGGCTTCGCGGCAACGCACCACGGCGCTTGCCTCGCGGCGGGGAGGGACCAACTGGGCGGTGATGTCGCCGCTGCCGATGTCCTCGGCCAGGGCCGTGGCCACGGTTTCCTGCAGCCCGGTAAAGTAGAACAGTTCCTGCATGTGCTTGTGCCAAGTGTTTGGAAAAGCGGCATTATAAACGGCTCTTGGCATTGGGGGGCGCAACGGCGCCGGTGTGATGGCAACCAGGCCCTTGAGACTGGCGCGCAGCTTGCCTAGCATAGCCACTTTGTCCATCGTGGATACGGGTTGCATGCGGATCACCAATCACCGGCTGGAGGAAGCGCACTGGTGCCCTTCGCCAAATTGCGACGCACGGCCGGATCCGGATGACGTCAGCCTGCTGGTGGTGCACGGGATCAGCCTGCCGCCCGGCTGCTACGGCGGGCCGCACGTGGATGCCCTGTTCAGCAATTGCCTGGATCCTGCCGCGCACCCGTATTTCGCGACAATCGGCCATTTGCGGGTGTCGGCGCATCTGTTGATCCGGCGCGACGGCGCCATCACGCAGTACGTGCCGTTCGACCGGCGGGCCTGGCATGCCGGTGCCTCCGAATTCGCGGGGCGGACAGCCTGCAACGACTACTCCATTGGCGTGGAGCTGGAAGGCACCGACGACGATCCCTACACCGAAGCGCAGTACCTGAGCCTGGCGGAGGTGACCAGGGCCCTGTTGCGGACTTACCCGCGGTTGGACCCGCAACGTATCGCCGGACACAACGACATTGCGCCGGGGCGCAAGACGGACCCAGGGCCGGCTTTCGACTGGACGCGCCTGCGGGCGGCGCTTCAGGATTGAGGCGGCCCGTGCATAAATGTCGGGTTTTGACTACAAGTCAGTAAGCCGTGAATTTGATGGCTTTTTCCCCGACCTGGAAAAAATAGGACAGGGTCTTTGTAGTTTTACTACATAACACCCTGTTCTCGTTGGAATTTCCCCCCCGAGTTAAGTAGAATCGGGAGCGGATGTAATTTAACTACACATTGCAACTACACCTTGCGAAGTCCCGGATCACTACGGGAATTGCAAGATTCAAGCCGAGCGCAGCGTTATGACAGACTATCTAAAAGATATCGATCCCCAGGAAACCCAGGAATGGCTGGATTCCATCGCCTCCGTGATCCGGGAACAAGGCATGGACCGGGCTCAGTTCCTGCTCAAATGTCTCAGCACCAAGGCCGATGGCGGCCAGCAAGTTTCCCCTTCCGCCCTGCACACCCCCTACCGCAACACCATTCCCGCCAACGCCGATGCCCCATTTCCGGGCGATCTGCAGATGGAACGCACCATTCGCAGCATCGTGCGCTGGAACGCGCTGGCCATGGTGATGCGTGCCGGCAAGCTGGGGCATGACCTGGGCGGCCACATTTCCACCTTCGCCTCATCCGCCACGCTGTACGACGTCGGCTACAACCACTTTTTCCACGGCCCCTCCGAGAATTCCCTTGGCGACCTGGTGTATTTCCAGGGCCACGCCTCCCCCGGCATGTATTCGCGCTCCTTCCTTGAAGGCCGCCTGAACGAGGCGCAGCTCGACAAGTTCCGCCAGGAAGTCGACGGCAATGGCCTGTCGTCCTATCCCCATCCCTGGCTGATGCCCGATTACTGGCAGTTCCCCACGGTGTCCATGGGCCTTGGCCCCTTGCAGGCCATCTACATGGCGCACGTGCTCAAGTATCTGGACAACCGCGGCCTGGTGCCGCTGGGCGACCGCCGCGTGTGGGCCTTCCTGGGCGACGGCGAGTGCGACGAGCCGGAAACCCTGGGCGCGCTGAGCCTCGCGGCACGCGAACACCTGGGCAACCTCACGTTCGTGATCAACTGCAACCTGCAGCGTCTGGACGGCCCGGTGCGCGGCAACGGCAAGATCATCCAGGAACTGGAAGGTATCTTCCGCGGTGCCGGCTGGAACGTGATCAAGGTGGTCTGGGGCCGTCAGTGGGATCCGCTGCTGGCCAAGGACACCGATGGTTTGCTGCAGGCGCGCATGGAGGAAACGGTGGACGGCGAGTGGCAGGCCTACCAGGCACGCGGCGGCGCCTATTTCCGCGAGCATTTCTTCGGCAAGAGCCCCGAACTGCTGAAAATGGTGGAACACCTGAGCGACGCCGAACTGGAGCATCTCGACCGCGGCGGCCACGATCCCTGCAAGGTCTACAGCGCCTATCAACAGGCGGTGGCTTCCACCGACCGGCCCACGGTGATCCTGGCCCATAGCATCAAAGGCTATTCCCTGGCTTCCGCGGCCGGCGCCAATTCCACCCACAGCGCCAAGAAGCTGGCGCTGGATGAACTCAAGGGCTTCCGCGACCGTTTCGAGATTCCGATCGACGACGACAAGATCGAAGCCGTGCCTTACTACCGCCCCGCGTCCGACAGCCCGGAAATGCAGTACCTCGAGCAGGTGCGCGCGCGCATGGGCGGTCTCTTGCCGCAGCGCCGCGTCAAGGCCGAACCGCTGAAAACGCCGGAGCTGTCGCTGTTCGAACAGCAGCTCAAGAGCACCGGCGACCGCGAAATCTCCACCACCATGGCGTTCGTGCGCATACTCACCAGCCTGGTCAAGGACAAGGAAGTGGGCTCCCGCATCGTACCGATCGTGCCCGACGAAGCGCGCACCTTCGGCATGGAAGGCCTGTTCCGCCAGATCGGCATCTATTCGGCCAACGGCCAGCTCTACGACCCCGCCGATTCCGGCCAGGTGATGTACTACCGCGAGGACGTCAAGGGCCAGTTGCTGGAAGAAGGCATCAACGAAGCCGGCGCCATGGCGTCCTGGCTGTCCGCCGCCACCTCGTACAGCGTCAGCAACTACCCGCTGATTCCGTTCTACATCTACTACTCGATGTTCGGTTTCCAGCGCGTGGGCGACCTGTGCTGGGCGGCGGGCGACCTGCGCGCGCGCGGCTTCCTGCTCGGCGCCACCGCCGGCCGCACCACGCTCAACGGCGAAGGCCTGCAGCATGAGGACGGCCACAGCCACCTGGCGGCAGCCACCATCCCCAACTGCATCAGCTACGATCCCACCTACTCGTTCGAACTGGCGGTGATCATGCAGGACGGCATGCGCCGCATGTACGCCAACGACGAGAACGTGTGGTACTACCTCACGCTGATGAACGAAAACTACGCCCACCCGGAAATGCCGAAAGGCAGCGAAGCCGGGATCCTCAAGGGCATGTACCTGCTCGAGGATGGCGAGGACAAGGCCAACAAGGTGGGCGGCGCCAAGAACAAACTGCGTGTGCGGCTGCTTGGCAGTGGTACCATCCTGCGCGAAGTGCGCGAGGCCGCCGCGATCCTGCGCAAGGATTTCGGCGTCAACGTGGACGTGTACAGCGCCACCAGCATGAACGAGCTGGCGCGCGATGGACAGGCGGCGGACCGCTGGAACATGCTTCATCCGCAGGACAAGCCCAAGGTTGCCTACGTGACCGAACTGCTGGCTGCCCGCGAGGGGCCGGTGGTGGCCACCACCGACTATATGAAGCTGTATTCCGAACAGATCCGTGCCTTCGTGCCGGCGCCCTACAAGGTATTGGGCACCGATGGCTTCGGTCGCAGCGACAGCCGTGAGAAACTGCGTCACTTCTTCGAGGTGAACCGCCACTACGTGGTGGTTGCCGCCTTGAACGAGTTGGCCAAACAGGGGCAGATCAAGGCATCCGTGGTCAGCGATGCCATCAAGTCCTTCGGACTGGACCCTGAAAAAGCCAACCCGGTGCTGGTGTAAACCGGTCATCCACAAACAGACAATGCAGGAGTAAGACACGTGGCAGTGGAAAAAATTCTGGTTCCTGATCTGGGAACGGATGACGCGGTGGAGGTCATCGAGATTCTGGTGAAGGCGGGGGACACCATTGGCGAAAACGATTCCCTGGTGGTGCTGGAAAGCGACAAGGCCGCCATGGAAATTCCCGCTACCAAGGGTGGCGTGGTCAAGGAAGTGCTGGTGAAGGAAGGCTCGCAGGTGAAAACCGGCTCCGACCTGCTGATGCTTGAAATCGCCGGTGATGCGGCCGCCAAGAAGGACGCTTCCCCAGCCAAGGAAGCGCCCGCGGCCAAAAAAGCCGAGCCATCCGCCGCCAAGGCAACCGCCGCACCTGAACCGGCGCCAAAACAGACCGCTTCCGTGCAGCCAATCGCCGTGCCCGACCTGGGTGGCGCCGAGAACGTGGATGTGATCGACATCCTGGTCAAGGTGGGCGACGTGGTGAACGAGGAAGACGGCCTCATCACCCTCGAAACCGACAAGGCCTCCATGGAAGTGCCCGCGCCGGTGGCGGGCAAGATCGTCGCCGTCAAGGTCAAGGTGGGCGACAAGGTGTCCCAGGGCAGCGTGATCGTGGACATCGAAAGCAGCGCGCCCATTGCCACCAAAGCCGCCGAACCCGAACCGGCGCCAGAGGCCGCCAAGCCTGCCGCAGCCCCCGCCGCCAAGGAGTCCGCGCCCGCGGCAGCCAGCAACGCCCCGGTAGCCTCCAACAGTGACGTCTACGCCGGCCCCGCCGTGCGCAAATTGGCGCGCGAACTGGGCGTGGACCTGGGCCGGGTAAGCGGCACCGGACTCAAGCATCGCATCGTCAAGGAAGACCTGCACAACTTCGTCAAATCCGTGATGAAGGGTGGCGGCGCCGCGGGCGCCGGCGTGCCGGCGGTGGAAGACATCGATTTCAGCCGCTTCGGTCCGGTCGAAGAAGTGGAAATGAGCAAGCTGCACCGGGTGACCGCGCAGAACATGATCAAGTGCTGGCTCAACGTGCCGCACGTGACCCAGTTCGATGAAGCCGACATCACCGATCTGGAAAGCTTCCGCTCGGCGCAGAAGGCGCTGGCGGAGAAAAAGGGCATCAAGCTCACGCCGCTGCCGTTCATCGTCAAGGCCAGCGCCCAGGCGCTGGTGGCACACCCGCAGTTCAACGTGTCGCTGCATTCCTCCGGCACCAAGCTGATCCAGAAGAAATACGTGAACATCGGGGTGGCCGTGGCCACGCCGGCCGGTCTCATGGTGCCGGTGGTGAAGAACGCGGACAAGAAATCCATCTGGCAGATCGCCAGCGAGGTGGCGGCGCTCGGCGCCAAGGCCAAGGACCGCAAGCTCACCAAGGAAGACATGGAGGGCGCCTGCTTCACCATCTCGTCCCTGGGCAACATCGGCGGCACCGGCTTCACGCCGATCGTCAACACGCCCGAGGTGGCGATACTTGGCGTCTCGCGCGCCGCGGTCAAACCGGTGTGGAACGGCAAGGAATTCGCGCCGCGCACCCTGTTGCCGTATTCGCTGTCCTACGACCATCGCGCGGTCAACGGCGCCGATGCTGGTGCTTTCTGCACCTACCTCGGCCAGTTGTTGTCCGATATCCGTCTGATGGTGCTGTAGTTTCGCCAAAAGGAGTGTATCGATGCCTTCGTTCGACGCTGTTTCCGAAGTTGACCTGCACGAACTGACCAATGCGGTCGACCAGGCCAATCGCGAGATCGCCAACCGTTTCGATTTCAAGGGAGTCGACGCCACTTTCGCGCTCAAGGACAGCGTGATCACGCTCGATGCCCAGGTGGATTTCCAGCTGCAGCAGATGCTGGACATCCTCAAGGGCAAGCTGGTCAAGCGCAGCATCGACATCACCTGCCTCAAGGTCGAGGATCCGGTGGTGGTGGGCCAGCGCGCCACCCAGAAAGTCACCGTGATCCAGGGCATCGAGGCTGATACCGCGCGCAAGATCGTCAAGCACGTCAAGGATCTGAAGATGAAGGTGCAGATCGCCATCCAGGGCGAAAAGCTGCGCGTCACCGGCGCCAAGCGCGATGACCTGCAAAAGGTGATCGCCGAGCTGCGCGCCGGGGATTTCGGCCTGCCGCTGCAGTACGAGAACTTCCGCGACTGAGGCAAAGGCAATGCCCCGCACCGGTTTCTGAGCGGAGGCACACGGGCAAACGTTAACCGTTTGAAATCGTTAGTTGTTAACTCATAACGTTAACGTTCGGCGCGGGTGGGGTTTTGTTACCTTCGCCCGTTTTTGCCTCTATCCAACTCACTGATTTGATTGTAATTTATTTTCCTGCTTGCCGGGAACCCTGCCGTTGCCGCGCCGGCGGCGTTATGCGGCCTCCGGCCCTTGTGCTAACGGTCTGCCTGGGCCATCCGGTCTCCAAGTCTGTACAATGGTGGGCCAACGCTATTCATTCCCACCCCCCATGCAGTCGATTCCCATGTTTTTCGGCCAGTCAGGCGACACCCAGCTCACGCGGGAAGAAGAGAAGGAATTGTTGGCGCTCGTCGAGCGGATCATCGACAGTGGGGCGCTTGGCAAATCCAAGATCTACACCAGGATTCTGCGCTACCTGGCGGAGTGCCGCATTGCCACCACTCCGCCCAAGGAAACCGCGATCGCCATCGACGTGCTGGAAAAGGACGCCGATTTCGACATCTCGCGCGATTCCAGCGTGCGCGCCTACATGTACCAGCTGCGCAGCAAGCTGAACGATTATTTCCTCAACGCCGGTGCCGACGAGCGCTATCACATCGTCATCCCGAAGGGGCAGTACGGCCTCACGGTCGTGCCGCGCCGGGGCTTGGAGGAGGAAATGCTGCGGAGCGCCATGGCGGCAAGCGCCGCGCGCAAGCCGGTCGCCGCCTGGCTGGCCTGGCCGCGCGTGTCGGTGCTGGTGGCGCTGCTGGCCTGTACCGTTGCGGCGCTGGCGCTGTTGAGCGTGGACCTGCGCAATCCGCCGGAGCAGGCGGCGGAAGTCGCCGAGCGCCCGGCCGAGCCGGCGGTGGCCGATCCGCTGGCGGCCTTCGGTTTCTGGGGCAACATATTCGACGACGACCGGCCGGTGCTGATCCTGGTGGGCGATTATTATACGTTCGTCGAGCATGCCTCCGATGGCCATACGGCGCGGGTGGTGCGTGATCTGGACGTCAACTCCCGGGAAGACTTCGACCGCCTGCTTGGCACGCGGCCGGAGCTGCATTCGCGCTATTCCAGCACCAACATGAGCTACATCCCGATGGGCACGGCGGACGCGCTTGCCACGCTCACGCCGTTCCTGGATCGCCGCTCGCGCCAGGTGCAGGTAAAGATGATGTCGCAATCGACCACCGCCGACCTGGTGGACAACCACATCATCTACCTGGGACTGCTCAGCGGGCTGGGCCAGCTGCATGACCTGATGTTCGCGTCGTCCGACCTTTATATAGGCGCCACCTACGACGAGCTCTACACCATCGACACCGACATGCATTACGTGAGCAACTACAGCGTGTCCGGCGCCGACGACAGCTTTCGCGATTACGGCGTGCTGTCGGCCTTTACGGCACCGCGCGGCAACCAGTTCATCATGCTTGCCGGCATGCGCGATGCGGGGCTGGTGAACCTGGTGGAACAGGCCATTTCCCCCACGCGGTTGCAGGCGCTGAGCCATGCCCTGCAAACACCGCCGGCGCAGATGCGCGAATTCGAAGCGTTGTATGAAGTGGTCGGCATGCACAACACCAACTTCGATGCCCGCTTGTTGCACTCGCAGCTGCTGGACAGCCGGATCATCTGGGAAACCAAGCTGGCGAGCACCTTATCCGGGCCGGAATGAGTCGCTTTACCGCAAAACAACGTTATTAACCTGCTTTGCGGGCGGCCTGATTGTTGAGCAGCGCCGATTCTTGCATTGCGGTCGCGCCCGCCTCCCACCCCATTCTCTTATCCCCTTGCATTGCACATTGATTGCATAAAGCCCGCAATGCGGCTCCTGGTACTGCTGAGCGGGCATGAATGTGCAAGAACCATGCAGTTCGGCAATCCGTTAAATCGCAGCCTTTGCAATGACTTACGGGACGTTTTCACATCGGTCCCGTGCAACGGTTGGCAACGGTAAAGCCAGCCATTTCCCTTGCCGTGGCCCTTACCATGCTCCCACGGGATTGCCGACTTGTTGGCGATCGAGACAGAAATAGCCACACGGGGGAACGTAGTGATGAAGAGCATACAAGCGGTAAGCCGGCGCAAGCCGACCAAACTTGGACTCGCTCTGGCAGTGGCTGGGTTGGCCGGCACCGGTTCCGTGCTGGCGGAACCGGCGCTGCTGTCCGAGCAGGCGCTGGTGGACTCCCTGGACACCTACTGCGCCAAGTGCCACAACTTCGAGGACTTTGCCGGCGGCATGGCGCTCGAACTGCTGGACTTCTCCGACATGAGCGGTTCGATGGAAGTGGGCGAGGAAATCGTGCGCAAGCTGAGCGCCGGCGTGATGCCGCCCGCGGGCGAGACGCGGCCTGATTCGGCGCTCAACGACCGCATGGTCGCCAGCCTGGAAGCGAAGCTGGATTCCGTGTGGGCCGCCACCCCCGCTCTGGTGCCGCCTGGCGTGCACCGCCTCAACCGCGCCGAGTACGAAAACGTGGTGCGCGATCTGCTGGCGCTGGACGTGGACGCCTCCACGCTGCTGCCGGTGGACGACACCAGCTACGGTTTCGACAACATGGCCGGTTCGCTCGGCAGTTCGCCGGCGCTGATCGAGTCCTACATTTCCGCCGCGGCCAAGATCAGCCGCCTGGCGCTTGGCCACGAGCTGGCGCCCACCCAGAAGGATTACCTGGCCCCGGCCGATTATTCCCAGAACCGCCACATGGAGGGGTTGCCCTTCGGTACCCGCGGCGGCTTGCTGGTGGAACATTACTTTCCGGCCGATGGCGAATACGTGTTCAGCTGGGCGCCGATTCGCGACAACGCCGGCGGCCTGTTCGGCAGCACCACCGGCGAGGAACTGGAGCTGAGCGTCGACGGCGAGCGGGTCAAGTTGTACAGCATCGATGATGACGTGCCGCGCCGTTCCTCCGAGGACCGTATCGAACTGCGCGTGCCGGTTACCGCCGGGCTCAAGAAAGTGGCGCTGACCTTTCTCAGCAAGACCCACATTCCCAACGACGATCTCAACCAGCATTTCGAGCGCACCACGCTCACGCAGAACGTCAGCGGCTTCAAGTTTTCGCCACACGTGAACAAGCTGTCGATCGCCGGCCCGTTCGAGGCCAGCCGTCCGCAGCAAACGGCGAGCCGCGAGCGCGTGTTCTCCTGCTACCCCCAGCAGGCATCCGAGGAAGCCGATTGCGCGCGCAGCATCGTGGGCACCCTGGCGCGCAAGGCCTACCGGCGTCCGGTGGGCGCAGAGGACATGCAGCATCTGCTGAGCTTCTACGAGGCAGGGCGCAAGGACGGCGATTTCGAATCAGGCATCCAGCGTGCGCTGCAGGTGATCCTGTCCGACCCCGCCTTCATCTACCGCGCCGAGCAGGTCAACGTGGAACTGGCCGGCACCGGCGACTATTACCCGGTGAGCCAGCTGGAGCTGGCGTCGCGGCTGTCGTTCTTCCTGTGGAGCAGCGCGCCGGACGACGAGCTCATGCAGCTGGCCACGGATGGCAAGCTGCGCCAGCCGGACATACTGGAGCAGCAGGTGGAACGCATGCTGGCCGATCCGCGTTCGCACGCGCTGGTGCAGAACTTCGCCGCGCAGTGGTTGCAGTTGCGCAACCTGGCCTCCGCCGCGCCGGTGGCCACGCTGTTCCCGGATTTCGACGATAACCTGCGCGAGGCGCTGCGCACGGAAACCGAGATGTTCTTCGAAAGCATCATGCGTGAAGACCAGAACGTGGTGCGCATGCTCGATGCCAACTACACCTTCCTCAATGAACGCCTGGCCAAGCACTACGGCATTCCCGGCATCTATGGCAGCCAGTTCCGCCGCGTGGAATTGCCGCCGGAATTCGATGACCGGCGCGGCCTGCTGGGCAAGGGCAGCATCCAGACCGTCAGCTCGGTGGCCGACCGCACCTCCACGGTGCGCCGCGGCAAGTGGGTGCTGCTGAACATCCTGGGCGTGGTGCCGCCGGAGCCGCCGCCGAACGTGCCGGCGCTGGAGGAAGTGGACGGCGCCGTGGCCGGACCGCAGACCATGCGCGAACGCATGACCATGCACGCCACCAACCCGGCCTGCGCCTCCTGCCATCAGATGATGGATCCGATCGGCTTCGCGCTGGAAAGCTTCAACGCCATCGGCCAGGAACGCGATCGGGAAGCCGGCAAACCGCTGGATCTCAGTGGCAGGCTGGTCGATGGGCAAACCTTCAACGGCCCCTCGGAGCTGCGCGAGGCACTGATGCACTACTCGCCGCGCTTCGTGCAGATGTTGACCGAACGGCTGCTCACCTACGCCCTGGGCCGTGGCGTGGAGTATTACGACATGCCGGTGGTCCGCGACATTGCCCGCAAGGCCGCGGAGCATGACAACCGCTTCTCGGCGCTGGTGTTGGGAATCGTCGAAAGCCAACCGTTCCAGAACAACCAGATCGTGAGCGAAAACCTCAGCACCGCAGAGCGGTAACACCCAGAGGAGAAATGACATGTTCATCACCAAAAAACACATTTCGCGTCGGAAAGTCCTGCGTGGCGCCGGTGTAACGCTGGCGCTGCCCCTGCTCGACGCCATGATTCCGGCCAGCACCGCGCTGGCCCAGACCGCCGCCAGCGGCGTGCCCCGCTTCGTGGGCGTGTTCGCCTCGCACGGCTGGGCCCCCACCTACTGGCATGATGGCCGTCCGGAGCTGGCGCCCACGGAAGGCCGCAACGTCGGCCTCGGGTTCATCCACGCGCCGCTGGAACCTTTCCAGGATCAACTCACCATCGTCGCCGGCCAGGATGCCACCTCGTCCATGCCGCCGCCCGGCAGCAGCGGGGGTGACCATGCCCGTGCCGCGGCCGCGTTGACCGGCGCGCCGCCGAAACGTACCGGCGGGCCGGATATCGAATGCGGCCCAAGCATCGATCAGCTCATCGCCCAGCGCTATGGCCAGGAAAACCTGCTGCCCTCCATCCAACTGGGCATCGAGGATCCCGGCGCCAACACCGGCGTATGCGGCTGGGGCTACAGCTGCGCCTATTCCAACTCCATCTCCTGGGCCGGCCCCAACCGCCCGCTGCCGCATGAGGTCAATCCGGTAGTGGTATTTGAACGGCTGTTCGGCGAGGGCGGCTCTCCCGAGGAGCGGCAGGCACGCCGCCTGATCAACGCCAGCATCCTCGATTCGATGACGGGCCGTATTTCCGATTTCAAGAAAGGCCTGAGCGCCATGGACCAACTGACGCTGGAAGCCTACTTCGAGAACGTGCGCGAAATAGAACGCCGCGTGCAACTGGCCGCCAACAGCAGCGGTGGCGGCCCCAGCGTGGAAATGCCCTTTGGCGCGCCGCAGTCGATCGATGAGCGCATCAAGCTGATGTGGGACATGCAGGTGCTGGCGTTCCAGGCCGACGTTACCCGCGTATCTGCCCTGCTGTACTGCCGCGACGAAAGCGGCACGCAGTATCCGGAATCGGGCGTGATGACCGCCAACCACTCGGCCTCGCACCACGGCGAGGACAAACAGCGCCGCGAAGACTGGGCCAAGATCAACCGCTACCACATGCAGAGCTTCGCCTACTTCCTGCAGAAGATGCGCGACACGCCGGACGGCGACAACGGCAGCCTGCTGGACAACACCCTGGCGCTGTGGACCTCCAACATGGGCAACGGCAACCAGCACAGCCACGTCAACGTCGGCCAGCTGATCGTCGGCGGCGCCATGGGCCGCCACAAGCCCAGGCAGATGAACCTGATGGACGAGGGCAATCCCACGTCGAACTTCCTGGTGTCGATCCTGCACATGTACGACATCGACATGGACGTGATGGGCGACAGCACCGGCGTGACCAGTTTGAGCTGATGCGCGCAACGCGCAGACGAGTGACATGAGGAAGAGTGACATGAAACTGAAAAGCTTGCGTATCGCGGTGTTGCTGGCGCTCCTGCCGGCCGGCGCCGCGCTTGGCGCGCCGGACGTGGCCGATGCCGCAATGGCGCATGACCTGCAGCAACTGCGTACCTTGATCGAACAGGGCGCGGACGTCGACGAAGCCCAGCCCGACGGCAGCACCGCGCTGCACTGGGCAGTGCAATGGAACGAACCGCAGGCGGTGGAGGCACTGTTGGAAGCGGGTGCCGACGCGGAAGCGATGACGCCGCTCGGCGCCACGCCGCTGTATCTCGCGGCGCTCAGCGGCAATGCCGCCATGATCGAAAAACTGCTGGAAGCCGGCGCGGATGCCACCGAAACCGTGCTGGAAAACGAGGAAACCGTGCTGATGTTCGCGGCGCGCTCGGGCAGCCTGGACAGTGTCCAACTCCTGCTGGATGCCGGTGTGGAAGTCGATGCCAAGGAAGCCTATCGCGACACCACCGCCCTGCACTGGGCGGCGGAACAGGGCCACACGGCCGTGGTGCAGCTGCTGCTCGAGCACGAAGCCAACCCCAACCTGCGCTCCAAGCTGATCGTGCCCGAGAGCGGCGGCTTCGGTAACGCCATTCCAAGCGGCGGCCTCACGCCCTTGATCATGGCCAGCCGCGAAGGCCATCTGGAGACCGCCCAGGCGTTGCTGGACGGTGGTGCCCTGGTCAACCAGCAGTCGGGCGGCGGGCATACTCCGCTGCTGACGGCGGTACAGAACGGGCACACCGCGCTGGCCACGCTGCTGCTCGAACGCGGCGCGGATCCGAGCCTGGCAAACGACCAGGGCTGGAACCCGCTCTACCTGGCGGTGAAGGGCCGCACGATCGAAGTGGGCACCATGCCCACGCCCGATACCACGGACCAGGAACTGTTCGACCTGATCGAACTGTTGCTGCAGAAAGGCGCGATGGTGAACGCCAGGATCAGCGACAACACCGAAGTACGCAACGCCATTCGCGCCACCTGGCTCGAGGAAGACGGCGGCACGGCGTTCCTGCGCGCGGCGATGGGCGGCGACCTGCCGGTCATGCGCCTGTTGCTGGAACACGGCGCGGATCCCCTGATCGCCACCCGTGATGGCACCACCGCCTTGATGGGGCTGGCCGGCGTGGGTTTCACCAACGGCTTCATGGAGGATTTCGGTGGGCCACAGATGTCGCTCGACGCCATGCAGCTGCTGCTGGACCTTGGCCTTGACGTCAACGCCAAGAACCACGACGGCACCATGGCGCTGCACGGCGCCTGCCACAAGAACTTCGTGGGCGCGATCCAGATGCTGGTGGATCACGGCGCCGACCTGACCTCGCGCAGCTACCGGCGCGGCACGTTCGAGCGGTCCAAGGAGTTTGCCGGCTACACCCCGCTGGATTGGGCGCAGGGCGTGCAGACCGGTGGTGAATCGGCGCTTTACAACGCCGAAGCCACCGAACTGATGGAAAAAATACTGGTCGAGCACGGCGTGCCGATCGAGCGTAACTCCAATACCCGCGGAGGCCGTGTGGCGCAGCAGTAGCGCCTTTTATGTAGATAGACAGAGAAAAACGCTACGCCTGTCATTTTCCGGACAGGCGTAGCGTCATGGGGAGGCGCCGGGCCATCGGCGCGTCTCTGGAGAAAGGAATCTCGATAACAAGTAAGAAGCAGCATAAGACCAAGAAATTGGCACACACAAGATTGCTGATAACAACAGGGGCTTGAAATGGAAACAACCACCAAAGGCCGTGCATTGGGCACGGCGGTGGTCGCACTTTGCTGTGCGGTGAGTGCGGCTCGGGCACAGGTCCCAGCTTCTCCGCCGGGCTGGGAAGTGATCGACCGCTATTGCACGAAATGCCACAACTTCGAAGACTGGGCCGGCCAGCTCGCGTTCGATACGGTCAGCCGCGACGACATTCCCGCCAATGCTTCCGTATGGGAGCGGGTGATCGGCAAGCTCCGCACCGGCCTGATGCCGCCGGCGGGCGAACAGCGGCCGGAACGCGCCGTGCTCGAGGGCGTGGCAGGCTGGCTGGAGCACGAAATCGACAGCCATGGCACCGCCAACCCCGGTGAAAAGCTGCTGGCGCGGATGAACCGGGTGGAATACGCCAACGCGGTCCGCGACCTGCTGGCGTTCGACGCCGACGCCGTCATGCACCTTCTGCCGGAAGAAACCGTTCCCGACGAAAGCTTCGACAACCTCGCTGAAAATCTCGGCACCTCCCCCACGCTGCTGGAAGGCTACGTGGCCGCCGCCATGGAAATCAGCCGCCAGGCCGTGGGCAATCCCGCCATCGGCGCCACCGACATCCACTATTACCGCGATGGCAACGGCGCGCAGATGGAACACATCGACGGCATGGCGCCGGGCACGCGCGGCGGCATGAGCGTCATGCACAACTTTCCGCTCGATGCCGAATACGTGATCCGCGTGTCCGCCAACATTCAGACCGCCGGCTGGAAAAACGACCAGGGCCGCATGTTCTGGTGCAACGGTCCTACCGTCGATGTCGCCTTCGATGATCGGCAGATACCCGTCGAGGACTATCGCAGTTTTCGCGTCAAGGTACCGGCTGGGCCGCACCGCATTGCTGTCGCCCTGGTGGACGAACGCGATTGCGCCGGCGCCGCGGAACTGTTCCTGGGCGAAGCCCTGGCCTCGCGCAGCGGCGCCGTGCAGCAAATCGAAGTGCAGGGGCCTTTTAATGCCACCGGCAGCGGCGATTCGCCAAGCCGGCAGCGTGTTTTCAGCTGCCAGCCACGCAGTGCCGACGACGAAGCCGCCTGCGCGCGCCAGATACTGAGCACACTGGCCACCCGCGCCTACCGGCAACTGGTAGCCCCGGGCGACCCGCTGGTGGACAGGCTGATGGCCCTGTACGAGCTGGGAAGAAGCGAAGAAGGCGGCAATTTCGAACTTGGCGTTCAGTATGGCCTGTCGCGTTTGCTGGTGGACCCGCGCTTCATCTATCGCTTCGAGCGCGAACCCGAGGGGCTGGAGCCGGGCGCGACCTACGCGATAAGCGATCGGGAACTCGCCACCCGCCTGTCCTTCTTCCTGTGGAGCAGCATTCCCGACGACGAGCTGCTGGTTCTGGCGGAGGAACAGCGCCTGAGCGACCCGCAGGTGTTGCAGGCGCAGGTACAGCGCATGCTGCAGGATGCGCGTGCCTCGGCGCTGATCGACAACTTCGTGGGGCAATGGCTGCAACTGCGCGAATTCCAGGAAGCCCGGCCGCGCGACGCCGAGTTCGACGAGGCGCTGCGCAGCGCCATGCGTGCCGAAACCGAGCTGCTGTTTGCCTCGATGGTGCGGGAAAACCGCAGCATGCTGGACCTGCTCGACGCCAACTACACCTACCTCAACGAGCGGCTGGCGCGTCACTACGGCATCGAGGGCATTCACGGCAGCTACATGCGTCGGGTGGAACTGCCCGCCGACAGCCCCCGCCGTGGCCTGCTGGGGCAGGGCAGCATTCTTACTGCCACGTCCATTCCCAATCGCACCTCGCCCGTGGTGCGTGGCGTGTGGGTGGTGGAAAACCTGATGGGCGCGCCGATTCCCGATCCGCCGCCCGGCGTGGAAGCCAACCTCGACGTCAGCGTGGCCGAGGATCGTGCCATGCCTACGACCCTGCGTGGACGCCTGGAGCAGCACCGGCAGGATCCGGTGTGCGCCAGTTGCCACGGCACCATGGACCCGATCGGCCTGGCACTGGAGCACTTCGACCACACCGGCCGCTGGCGCGACAAGGACAACGGCCTGGCGATCGACGCCGCCTCGACCATGGTCGACGGTACCGCGATCGATGGCGCCGTGGCGCTGCGCGAAGCATTGCTGTTGCGTCCTGAAGCCTTCATGCGCGCGCTTGCGGGCAAGTTGATGACCTACGCCCTGGGCCGCGAGCTCGACTATCACGACGGCACGGCGCTGCGCGGCGTGGTGGCCCACTCGCATGAACAGGGCAACAGCTTTGCTTCGCTGGTGGCCGGCATCGTCGCCAGCGAACCCTTCCGCAAACGCGTGGCACAAGGCGGGCAGCCGGACAATGCCCTGGCCGCCATCATCAACGACACCGCAGGTACGGGGAGAATCGCGCCATGAATTTCCTGACCAGAAAATGTTTGTCCCGCCGCGCCGTGTTGCGCGGCTCCGGCGTGGCCCTTGCGCTGCCGTTCCTCGATGCCATGATTCCGGCCCTGGCGCGCGCAAGCGAGGCAATCAAGCCGCAGCCGCGTCTTGCGTGCATGTACCTGGCGCACGGCGCCATCATGCAGCAGTGGACACCAATACAGGACGGCGCCGATTTCGCGCTGTCGCCCATCCTGAGTTCGCTGGAACCGCATCGCGACTATCTCAACGTGATCAGCGGCCTGAGCATTGCGGCCGCCAATATCGGTCCCAACTCCGCCGGTGCCAACCATGCACGCTCCATGCAGTGCTGGCTTACCTGCACCGAGACGGGCAGGGGGGCCAGTCCGTGTTCCATGGACCAGGTGGCGGCGCAGCACATGGGCCAGCAGACCGCGCTGCCGTCGCTGGAAATGACGGTGGCGGGGCCGGGCAGCTCCATCGCCTACCTTACGCCCACCACGCCGCTGCCCATGGAAGAGAATCCACGCGTGATATTTGAACGCCTGTTCGGCGTGGCCAGCACGCCGCAGGAGCGCGAAGCGCGCTATCGCCAATCCACCAGCCTGCTCGATGCGCTGAGCGGCGAAGTAACGGGGTTGAAGCGCAACCTGCCCGCGCCGGACCGGGAACGGTTGGACCGTTACCTGGACGACGTGCGCGAGATCGAGCGCCGGCTGGCGCTGTCGGGCGGCAGTCTCCCCGAGAATCTGGAAATGCCGACCAAGCCGGTGGGCGTGCCCGACGACTACGAAGAACACCTGTCGATGATGTTCGAACTGATCGCGCTGTCCTGGCAGGCCGATCTCACCCGGGTGGCCACGGTGCTGCTCGGGCGCGAACTGGGCAATCCGCTGTTTCCCAAGAGCGGCGTGCCGGAGCCGTTCCACGCCTGTTCGCATCATTCGGAGATTCCGGAAAAGATTGACATGTTTGCACGCATGAACGCCTACCACGTGCAGGCCATCATGGCCCGCTGCATGGACAAGCTGCGCAACACGCCCGACGGCGAACACCATCTGCTGCACAACTCCCTGGTGCTGTACGGCAGCGGCATGAGCAATTCCAACAGCCACGACCACGGTCCGCTGCCGATCCTGCTGGCCGGCGGCGCGGGCGGGAAACTGCAGGGCAACCGGCACATCCGCACCGCGCCCGACACGCCGATGGCCAACCTGTTGCTTGCCATGCTGCACAAACTGGAGGTGCCGATCGACAGCTTTGCCGACAGCACCGAACCGTTGACCCTCTGATGCGTGAGGAGGCAATCATGAAACCATCAACGACACCGTGCGCCGTTTTTTCATGCACCACGAAACCACGTGCCATGAAGCCGAGTGCCGCGAAGCGAAACGCCACGAAACCGCGCGTTGCAGAATCCTGTGCCGCGCAACTGTCCGCTGCGAAACCGCCTGCCTTCTTCTGGATGGCAGCGGTCCTGCTGGCGCTGTGCTGCGCCCTGCCGCTAGCCGGAGCCTTTGCCGCCGAAACGGCGGTGATCGAAATTCCGCCCGCGGAGCAGGCAAGCAGCTCGCCGCTTGCCGATGCCGCCATGGAACGCGACATGCCACGCGTGCGCGAACTGCTCGGCAGCGGGGTGCAGTTGGACGTCAACGCCTTCGGCCGCCACGGCACGCCCGCATTGCACTGGGTGCTGCGCTACGGCGATGCCGAGACGGCCGCGCTGCTGGTGCGGGCAGGCGCCGATCTGAACCTGCCCAACCGCTACGGCGTGCGCCCCTTGCAGATGGCCATCGAGAACGGCCACGTGGACCTGGTGCGCTGGCTGCTGGAAAACGGCGCCGACGCCAACGGCCATGACCAGTCCGACGAGCCGCTGTTGTTCAAGGCAGCCGAGCTTGGCGACCTGGCCAGCCTCGACCTCCTGCTGGCACACGGTGCGGTGGTGGATGCGGCCGATGCGGTGTATGGCCAGACGGCCTTGATGGTGGCCGTGCGCAATGGCCAGGCCGGTGCGGTGCAGCGTCTGCTGGCGGCGGGTGCCGACGTCAACCGGCAGACCCAGGAGAGTGCGGTGATGCCGGACCGCGACGGCGTGTTCGTCGACCCCAGCGAGATTCCCGGCGGGCTCTCGCATGGCCGTGGCATCATTCGCGGCGGCTGGCCGGAGCGCGGCAAACGCCAGCCTTTGGCCGGTGCCAAGACACCGCTGCTGTATGCCACGCGGCTCGGCGATCCCGACATCACGCGCCTGTTGGTCGAGGCCGGCGCCGATCTGGAACGTCCGGACGCCAATGGGGTTACCCCCCTGCTCAACGCCGTGATCAACGGCAACATCGTATCCGCCATTGCGGGCCTGGGGCGGCATCTGGAAACCGCCAGCTATCTGGTGAGCGCGGGCGCCAACGTCAACGCCACCGATTGGTATGGTCAGGCGCCGCTGTTCGCGGCCATCGACGTGCGCAACATGTTCTTCAGCAGCAACGCCGTGGTGGCGGCCACCGAGAACCACGTGGACCGCGAACGCGCCTATACGCTGATCGAACAGTTGTTGGACGCCGGCGCCGATCCCAACGTGCGGACGCGGGAATATCCGCCGGCGCGCTTCTTCATT
>Ga0182745_1000361_pt1 | contig 53452 bp, 52 predicted proteins | sample eDN3rd30CKraftBY_FD_128523 | JGI IMG/M metagenome (GOLD analysis project Ga0182745, IMG submission 128523) | Enriched backyard soil microbial communities from Emeryville, California, USA - eDNA 3rd pass 30_C Kraft BY (version 2) (version 2) | ecosystem: Environmental > Terrestrial > Soil >... | reverse complement strand
CCCGGCGCATCCGCGGCATCCTCCAGGACATCAGCACCGGCATCCGCGACGCGGCGAAGATGGGGGAGGCCGGCGTCCAGACGATTGGCACCGGCCTGGACCAGATGCGGGCGTCGGGCGACTCGCTGCGGGAGCTGTCCCGTATCTCCCAGGAGAACTCCGCCGCGGCCCGCCAGATTGCCGCCGCGGTGACGCAGCAGGACGCTGGCTTCGCGCAGATCTTCGACGCCATCGCGGACCTGTCGCAGCTCATGGACGCCACGCTGAAGCGGCTGGAGTCCACGCAGGAGGCCACCAACACGCTGGCCGTCGTCTCCGACGAGGTGGCGCGCATGGCGCGGCAGTTCAAGGCGGCCGGCTGACGCTGGCGGGCGGCGCGCCCAAGGGCAGCGTGAGGACGAAGCGCGTGTCGCCCGGCGCGGAGTCCAGCCGCAGCGAGCCCCCGTGGGCGAGCGCAATCTTGCGCGCCAGCGGCAGCCCCAGGCCGGTGCCCTTCTCGCGCGTGGTGAAGAAGGGCTCGAAGATGCGCTCCCGCTCCGGCGCAGCCACGCCGGGCCCGGTGTCGCGGACCTGGATGGTGTACTGGCCGCCCTGGGCCGCGCCGGACACCTGCACCTGTCCGCCCGGGGGCGAGGCCTGCACCGCGTTCTTCAGCAGGTTCACCAGCGCGGCGGTCAGCAGGCTGCCGTCCGCCTCCAGCACCGCGGGCGCGGCGTCGAGGTCGACGGCGACGCCGCGTGCGCTGGCCTCGGCCGTCAGCAGCTCGCAGACGACGGAGAGCAGCGAGGGCGCCTCCACGGGAGCGCGCGCCAGGGGCTGCTCGCGGGCGAAGGCGAGGAAGTCCTCGACGATGCGCTGGAGGTAGGCCACCTCGCGCTGGATGCGGTCCACGTGCGCGCCGGCCTCGGCGTGGGCGCCGGACTGGAGGTCCTCCTTCAGGATGCCGGAGAAGAGGGCGATGCCCCCGATGGGGTTGCGCACCTCGTGCGCCACGCCCGCGAGCATCATCTTGAGCTGCCGGTCCCGGCCCTCCAGCGCGCCGCGCATGTCCTCCAGCTCGCGCGCGAGGACGCCAATCTCCAGCGTGGGCTCCGGTGGCACGGGGGTCGTCAAGTCACCCCGGCCGATTCGCAACGCCGACGCCATCAGCCGCCGCAGCGGCCGGGCCAGTCCGCGCGCCGTCAGCACGGCGATGAGCGCGAGCGCGCCCAGCGCCACCGCGCCCATGCTGGCGAAGGTGCGTGAGAGCTGCTGGAGCGGCCCGAAGAAGGCGGCGCTGCCCTCCACGCCCACGGCCCCCACCACGTGCCCGTCGGAGCGGATGGGCGCGTAGCCCGTCTTGTAGAGGCGCCCGTCCGAGCCGGTGAAGAGCACCTGACTGGCGGCGCGCGCGCCAGCGAAGACGCGGGTGAGCTCCAGCCGGTCCCGGGCCAGCTCCGGCATCTCCGCGCCCACGGGCAGGCCGCCCCCCACGTCCACGCGCACCCGGCCCTGGGTGTCCACGGCGAAGATGCGGCGCACCCCGCTGGCCCCGGCGATGCTCTCGAAGTTGCGGACGAGGTTCCGCCAGGTGCGGGTGCCCGTCGCGTCGTCGCCGGGTTCGATGGTGAGCAGCCGCTCGCCGTGGACCTGGGTGGCGGTGGCGGCGGCGATGGCGCTGAGGCTGGTGCCCAGCTCCTCTTCCAGGATGGAGCGCGCGAGCTGGTACACCGCCGTGCCCGCCACCGCGACGAAGAGCAGGGTGGGCACCAGGAAGGCCACCAGCAGCCGCGCGGAGAGCGAGCCCAGTGCGTCACGCCATCGCGAGCTGTTCCGGTCGCCAGGGGCCATGTCCAGCGGGACTCTATCCGAGCGCCGCCACCCCGACGGTATGGGCTCGTGCTCCGCTGCCTGCCTGGGAAGGGGTTGCCGGCCCGGTCCGGGTGGGCCCCTGCTCAGTCGAACATCGCGACCAGCGCGTCGCCGAGCGTCTCCACGCCGACGACCTTCATCTTGGGCCCCGCGTCCTCCAGGCGCCGCGCGCTGCCCGCGGGCATCACCACGCGCTGGAAGCCCATCTTCGCGGCCTCCGCGAGCCGGGGCTCCACCTGGCCCACCGCGCGCACCTCGCCGGCGAGGCCCACCTCGCCCAGCACCAGCGTCTTCGGGTCCAGCGGCCGGTTCTGGAGGCTGCTCACCAGCGCCGCGCACACCGCGAGGTCGCACGCCGGCTCCGTGAGCTGCATGCCGCCCGCCACGTTGACGAACAAGTCACAGCCCACCAGCGGAATCTCCTCCTTCTTCTCCAGCACCGCGGCCAGCAGCGCCACGCGGTTGCCGTCCACGCCAATCGCCGTGCGCCGGGCGGTGCCGTAGCCCGTGGGGGCCACCAGCGCCTGCACCTCCACCAGCAGCGGGCGCGTGCCGTTGAGCGTGCTGGTCACCACGCTGCCGGACTTGCCCACCGGCCGCTCCGACAGGAAGAGGGCGGACGGGTCGGGCACCTCGACGAGCCCCGCGCCCTTCATCTCGAAGACGCCAATCTCGTTCGTGGAGCCGAAGCGGTTCTTGTGCGCGCGGAGGATGCGGAAGGGGTGGCCGCGCTCGCCCTCGAAGTAGAGGACGGTGTCCACCATGTGCTCCAGCACGCGCGGGCCGGCGATGGAGCCTTCCTTCGTCACGTGCCCCACCAGGAACGTGGGCACCCCCGTCCGCTTCGCGTACGCCATCAGCCGGCCCGCCACCTCACGCACCTGGGTGATGCTGCCGGGCGCGTTGCCCAGCTCCGGCAGGTACATGGTCTGGATGGAGTCCACCACCAGCGCCTCGGGCTTCAGCGTCTCCGCGGCCGTCAGCACGCGCTCCGCGTCCGTCTCCGCGAACAGGTGGATGGACTCGCCCTCCACCCGGAGCCGCTCGGCGCGCATCTTCGTCTGGCGGAGGCTCTCCTCACCGGACACGTAGAGCACCGGGCCGTGGCGCGCCAGCTTGTCCAACGCGGCCAGCAGCAGCGTGGACTTGCCGATGCCCGGGTCGCCGCCCAGCAGCACGATGGAGCCGCTCACCACGCCGCCGCCCAGCACCCGGTCGAACTCGGCGATGCCCGTGCGGCGCCGCGTCTCCGTCTCGCCGCTCACCTCCTTGAGCCGCAGGGGCCGCGCCGCGCCGCCCGAGGCGCCCCAGGCCGGGCGCCGCTCGTCCGCCTTCGGGTCCGTCTCCTCCAGCAGGGAGCTCCACGCGCCACAGTCGGGGCACTTCCCGAGCCACTTCGCCGTTTTGTACCCACACGCCTGACAGGTGTAGTGCGTCTTCGCCTTCGCCATGGGTCGGGTGAATAGCGCGGAACCCTGACGTTTTTGCGCCTTCCAAGCAGGCATGACCGCAGAGCAGGCAGGCGCGTTGTCAAGCCCCCCGGCGTCAGCTTGTACCAGCGGGAGGGGCAACCCAGGTTTGTTCCCAGGTGGGCGTCGCGCCCTGCGCCGCCCGACAAGCAAGGGAGGAAGTCATGGGGATTATCGCGTTCCTGGTCATCGGCCTTCTCGCGGGCCTCATCGCCCGCGCGCTCCTGCCGGGCAACCAGTCCATGGGGCTCGTCGCCACCACGCTGCTGGGGATTGTCGGCTCCTTCGTGGGCGGCTTCGTCGCCTCGCTCTTCCGGAGCGGCGGCCACGTCTTCGACCTGCACCCGACGGGCCTCCTGTTCTCCGTCCTGGGCGCACTCCTGGTCCTGTTCCTGGTGGGGCTGGCCGGCCGGGGCAGCCGCGTCCACGTCTGATGCGCGCGTCCACTGCCGTGCTGGGCCCCCGGAGAGTCGTCAACCCTCCTGCGCGGAGACGTTGACAATGCTCCGGGGGCCGCGCACGTTCGGGCCCTCCACCGTCCCTCAGAGGAGCCCATGCCCGACACCGCCCCCCTCTCCAGTGAGTCGTTCTCCGGTCACGCCCACGTCGCCGCGCCGCCGCCTCCGGGCGTCTCCGTGCGCCACGACTGGTCGCTGGCCGAGGTGCGGGCGCTCCATGACCTGCCGCTGCTGGAGCTGGTCCACAAGGCGCAGTCGGTCCACCGGGCCGTGTTCGTGGACAACAAGGTGCAGCTGTGCTCGCTGCTGTCCATCAAGACGGGCGGCTGTCCGGAGGACTGCTCCTACTGTCCGCAGGCGGCCCGGTACAAGACGGGCGTCAAGGCGGAGAAGCTGATGGCGGTGCCGGAGGTGCTGGAGGCCGCGTCCAGGGCCCGCGCCGCCGGGGCCACGCGCTTCTGCATGGGCGCCGCGTGGCGCGAGGTGAAGGACGGTCCGCAGTTCGACAGCGTGCTGGAGATGGTGCGCGGCGTGCGCTCGCTGGGCATGGAGGCGTGCGCCACGCTGGGCATGCTCACCGAGAGCCAGGCCCGGCGCCTGCGCGAGGCGGGCCTGTCCGCCTACAACCACAACCTGGACACCTCGCCCGAGCACTACGGCGACATCATCTCCACCCGCACCTTCGAGGACCGCCTGCGGACGCTCGACCGCGTGCGCCAGGCCGGCATCTCCGTGTGCTGCGGCGGCATCATCGGCATGGGCGAGTCGGTGGACGACCGCTGCAACCTCCTGCGCACGCTGGCCAACCAGGAGCACCACCCGGAGTCGGTGCCCATCAACGCGCTGGTGGCCGTGGAGGGCACGCCGCTCCAGTCGCAGCAGCGCGTGGAGACGGTGGACATGGTCCGCACCATCGCCACGGCGCGCATCCTCATGCCGCAGTCCATGGTGCGCCTGTCCGCGGGCCGGCAGCAGATGAACGAGGAGGCGCAGCTCCTGTGCATGATGGCGGGCGCCAACTCGCTCTTCTTCGGCGAGAAGCTGCTCACCACCGGCAACCCCGAGTACACCCAGGACATGGCCCTGCTGGAGAAGGCGGGCATCCGCCCCCTGGAGCCGCGTCAGGAGGGCTGAGGCGCCGTGCGAGAGGAATCCATCGCGGCGGCGTGGGCCCGGGAGGACCTGGAGGCCCTGTCCGCGCGCGGCCTGCGCCGGCACCTGGAGCCCCTGGACTCACCCCAGGGGCCCGTGGTCCGCGTGGGCGACGAGGCGCTCGTCAACTTCGCGTCCAACGACTACCTGGGGCTGGCCGCCTCGTCCACCGTGCGGGCCGCGGCGCTGGCCGCCGTGGAGCGCTACGGCGTGGGGACCGGCGCCAGCCGGCTGGTGGTGGGCGACACCGCCGCGCACCACCGGCTGGAGGCGCGCCTGGCCGCCTTCGAGCGCGCCGAGGCCGTGCGCCTGTTCAACAGCGGCTACGCCGCCAATACCGGCATCCTCCCCGCGCTGGTGGGCCCCGGGGACGCCGTCTTCTCGGACGCCCTCAACCACGCCTCGCTCGTGGACGGCTGCCGCCTGTCGCGCGCCCACGTCCACGTCTATCCGCACGCGGACGTGGAGGCGCTGGCTCGCGCCCTGGCGGAGACGCCCGCGCGGCGCAAGCTGGTGGTGACGGACACCGTCTTCTCCATGGACGGGGACGTGGCGCCGCTGCGTGACATCGTCGCCGCGTGCCGGGCCCACGGCGCCGCGCTGATGGTGGACGAGGCCCACGCCACCGGCGTGCTGGGCGCGCGCGGCGCGGGCCTCTGCGACGAGCTGGGCCTGGAAGCGGCAGTGGACCTGCGCATGGGCACGCTGAGCAAGTCCCTGGGCGTCATGGGGGCCTACGTGGCCACCTCGCGCGCGGTGGCGGACCTGCTGGTGTCGCGCGCGCGGCCCTTCGTCTTCTCCACCGCGCTGCCCGCGCACCTGTGCGCCGCGGCCGAGGCGGCGGTGGACGCGGTGGAGGGCGACCCGACTTTGCGCGAGCGGCTGTGGCGCAACATCCGCCGCTTCGCGGACGGCCTGCGCGTGCTGGGCGTGCGCGCCGAGCCCCGCAGCGCCGTGTTCCCCATCATCCTCGGGGCGCCCGAGCGAGCCCTGGACGCCGCGCGCCGCCTGCGCCAGGCGGGCGTGCTGGTGAAGGCCATCCGCCCGCCCACCGTCCCCGAGGGCACCAGCCGCCTGCGCTTCTGCCTGTCCGCCGCCCACACCGTGGGCCACGTGGACCTGGCGCTGGAGGCGCTGCGCGCCGTGGGAGTCCACCGTGGCTGAGCCGCGCAGGCCGTTTCAAATCTTCGTCACTGGCACCGACACGGGCGTGGGCAAGACGCAGGCGTCGTGCGCGCTGCTGTCGCTGCTGGCGGACGCGGGGCTCCGGCCCGAGGGCTTCAAGCCCTACGAGAGCGGCTGCGCGTCCCTGCGCGCGCCCGTGGACGCGCTGGCCCTTCGCGCGGCGGCGGGCAGCGCGCTGAGCGTGGACGCCGTGTGTCCCCACCGCTTCCGCCTGCCCGTGGCGCCGGGCGTGGCCGCCAGCCGCCTGGGCCGGGAGCCCGACTGGGGCGTCACCCTGGCCGCGTGGCGGCGGCTGCGCGGGGGCAGCGCCGTGGTGGAGGGGGCAGGGGGCCTGTTCGTGCCGCTGGACTCGAAGCACGACGTCATCGACCTCATCGCCGCCCTGCGCCTGCCGGTGCTGCTGGTGGCGCGCGCGGGGCTGGGCACGCTCAACCACACCGCGCTGTCGCTCCAGGCGCTGGCCGCGCGCCGCATCCCCGTGCGAGCCGTGCTGCTGTCGCGCGGGACGTCCGCGAAGGACGTGTCGGAGCGCGACAACCGGCGCTTGCTGGAGGCCCGCCACGGCGTCCCCGTGCTGGGGCCGGTGCCCTATCTGCCGGACGCGCGGCGCCGCCACGCCGCGTTCCGCCGCGCGCTGCGCCCGTTGGTGCCCTGAGCGCGCGGAGGCCGGAAAATCGGCCTCCGGCGCGCTTCCGCCCAGGAGCCACTGCTACAGGTTGCGCAAGTTTTCGGGCCGTGTGGCCGCGAAATGGACGTGTCGTTTGTTCCGCGCGAGAACGCCTCTCGAATGGCGGACATCATCGATCTCACGTTCCTCGCGGACGTCCGGCGGCTCTTCAAGAAGCTCATCGATCAGAGGGGGCTTTCTTACTTCCTGCAAAAGGAGGGGCCTCGGCTCTTCCACATCGAGCCCTCCAAGGTGGAGCTGGTGCTCCGGACGGCCCTCCGCACGCGCGACCCACAACTTCCCCGGCCTCACGAGAAGGCCATCGAGCACTGCCGCAAGGAGGTTCGCCGCGACCTCATCCGCCGCGTCGCGAACGCCATGTTGCAGACGGGCCTGTGAGCCACTTCTCCGCGCGGACGGAGTTCGCACGGACCTCCAACCCGCTGGCGCAGGCGCTCGAGCGGCACCGCGCCAGCGGCCTCCGGCTGCTGGACCTCACGGAGTCCAACCCCACGCGCGTGGGATTGCCCACGCCCGATGAGGCCCTGCTGGCGCCCGAGGCGGCCTTCACCTACGCGCCGGAGCCCCTGGGCCTCGCCTCCGCGCGCCAGGCGCTCGCCGCGGACTTCTCCGCGCGCGGCGCCCCGGTGTCCGATGCGCACCTGCTGCTGACCTCCAGCACCAGCGAGGTCTACGGCTGGCTCTTCAAGCTCCTGTGCGAGCCCGGGGACAACGTCCTCGTCCCGGCGCCCTGCTACCCCCTCATCGAGCACCTCGCGCGCCTGGATGGCGTCCAGACGCGCGCCTACGCCCTGCCGCGGGCGCACGGCTTCGGCCTGGACGCGGCGGCGGTGGAGCACGCGGCCGACGGGCGCACCCGCGCGGTGCTGGTGGTGAACCCCGGCAACCCCACCGGCCACTTCCTGCGAGAGGGTGAGCTGGAGGCGCTGGCGGAGGTGTGCGCGCGCTGGCGGCTGCCGCTCATCTGCGACGAGGTGTTCGCCCCCTTCGCCTGGGAGGCAGCGCCGGGGCGGGTGGCCACCGTGGCGGGGCGGGCGCTGCCGATGCTCACCTTCGCCCTCTCCGGGCTCTCCAAGTCCGCGGGCCTGCCGGGCCTCAAGCTGGCCTGGACGCACGTGGGCGGGCCCGAGGCCCTCCGCGACGAGGCGCTGGCGCGGCTGGACTGGATGGCGGATGCGTACCTGCCGGTGGGGACCCCCGTGCAGAAGGCCCTGCCGGCGCTGCTGGCGTACGCTCCCCGCTTCCAGGCGGCGGTGCTGGAGCGGGTGAGGGGCAACCGGAAGCGCCTGCTCGCGGCCCGCGGGCCCGGGGCCCTCTGGGACGTGGTGCCCGCGGAGGGTGGGTGGAGCGCGGTGCTGCGGATTCCGAGGGCGCCCGGCGAGGAGGCCACCTGCCTGGCCCTGCTGGCCGCGGGCGTGCGGGTGCAGCCGGGCTACTTCTACGACTTCGGCGGCGGCGCCTTCCTCGTGCTGTCGCTGCTGCCACAGCCCGAGGCGTTCGCCGCCGCCGTCGAGGTGCTCGCGCGGACGCTGGGGCCCTGAGGCCCCATCACGTCACTGCGTGGGCGGGGTGATGAGCTGCACCGTCTGGAACTCGCCGCCCTCCACGCGGAACAGCTCGTACTCGGAGGGGGCCTCGCCCGTCGCGTCGAAGTCGAGGTTGCCGCTGGCGCCCGTCACGTTGATGACCTGACCGTTGCGGATGGCCGCGCGAGCGCCCGCGAAGCCCTCCGTGCCCAGGTTGAACGCCGGCGCGGAGACGCCCTCGGGGGGCGTCACGAGCGCCAGGCCGTCCGCCATGCGCGCGCCGGTGATGGGCTGCGGGGCGTTGACGTCCGGGCCCGCGGCATACGCGGCGCCGAGCGCCACCAGGTACATGGCGTCATACGCGTGCGCGGTGAACGAGTACTGGCCCGGGTCCGTCTGGTTGTAGGCGGAGCGGAAGCGCTGCGCGAACAGCTGGTAGACGAGGTCCGGACGGGCCTGCGCCGGCGAGGTGCCGTAGGCGCCCTCGATGAGCGCCGCGTTGGCGCCCAGCGCGTTGAAGAGGCCCCGGTCCTTGCCCGCGTCGCTGAAGAACCAGCGCTGGTCCGTCCGGCCCCGGGCCGCCGTCTGGTTGATGATGCGCGCGTTGTCGTCGGCGAAGCCCACGAGGACCTCGATGTCCGGCAGGTCGCTGGTGATGTGCGTCACCACGTTGGTGATGTCGGTGCTGTTGCGGGCGTACTGGGCGGACGTCACGGTGCGCAGCGCCGGGTCGATGCGCCCGAGCGTCACGCCGAAGAGGCCCTGCCCGTAGGCGTCGTTGACGTAGCTGATGCCCACCTTGGAGACGTCGTCGAAGGGCGCGCCGCCCTCGATGGCGATGCGGCCCTGGAGCAGGTCGCCGATGATGCGGCCCTGGAGCGCGTCGGACGGCGCCGTGCGCCACACGAGGCCCGCCGTGGTGCCGTTCTGGTCGTTGATGTTGGCGATGTCGGGGCTGGTGCCGCTGTAGGTCAGCATCAGCACGCCGTTGGGCACGGTGAAGGAGGAGACCGCCAGCGCCTGGGCGCTGCCCGAGGCGAAGAGCATCGGCACCTTGCGCTCGCGGATGAGCCACTGCGCCTGCTCGGCGGCGCGGTTCGGGTCGGAGCGCGTGTCGCAGATGTGGAGGACGAAGGGCCGGCCGTTGACGCCCTCGCGCTGGTTCACCTCGTCGAGGGCCAGCTTGATGGCGTTGAGCGCCTGCACCTCGGACTCGTCCGGGCCGTCGGCGGTGCTCAGCGGCACCGCGGCGCCCAGGGGAATGGCGTTGGCCGTGGAGGTGGGGCCGTAGACGTCGCCACAGCCCTCCGGCTGTGGCACGCAGTACCCGGAGGTGCAGACCTGCGCGGTGGCGCAGTCCGAGGACGTCTCACACTCGGTCAGGCCCCCGGCGGTGGTGAAGCTGCACCCGGCCATCAGCAGGGTGCTCCCCGTCATCATCAATCCCAGCGCGCGCATCAGAAGCTCACCGCCATTCCTGCACCGGCGCCCTTGGGCGCCATCGTGACCCGCACCTCACCCGCCACCGGAGGGCCTTCCTTCGGATAGAGGACGATGGCGGTGATGACACCGGCCAGGCCCACGCCGAAGCCGATGTCCGCCAGCAGCGCCTTGCCCCGCGTCTTGTCCGCGAGCTCTTCCTTGGACGGCACGTTGGTGGCGTTGTCGAACTGCTCGCGCGCGTCGCGCGCCTGCATGCCGAAGAGCACGCCGGCCACCACGCCCGCCACGCCCGCGCCGCCCGCGACGAAGGCGCCGATGCGCTGGCGCTTGTAGGACGTCAGCGCGCGCTGCAGCTCGGCCTCCTGCTGGCGCCGGTTCTCGTCCTCGGCGCGGCGGGCCGCGAGCTGCTCCTCCTCCGCCTGCCGCCGCGCGGTGTCCGCCTCCTCCTGGAGGCGCTGGCGCTCGGCGCTGGCCGCGGCCGTGGCCTGGTCTTCCTTCTCGATGAGCACCCGCAGCCGGTCGATGCTGCGCGCGCTGCGCTTGAGCAGCGTGGGGTCCGTCCCGTCGGTGGCGCCCACGTACTGCTGGTACCAGCTCACCGCCTCGCGCAGCTCGCCCGCGTTCTCCAGGGAGATGGCGATGTTGTAGATGAGCCGCGGGTGCGGCTGGGCCTCGTGCGCCTTCTTCAGCGCCTCCGCCGCCTCCTGGTACTTGCCCTGCTGATACAGCCGCTCGCCATCCTTGATGAGGGCCGCTGCACTTTTCCCGCGCTGCGCGAACGCCACGGGGGGCGCCAGCGCGAGAATCACCGACAACACGAAAGCCAGTCTCATGACCTGAGAGCCTAGCGCGGAGCGGCCGGAAGGTCGAAGTGCTGACGTTTACTTCCCGTGAAAACCAGCGAGGCCACCTCCTCGCCTGGTGAGAGCGGGAAGTGGCCTCGGAGGACTTCAGGGCGCTACAGGGCGCCCGCGGCTCAGTGGTCCAGGCGCGACATGAGCAGCTTGCGCTGGAGCATGAGGGCGTCGGGCGCCTTGGTGCCGAGCTGCTCGAAGAAGACCTCCTGGCTCTTGAGCTCGGTCTTCCACTCGTCCTCCTTGATGGAGGTGACCTCGGTCACCACGTCGGCGGGCAGGTCCAGGCCCTTGAGGTTGAGGCCCTCGTCGGCGCGCGGCACCCAGCCCAGCAGCGTCTCCTGCGTGGGGACGCGGCCGTGGACGCGGTTCACGATCCACTCCAGCACGCGCATGTTCTCGCCGAAGCCCGGCCACAGGAACTTGCCGTTCTTGTCCTGGCGGAACCAGTTGACCTGGAAGATCTTGGGCAGCTGGCCGATGTGCTTCTGCATGTCCAGCCAGTGCTGGAGGTAGTCGCCCATGTGGTAGCCGCAGAAGGGCAGCATGGCCATGGGGTCGCGGCGCACGATGCCGACCTTGCCGGTGGCGGCGGCCGTGGTCTCGCTGCCCATGGTGGCGCCCAGGAACACGCCGTGGGTCCAGTTGAAGGCCTGGATGACCAGCGGGACGGTGTTGGAGCGGCGGCCGCCGAAGATGAGGGCGGAGATGGGCACGCCCATGGGGTCGTTGGCCTTGGGGCTCAGCGCCGGGTTGTTGGTCATGGGCGCGGTGAAGCGGCTGTTCGGGTGCGCCGCCTTCTCCGTGCTGCCCTTCTTCCAGGGGCGGCCCTGCCAGTCGGTGAGCTCCTCGGGGACCTCGCCGTCCTTGCCCTCCCACCACACGTCGCCGTCGGACGTCAGCGCCACGTTGGTGAAGATGGTGTCCTTGGCGATGGAGGCCATCGCGTTGGGGTTCGTCTTGGAGTTGGTGCCCGGCACCACGCCGAAGTAGCCGGCCTCCGGGTTGATGGCGTACAGGCGGCCATCCGGGCCGGGGCGCATCCACGCGATGTCGTCGCCGACGGTTTCAATCTTCCAGCCCTTGTACTCGGCGGGCGGAATCATCATCGCGAAGTTCGTCTTGCCGCACGCGGACGGGAAGGCGGCGGCCACGTAGGTGGTCTCCCCCTTGGGGCTGGTGACGCCGAGGATGAGCATGTGCTCGGCCATCCAGCCTTCCTCGCGGCCCAGGTAGCTGCCGATGCGCAGGGCGAGGCACTTCTTGCCGAGCAGCACGTTGCCGCCATAGCCGGAGCCGAAGCTCCAGATGGTGTTGTCCTGCGGGAAGTGGCAGATGTAGCGGCGGTCGGGGTCCACGTCGCCGGTGCTGTGCAGGCCGCGGTTGAAGTCGTCGCTGTCACCCAGCATGTCCAGCGCCTGCTTCCCCATGCGCGCCATGATGCGCATGTTGAGCACCACGTAGATGCTGTCGGTCAGCTCCACGCCCAGCTTGGTGAAGGGGCTGCCGATGGGGCCCATCGCGTAGGGCACCACGTACATGGTGCGGCCCTTCATGCAGCCGCTGAACAGGTTGCCCAGCTTGGTGTAGGCCGCCTCGGGCTCCATCCAGTTGTTCGTCGGGCCCGCGTCCGTCTTGTTCGGCGTACAGATGAACGTGAGGTGCTCGACGCGCGCCACGTCGTTCGGGTTGGAGCGGTGCAGGTAGCTGTTGGGGCGCTTCTCCGGGTTCAGCGGGATGAGGATGCCCTCCTTCACCGCCTGGTCCGTCAGGCGCTTCCGCTCCTCCTCGGACCCGTCACACCAGACGATGCGGTCCGGCTGGGTCATCTCGGCCATCTTGGCCACCCAGGCCAGGAGCGTGGGGTTCTTCGTGGGGGCCTGCTGGCCCTCCGCCGCAACTTGCGTCGAAGCCATGGATTCGTCCTTGTGGTTCGTGTCTGGAAACAGGTTCCCAAAAGTTCTGGAAGGGGGGCACAAATGCAACCCGCGATCGGCTGCTCACGGTGGTACCGGACAGGCCGCTCCTAATTCCACTTATCAGCGGCCGGTCATCCAGTAGTGGACGGCGCACTGCGCCACGGGTGTCGCCGTATGAGCGGAGCGAATACAGCTTGGGGCGGGCCTTATGACCATCGCCATCGTCCTGGGCGTCGTCGTCGTCGCGCTGGTGCTGTTCTCGTTCGACACGCTGCCCATCGAAGTCAGCTCGCTCGTGGTGGTGTGCCTGCTGGCGCTCACCGGCGTGCTCACGCCCGCGCAGGCCTTCGAGGGGTTCAGCAACGACACCGTCATCTTCATCTTCACCCTGCTGGCGATGACACAAGGGCTCGCCTCCACGGGCGTGGTCCAGCTGGTGGGGCAGCGGCTGTCCTTCTTCGCTCGGTTTGGACACCAAACATTCGTGATGGCGATGATGGTGGCGGTGGCCGCCTTCTCGTCCGTCATCTCCAACACGGTGACGACGGCGGCCTTCCTGCCAGTGGCCATCGGCGCCGCGCAGCGCGCCAAGGTGCCCAAGAGCAAGGTGCTGTTGCCGCTGGCCTACGCGTCCATGCTGGGCGGCATGATCTTCCTCTACGGTACGTCCACCAACCTGGTGATGTCCGCCGCGCTGCAACGGCTGGGCATGCCGGGCATCGGCGTGGCGGAGCTGGCGCCGCTGGGGCTGCCGCTGGCCGCCATCGGCATCCTCGTGGTGGTGCTGCTGGCGCCGTGGCTGCTGCCCGCGCGCGAGGGGCACGGCGCCATGGAGGACTGGACGCTGCGCGACTACCTCACGGAAGCGGTGCTGTCGGAGGACTCGCGCTACGTGGGCAAGGAGCTGGGGGACATCTCGGAGGGGCTGGGCCTGCGCGTCATCGGCATCATCCGAGACGGCGGGGCCCTGCCCGCGGTGCCGGGCTACCGGCTGCGGGGCGACGAGCGGCTCCTCATCGAGGGCAACCGCGAGGCGATTCTGCGCGTGAAGGACCTGCGCGGCATCGAGCTCCGCCCGGACGTGCGGCTGTCCGACGAGGAGCTGCGCGACAAGGACTCGCTGCTCATCGAGGCCAGCGTTCCGCCGGGCAGCCCGCTCGTGGGGCGCAGCCTGAAGGAGACGTTGTTCGTGGAGCGCTACGGCATGGTGGCGCTCGCGCTGCACCGCAAGCCCGCCATCCAGCGCGTCACCAAGCTCCAACTGCTGGGGCGCATCTTCGGTGAGCGCTCGCTGTCCATGCTGCCGCTGTCGGTGGGTGACGTGCTGCTGCTGCGCGGGGCGCGGAGCAAGGTGGACGAGCTGGCGCGGGGCGGCAACCTGACGGTGCTGGGGGGCCATGAGTACCAGCCGCCGCGCTACGGCAAGGCGCTGCTGGCGGTGGTGCTCTTCCTGGGGGCGCTGGCGGTGGGCTCGGTGGGGCTGGTGCCGCTGTCGGTGGCGGGCCTCACCGGCATGCTGCTGATGATTGCCACCGGCTGCGTGGACTCGCGCACCGCCTTCCGGGTGGACTGGCGCGTGGTGTTGCTCATCGGCTCCATGATGGCGCTGGGGCTGGCCATGGAGGTGAGCGGCGCGGGGCAGTTCCTCGGTGACCGCGTGGCGCGGCTGGGCGCGTTTGGCGGCCCGCGCATGGTGATGGTGCTGCTGATGCTGCTGACCATCCTCCTGTCCGCGCCCATGAGCAACCAGGCCGCCGCGCTGGTGGTGCTGCCGGTGGCCCTCAACGCCGCGCAGCAGCTGGGCGTCGACGCCCGGCCCTTCGCGATGGCAGTCACTCTGGCGGCGAGCTGCTCGTTCATCACCCCGCTGGAGCCCAGCTGCGTGCTCGTCTACGGCCCCGGGCACTACCGCTTCACGGACTTCTTCCGCCTGGGCACGCCGCTCACCGCGCTGCTGGTGGTCATCCTCGGGCTGGCCGTGCCGTGGGTGTGGCCGCTGGAGCGGGGCGCTCCCTCGGCCCCGGCGGCGGCCCGCCCGGCCATGGGCCCGCGGGGGCTTTCGGGGCCGTGACGGCTCAGTGGATGGCGGCGCGCAGGCCCACGTCCACGATGACCTGGGCCTCGCGTTCGAGCATCCACTCCAGCCGCTCGCGCACGCCGGCCTCGTCGCCGCCGGACGCGGTGACGGCCAGCCGGTAGAAGAGGGACTGGTGGCCGTCCTCGGACTGGGCCAGCTCGCCGTAGAAGCGCGCCAGGGCCGGGTCCGTGAGCCCCTCCGCCAGCAGGGACAGGCGCTCACAGGAGCGCGCCTCGATGACGGCGGCCACCAGCAGCCGGTCCGTGCGGCGCTCGGCGGCGGGCGTGCGAATCAGCTTCTGGAGGCCCTGGGCGTACGGGTCCCCCGCGTCCTTCGTCAGCGTGAGGCCGCGCGCCGCCATCAGGTCGAGGACCCGGGCCAGGTGGGCGCTCTCCTCGCGCGCCAGCCGCGCCATCTGCGCGGGGAGCCCCGGCAGGTCCGGGTACGCCTGGAGCAGGGACAGCGCGTTGGCGGCGGCCTTCTTCTCGCAGTGGGCATGGTCCACCAGCACCTCGTCGAACCGCTCGAGCGCCAGGGGCAGCCAGCGCGGGTCGGTGGCGGAGTGGAGGATGACGGGACCCTCTCCGGAGAGGGGACGGCGGGAAGGCGTGGGACGGCTCATGCGGGCGCGGACTGTACGCGGCCCCCGGCTACTCCACCAGGACGAGCCGCCACGTCCGGCCCGCCAGGTAACCGACCTTGCGGGCGATGCGGGCGGTGCTCTCGTCCCGCTCGTCGATGCGCAGGGTGAGCCGCGGCAGCGAGGACAGCAGGTGGCGGGAAATCTGCCCCAGGCACAGCAGGGCGTGGCCCTTGCGGCGCTCGGAGGGCAGCGTGTAGAGGCCCTCCAGCTCCGCGCCGTACTGGGAGCGGCTGCCGATATCCACCTTGAACACCAGGGCGCCGTTCTCCTCCAGCACGTAGGTGCGGCGCTGGCGCACGCGCTGGATGACGCGGGCCTCGTAGCCGCTCGGGTCCTCGGCCAGCGGATCGCGCTCGTGCACCTCGCGTACGTAGCCCTGGGCCAGCGGCAGCAGCCGGGGCAGGTCCTCCTCCTTCGCCAGCCGCAGCAGCGGGTTGGTGAAGGGGCCCAGGTCGTCCGCGGACACGCTGAACAGCCGCTGCGTGCGCGACAGGCGGGGCTTGCCCGGCGACAGGCTGCGCAGCAGCGCGTCCACGGAGGCCTTGTCCCCCACGGTGGAGCGCAGCTTCAGGCGCGAGGCCAGCGCATCCGCGATGACGCTGGTGGCGGTGGCCTCGCTGGCGCTGGGCACCACCAGCCCGCCATCCCCTCCCACGAAGACGGCGGCGGTGAGGGCCTCGCCGTCGAAGCGCCCATAGAAGGCGAAGGGCACCTTGCCGCGGGGGGCGATGCCGAACTCCTCCAGCAGCCCCAGCAGGTAGAGGTTGTGGACCGGGTCCCTGGACAACAGCCCCCGGAGGGTCTCCGCGTCATGGGGTCCGAGTTGTTCGACGGTGACGGGCATGAAGGGTCGGGGGCCCCGGCACCTTACGCAAAACCCGGCCCTACCGGCCAGTCTCCCCAGGCACCCGGAACTCGAAGGGGTAGACCACCGTCGCCCTGCCGCCGCCAAGGGGCGCCGGGAAATGGACGTCCAGCAGCGAGTCCAGCGCACAGGCCTGCACGAAGGGGTCGGGAATGGTGCTCGACACCAGCTCCCCCGCGCTCATCACCCCCCCTTCCTGCCCCGCCTCCACGGTGAAGCGCAGCTTCCCTGTCTCCGGACCCCGGTTGCGCTGTGCCGCGTCCTCGAAACATTGCGGCACGAGCGGAGTCACGGCATGGATGGCGGCCCGGATGTCGTCGGCGTGGATGCGGCCGGAGGTGGACTCGATGACGGGCTCCACCTCCACCACCCGCCGCGGGTCACCGGACGGCGCGGGCGGCGTGGGCACCACGCTGTGGGGGGAGGGGAAGGAGGGGGGCGGCAGCACCGGGGCCGGTGCGGCGTTGGGAGGCGTGAGGCCCGGCGTCGGGCGCGCGCGCGCGTCGGCTGGCGGCCCGGCGGGCGCGGCGGGGGGCTCGGCGGCTGGCGGTGGGCCGGCCGGCGGACCGGCCTGGATGGGGCGCGTGAGCCAGTAGGAGAGGGCGGCGCTCAGCACGAGCACGCCCAGGCTCACGCCGGGGATGACGAGCCAGCGGATGAGGGACGACCGGTCGGACGACATGGACCCCTGGAGGATAAGCCTCCGGAGCTCATTCACACGAGCGCTGTGCTGGCTTGCCCTTCGTGCACTGGTCCAGCGGCGCGAACCGCGCCTCGGCCTCCGCGACGGCCGCGTCCACCGGCTTGTCGCACTCCGCGGCGGCGAGCGTGCCCGGGATTTCGAAGAGCCGCAGCACCTCGTGGCAGCGCTGCTGGAAGTGCTTCACGCCTTCCTTGAAGAGCGGCCGCATGACCTGGGGCGAGAAGCCGTAGCCGCTGGCCGTCTGGAGCTGCGAGTCCGGGCGGAACATCCACGCGGAGCGCCAGCTGGAGGCCACCTGGTCGAAGCGCGCGGAGCCCAGCCACATGCTGGTGGCGGCCTGGAGGGCGCCGGGCGCGCGCGACACGAAGCCCGTCCCGGTGCGGCGGCAGAAGGCGTTGACGCTGGCGGTGTCGGCGACATGGGCCAGGCGCTCCACGCAGACGTTGTGCTCCGCGAAGCGGCGGCCCGCCGCGGCCAGCTCCCCCTGCTGTACCTCGCCCACGCGCGGCTGCGTGACGAACAGGTCGATGGTCCGCATCAGCACGCTGACGGCGTTGTCCGGCGGGTTCTCCGGCGTCGCCTCCATGCCGCCGGTGGAGAGGACCAGCACACGCTCGGCGCCGCGCTGCACGGCCTGGAGCAGCGGCAGCCCGGAGCGCACGCCGCCGTCGAAGAAGGAGCCCTTCAGCCGACCCGTGTGCGACGGCAGCCACGGCACCGGCTCCGCGAGCACGGGCTCGACGATGGAGGCGACGACGCCGTTGATGAGGCCCTCGACGCGCTGCTGCGGAGTGGCGTTCGGGTCGATGTTCGCCGGGTCCTGGTCGCTGATACCGTAGACGTCACCGGTGTCGAAGTCCACGGAGACGGCCACCAGCTCCGTGCCGTTGGTGAGCTGCTCGGGCACCACCGCCGCGCGCAGCTTGCCGTAGATGCCGTCGAACTGGACCAGGCCGCGCAGGTTCGAGGCAATCTTCCAGATCCAGGTGTTGTTGACGCAGTAGAGGTCCGACTCCACCGAGCATGTGTAGTTGTTGATGAGCAGTTGGCGCGCCGTCTGCTCGTGGCCGGGGGTGTGGAACAGGTCGACCAGGGTGCTGATGAGCGCGCCGGTGCTGGTGCCCGCGGCCAGGTCGATGCGCGCGTCCCCGCAGCCCTCTGGCGCGGGCTTGCCGCGGCATTGCTCCAGCACGCCGAGCAGCCGCCAGATGGCGCCCGCGCTGAAGGCGCCGTTGGCGCCGCCGCCGCTGAGGACGACGGCGTTGGAGGGGCGCCCCAGCGTGCGGTTCCACTTGCGGGCGCTGACGTACTGCGCGGCGGACTCTGCGCCCTCGCGGATGCCGCGGGCGAGGACTTGGATGGGCACCGCGCCGTCCTGCGCGTCGCGCAGCGCCACCAGCGACCCGGCGATGCCCAGCGTGTTGGCCACGAAGCGCGCGGCGTCCACCTCGCGCGGGGAGGGGCGGGCGGGGTCCACCGCGTCCGGCCGCGGGGGCAGGCCCCACAGCGGTGTCTCCAGGGCCGTCTGGAGGAAGCGCTCGAAGCACGCGCTGTTGCTGCCCCCGGCCGTCTGCTTCAGGCACTCGAGCTGCTCGAGGATGGGCTGGGGTGCGCTGCCCAGCGCGGACATCCAGCGCGCGGCCTCGGCGGGGTCCGCGTAGGCATCCACCAGATGGGTGCGGGTGAGGCGCGCGGCGCGCTCCTGGATGGGCACGGGCAGCGGCGCGGCCTTCGGGTCCCCGGGGGTGTTCAGCGCGTCGAGGATGTAGCCCGTGCGCAGGAAGCAGCCGCTCGTGAGGGCCGCCAGCGCGCTCAGGCACAGCAGATACGTGGTGCTCCGGTTCATGTGCATCCCCCCGAGAAGCACGCGGGGCTCGGTGCCCGCGCGGGAGGGCGACGGGTGCTCGGCCCGCCGCCTCGTGGGGAATGTTAGCGCAGGCCCGCATGCGGGCGGGCGCGGAGTGTGCGGAAGGTGACGCCCGTGCGCCCCCGGCGCGGTGCCCGCGGCGACGAGCCCTCCACCGGAGCCCGTCGCCGGAGCCCCACCCTACGGGTACACCTCGCGGCGGGGGCCGGTGGGCTCGGTGGGGCGCGTGGGAGGCGTGACGATGGCGCCCTCGGCGGCGATGCGCTGGCGGCGGCTCACGCCCACCGTGGCGCCGAGCACCGCGGAGATGAGCCCGAGCAGCAGCGCCCCGAAGATGCCCCAGAAGACCCGGCTGGTGGGCTCGGCCGCCCGCAGCGCGCCCTGCTGGACCTGTTCGCCCACCCGTCCGACCTTGCCCCGGAACGCGGTGAACTGCGTGTTCACCCGGTCCGCGATCTCCGTCGCGTCCTGGCGGGACAGGCGCGTGTTGTCCGCGATGGAGGTGATGAGCACCTCCCGGTCCAGGTTGCCCGTGCGCAGGGCGGTGCTGAGGACGTCGGACGTGGCGGCCTGGAGCTGTGCGGCGGTGACGGTCGGCTTTCCTTCCGCCTGGAGCCGCTGGTTGATGGGGCCCAGCGCGTCATTGGCGTCCAGCCCGAAGGTCTGCGCGGCCTGCGCGCCGCCGGAGGCCACGGCCGAGCCGGTGGCGCCCACCACCGCGCCGCCCGCGCGCAGAATGGTGCCCACCACCGTCGAGAGCAGCATGCCCATCAGGGCGAAGCTCACCAGCGTCGTCAGGCCCCACATCACCGCGCCGTGCAGCGCGCCGCCGCCCTTGTCCAGCCGCCCCGCCGTGCGCGCGGCCACGAAGCCGCCGCAGAACAGGGCGATGAGGGGCGCGATGATGCTCCAGATGCCCGTGCCGATGCCCGCCGCGCGCACGCTGGACGGGTTGTTGGGGTCCACCGACGACAGCCCGAGCGCCAGGCCAAGCGAGTAGAGGAGAATCCACAGGCCCATGGCGACGAAGGCGCCTCCGAAGATGGCACCCCAGCTCAGCTTGTAGGGATTGCCCGCGGCGGCGGTGATGACGCCGGGCGCTTGGTTCTCGACGATGGCTGCCATGGTGCTGCCCCTCCTGATGCCAGGGAGCGCCCTGGAGCGGACCAGGCGCTCTCGTTCGCGGCAAACATGGACATGCGCCCCGGGGCGCACGATTCCACCTCGCCCGGACGGCTCCACGCGGAGCAAGGCGGCGCAGCAGCTCACCCCAGGCCGAGCGCCTCCTGGAGCGCGGCCTCGCCCGCGACGAAGGGGGCGCGCGGCAGGGCGGCAGGGCGGAAGCCGCGCACCAGCTCGGCCAGCGTCAGCGGCCCTCCGTCACCCCAGCCGCTCCACGCGGCGAGCAGGCCCAGCACGCGCTCGGGGGGCACGCCGCGCTCGCGCAGCTCCGCGAGCGCGAAGGCGCCCTCACGCTTGGCGAGCCGCTTGCCGTCCTCGCCCAGGACCAGCGGGACGTGGAAGAAGTCGGGCGCCCGCAGGCCCAGCGCCGCGTAGAGCTGGAGCTGCCTGGGCGTGGAGGACAGCAGGTCATCGCCGCGGAGGACGTGGGTGATGCCGCTGGCCGCGTCGTCCACCACCACCGCGAGCTGGTAGCTGGCCACGCCGTCATTGCGGCGGATGACGAAGTCCCCCACCACGGCGTCCACGTCCTGGGTGGAGTCGCCCTGCAGCCCGTCCACGAAGCGGACCTCACCGGGGCGCGCTCGGAAGCGGTACGCGGGCGCGCGGGTGCGGGCGCGCTCGGAAATCTGTTCGCGGGTGAGGTGCGCGCAGGTCCCCGGGTAGCGGGGGCCTTCGTCGGAGAGCCCGTGCGGCGCGCTGGCGGCCCGCGCGATCTCCGCGCGCGTGCAGAAGCACGGGTACACGAGCCCCTCGCGCTCCAGCTTCGCCTGCGCGTCGCGGTAGAAGCCGTCGCGCTGGCTCTGGAAGAGGGGCGTCTCGTCCCAGTCCAGCCCCAGCCACGCCAGGTCTCGCAGCAGGTCATCCACGTACTGGGGCTTGCAGCGCGCGCGGTCCAGGTCCTCGATGCGCAGCAGGAAGCGGCCCTGCGCCGCCCGCGCCTGGAGCCAGCCGAGCAGCGCGCTGCGGATGTTGCCCAGGTGCATGCGCCCCGTGGGGCTGGGCGCGAAGCGTCCGCGGACGAGGCTCACGGCCGCACCCGGAGGACACGGGGAGAGGAGACAGGCGTGCGCACGGTGCGGGTCATCGTCGCGGGGGACGATAACCGACGCGGCGGACCGCCGCAGTGCCCTGGGATTGCTTCGGTGGTACGTTCGACGCGAATGGCGGACTTCGTCGATGCGCATCGCCCACTGCTCTGACGTCCACATCACCGAGGACTACTTCGCGCTGCCGCTGCACCGGCTGGGCTGGCGGCGCTGGGTGGCCCTGGCGGAGCTCACCGTGGGGGGCCGCGCCCGCCGCTACGCCCGCGCGCCCCAGGTGCTGGCCGCCATCGCGCGCGACGCGCAGGCGCGGCAGGTGGACCACTTCGTCCTCTCGGGAGACCTGACGGCCTATGCGCTGGAGGGCGAGTTTCGCGGCGCCCGTCAGGCCCTGGGCGGACTGGCGGACGACCCCCGGCGCTGCACCGTCATCCCCGGCAACCACGACGTCTTCACCCCCGGGAGCCACCGCACCGGCCGCTTCGCGCGTCACTTCGGGCACCTGCTGGAGAGCGACCTGCCCGAGTATCGGCGCGAGGGCGCCTTCCCCTTCGTGCGGCTGGTGGGCACCGAGGCCGCGGTGGTGGGCCTGCTGTCCGCCCGGGTTCCCCCCTCGCCGGGGCTGTCCTACGGCGTCATCGGCCCGGCTCAGCTCGAAGGGCTGGCCGCGCTGCTGAAGGATGCGCGGCTGGACGGGCGTGCCGTGCTGGTGACGGTGCACCACGCGCCCATGGACGCGCGAGGCCGCCCGGACCGCTGGCACCACGGCCTGCGGGACGCGGACGCGCTGCTGCGGCTGCTGCCGGGGCCGCGCTACGCGGTGCTGCACGGCCACATCCACCACCGCTTCCACCACCCCGCCACCGCCGACCGGCCCCATGTCTTCGGCGCGGGCTCCTCCACCGAGGCCGGTCACGAGGGGTACTGGGTCATCGACGTGGCGGACGGGCAGGTCGCGGGTGGGCAGCAGCACACGCCCGCCCTGTGACAGCGCCGTCCGCCTGGAGGAGAGCCTCCGGGCCCGGGAGACGCTGACGCGGACCTTCCGGCGCTGCTTCCCGCCCATCCTCGCGCTCACCGGCGCCAGGGCCGTGGCCCTCACCACGCGCGACGAGGAAATGGTGGAGCAGACGTGGAGCGAGGGCGACTGGGGCGGGCGCGCTGCCGGCGCGCTCCTGGAAGGCAGCGCGGGCGTGCGCCGGCTGGGCTGGCGACGTCACCGCGCCCGGGCCGTCCGCGCGCTGGACACGGTGGCCGAGCAGCTCGACGCTGTGCTGTGCCTGGTGCAGACGGCGTCGGAGAAGCACCAGCTCATCCTCCAGTGCAACCGCCACCTCGCCAACCCCGTCTTCGAGGTGGGCATGGACCTGGCCGTGCTGACGCTGGCCCTCCGCGTGCGGCTGCCGGGCTTCCTCCTGCTGTACCGGGACGCGGTGCAACCCCGGGCGCTGCACTACCGCACCTATCGCAACGGGCACCTGGAGTTCGAGAGCGGCGAGCAGCCCCACGCGGCGCTGGAGGCGGCCATTCGTCAGCATGGCCCGCGGCTGCTGCATGACCCGACCTATGCCCAGCACCTGCGGGCCCAGGACCAGGTGGTGGGCATCCTCTTCGCGGACATCAACGGCTTCACCCGCATCTGCGAGCAGGGCTTCGACAGCCCCCGCAGCATCGGCCGCTTCGGGCCGCCCTTCTTCAAGGGCACGCCGCGCGAGCGCGCGCAGGCCGCGCTGTGCGAGCGCGTGAAGCTGCCCGGCCTGGGCGTGGCCATTGGCGTCAACCTGGCGAACGCGAACTGCGGCCTCTTCGGCCCGAACCGCCAGTACACCGCCTTCTCCAGCGGGATGAACCAGACGGCCCGCCTCCAGTCCCTGGCGGGCCTCCGGGAGACGCTGGTGATGGACAGCGTGTACGCGGCGCTCGCGGGCTCGGAGGAGCCCTTCTTCCGGTGGCTGCGCTTCGGGCCCCTGACGGAGACGCCGGTGAAGAACGTGGCGCAGCCGCTGCGCCACTACCGGCTGGAGCCGCTCACGCCTTGAGCGGCGGCCCCGCGTAGCGCCGCGAGAAGTGGATCCACCGGCGCTCGTCCACCTCCACCTGCCATTCGGAGTTGGGCGTCAGCGGCAGCCGATGTTTGAGGAAGCTCTCCAGATGGTCCGCCGCCTTCACGGGCGTGAGGCCCGGCGCGCGGAAGGCGATGTGGAGGAACACGTCCAGCGTGGCCGCCACGTCCACGGAGGCGCAGATGCGCAGCGGCCCCACGCGGCGCTGATAGAGCGTGTTCTGCCCGGGCCACGCGGCCGGGTCCGACCCTGTGCGTGTCAGCGACAGCCAGTTGTACGGCTCGAGAACGAAGTCGAGCAGCTCGCTGCTCGCCTCATCCACCGTTGCGTGCTCCTGGATGGAAAGCATCGCCCACCTCCCCGGGGAAGCCGAATGGAAAGAATGTGCCCATGGCCATGTCGCGTGCAAGGGGCACCTCCCGCAATCGACAAGGTCGTCATCTACCGACACGACGCACACCTCGGGGTGTAGCGCTGGACCCTGACAGCGGGCGTTGGCGCGTCGTGCCACGCGCGGTGCGCCAACGCCACGGAGCGTCCGGCGGGAGCGCGGTGGAGCGGCCTTGCGAGCGGGAGCTGGCCCCTCGCGGTGCTCCGGGCACGCCGACGCTCGCGACAGTGGGCTCATACCTCCGGCCCGTCCAGGCGGCCTGTGCCCTCGTGTGGGTGGATGCTCTCCGCGCACGTTAACGGACGCGCGCGGGAGGCGGACCGCGAAATCAAGCGCTGGTGGGAAGTGAACGGCGCGAGCGCCGCTCCACCGCGGCCTTGAGCTGGCCACAGCCCGCGTCGATGTCGATGCCGCGGCGCTGCCGCACCGTGCTGGGCACCGCGTACGTGGCGAGCACGTCCTGGAACGCGCGCACGGACTCGGGCCGGCTGGGGCCGCCGTCATAGCCCACCGTGGGGTTGAGCGGGATGACGTTGATGTGCGCGTCCATGCCGCGCAGCAGCTGGCCCAGCGTGTGCGCGTGCTCGGCCGTGTCGTTGCGGCCGGAGATGAGCGTCCACTCGAAGAAGATGCGGCGCCGGCGCTTCTCGCTGTAGTAACGGCACGCGTCCATCAGCTCGGCCAGCGGCCAGCGGCGCCCGGCGGGCACCAGGGCCGCGCGCTCGGCGTCGGTGGCGCCGTGGAGGCTGACGGCCAGCTGCACGGGGCGCTCCTCATCCGCGAGCCGCCGGATGCCGGGCACCACGCCCACGGTGCTGAGCGTGATGAAGCGCGGGCCCAGGGCGAGCCCCATCGCATCCACCAGCACGTCCACCGCGGCCATCGTGTGCTCGTAGTTGTGCAGCGGCTCGCCCATGCCCATGAGCACCACGTTGCGCAGCGTCTCGCCGGAGGCGCGGAGGATGCGGTTGACGTGCAGCACCTGCCCCACGATTTCGCCGGGCGTCAGGTGGCGCGACAGGCCCATCTGCCCGGTGGCGCAGAAGACGCAGCCCATGGCGCAGCCGGCCTGCGTGCTGATGCACACCGTGGCGCGGCCCTTGAAGCGCATCAGCACGGTCTCGATGGTCTGCCCGTCTTCCAGGCGCAGCAGCAGCTTGTGCGTGAGGCCGTCGCTGCTGAAGGACTCGTGGTGCAGGGTCAGGTGGCTCAGCCGTGTGTGCTCGCGCAGCGCCCGCAGCAGCTCCGGCTTCAGCCCGTCCAGCGCGTCGAGGGAGTCCGCGTACCGGCGGTACAGGGCGGTCCAGAGCTGGTCGCGGTGATAGGGGCCGAAGCCCCAGCCGGAGAGCAGGGCGCCCAGCTCGGGCCGCGTCAGGTCGTACAGGTTGGCGAGCGTGTCGGACGGCATGACCAGGACGCGAGATAACACACCCGGCCGGAGCGCACCCGGGCCCCGCGCTTTTCTTGGACGACAGCGCCCCTGTCCTCCAGGGCTCCCGCCGTGGCGCCCGGCCTTCGGGCAGGCGGGCCTCCAGGCGCCGGAGCGGAGGCCGGCGGCCGTGTCTACGTTGAGTCGTCATGGGGATGGCCATCCAGCAGGAGGCGTTCCATCCGGAGGACTACGCGCGCTTCTCCCGCCGGCTGGGGGAGGGCCTGGAGGCGCTGCGCGCGTTGCTCGCGCGCCCGGGCTTCGGCGCGGGCAGCGCCACGGTGGGCGCCGAGCTGGAGCTCTGCCTCGTGGATGCCCGGGGCTTCCCGCTGCCGGTGAACCGTCAGGTGCGGGCGCGAACCGGGGACCCCCGCGTGACGCTGGAGCTGGACGCCTTCAACCTGGAGGTGAACCTTCGGCCGGGCCCCCTGGCCGGGAGGCCCTTCACCGCGATGCGGGAGGACATCGAGAGCGCGCTGGACGGGGTGCGCCGGGCCGCCGCCACGCAGGGCGCGCGCGTGGCCGTCATTGGCATCCTCCCCACGCTGCGCGAGGCGGACCTGGGCAGCGGCGCGCTCACGCCCGAGCCGCGCTACCGCGCGATGTCCGCCGCCATCCGCCAGCGGAGGGCGGCGCCCTTCCACGTGTCGATTCGCGGCGAGGAGGCGCTGACGCTCACCTGGCACGACGTGACGCTGGAGGGGGCGAACACGTCGCTCCAGTACCACCTGCGCGTGGCGCCCGGAGCCTTCGCGCGCACGTACAACGCGGCGCAGCTCGCCACGGCGCCGGCGCTGGCGGTGGCGGGGAACTCACCCCTCTTCCTGGGGCGCAAGCTGTGGGATGAGACGCGGGTGGCGCTGTTCCGGCAGGCGGTGGATGACCGGGCCGAGCCCGGAGAGGGCGGCTTCCAGCCCCATGCGCGCGTGTCGTTCGGCCACGGCTGGGTACGCGAGGGGGCCCACGAGCTGTTCGCGGAGGCGGTGGCGTTGCACCCGCCGATGTTGCCGGTGTCGGGGGACGAGCCCATGCGGGAGCGCGTGGCGGCCGGTGAGGTGCCGAGGCTGGACGAGCTGCGCCTGCACCAGAGCACGGTGTGGAGCTGGAACCGAGCCATCTACGACCCGAGCGACGGCGGTCATCTCCGCATCGAGTTCCGCGCGCTCCCGGCGGGACCGACGGTGGTGGACATGGCGGCCAACGGCGCGTTCCTGCTGGGCCTCACGCTGGCGCTCGCGGAGCGCATGGACGCGCTGCTCCCCGCGCTGCCCTTCGTCCATGCCCAGGGCAACTTCATCCGGGCGGCGCGGCAGGGCCTGGACGCGGAGCTGCTGTGGCCGGCCGAGGCCGCGCCGAGCCCCCAGCCCATCCCGGTGACGGCGCTGGTGCCGCGGCTGCTCCCGGAGGCCCGGCGGGGCCTGGTGCGCGCGGGGGTGGAGGCGGAGGAGGTGGATGCCCTGCTGGACATCATCGCGCGTCGCGTCGCGCTGCGGCGGACGGGCGCGAGCTGGCAGCGGCAGGTGCTGGACCGGCTGGAGGCCCAGATGCCCCGGCAGGACGCCCTGGCGGCGATGCTGGAGCGCTACCTCCTCCTCTCCGAATCGGGCGGGCCTGTCCATGCGTGGCCGCTCGACCCGGCCGCCGCCGTGGACTCATGCGGGGAAGGCGCGTGATTCCGTGTGAATATCCGGCCGCCGCAGACGTCACCGGACGCACGCGTTCTGCCTCTTCCTCCCCATGGCCCGGCCCCTCCTGCTCGTTCCCTTGTTGGTCCTGTGTGCCTGTTCCACCCTGCGTGGCCGGGCCGACTCCCTGGCCCAGAAGGGCCTCTATGTGGAGGCCGCCGCCATCTACGACGACCTCATCCGCCAGAGCCCGTACGACACGGAGCTCCTCCAGGCGCGTGACGGGCTGCGCTCGCGAGCGCTGTCGCAGCTCCTGAGTGATGCGCGCCGGGCGCGCCTGGAGGGCCGGGACGAGGAGGCGGAGGCGTGGCTGCTGCGCTTCCTCGACCACCGGGCCCGGTGGGGCTCCAAGCTGAGCGGCGGTCTGGAGAACTCGTTGCGCGAGGAGGTGGAGGGCACGCGCCGCCATCTCCAGCGGGTCGTCGGCGCTCCCGCCGGGCGGGGGCACGCGCTCACGGCGGAGAAGGCGCTGCTGCGCAAGCAGCGGTTGCTGGGGCACCGCGAGCTGGCCCTGCTCGCGCGCGACATGGAGTGGCTGGTGCTCCAGAGCGGAAAGACGACCTGCCAGCGGCTGAAGGACACGAGCACCGACGACAGCCCCCACTGGCGCGAGCTGGTCTTCCGCTACTGCGGCCACTGGCGGGAGTACGCGCCGCGGCCCGCCTCGGCGCCCGAGCTGTTCGGCGCGCCGTCATGGGCGGGCGCCGTGGAGGGACTGGACGAAGCGAGGCAGGCGCGGCTCGAGGCCCGGCTCACCCAGGCCTTCGAGTCCTCGCCCTGGTTCGTGCCGGGCGGCCCGGTGAGGCCCGTGTTCACCCTGGAGGGTCGCTTCACCACGGAGCGCGACAGTCGCCCCGTCGAGCTGACCGCGCCGTGGATGGAGCGCGTGCCGTACACGGACCACGAGGACCGCACGGAGACCATCGAGGAGCCCTACGAGGCCGAGGAGGAGTACACCGACAAGGACGGCAAGAAGCGCACGCGCAAGGTGACGAAGTACACCCGGCACACGCATACCTACTCCGTCCCCGTCACCCGCTACCGCCAGGTCCCCAGGGCGTTCGAGTACCACGCGCTGCGGCTGTCGCAGTCGCACCGCGTCGCGGTGGCCTCGTCCGCGGTGCTGGACGCGCGGCGGGGGCCCTTCACCGTGGTGCTACAGGACCAGCTCTCCGAGTCTGGCCACGAGCATGACGTCACGTTCGAGGAGGGCCACGTGCGGCCCGAGCGTCCGCGCTTCACCGCCGCCGAGGCGTGGCTGGAGGCGAAGGTGGAGTCCCTGGCGGCGGCCTTCTCCCAGCGGCTCGTCGCCCACTGGCGCGAGTCCTACTGTTCCACGCCTTCCCTCACCCTGGACGAGGCCGCACGGTGCGCGCGCGCCGGCGTCGCGATGCCCATTCAAGGGGTGCGGGTCCTCTCGGACATCCTTGGCGCGGACGCGACCCAGGTGCCCGCGCTCTTTGCCTCGCCGTGACGCAGCGTGTGGCGACGCCGCATCCATCCAGTGGGTAGCATTTATGACGGACCTGATTGTTATGGTGTTCTGACCTGGAATACCCGTGAGCGCGGACTGTAAAACCAGTCAACCCCGCGCTGGTAGGTGGCTTCCACCCAGAGGACTGTATGTATCCGACCGACGTCCGCTGCCGTAGTCCCCGTAGGAACCTTGCGATGTGGATGGCTTCGTCGCTCCTGCTCGTTGCGTGCGGCGGGCCAGAGGCGGAGTCGCTCGCGGACGCCGAGTCCCAGGCCGCGATGTCCCAGGCGGTAGAGGGCCCGTCGTCCACCGAGGACGCCGACCGCCGCATCATCGTCTACCAGACCCCGTCGCTTCAGCTCATGCGCGTGGACCACCAGGGGGCCACGCACCTGGTGGCGCAGCGCACTGGCGCGCCCGCGGTGTCCCTGGACGACCAGCGCGTGGCGTACGCGCTGCTGCCCGACTCGTATCGTCCAGGAGACGCGGTGCGCGGCTCGGACCTCTACGTGCTCAACGTGAACTCGGGCAAGTCGAGCCGGGTGACGCAGGGCTTCGACGACCGCGAGCCCGTGTGGACGCCGGATGGGCGCGTCGTGCTGTTCCAGTCCACGCGGCGCTCGGGCGTGCCCTCGCTGTGGCGCGTGAAGGAGAACGGCAAGGACCTGACGCAGCTGACGAACGTGGGGACGTCGGAGCTGAGCGCGGCCCACATCCCCAACCCGGCGTCGGGCGACACCATCGAGTGGGACGCCGACCGGCGCATCATCGTTTACACGACGACCAGCCTGCGCCCGGGCGTGGACGGCGAGGTGCGCATCATCACCTTCGACCGGAACTACGACGTGTCGTCGGCCTACAGCCTGGGCAGGGGCTTCGCGGCCGGGTGGACCGGGCACGGCACCGTCCGGTACTCGCGGCATGAGGGAGACCAGGTCGTCACCGTCGAAGTGCCGGTGGGCTGACGCCGCCGGGGGCGCCGGGGCTCAGCCCTCGTCTTCGGCGCCGCGGCGCAGGCCCAGCATGCGCCGCAGCTCCCGCGCGGACTGGCGGCTCACCTCCACCGCGTGTCCGCGCAGGGTGCGCGCCAGGTAGCCGCCGGTGTCCAGCGGTTCCAGGCGCGCGACGTGCGTGAGGTTGAGCAGCGCGCGGCGGTGGACGCGGTGGAAGTGCTCGCGCGGCAGCTTCTCCACCAGCTCGTTGAGGGTGAAGTCGGTGAGGAAGTCGCCCTGCGTGGTGAACACCGTCACCAGCGCGTCCTCCAGCGACGCGTGGGAGATGGTCTCCGGGGCCACCAGGACGATGCCCTGTCGCGTGGGGATGGGCAGGCGCTCCAGGCCGCGGGGCGCCGGGGGCGTGGCCGGGCCGCGTGAGCGCGCGCGCTCCAGCGCTTTCTGGAGCCGTGCGGGCTCCACCGGCTTGAGGACGTAGTCCACGGCGCCATGCTCGAAGGCCTGCAAGGCGTGCTCGGCGTGGGCGGTGCAGAGGATGACGCGCGGGCCACCCACCGGAAGCAGGGCCAGGGCGTCCAGGCCGCTGAGCCCCGGCATGTGGATGTCCAGCAGCACCACGTCCACGCCTCCGGCGCGCACGGCGGTGAGGACGGCGTCGGCGTCCGCGGCCTCGCCGCACACCACCGTGTCCGGGAGCGCGGCCAGCAGGCGGGACAGCCGCTTGCGCGCGAGCAGTTCGTCGTCGGCGATGAGGACGCGGAGCGGGGCGCTCACGTGAAGACTCCGGGCTGGGGGCCCGCGCGGGGCAGGGTGACGGTGACGCGGGTGCGCGCGTCGTCGCTGACGAGCGCGAGGCGGGCGGCGCCGCCATACGCCAGGGTGAGCCGGCGCTCCACGGTGGGCAGGCCGGCGCTCCCCTCGCGGGGGCCGTGGGACGGGCCGGGGTTCTCGATGGCGACCTCCACCTCGTGGCCCCTGGGGGTGACCTTCAGGGAAAGCCGGCCGCGGTGGCCCGCGGCGGGGCCATGCTTCACGGCGTTCTCCGCCAGCGGCAGCAGCACCAGCGGCGGGATGGGAATCTCGGGGGTGTCCACGGGGAGGTCCAGCGCGAGCTGGAAGAGGCCGGGGTCCCGCAGCAGGTGCAGGTCGAAGAGCGTGCGGATGAGCTCCAGCTCCTGGGACAGGGGCCAGGTGGCGCTGCGCACGCCCGCGAGCACCGAGCGGAGCATGGTGGACAGGCGCAGCACGGCGGCCTCGGCCACGGCGCCGTCCTCGCGGCACCACTCCGCGATGGCGTTGAGCGTGTTGAAGAGGAAGTGCGGGTCCAGGTGGCTGCGCAGCGCCAGCAGCTGGGCCTGCTCGGCCTCCAGCGCGAAGCGCGCGGCGCGGGCGCGCTCGCGGGTGAGGCTCTCCTCCAGGCCGATGTCGCGGCCCAGCCCCCAGCCGCCCACGAGGAAGAGCGCGCCGCACACGGCGATGTTGGTGGGTTGGGTGAGGAAGGTGGGGCCCATGCGCAGCAGCTTGGGCACCACGAAGCCGGAGGTGAGCACCACGCCGCTCCCCACGGTGGCGTAGAGGAGCAGGCGGATGCCGCCGTGGCTGAGGTCCAGTCCCTCCGGGAAGAGGACGCGGTAGGAGACGGGCGCCACCGCGATGAAGAGCAGGCACATCAGGAGCCCCAGCGTGAAGGCATGGGGCTGGTGGCTGAAGCGCACCTGCGCCGTCATCAGCGCAGCGGACACGACGAGGATGGGCAGCAGCCGCCGGGGCTCCACGAGGGCCCGCAGGGTGGCGCGGACGATGGAGCCTTCCGATGTTTCCAGCATGCGCCCCTGGGAGCCTACACCGCCGGGCGCGTCACGGCGCGGGGTGCTCCTCCAACTCCGCCTCGAAGGCGTCGAGCAGCATGCTGCCGGCGAGGACGACGGGGAAGAGGACGATGGCGGCGACGACGAGGACGGGAGAGGGGAGTGCCATGGCGCGGGGCTCCTGACTCCGGGAAGCATGCACCACCCGTCTGACGTGGTTTCCAGGTTCTCGCGGCCGCCCCTGTTCCGAGCAGTCGCCGTTGCTATTTCTGAACGCTGGCCTCGTCCCGCAGGGCATCGGCGAGCTGCGCCGCGTTGCGGATGCAGTCGTTGAGGCCAATGCCCTTGTACGCGTTTCCCGTCAGGTGCAGCCCGGGCCAGCGCTGGAGCGCGGCGTCGATACCGGCCACGCACGCGACGTGTCCCACGTTGTACTGGGGGATGCCGCGCTGCCAGCGGAAGACCTCCGTGAAGGTGGGGGTGGCCGTCACGCCGGCCAGCGCGCGCAGCTCTTCCAGCGCCAGCGCCGCGAGCTCCGCCTCGTCGTGCTCCACCAGGTCGGGCCGCCGCGCGCCGCCCACCATGCAGGTGTAGAGCACGCGCCCGCCCTCGACGCGGAAGGGGAAGGTGGTGGACGCATGGATGGCGCCCAGCAGCCGCCGCTTCTCCTGGGAGGGGACCAGGAACCCGAAGCCATCCGGCGCGGGCAGCGCCCCCGCGTCGAAGCCCAGGTGCACCACCGCGATGGGCGCATAGGCGATGCGGGCCACCTGCGCCGCGAGCGCGTCGTCCAGCGGACGGAGCAGCTCCGCCGCGACATGCGCGGGCACCGCCAGCACGACCTGGGACGCGCTCAGCTCCGCGCGGCGTCCATGCTCCTCGACGAGCAGCCGCCAGCCGCCGTCCACGCGCGTCAGCCCCGCCACCCGCGCGCCGGTGTGCGCCGCGTCGCCCAGGGACGCGGCCAGCGCGTCGATGAGGACCTGGAGGCCGCCGTCGAAGGTGCTCAGCGCGCCGCTCAGCGCCGGTGCATCGCCGATGGGCAGCGCCTTGCGCTGGGCCTTCTGCGCGTGGATGGCGCCCAGGATGAGGCTGCGGTGCTCGCGCTCCAGCTTCACCAGCAGCGGGAAGGTGGCGGCGGCGCTGAGCTGCTCGACGTCCCCCGCGTAGATGCCCGTCTGCACCGCGTCCAGCAGCACCTGCGTGGCGACGCGGCCGAGGTGGCGTCGGCCGAACGAGGCCAACGACTCGTCCACGCCCTCCGGCGCGCGGCGGGAGAACAGCTCACCCGCGACGCGCAGCCGCGCGCCGAGCGGAAGAATGTCCGATGCGAGAAACGCGGGAGGCGAGGCTGGCACCAACCGGAGTCGGCCTCGCGTGTAGAGATAGCGACGCTTCGCCGAGGCGTCCGCGGCGCGGATGCGTCCCTCCAGCTTCAGCGCCGCCGCGAGCGCGCGTGTTGCGGGCTCACGGTCCAGGAAGCTGTTGGGGCCCTGCTCCACCAGGTAGCCGGGGCGCGCATGCGTGCCCACCGCGCCGCCAAGACGGGCGGAGGTCTCCAGGAGCACGGCATCGATACCGCGCGACCGCAAACCATGCGCGACGGCCAACCCCGAAATCCCACCTCCCACGACGGCGACATTCATCCGTTTGTCCTCTGCATGTGGTGCATCCGGTTACCAGCGTGCACTCCCCACTCGTCAACAGGCGTGTTTTGCCAGCGCGAGCCATTCAGCGCGTTAATGCCAGGCATGCGCTACGTCATCACCGGAGCGAGCAGGGGGATTGGTTTCGAGTTCGTCCAGCAGCTCGTGCTGAGGGGCGACATCGTCGAAGCCGGGGTCCGGTCGCCAGAGGGCGCGCGGCGGCTGGAGCCTTTGAAACAAGTCGCGGGCAACCGCCTGCGTGTTCATGCATTGGACGTGGGAGACGAGGCCAGCGTGCGCGCGTTCGCCGCCAACGTGTGCACCACTCCCGTGGACGTGCTCATCAACAACGCGGGCGTGTCCGGCCTGTGGTGCGCGCTGAGCGACGTGGACTACGTCGACATGGCGCGCACCTTCTCCATCAACGCCCTGGGGCCGCTGCGTGTCACCAGCGCCGTCCTCCCGGGCCTGCGGCGGGGCTCCTCGCGGCGGGTGGCGCACGTCACGTCGCGGATGGGCTCGCTGGCCGCGAACACCGACGGCGGCGCCTACGCGTACCGCATGTCGAAGGCCGCGCTGAACATGGCCGTGCGCTCCATGTCCACGGAGCTGCGCGCCGAGGGCTTCGTCACCGTGCTGCTGCACCCTGGCTGGGTCCAGACGGAGATGGGCGGCCCGGGCGCCACGTTGCCGGCGCCGGACTCGGTGCGCGGCATGCTGCGCATCATCGACGGGCTGAGCCTGGAGCACAGCGGCCGCTTCTTCGACTACCAGGGCGCCGAGGTGCCCTGGTAGCCGCCGCGCGCCCTCAGGGGTAGAGCATCTGCGTGCGCCAGCCACCGTCCTCGCGCAGATAGACATGCCGGTCGTGGAGCCGGCTGGCCCGCGCGTGCCAGAACTCGATGCGGTCCGGCACCACGCGGAAGCCGGACCAGTGCGGGGGGCGTGGCACCGGCTGGCCCGCGTATCGCTGCTCCACCTCCGCGACGCGAGCCTCGAGCTCCTCGCGCGAAGGCAGCGGCTGGCTCTGCAGGCTGGCCCATGCGCCCACCTGGCTGCCGCGGGCGCGGCTCTGGAAGTACGCGTCCGCCTCGGCGTCCGACACGCGCTCCACGCGGCCCTCCACGCGGACCTGTGTGTCCAGCGGTTGCCAGTAGAAGCAGAGCGCCGCGTGCGGGTGGGCCCGGGCCTCGCGGCCCTTGCGGCTCTCGTGATTGGTGTAGAACACGAAGCCGCGCGCGTCGAAGTCCTTGAGCAGGACGACGCGCGCGCTGGGACGCCCGTCATCCCCGACGGTGGCGACCACCACGGCGTTGGGGTCCACGGGAATGGCCTGCTTCGCCCGCTCGAAGAGCTCCGCGAAGCGCTGGATGGGGTCAGGAGGAATCATCACGCGGTGCAACATATGGGGGCGGCGGCGGGCGCGCACCTTCGCCGTTGACTCGCTCGGCGCACGCGTCAATGTGCGCACATGAGAGTCCTCTTCATCTCCTCGGAGGTGGCCCCGTTCTCCAAGACGGGGGGCCTGGGGGACGTGGCCGGCGCGCTGCCCGCCGCGCTCGCCTCGCTGGGCCACGACGTCAAGGTCGTCACGCCGCGCTACCGCGACGTCCGGGGCGCGGAGCGGCTCGTGCCCACCGGCCAGTCCCTGCTGCTGCGCTTCCCCTTTGGCGAGCTGTCGGGGCCCATCCTCTCCACCCGCGTGGCCGAGCGGCTGGAGGTGCTCTTCCTGGAGAACGACTTCCTCTTCGGCAGCCGCCATGGCCTGTACGGTGATGCCTGGGGGCCCTTCTCCGACAACCACCGGCGCTTCGCCTACCTCTGCGTGGGCGCGCTCCAGGCGGCGCAGCGGCTGGGCTTCATCCCGGACATCGTCCACGCCAACGACTGGCAGACGGGGCTGGTGCCCGTGGCGCTGCGGCGCGGCTTCCAGGCGGGGCCGCTGGCGGACGCGCGCAGCGTGTTCACCATCCACAACCTCGCCTACACGGGGCAGTTCTCGAAGGACGTGATGGGGGACCTGGGGTTGCCCTGGGACGTGTTCACCGCCCACGGCGGGCTCGAGTTCCACGACACGGTGAGCTTCCTCAAGGCGGGGCTCGTCTTCTCCGACGCGCTCACCACCGTGTCCCCCACCTACGCGCGGGAAATCCAGACGCCGGAGCAGGGCCACGGGCTCGACGGGCTGCTGCGCCACCGCGCGCACCGGCTCCACGGCATCCTCAACGGCATCGACGCGCGGGAGTGGAATCCGGAGGAGGACGCCTACCTGCCGGCCCACTACGGCGTGAAGGACATGGCAGGCAAGGCCGTGTGCAAGCGCGAGCTGTTGGCCCGCTTCGGGCTGGAGGACACCACGGCGCCGGTGTTCGGCTTCGTCAGCCGGCTGGCGTGGCAGAAGGGCGTGGACCTGCTGCTGGAAGTCCTACCGGCCGCCCTCCACGCGGACATCCGCGTCGTCGGCGTGGGCAGCGGCGAGGCGCCCCTGGAGGAAGGGCTGCGGGCGTTGCAGTCCCGTTACCCGAAGCAGGTGGCCATCCACCTGGGCTTCGATGCCGGGCTGTCCCACCTGGTGGAGGCGGGCGCGGACTTCTTCCTCATGCCCAGCCGCTACGAGCCGTGCGGCCTGAACCAGATGTACTCGCTGCGCTACGGCACGGTGCCCATCGTCCGCGCCACTGGCGGGCTGGTGGACACCGTGGAGGGCGGGCTGGATGGCAATGGCATCCTCTTCGAGGCCTTCCACAAGGCCGCCCTGCTGGCGGCCATCCGCCGGGCCCTGGCCCTCTACGCGGACCCGCCGCGCCTGACCGAGTTCCGGCGCCGGGGCATGGAGAAGGACTTCTCCTGGGACGCCTCTGGCCGCCGGTACCAGGCCCTCTTCCGCGAGGTCGCGGCGGAATAGTGGGTGCCGACGGAAATTCGCAGTAATGTTGTGCCGTGGCGGATGCTCCGGACCTGGGTGGTTACGAGGTGGTCGGCCGGTTGGCGGTGGGCGGCATGGCGGAGGTGTACCAGGCGAGAGCCCGGGTCACCACGCAGCGCTCACCGGGTGAACCGGACGAGATAGTCATCAAGCGTCTGCACCCGTCGTTCCGGAGCGACACCGCGTACGTCAAGGCCTTCGTCGACGAGGCGAAGCTGACGGTCCGCCTGCGCCATCCGAACATCGTCCGCACCTTCCGGCTGTTCAAGGCGGGGCCGGACTATCTGATGGTGCAGGAGCTCGTGAGCGGCCGGACGCTGGGCTACATGCAGGAGCTGCTGGTGAAGGCCGGCGCGGCGATGCCGCCCGAGTCCGCCTGCTACATCGCCTGGTGCCTGCTCAAGGCGCTGGACTACATCCACCGGGCCAAGGTGGGGGAGAACGGCGCCACCATCGTCCACCGCGACGTCAACCCGGCCAACCTGCTGCTGGGCGTCAACGGCGACGTGAAGCTCACCGACTTCGGTGTGGCGGAGGTGGAGGGGTTGATGCGGGGCGACTCCGGGGCGCTGCGCGGCACGTTGCCGTACATGAGCCCGGAGCAGGTGCTCGGCATGCCGGTGGACGCGCGCACGGACTTGTACGCGGTGGGCATCATCCTCTGGGAGCTGTGGTCGGGCCGCCGCCTCTTCGTGGGCGAGCACGAGGCGGAGCTGATGCACAAGGTGCGCGACGCGCGGGTGCCGCTCCTGTCGTCGGTGTCGCCGGACCTGCCGGACTACGCGGTGCAGGTGGCGCGCAAGGCGCTCTTCGCGGACCGGGCGCGGCGCTTCCAGACGGCGGCGGAGTTCCTCAAGGCGCTGGAGGCGCTGGCGCGGCGCGCGGGCTGGCCGCTGACGGTGGACGCGCTCCAGCCATTGCTGGGCGGCTGAGATGCGCTCGCGCCGCGCCGTCATCTGGGGGCTGCTGGCCAGCGGGCTGGTGTCCGGGTGCCTGGGCTCGGTGCCCTTCCGTCCGCGCGCATATGACGAAGCGGTGCGCGTGCTGGGCTTCCAGGTGGACTTCCAGCAGGACGGCACCGGCGTGCTGGACCTGGACCTGGAGGTGCGCAACCCCGCCTCGGACGCGGCCACGCTGGCCGCCGTGGACTTCACGCTGTGGGTGGACGGGCGCCGCGTGGCGGTGGGGACGCAGCAGGTGGCGGAGCCCCTGGCCGCGGACGGCAGCGCTCCGCTGCGCGTGCTCTTCCCGCTGGCCAGCGCGCGCGCCACGGGCGGGCCGGAGCCGGTGCACCGGCGCGTGCAGGTGCGGGGCGGCGTGGTGCTGCGCTTCGGTGGCACCGAGCGGCGGGCGCCCTTCCAGGCCGAGCGCATGCTGCCGCTGGCCTGGGTGCCACCGCTGGAAGGGGACTGAGGCCGCCGGCCCGCGCCCATGGGGCGGCCTCTACCCATACGGTGTCACGGGATATGTCCGTTGCTGCAGGCTGGCGAGACGTGTCCGCCTGCCCGCTTCGAGAACCGCGAGCTGATTGGCAAGTCCGCGCGCGAGACGCTGGAGTGCTACTGGTCCCAGTAGCGCGCGGGGCCGGGCGCCGCGGTGGCTTGCGGCCTCAGCCCTTGAGCGAGGCCTGCTCCTCCCGGCCGGGCTCGCGCGACAGGCCCTCGCGCCCCTCCACGGGCTTGCCGTCCTTGGTGGTGATGCCCGACTTCACGCGTGAGATTCGCACGCGGTCGATGCGGGGGCCTTCCTTGGAGGCCACGACGAACTGCCAGCCGCTGTAGGCGAAGCGCTCGCCGACGTCCGGCAGGTGGCCCGCCATGGAGGAGAGGAAGCCGCCCAGCGTGTCGAAGTCGCCCTCCGGCAGGGGGAAGCCGAAGGTCTGCGTGAAGGTGTCCACCTCCAGCGCGGCGTCCACCAGGAAGCTGCCGTCGGCGAGCTTCTCCACCTGCTTCTCCTCCACCTCGAACTCGTCGCCGATGTCGCCGACGATTTCGCGGAGGATGTCCTCCAGCGTCACCACGCCCATGAAGCCGCCGTATTCGTCGACGACGATGGCCATGTGGATCTTCTGCTTCTGCATGTCCCGCAGCAGGTCGCCGATGGGCTTCATCCACGGCACGAAGTGCGCGGGGCGGATGATGTCGTGCAGGACGATGAGCTCGGGGTGCTGGAGCAGGGGGATGATGTCACGCGCGTGCAGCACGCCGATGATGTGGTCCACGTCGTCCCGGTACACGGGGATGCGCGAGTGGTTCTCCTCGGCCAGCAGGCGCAGCAGCTCCTCCGGGGTGACGGTGATGTCCACCGTCACGACCTCCGTGCGCGGCACCATGACGTCGCGGCAGCGCTTGTCGGACAGCTCGAAGATGGAGCGGATGAGCTGCGGGGCGCTCTTGTCGACCTCGTTCTTCGCGGCCTGGGCGGCCAGCAGCTTCTCCAGCTCCTCCAGCGGCGGGGGCGGGGGCTCGAAGCGCAGCGTGCGGCCGACGGTGCGCGCCATCACGTTGAGGACGGCCATGGCCACGCGCATGGGGGGATACAGCACGGCCACCAGCAGCGACACCAGGCCGGACAGCCGCAGCGCCCAGCGCTCGGGGCTGCCGTTGGCCAGCCCGCGCAGGGTGACGTCCAGCAGCGTGGCCAGCACGCCCACCAGCAGCGCGCCCGCGGTGACGGTGGCCAGCTGCAGCCAGGCCGTCTCGCCATAGCGGCTGAAGTCCAGCATGCGCGGCGGGACGAAGGCGCCAATGGCCGCGGCGAGGAAGCCGCTGAGCACCATCCCCAGGCGGAGCGCCGTGGCCACGGGCTCACGGTCTGTCTTGTGGCGAAGCACCCGGCGGGTGGCGCGGCCGGGCTGCGCGTTCGCCAGTTCCTGTGCGCGCAGGTCGGACACACCGTAGAGCGCGGACTCCGCGGCGGCGACGAGCGCCCTGACGAAACACAGTGCCAGGCAGGCGACCCAGAGGGTCCAGGTAGGCATAGAGCTCTGTTCTTATCCCGTGCTAAGGGTCCACACCACTGCGCTGGAGCCCTGATGTCCGCTCGCATGTACGCCCTTGGAGCACTCCTGGCCTTCCTCGTCCCGGCGCTCGCAGGCGCATGGCCGGTGGACCTGGTCGTCCCCCTGGAGCCCGGGAAGGAGCGCTTCCACAAGCTCGACACCGTGGACTGGGTCCAGGTGGCGGATGCCTCCGTGGCGGAGGCGGAGCTGCTGCCCGGGAGCAATGAGCTGTTGCTCACGGGGCAGAAGGAGGGGCGGACGCTGCTCCTGCTGTACGCCGGCGGGCGCTTCGCGGTGTGGCGCCTCGTCGTGGGCGCCCCTCCGCCGGAGGACCCCGCACCGCGGCTGGCGGCGGCGCGCAAGGCGTGTCCGGACCTGAAGGCGGTGAGCGGCGCCGACCGCTCCCTCAGCGCTTCGGTGAAGGACTCCGCGTGCAGGCTGGCGCTGCTGGAGCTGCTGAAGACGGACGCCTACGTGGCCCGGGAGCTGGAGTTGACCTTCGACGTGAGCATCCTCCAGGAGCAGCTCGGCTCGCTGGGTGAGGGGCTCCAGCCGCTGGGCCTGGAGGTCCGCTACAGCGGCGCGGGCGTGGTGGTGGCGGGCTCGGCCACGACGGAGGGGCACCGCAAGGCGCTGTGGGAGCTGTTCCACCGCTCCGTGGGCCGGGTGCCGCTGGACGACCAGATTCAGGCGTCGAAGCCGCCCGAGCCCCCCGCCGCCGCGGGCGCGCCGGACGCGGCCACGCCAGCGGTGGCGCCGGAGCGCGAGATTCCGGTGGAGGTGTTGCCTCCGCCGAAGAAGCCGCGCAAGCGCTGAGCCCGCGGCCTTGGCGCGGGGCGGGCATGCGGTATGACGGGAGGCTTCCTGACTTCGCCGCGGCGCGCGTGCCGGCCGCGGTCGCTTCCCGTGGAGGAGCCTGATGCGTTTGGCAGTCCGGTTGACCGCGAAGGCGTGGGGGTGGACCCTGGCGCTGTTGATGCCCCTGGCGGCGTCCGCGCAGTTCGATGAGCTGGATTCCTTCCCGTCCGCCGAGCCCGAGCGCGGCTGCCCGAAGCGCCCGGACGTAGTGCCCTTCACTGCGCGCAACCTGGTGGGGCTCGCGGGCTCCGGCTGGCTGGCGCATCAGACCGTCATCCCGGAGGCGAAGGACCGCTTCTTCCCGGAGGGCGAGCGCGACCGCTCCGGCGTGAAGCTGGTGCCCGAAGAAGACGTCCGCAAGCTGGGCGCGCCGGACCCGTCCGTGCCGCTGTGGGTATTCGGCAAGGCGGACGCGGCGCCCTGCCGGGCGGTGCCGGTGACGTGGTGGGCGGTGCGCATGGGCACGGACGCGGACCGCAAGACGTACCTCATGGCCGAGCTGAAAGTGGACTGCGAGGTGCTGCCGCCAGGCCGGCTGTCGGGCACGCCGGTGGCCCTGCGCCAGAAGGACGCGCCCACGGGCTGCAAGCTGCGCCGCTCCGACGACAGCTCCACCAGCGAGGACGGCCGGGGCCTGCCGCTGGACCTGTCGGACGTGCTGCCCGCGCGCGCGTGCGAGGCGCCGGAGTGCTCGCGCAAGTGGGAGCTCTTCAGCAGCCGGTGGGATGACGGCAGCGCCGTGTTCGACCTGGTGGTGTCGTGGATGCGGCGCGATGGGAAGAAGGACCCCTGCGAGTGGGCCACGGAGGACCATGCCTCGCTGCTGCTGCGCCCGGTGGGCGCGCTGGCCCCGGTGCCCCTGCGCTCCGGCGGCGCGTACTTCGGCGCGCTCTACGACAGCGCGGGGCTGCGCACCGTGCTCAGCCGCAACCTGGGCGTGCTCAACGTCCATGATGCCGCGAAGCCGAAGGCGGCGCCGAAGGCGGTGCGCTACGGCAGCCCGACCGAGGAGGAGCTGCTGCACGCGAAGCGCACGCTGTCGCCATGCAAACAATAGGGAGGTGTCGGGGGTGAGTCTCCGGTGAGAACCGGGAGATGCTCCCCTCCGTTGTGGCCAGAGGAGGGGGGAGCCATGGCCAATACGGTGGGCGTCAACAAGATGTCCGTGGTGAGCCGGGACTCCCAAGGTGTGTCCGTGGCGTTTCCGGATGTCTGCAAGACGCCCAGCCCGGCGGGCCCCGTTCCCCTGCCGTACCCGAACGTTGCGCGCTCCGCCGATACGGCCCAGGGCAGCAAGACGGTGAAGGTGGAGGGGAATCCCTTGTGTGTGAAGGACTCCAACTTCAGCACCAGCACGGGGGATGAGCCCGGAACGGCGGGGGGCGGCGTCGTCTCTGGCAAGACGAAGGGCAAGGCCGAGTTCGTCAACTTCTCCTTCGACGTGCAGGTCGAGGGGAAGAACGTGGCGAGGGCGTTGGACTTGATGCTGCACAACGACAAGAACACGCCGCCGTTTCCACTGATGCAGCCGCCAGTCGTTGCGGTCAGCCAGGGCTCCGGCAGGTGCAACTGTCTGGTTTGCGAGAAAGAGATGTAGCGACAGCGGCGGGGGGCCATGGCTTCACACAAACACGATGCCGGGCGCTCGCCTCCCCGGGTGGAGGAGCCCATCCACGGAACCCTCATCGGCCAGGTCGTCGGACGGGGACGAAGAGGCACGGTGCAGGTGGACTTCGAGGGCAACCGCCATGGGCCGCTGGAGGCCCGGCTCGCGCTCGCGGTGGATGAGGCCACGTTGCTTCGGGCCATCGAGGCACGGCAGGAGGCGGTGCTCTGCTTCGAGCGGGGCGCGCCGACGCGCCCCATCGTCCTCGGCTTGCTGGCGCAGCGCAGTGAGACGCCTCTCCTGGATTCCATGCTCGAAGCGCCAGAGGACGCGCGCGAGGAGGGGGAGGTCGCCATCGTCGCCAACGGGCAGCAGGTTCCCATCGAGGGGCTTCTGGACGGTGCCACCGAAGAACTGGAGCTTCGCTGTGGCAGGTCCAGCCTGGTCCTCCGGCGCAATGGACAGATTCTGCTTCGAGGCGAGCACGTGCTCGTCGACGCGGGGCAGGTGCTGCGCCTTCGGGGTGGCAAGACGCAGATCAACTAGGCGGGGGCATGACCTGATGAACCCGTTGCCTCGACACCTCGCGCTCCCCGTCTCCTGGGAGATGCTGGCCTCGCACCTCGACGAGGCGGGATTCCTGTGGAGGCAGTGGCGGCGTGCCCTCGTGGCACCGGACCATGTCCTCGACGAGGTGGCTGGGGTGGAGGCACGGCTCCTCGCCCATGTGGATGCGCTGGTGCTCGCGGGGAACAGGGCTGCGACGAGGCTGCTCGTGCCCGCCTTGGGCGAAGCGGACGAGCCGGGGAGGGTGGAGTGCGCCGCGCTCGGGTTGCTGCTCCAGGAAGAATCCCCGGAGACCGCCGTGCGAGGTGTCCTCAATGTACTTCAGGAGGGTGGGGAGGGCCCCTGCGCGGGCATCCAGGCCGCCCTTCTCGGTGCCGGCGGACGGGGGCTGGAGTCATGGCTGCGGCCCATGCTCGATGCTTCGCCTCCGCCTGCGGGGCTCTCGGCGCTCTTGGAGGTATTGGGGGCGTGGCGCGTGGACCCTGGGCCGGCGCTGGAGGCGTCGCTCACGCACGAGGCCGCCCAGGTGCGGGCCGCTGCGTTTCGTTGCCTGCGCTCCTGGCCCGCACGGTTGTCCGAAGCCACATTGGAGTTGGGACTGCGCTCGTCCTCCGTGGAGGTCTCTGGCGCCGCACTGGAGGCAGGGCTGTTGGCGGGAAGTCGGCTGGCGTGGTGGGAATGCCGCCGTCAGGTCCTGGAGGGCGGGCCGCACCGCCAGATGGCCATGCGGGCACTGGCCACGGTGGGCGGGCCGGACGCCCAGAAGCTGCTGTTGGAGAGGCTGGGAGACGCTGCCCGAGGGGCGGAGACCTTGAGGGTGCTCGGTCTGTTGGGGACGGTCGAGGCCGCCCGGGCCTGTCTGGAGGCGATGCGCGAGCCGTCATGGGCGCCCCTGGCGGCGGAGTCGTTCTCGCTGGTGACTGGCATGGAGGTCCCCAAGGCGGAAGCGGGCATGGTGCCGGACGGAGAGGACGAGTCCGTGGAGTACGAGCCGGAAGCGGACCTCCCATGGCCGGAGGTGCCCCGCGTGGAGGCGTGGTGGGCCGGGCACGCCCCCCGGTTCAAGCCGACGGTGCGCTACGTGCGGGGTGTGCCCCTGGGGCTGGTGTCGTTGCTCGATGCGTTGCGAGACGGGTCGATGTATCGCCGCCGGTCGCTCTGGTGGGGCGTGGCCCTGCGGACCCGGGGCGCACTGGGGTTGGGCGTGGGCGCGTGGACACGGGCCCAGCGCGCGGAAGAGGACGCCGCGAGGCGACTGCCGCCAGCGCGTTTCGCCCAGTCGCTGGAGGGAGGCTTGGGCGCGTGGGGTGGGGCATGAAGGTGTTCGTCGAGGCGCTGGGAATGGCTTCATGCCTGGGGCCGGTGATTCCCGCGTGCGCTGCGTTCCGGGCCAATCTGCTGCGCCCCTCGCCGTCTCCGGACGTGGATGTCGCCCGTCCCGGAGATGAGGCACCTCGGCCCGTGACAATCTGCGCCCTCCCGGTGGCGACGTTCGGTTTCTCGGGCGTCGGTCGACTGGTGGCGCTGGCGTGCGAGGTGCTCAAGGATGTGGGCGCTCGCGTGGACCTGCGGACCCTCGGCCCGGAGAGCGGCGTCTATCTGGCGTTGCCGGACCCGAGGGAGCGCGGCCTTGACCTGGGCGAACCAGACGCCACGGAGGTGCTGCGAGTGGAGGCGCTGGGGCGCCGCGTGCTGGAGGCGAGCCTGCGGAGTATGGGCCTGGAATGGTCCGGGCCCAGGCGCTTCTTCGGCGGTGGGCACGTGGCCTTCGCGAAGGCGCTGCATGCGGCCCAGGTTGCGCTGCGGAACGGCGGGCTCCGCTCGTGTCTGGTGATGGGAGTGGATTGCCTGGTCGAAGAGCCGACGCTCCATGCCCTGGCGGATGGACGACGGTTGAAGACGCCGGAGCATCCCGTGGGCTTGACGCCTGGAGAAGCGGGCGCGGCCTTGTTGCTGACCACCGAGGGGCCCGCGCAGTCTTCCAGAGATGAGCCTCAGGTGGTGTTGCACGCGGTGCGACTCGGAGAAGAGCCGCACCCGCGGGGCTCTGACAGGCCATCCGATGGACGTGCGCTGGCGGCCTGTGCCGAGGCGGTGCTCGCAGCCGCGGGGGCCCTTCGTGCCCGGCCGCTCCTGGTGAGCGACCACAACGGAGAGGAAGCAAAGGCGCGAGAGTGGGGGATGGTGCTGCTGCACCTGCGGGGACTGGACGCCTCGCTGGGGGGACTTCAGGCCTGGTATCCCTCCATCGGCTTCGGAGATGTGGGGGCCGCGATGGGGGCGGTCAGCGCGTGCGTCGCGGTCAGAGGACTGCAACGCGGCTATGCGCCTTCCTCCGTGAGCCTTGTCTTCGCCAGCGCGGATGACTCCGGCCGAGGCGCCGTCTTGATTGGAACCACCGCTGCTCATCCGTCCAAAGGAGCGCTGCCATGACGACTGCTGACACCCGGCACAGCCTCAATACGGAGCTGGCCCGCAGGCTCAATGGCATCTTCAAGCGCAACCTGGCTCGGAAGGACGCTGTCCGGGCCGAGGCGAAGAAGCGCAAGCGCAAGGAGAAGGCGGCGCCTGCTCCTGACGGGCACCTGGACCCCAACGCGCCGCTGAATGGGGTGCTGACCAAGGGCGACAATTATGCCCGCCGAGGCTACACCTACCTCAAGGCCCAGGATGGCCGGGGGGTATACCGCAACTTCAACCATGCGCACCTGAGCGAAATCCGGGACATGGTGAAGGAGCGGGCGGAGTTTCCAGGCGGGCCGAAAGAGAACTTCAACCCCACGTACACCCAGCAGTATCCGTACGCTTGGGAAGCCCACCACATGCTGCCGGGCTCGGCCTTCTACTACGTGATGAAAGACGGCAAGCCGGCCTTCACGTACAAGCAGCTTCGGCTGTTACTGATGTCTGAGTACAACATCAACCACGGGCACAACATCATCAATCTTCCCGCGGAAGACTGGGCCGTCCCGGTCCATTCACTCATCTGCCATCCGAGCGACCACGAGGCCTACACGATGCGGGTCATGGATGAGATGCGGAAGGTGTCCAATGATTTGCAGAAGCTGATTGATAGTGGGAGGCCACACGGCAACTTGCCAGAACTCATCTTCGATGAACTCAAGAAGCTTGAGGAGCGGTTTTGGACCTTTATTGTCAAACTCAGCGGAAAACTCGTTGAGGCCAGAGTCGCTGGTGTTCGATATGTGGGCCCTGGCTCAGAGCACGTAAGATACGCCAACAAAGATGGTGGAACGCACTATGAGTGGGGAAGTCTTTGGTAGGAGCAAGCATGGCTAGTTATTGGGTGTTGCGAGCGGAGTCTGCAGATGGGGCCATCATTGATGCCTTGCCGGAGGACAGTCCGACCAATTGGAAGTTCAGTACGGGCGAGCCTCTTGCTCGGAGTTTCCCTGCCGGAGGAAAAGTGTCGTTCTCGGACCACTTTCCTGACCGGCGCAAGCTCTACGATTTCGTGCGAAATACCATCGGCGTTCTACTCGTGTCCTCGCGAGTGAGACATGTGCTGGAGAGCCTTCAGGTCGAAAATGCAGAGTTTCTTCCTGTCACAATGTGTGATCACCAGTGGAGCCCGGTGGTTGATGGCTATGGCATCCTGAATGTCCTGGGTTCTCAAGACGCTATCGATATGGAGAAATCGACCTGTGATATCAGTGCGCTTTCTCGGGAGATCAGTCATGTTAGCAATCTGGTGCTGGCGGTAGGGAGAATCGACCCAAAGGCCGACATCTTTCGAGCCCGCAACATGATGGAGCTCATCCTCATCTCGGACCGGACCAAGAATGCCTTCGAGCAGGCGGGGCTGACGGGCTTCCGGGCGCATCCCGCCGAAGGCTTCGACGACATGTTCGCCTGAACCAGGAGGAGGCAGCGTGGCAAAGCTCGCGGCACTGCGGGAGGACTCCGGGCGGGCCATTCGCCAGTTGATGCATCGGGTCGAGCCCACCGCGAGCAGGGATGTCCTGGTGCGGACCCTGGACGAACTCTGCCTCCACTTCCATGTCGTGGCCGTGGCCACCCTGCTCGTGGATGGCAACCCGCAGGGCTTCTTCCTGAACCTGTGCCGAGCCGCCGAGAACTGGAGGCGATTGCTCGCGCATTGCCGCCTCCAACAGTGGGCACTCCCTGCTTCGCGATACATGGAGCCGCTGCTCGGCGCCGTCGCTGCGGGACACTGGACGCTGGCGGGACAGGTTGCGGAGCTCTCCGAGACGCGCTGGCTCCCGGACGAGGAGTACCGCTCCGAGCACGCGCGCGCCCAGCTCTACCTGGCGCTCGTCTCTCCCGGTACCAAGGACGTCGTCGCCCAGAGGGTGGAGGCGCTGGAGGCCCTGGCGCTCGAAACGGAGTCGGACCGCGCTGCCTGTGCCCGAGCCCTGCTCGATGGTGACGCAGAAGCCTTCTCCGAGGCGTTCCAGCACGCGGTGCTCGTGCATGGCGAGGACATCGAGAAGCGCGCGAAGCTCTTCACGACCCCCGTGACACGCTTCGCGCCCAGGCGAGCCATCTGGTTGGAGGGGCTGGCCCTGCTCAGGCTCTCCGAGCGTGCGGGCATCGCGAGCCACGCCGAGCACTTCCGGTACTGCCCGCCGCTGGCCCGCACGCCCATGACGTCTCATTACGGCGGGGACTGGGCCGTTTCTCTCGGCCCTTGAGCGCCGCGGAGCGTCTCCGTCCGCGGCGGCTCTCGGGTGAAGCGGCTACAGCTCCTGCGAGTGCACCGCCTTGCGCTGCTCGGAGCGGACCGCCAGCTCCTTGGACAGGTACGGGGCGAATCTCACGCTCGTGTACTGGAGGGAGAGGTTGCGCAGCCCGGGCTCCTGCCTACCGCTGAGCAGCAGGTCCGTCTCGGCGTCCTTCCATGTGGACTGCAGCTCGTAGTCGTACTGGGCCGCCAGGACATCGGCCCGCGCATTGGCCTCCCACTGCCGCTTGTAGGAGTCCACCGCCGGGGTGGTGGGCTGGGTGCCCGAGCGCGCGGCGTGGTAGTTCGCCGACGCCTCGGAGAGATTGTTGACCATCTCCGCCATCGCGAGGCTGTGCGCCGCGTCGAGCGCGGTGTCATGCCGGGAGGCCGGCTTGCCGTACTTCAGGGTCAGCAGCTCCTCCAGGGCCTGGAAGTTGTCGCGGACCACGCCGGCCGTCTGGAACCGGAGAGAGACCGAGGCGAGCTGCCCATCCGCGAAGATGTAGTCGATGACGGCGGAGCGGCCCGTGATGATACCGAGGACGCGCAGGTCGCCCCACATGTTGAAAGCCCTGGCGCCCCGCACCACGGCCAGGACCTCGTTCCGCGTCATGCCCCAGCGCGTGTCCTGGAACCCCGTGTTGCTGCGGTACGCCACCTTCTCTCTGTGCTCACGCTCCTCGTCGGCCAGCCGGATGGCGGCGCGGCGCTCGAGCAGCGCCTGGTGTTTCGCGGACGTTCCGCAGGCGACGGTGGCGAGGCAGAGCGGCAGCAGCAGGGCAGGATTCCAGCGCATGGGAGCTCCTTGGCGGACGGTGGGTCGGTGACGATCCGCCATTGCCGATATTCAAAGGGGCTCGCGAACTTCCAAAAGCGCCGGGCGCTCAATTAAATGGAGGGGGCCGCGCCTTCGGTCCACTTCCCGCGCCGGGTGGGCTCCTTCAGCGCCTGGGCGAGCGCCGCGAGGAAGCGCTTGCGAGGCCAGTTCACCGCGCCGAAGCGGGCCAGGTGCTCGGTCTCCACCTGGCAGTCGATGAGCTGGAAGCCCCACCCCTGGAAGCGCTCCACCGCCGTGGCGAAGGCCACCTTCGATGCGTCCGGCGCCAGCGCGAACATGCTCTCGCCGAAGAAGGCCGCGCCCAGGGACACGCCGTACAGGCCGCCCTTCAGCTCGCCCTCCGCCCACGCCTCCACCGAGTGCGCGAAGCCCGCTTCGTGCAGCGTGACGTAGGACTCCAGCATCTCCTCCGTAATCCAGGTGCCCGACTGGCCGGGGCGCGGCACCCGGCTGCACTCGGTGATGACGCGCCGGAAGGCGGTGTCGTAGCGCACCTCGTAGGCGCCGCGAGTCATCGCCTTGCGCAGCGAGCGGCCCACGTGGAGCGTGTCAGGCGTCAGCACGAAGCGCGGGTTCGGCGAGTGCCAGAGGATGGGCTCGCCCTCGCTGTACCAGGGGAAGATGCCGCGGGCATATGCCGCCAGGAGGCGCTCCGGGCGCAGGTCGCCTCCGACGGCGAGCACGCCGCTCTTGTCGGCGCGTTCCGGAGGCGGGAAGAGCTCCGGGTGCTCGTCACTCAACAGATAGATGGGCACGGGCCGCCACTCTACCGGGAGACGTTCAGCTTCACCTCTCCCGTCAGGGTGTAGGGGACTCGCAGCAGGGGGCCCGTCACCTCCCCCGTCACCCCGTAGGGCAGCCGCCCCCGGGAGATGAGCGCCTTCACGTCCGGGCCCCAGGAGTCCTTGGCCACCAGCAGCTCCAGCGGATAGACGCCGATGGCGGAGGCGGCCACGGTGTCCCCCCGCGCCAGCGTGCCGCTGTCCAGCGTCCTGCCCGCCACGGTCGCGGTCCAGGTGAGGCCCTCCAGCTTCAGCGGGAAGGGGTTGGGGTTGCGCACGCCCAGCCGGAGGTTGAGCTGCACCTCTTCGTCCGAATAGCGCGCCCCGTCCAGCTCCGTCACGACCACCGTGGGCAGCCGGGGAATCCGCGCCGCGCGGCTGGCCGCGAAGGGAATCGTCTCCTGCTGGCTTCCCGAGCGCACCACCAGCGTGCCGCGCAGGGCCAGCAGCAGCGTGCCGCCCTCCTCACTGAGCCGCGCCAGGTCATCCGCGTGCTTCACGTACGGGGCGTGCTCCTCGAAGGAGACGTCCGTGGGGACCCCCGCTTCCAGCGGGACATCGAGCCGGGCCGTGCCCGTCTTCACCACCTGCCCGTCGGCGACGAGCTCGTAGTCCGCCCGCTCCACCACGCCCGCCCCGAGACTGAACACCTGGGCCTGGTAGCGCAGGGCGGCATCCGTGAGCCCCTGGGCGGTGACGACGGTCTGCTGGGCGGTGAGGACGGCGGGGCTGGCGGGGCGGGCGGGGGCCGAGGCGCAGCCGGCCCCGAGGGCCAGCACCACGGCCAGCCGATAGATGGACGAGGGCAAGCGCATGACGCCGGACAATGTGCTCACCCCCGAAAGCCCCCTCAAGGGCTTTTCCGCTAGACTGTCCACCACCCGTGGCCCGACGCCGCCCCAACTTCAACAAGACACTTCGCTCCCTCATCCGGGACATCGCGGCGAGGATGCCGGAGTTCGGCCATGTGAAGGCAGGCCGCATCCTCATCGTGGCGGGCGAGGCGCGCCGGGCCTCCCGGGGCACGGTGAAGCCCCTGTGTTTCCGGGGTGGGAAGAGCACGGACCGCACCGGGCGCCGCAAGCCCATCATCCGCATCCGCGGCAAGCGGATGCTGTACTGCATCACCCTCCGGCCGCTCTTCTTCCGGGGCTCCACCGCCCAGGCCCGCGTGGAGACGGTGATGCACGAGCTGTTTCACCTGTCGCGCCGCTTCGACGGCACGCTGCACGCCGGCCGGCGACACGCCGTGCTCGGGAAGAACTTCTCCCGCAAGCTCAAGCCGCTGGTGCGCCGCTACCTCAAGCTGTGCCCCCCCGAGCTGAAGGCCGCCATGGCCCACTCGGGAGAGGTCCGCATCCTCCAGTGGCTGGAGCGTCCCGGCTCCGCCTACCACCCCGGCACCCACCGCCGGGTGCGCAAGGTCTACACCGAGGACCAGCTCTACTCCGGCGTCGCCCGCATGGTGACGCCCAAGGTCCGTATCGCCCGCGACATCTCCGCCCGCCCCAAGGTTCACTGAGCGGCATGCCGCCTGACACCCGGGTTCGCATGCGGACGGAGTTTTTGCCGAACACTTGACTTTGAGAATCACTATCAATATCGTCGCCGCGTTTCGAACCAGGAGTGGTGATGCGCGACGGTTGCCACGGTGAGGGCGGGGCGGAGGAGCTGCGCTGTCTGTGCGGCGGCCTGCTGGCGCGGCTGGTGCCGGAGGGGGTGGAGCTGAAGTGCCGCCGCTGCCGCCGAACGCGGGTGGTGCCCCTGGAGCGGGCGCCGCAGGAGGGTGGTGCGCGGGTGAGCGGCCAGGGCCGCTGACGCACGAGCGGTTCCCGGGCGAGGGCCCGGGTGCAGTGAGGTCTGATTCCTGAGGCCCGAGGCCCTTGAGCCCAGCGCCCGACAGGGCCTTCTGTGGAAGGCCCCCGGCCTTGCGCCGGAGGACGCAGCATGTCGTGGCGTGGGTGTTTGCTCCTCGTGGCGTGTGCCATGCCCGGGGCGGCGTGGGGCAGTGACAGTGAGGCGCGTGACGTCGAGGAGGCCCCACCCGAAGCGCGCACGGTGGTGACGGCGTCGCGCTCACCGGAGCGGCTCGAGGACTCGGCGGTGGCCACGGAGGTCATCACCCGCTCGGACATCCTGGCCAGCGGCGCGCGGGACGCGTCGGAGCTGCTCGCCGCGCATCCGGGGCTCCAGGTGGTGCAGACCTTCGCGGGCTCGACGGTGCAGCTCCAGGGGCTGGCGCCGGAGTACGTGCTGGTGCTGGTGGACGGGGAGCGCGTGGCTGGCCGGGTGGCCGGAAGCGTGGACCTGTCCCGCCTGTCCACCGAGGACATCGAGCAGGTCGAGATTGTGAAGGGCCCCTCGTCGGTCCTCTACGGCAGTGATGCGGTGGCCGGCGTGGTGAACCTCATCACCCGGCGGGCCCGCCGTCCGCTGGGCGCCGAGCTGCGCGCCTCCTACGGGTCGATGCAGCGGCTGGAGCTGGACGCCACCGGCGAGGCGAAGGGCGACAACTGGGGCCTGCGGCTGAGTGGCGGCCTGGCGCGGCGGGACGCGTACTCCCTGGACCCGGCGAGCATCGGCACCACGGGCAGCAGCCTGGACGGCATCGACGTGTCCGTGGGCGGGGACGTGCGCCTGGGCGAGGGCGCGGCGCTCCAGGCCAACGCCACCTATGCCCGGCGCGTGCAGCGCGGCGTGGACCAGGGCGTGACGGGCGCCATCTTCGACCGCGCGAGCCGGGATGATTCGCTGTCCACGCGCGTGTCCCCTACGTGGACGCTGTCCAGCGGCGCGACGCTGCGCGTGGACGGCGCGTATGCGTGGTTCAAGCGGCGCTACCTGCGCGACCAGCGCCGCTCCACCGCGCTGGACTCCGTGGAGGACACGCACGAGCAGCAGGGCCGCCTGGGCGCACAGCTCGACGCGAGGCTGGGGGAGGCGCACGCCTTCGTGGCGGGCGCGGAGCTGCTGGGCGAGTGGCTCCGGGCGGACCGGCTGGGCGAGGAGGGCGCGGGGCAGCGCGCCCGCGCGTCGCTGTACGTGCAGGACAGCTGGACGCTGGTGTCCCGCTGGAAGCTGACGCTGGTGCCGGGCGCGCGCGTGGACCTGGACACGCAGTTCGGCACGGCGGTGACGCCCCGGCTGGCGGCGCGCGTGGACCCGGCGTCGTGGCTCACGCTGCGCGGCAGCTATGGCTGGGCGTTCCGGGCGCCTGGCTTCCAGGAGATGTTGCTCGACTTCGAGAACCCCACCGTGGGCTACGCGGTGCGCGGCAACCCGGACCTCCGCCCGGAGCGCTCGCGCAGCGTCAACCTGTCCGTGGAGGTGACGCCCGGGCAGTCCTCGCTCGTGTGGGTGAGCGCCTTTCAGCACGACCTGCGGGACATGATTGGCGTCTCCACGGAGCTGTCCGGTCCGCAGCAGCTCTTCACCTATGTGAACATCGCGCGGGCGCGCGTGCGGGGCGGCGAGGTGGGCGTGCGCCAGCAGCTCCCCGGGCGCATCTCCGCGGAGCTGGGCTACACGCTGACAGACGGCCGCTCGGAGGACACGGGGCTTGCGCTGGAGGGACAGGCGCGGCACCGGCTCACGGCACAGGCCACGTGGCGCCACCGGCTGACCGGGCTGGAGGCATGGGTGCGCGGCGCGGTGGTCGGCCGGCGTCCCTTCTATCCCGACACGGACGGCGACGGCGTCGCCAACCCTTACGAGGCCCGTCCCTACGTCACCCTGGATGCCCGCCTCGCCTGGCGCGTGCGCGAGGAGCTCCAGCTCTTCGTGCTCGGTACCAACCTCGCGAACGCGGGCACCCCCAACGATTTGCCCATTCCTCCTCGTGCCGTCCAGGCCGGCATCTCCGCTCGGCTCTGACGCTTCCTCTCCTCTCACTCGCTCTCAAGGAGTCCGCATGTTCCGCTGTTCTTCCCGCTCCCTGTTCCTTGGCCGCACCGCTGCCGTGCTGTTGGTGGCCGGCGCGCTGTCCGCTTGTGGCGATGACCTCTCGCTGCCACCCGAGGCGCCCGGCGAAGGCCGGCCGACGGACGGCACCCACGTGAATCACGTGGACAACGGCGATGGCTCCTTCACCACCACCGTGAACGCGGCGAGCAGCACGGAGTGGATTGGCCTGGACCTGGACCAGGGCACGCAGGTGAGCGCCGCGCAGGACGCGGACTGGGACCTGGCCTTCATGCGCTTCAACATCATCACCCGGGGCGGCGTGAGCGGCACCGGCAACGTGGCGGTGGCGGTGCTGACCGAGACGGGGTTCGAGCAGGTGACGCAGGCCCCGGCGGATGGCTACGTCGTGGACGCCGAGGACGGCCCGGACCGCGGCGAGGACCCGGACAGCGCCTTCACGATGGGCGATGCCTGGTACGCGTATGACATGACGACGCATGCCCTGACGGCGCGTCCCAACGTCTACGTCGTCCGCTCGGACGCTGGCGCCTACTTCAAGGTGGCCATGCAGTCCTACTACGACGACGCGGGCACGCCCGGAGTGCTGTCGTTCCGCTGGGCGAAGCTGCCTGCTCCCACCTCGGGCGGAAGCGCCGTGGCGCAGCCGTCCCTGTACTGAGTCCTCTTCCGTTCCCAGGTGTCCATCATGATTCAGTCCACGAACCAGGAAGCCGTCTCCGAGCCCTCCCACCTGCGTCAGCGCTGGCAGGCGCTTCGCGAGGCGCAGCCCCGCACCCGCATCCGCGACGCCGCCGAGCAGCTGGGCGTGAGCGAGGCGCAGCTGCTCGCCACCGGCCTGGGGGAGACCGTTGTCCGGTTGGACCTCCGGCTTGACGCGCTCCTGCCTCGCTTCGAGTCGCTGGGGCGGGTGATGTCGCTCACCCGCAACGCGCACGCCGTTCACGAGAAGCGTGGCACGTGGCGCAACATCGAGCTCCACGGCAAGCAGGGGCTGGTGCTGGACGAGGAGATCGACCTGCGCCTGTTCTTCTCCCGCTGGGTGTTCGGCTTCGCCCTCCGCGAGCCGCACGGTGACGGCCTCCGCCGCAGCCTCCAGTTCTTCGACGCGTCGGGGACGGCCATCCACAAGGTCTACGTGGAGGAGGCCGGGCGCGAGGAGACGTTCGACGCGCTGGTGAAGGAGTTCACCCACGCGGACCCGTCGCCGGTGCTCGGAATTGCTCCGGCCTCGCCCGCGTCCACGCCCAGGCCGGACGGCGAGATTGACGCGGACGGCCTCCGGGAAGGCTGGCGCGCGCTCCAGGACACGCACGAGTTCTTCGCGCTGCTCAACCGCTTCAGCGTGGCGCGCACCCAGGCGCTCCGGCTGGCGGAGCCGGAGCTGACCACCGCCGTGGCGCCTTCCGCGCTGACGTGGGTGCTGGAGCGGGCGTCCGCCGCGTCACTGCCCATCATGGTGTTCGTGGGCAATCCCGGCTGCATCCAGATTCACACCGGGCCGGTGAAGAACGTGAAGCCCATGGGGCCGTGGATGAACGTGCTGGACGCGGGCTTCAACCTCCACGTCCGCGCGGACCACGTCCACTCGGCGTGGGTCGTGCGCAAGCCCACGCGGGACGGCGTCGTCACGTCGGTGGAGCTGTTCGACGCGGACGGGGAGAACATCGCGCTCATCTTCGGCAAGCGGAAGCCGGGGCTGCCCGAGTCGGCCGAATGGCGGGCGCTGGCGGAGGAGCTGGCCACGGCGCTCCCCGCGCGTCAGGTGGCGCCATGAGGCGCGCCCGCTGGCTGTCGGTGCTCGTCCTGGCGGCGGCTTCGCTCGCGCACGCGGCGGCGGGTTCGCCCGGCGGCGCGGCGAAGCT